>Ga0207847_100074_pt1 | contig 115940 bp, 91 predicted proteins | sample TtaePargueraPR_8_FD_187736 | JGI IMG/M metagenome (GOLD analysis project Ga0207847, IMG submission 187736) | Aerobic enrichment media microbial communities from Bioluminiscent Bay, La Parguera, Puerto Rico - Tt and E1 (SPAdes) | ecosystem: Environmental > Aquatic > Marine > Unclassified ... | reverse complement strand
GCATTATGAAACGCATCAAAGCTAAAGGTATTGAAGTGGTTATCTATGAGCCGGTACTGGAAGATGAGACCTTTTTTAATTCAAAAGTCATTAAAGACTTAAACGAATTTAAGCAAATCTCGGATGTCATCGTATCTAACCGAATGGCGGATGTTTTACAGGATGTCGCGGACAAAATTTATACCCGGGATTTATTTGGCAGTGATTAAAGTGATAACTTAAAACACGAATATAAGCACATTTTATTTCAAACAGATAATGAGCTGTTATTTTGTAAGTAACAGCTCATTTACTTTTTAGGGCTGAAACCTTCTATATTTAGGTTAACTCTGGCACACTCAAAGTCGGTTATTAATTGAGTTGATATATTTATGCGAATAAACAAATTTTTGTTAAATGCTGCAAGATACTTTGGTTTCATTTTAAGTTGCTTTTATTTGACGGCTTGTGCAACTCAATCGCTTCGACAAAGTGATAATCTGCCTTATTTAAATCAAATTAATCCTGTTACAGATACGGCTTCAGAACAAGTCACTATAAAGCGACTATCCGATTTAATTAACGACCCTGAATTTTCAGAGGCCGCAAGAGCCGAACTCTATTTACAGCGAGGTTTAACTTACGATGCAATGGGGTTAAGCCATTTAGCTTATTTTGATTTATTGTATGCGCTAGAAATTAAACCCGATTTAGCAGAAGCCTATAATATGTTAGGTATATATTATCTTCGCCAGAATGAATTTAGCCGCTCGTATGAGGCCTTTGACTCTGCGATAGAGTTAGAGCCTGAGCATGAATTTGCCTATTTTAACCGGGCTATTGCTTTGTATTATGGTGAGCGTGCACAGTTAGCAGAAAAAGATTTTGAGTACTTTTATCAGCGCCAGCCAGATGATGGTTTCAGAGTCTTATGGTGGTATTTTGCAAAAGCCAGTTATGATAAAGAAGCCGCCGATATCCAACTTAAGTCTCAACTTAAAGAGCTTGATAGAGACAACTGGGGTACTCAGATTGTTTTGTATACTCAAGGCCAAATTAACCAACAAACCTTATTACAGAGAGCTCACTTGTTTGCAGAAAAAGATAATGGGCAAAGTTTGAACCAAAACCTGTGTGAAGCTTATTTTTATATAGGTAAAAAACTTTCTCAGCAGTCACAGACAGAGCAGGCGGCTCAATATTTTAGAGCAGCATTACTGACACAGGTTTATGAATTTGTTGAATACAGGTATGCATTGCTGGAATTAAACAATCTCGCTGAATCTGCTGGTGAAACCGCTTATTAGAACTTTTTTTACCGCGCTTGCTTTTATGCTGCTTGGATTGGCAAGTTGGCTGCTGATTTCAGATAACCCGGGTGATGTTTATATTAAGCGGATAGCGCAAAATGTTGAGCCCGAGATGCTTGCATTGCGGCCAAATGAACTCAACTGGTATCAAAATTTAAATCAAAAACAGCAACGTCAGTGGGCTAAAAAACTATTAAATGCCCTCCCAAATGAGAGCTGGACGGATCTATCCGTAGAGACATACCCCATCTCTCTATTTAAGCATTTTGCCAACCTTAACCATGCTTATAGCCAGTGGCTTTTGGCAAATCGCACAGATAACAGATTTTATAAACAATACTGGCTTAAAAAAGCAGCCCAACAAAATAAAAATAGACAAGTCGCCAGCCAGGCCAATTGGTTATTGGCTAAATTACTGGAAGCTGAATCAGCGACAAAAGCAGAATATAGATATCAGCAAGCGCTTAGTTTATCAAATCAAAACCGAATCAGGTTAGATTATGCGCAATTTTTGATTAAGCAGGGTCGGGAAAGGCTTGAATGGAATCATCTGCTTAAACAAAATCCGGCAGCCAATGATTTTTATCACAATGACCTGACTTATTACCGTGAAAGTTGGTCTGAAGTAAAGCTGGCACTGATAAACAAGCGCCCAAGTTGCGCCAGACCTGTTCAACTTATAGCAAATAATTATCAGCAGCTCATTCAACAAAAACTCGCATTCGAAACCTTATTAAAAGTAAAGTTTTTTTCGCTCGCAGATTTTTGCATTGCCGGCATGCATTGGCATAAAAATGCTGCTCAACTGTTTAATCCTATGGGTCAGGATGATGAAGCTATTCAAAGCTATCACTGGCTAGTTATAAAACCAGAGCTAAAAAGAGCCTATCGGCAAGGGCCGGTAATTTACACAGGGGAAGCAATAAATACTCAAGTATTAGGACATGAACTAGCACATTGGTTAGGGTTTGAAGATGAATACCAATTAAGCATTGCAAAAGCTAAACAAAGGTGCCTGCCAGAAGCTTCGAAATTTTATAAGGTTTTGGGTAACAATGTGGTGGCATTAGTACCTGATTATCATTTCAAATCAAAACAGCAATATGATTTATGGTTACAGGAGACCATCCCTTGGTCGGATTTTATCGACGATCCTGAAAGCTGGCTAATAAAGACGCAAGACGGATATCAAATCAGAATAGCGGATCAAGACGAAGGCACAGGCTTTTATTTGGGTAATACTTGTAAAAATATCGATCTAATAACGTTAAAATCTGTTTATAAAGATACATTTATGCAAAATCATGCGTACCATATTCCAAAACTGTATAGAAAAATTTTAGCTCAAACTGGCGGCTTATCTGAGCATTGACTAAGTTTGTTTTGAGTTAATCAAATGGAAAAGGACTAAGGATATGAAACGCTCAATCTTCTCACTGATCACACTTACTACTGTATTATCTTTCAATGCGCCGTTAATCGCGAACGAGAGTAATTTATCCCCACAAGACAGTATCACAGCCAATGTCAGCTATACCAAAGTGGATATAAATGACGCGACTTTACAGCAGTTAATGCAAGTTAAAGGGCTGGGGAAAACCAAAGCACAGGCGATTATTGATTTTCGTGAAACGAATGGAAAAATCAGCGATATGGAAGAGCTGAAAACGATAAAAGGAATTGGAAAAAAGACATTGGCACGCATACTGGAAAAATTTGAACTGGGTCAATAATCCTGATTGCGGTTTTTTATAAACCGGATACAATAGACCTTGAAAATAGTATGTGGCATTGCCGTCACAAAAAAGACACTTGCAAATTTAGTTAAACTGTTTTTAAATCAGACTAAATCAAATCTCTTTCAGATCTAAACTACAAGGAAGCTGAAAAATGAAACTAACATTTAAGCACACTGCATTATCAATCGCACTAGCAGGTTCATTTGCATTATCAGGTTGTAACTTTATTGGCGACGGCGATCCCGTTTTTACTGACACTCCTGATCCGGTTGTTTTAGCGGATTATGAAGGTACAGCTGTTAAAGGTACGCTTGCTAATGCGCCTGTAAAAGCATTTTTATTGTCAGATACAGACATGAGCGATGACCTTTTAGCTGATGAAGGTATCAGAACCAATCAAGACGGTTCTTTTAACTTCAAGCTAGAAAAGCAATTTGCTGACTCTGATATTATTGTAGTGATCGAAGCTGATTCAGAAACTACTATGGTATGTGACCAACCAGATGGTTGTGGTGATGTAGCATATGAAGACATCATTGAAGACGCTGATTTAACAGGTATCACTTTATCAACCCTGGCTAAATCAAATCCTGGCGGTGTTGTTAAAGCACCTGTAAATGCAATTACAACTATGGCAGCGCAAATTGCAATCGAAACTGGTGAAGTGAATACAACTACATTAAACCAAGTTGTATTGCGTCTTTTAGGTTTAACCGATGACGAAATCGGCACTGTAAATATTTTTGAAGACGACTTAGTTGATGCAACGGGTAACGGATTTGGTGCCGCGACTAAAGCTGCAGTATTAAAACTTTCATCAATTAATGCTTCATTTGCTGCAGCGGATGGCGCTTCTGTAAAAGCAAAATTCGATGATTTAGCAGCAGCTGTTGTAGCAGCAGCTAAATCTGGTAATGCAGATACAGCAAAAGAAAACCTAGGTAAATTGAACGAAAAATTAGCGGGTGTACGTGCAATCTTGCAAAAAATTAAAGAGAAAACTAATGCACCTGGTTTAGATGTTGCGTTAGATACACCTAAAATTGATATTGGCGGTGAAGTCATCACAGGTACTGGTACTGGTACTGGCACAGGTACTGGTGGCGGTAACGGCGGTTTAAACTAATTTAACCGAACGTCATACAATTAAGAAAATCCTCGCTTTGCGGGGATTTTTTTTGCCTGAAATTGAGTGATGAATTCTCGATTTTCGTTAAAACTAACAGGCAATAAAAAACCCGGCAGTTGCCGGGTTTTTTTATTTATATAGAAAGCATTAATTAGATTGCATCTTTGTCTACGATTGCTTTCATATCCGTCATATAACCACGTAATTCCTGACCAACCCACTCAACCGGGTGATTACGAATTTCGTCATTCACACGTACCAATAAAGCGTTATCAACCGTATTTGATTTAGGCGCTTTGTACTGACCGATAAACGCACTGTCTAAGTCGTTTACGAAATCTTTTAATAACGGAACAGCCGCGTGAGCAAATAAGTAACAACCGTATTCAGCTGTATCTGAAATAACGACGTTCATTTCGTATAATTTCTTACGCGCAATCGTATTCGCAATTAATGGCGTTTCATGTAAAGACTCATAATAAGCAGATTCTTCGATAATGCCAACTTCAGTCATAGCTTCAAACGCTAATTCAACACCTGCTTTAACCATAGCAACAAATAAGATGTTGTTGTCGAAGTATTCTTGCTCGTCGATAGAAGCTTCTTGAGAAGTTGATTTTTCAAAAGCAGTTTCAGCAGTGTCTGCACGCCATTTTAATAGATTAACGTCATCGTTTGCCCAGTCTTCCATCATAGTTTTAGAGAAGTGACCAGTGATGATGTCATCCATATGCTTGCGGAATAAAGGACGTAAAGTCTCTTTTAATTCGCCAGCTAATGCAAAACATTCAATTTTTGCCGGGTTAGACAGACGATCCATCATACCTGTAATGCCGCCGTATTTAAGCGCTTCAGTGATAGTTTCCCAACCGTACTGGATTAATTTAGAAGCGTAACCAGCATCAACACCTTCAGCTACCATTTTTTCGTAACCTAAGATAGCACCAGTTTGTAACATGCCACACAGAATCGTTTGCTCACCCATTAAGTCTGACTTAACTTCAGCAACAAAAGACGACTCTAAAACACCAGCACGATCACCACCAGTTGCAGAAGCGTATGCTTTAGCCCACTCTAAGCCGTGACCTTGTGGGTCATTTGCAGGGTGAACCGCGATTAATGTAGGAACACCAAAACCACGCTTATATTCTTCACGTACTTCTGAACCAGGACACTTAGGCGCACACATAATAACCGTGATATCTTCACGAATTTGCATGCCTTCTTCAACAATGTTGAAGCCGTGTGAATAAGCTAAAGTTGCGCCTTGTTTCATTAATGGCATAACAGCACCAACAACGGCAGTGTGCTGCTTGTCAGGTGTTAAGTTACAGACTAAATCAGCTGTTGGAATTAATTCTTCATAAGTACCTACAGTAAAGCCATTGTCAGTTGCATTTTTCCATGATGCACGCTTTTCAGTAATAGCTGCTTCACGCAATGCATAAGAAATATCTAAACCAGAGTCACGCATGTTTAAACCTTGGTTTAAACCTTGAGCGCCACAACCTACGATAACAACTTTTTTGCCTTTTAATGCTTCACAACCGTCAGCGAATTCGCTGCGATCCATAAAACGACATTTACCTAATTGCTCAAGCTTTTCAGCCATAGAGAGCGTATTAAAATAATTCTGACCCATGATTAATCCTTAACAGATTGAAATAAATAAAGTTTAACTTATATTCAGCCTGAACTTATTCAATTAAGATTAAATCCAGGCAAAACGAATGGCGGATACTTTACCCTATTGTCAATATTGCTTAAAGTGATATATTTAAAAAACAGTATTTCACTTTATGAAATGCATAATGGTGCTGCCAGAGGGGGGATAAGTTTATGGAACTCAAATCTTTACGTTGTTTTATACATTTAAGTGAAACTTTACATTTTGCTAAAACGGCAGAAGCTTTGCATACCAGTGCCCCTACGTTAAGCCGGATGATTAAACGACTGGAAGAAGAAGCGGGTTGTGTATTGCTGGAACGGGATAACCGAAGTGTGGTGTTAACCGAAGCCGGTGTTCAGTTTTTAGCATTTGCCCGGCAAACTCTGGATGCCTGGCATCATTTTAAACAAGATACCCAAACATCCGGCAAGGCGTTAAAAGGTCAATTAAAAGTCTTTTGCTCAGTCACAGCCTGTTATTCCCATATTCCGCCTATTTTAAGCCGATTGAGTCAGGCGTATCCAAATATCGAAATTTTGCTTGAAACCGGCGCTGCATCGCTGGCAATGAAAAAAATTGCAGATGGCTCGGTGGATATTGCATTGTCTGCGAAGCCAGAAACCCTGGCGAATAATATGGCGTTTCATACCATAGATAATATTCCATTTTCTTTAATTGGTCCTGCATTTGAGTGCGAAGTTAACGCTAAACTCGCTGAACGTGAGCCTGACTGGCAGAGTATTCCCTTTATTCTCGCAGATGCCGGGTTAACCAGAAGCCGCAGTGACAAGTGGTTTCGCTCTCACCATATTAAACCTAATATTTATGCGACTGTAACAGGCCACGAAGCCATTGTCTCTATGGTTGCTTTGGGCTGCGGAATTGGGCTGGCACCGGATATTGTGATTGCAAATAGTCCTGTGCGTGATAAGGTCAAAAAACTGGAAGCCGGAACCGATATTGAGCCGTTTGAATTAGGCGTATGCTGCTTGCAAAAGCATATGGTCGAACCTTTAGTGGCTGCTTTTTGGCAGGAGGTGGTCAATATCGGTAGCGAACTCAGCCAATACCACAAAAACGCTTAAGACTTTATATGCAATTTAATAACCGTTATTACCAGCAATTTACTGCTCACTATCATAGCCAGTTACCTCAGCCTCTAAGTCATCCAAAATTAGTTTGTAAAAACCAGACGTTGGCAGATTATTTAGGGTTTACACCTGACTTAATTTCAGAAGCCGATTTTACCCGAGTTTTTTCAGGACAATCTGTCATTGAAGGCATGCAGCCGCTAGCGCAAAAATATACTGGACACCAGTTTGGTCAGTATAATCCTCAGTTGGGAGACGGGCGTGGTTTACTCTTGGGTGAATTAAAAGCAGAGGATAATATAGCCTGGGATCTGCATTTAAAAGGGGCGGGTCCAACGCCCTATTCGCGAGGCGGTGATGGCCGAGCTGTATTGCGTTCGTCCATTCGAGAGTTTTTAGCCAGTGAAGCTCTGCATCATTTAGGCATACCAAGCAGCCGGGCATTGGCACTGACTGTGGGTGACAACCCGGTTTACCGAGAAACTCAGGAGCAGGCGGCAATGTTAACCCGGGTTTGCCGCTCACATATCCGCTTTGGTCATTTTGAATACTTATTTCATACTCGTCAGCCGGATGAGCTGAAGAAGCTGGTCGACTTTTGCATTGAGCAATATTTTCCTGACTGTCTAAAAGCCGAAAAACCGGTTTACGCATTTTTTAAGCAAGTGGTATTAGATACCGCCAGATTAATTGCGAAATGGCAGGCGTTTGGTTTTTGCCATGGTGTGATGAACTCGGACAATATGTCAATTTTAGGCATTACATTTGATTACGGCCCTTATGCATTTTTAGATACCTATCAGGAAGGATTTATTTGCAATCATTCTGATCATACCGGTCGGTATGCATTTAATCGCCAGCCCAGTATTGGATTGTGGAATTTGAATTGCCTGGCGCATGCATTTTCGGGGTTATTAAGCATGGATGAATTAAAATCCGCATTGTTAGAATATGAGCCGGCTTTTATTAATGCTTATAGTCAGTTAATGCAGCAAAAACTGGGTTTTTCACAATGGCAGCCGGATGATAAGTTGATTCTGGGCAAACTACTCGATTTAATGCAAGCAAACCAACTTGATTATAGCAATACGTTCAGACAGTTATCCGAAACCGATAAACAGTCTGAGCTACTGTCATGGTTTGGTGCCAATGAACAGAGTACTGAATGGATAAACCAGTACCTACGCCGTATTAACCAACAGCCAATGTCAGCAAGTGAGCGTTTCGCTAACATGCAAAAAATTAACCCTAAATATATTTTACGAAATTATTTGGCGCAGAATGCAATTTCGGCAGCCGAACAAGGGGACTTTTCTCTGGTAAACGAGTTATATCAGGTATTGCAAAACCCGTTTAGTGAACAAGCCGGCAAACAAGCTTTCGCAAAAAATGCCCCTGAATGGGCGCAAAAACTGGAAATATCATGCAGCAGCTAACCACAGCTCAACTATTAAATACTCATATATTGGTTGGTAAACCTAATATTCTGATTTGTGACTTTGAATATTATCCGGACTGGGAAGCCGTAAATTCTGTATTCACCCACTGGCTTAATCAGAACGAATTTATGATTAAAGAAACGATAGAAGGCGCGGATCGTATCAGTTGGCGACTAGAGCTCAATCAGCAAAGCTTTTATTTTAATTATGAAGAACTTTCAGAATCGGCTTGGTTTGAAACAGAAGATACTGAATCCGTCATAGCGGATAATCAAACGTCAGGCGTAATCAAAGCCATAATGGAAAAACTGAGTCGGTAACATTGATTACAGATTCAGATAGAATGTCTGCTGGCTAGTTTTGAAGAATTCAATTACAGTTAATAGTAGCGAACTGAGTGGGTTTAATTTTATAAATAGGTATTAAGTTTGAAGTTAAAATCTCTGTTAAGCTTGTATCTAAGCTTTTTGATAGCGGGTCAGGCCATAGCAAAAGAGGCTTGTCAGCCAAATGAATATCATAGCCAGGTTAAAGTTGCTCAGGTCATTGACGGGGATACGGTTAAACTGGAATCTGGTCAGTTTGTCAGGTTAATTGGAATCGATACACCCGAAATCAATCATGACAATTTGGAACAATCTGAACCGCTTGCAGTGGCGGCTCAAGCCTATTTAAAACAATTAATTGGACCTGATCTGCAGGTCAGTATGGTGCTAGATAAGGCTTTATTAGATCCCTATAACAGAATGCTGGCACATCTGTTTAATCATAAAAACGAAAACATTCAGCAAAAGCTAGTGGAAAATGGTTATGCCGATGCGCATGTATACGGCGAAAATAGTTTATTCTGGCAGTGTTATTATCAAGCTGAAATTTCAGCCAGACAAAAAAATAAAGGTATTTGGCAATATCCGCAATTTCAGCCTAAGGCCGTATCCGGTATATATAAAAGCCATTCCTATTCGTACGAATGGCAAGGTCGGCTCGATAGAGTATTTGAAAAAAACAATACGCTTTGGTTAGTGCTGGCGAATAAACTGTATGTTGGCATTACCAAACCGGATTTATATCAGAAATTTAAAACACTGAATTTTGAAGCCCTAATCGGCCAGACTTTATATGTGAAAACGCCCGTTTATTACCAGGATAAAAGATGGCGGGCATCGCTTAAACAGCCTTGGCAACTTATATTGGAAGAAGATATTAAGAGTCAACAATAAAAAATTAACTCAATGCAGTATCTGAGTATCAGTGAATTAATTCATCCAGATGACAGGAAGCAGCATATGACAGATTTTCGTCAAAAAGCGTTAGATTATCACGCCCTACCTAAACCCGGCAAAATCAGTATTGAATTGAGCAAACCCGCAGAAACCGCAAATGATTTGTCTCTGGCTTATAGTCCGGGGGTTGCAGAACCTGTCCGTGAAATTGCCGCAAATCCTGATGAAGCCTATAAATATACCAACAAAGGTAATTTAGTTGCCGTTATATCAAATGGGACGGCTATCTTAGGGTTAGGCAATTTAGGCGCCATTGCCTCTAAGCCCGTTATGGAAGGTAAAGCATTATTATTTAAACGCTTTGCCGGGCTGGATGCGATTGATATTGAAGTTAAGCACAGAGCAACCGAAGAATTTATCAACACGGTTGCCAGCATTGCAGATACGTTTGGTGGCATCAATTTAGAAGATATAAAAGCACCGGAATGTTTTGAAATTGAACAGGCTTTAGTGGAACGCTGTAATGTGCCTGTATTTCATGACGATCAACATGGTACGGCGATTGTGACGGCGGCGGCTATGCTAAATGCACTGGAAGTACAGAATAAAAAAATAGAAGAAGTCATTATTGTTTGTATGGGAGCCGGCGCAGCTGCTGTAGCCTGTATGGAGTTATTGATTCAGTGTGGTGCTCAGCGTGAGCGTATTTATATGCTGGACAGAAAAGGGGTTATTCACACCAGACGAGAAGACTTAACGGAACATAAAAAATTATTTGCAAATAATACAGACAGACGCACACTCGAAGATGCGTTATCCTGCGCCGATGTCTTTGTTGGTGTATCCGGGCCAGATGTATTGCCGCCCGAAGCCTTAAAGCTAATGAATCCCAACCCGATTGTATTTGCTTGCTCAAATCCAGATCCTGAGATAAAACCCGAACTAGCTTATGCGGTCAGAGATGACCTCATTATGGCAACCGGACGCAGTGATTATCCTAATCAGGTTAATAATGTGCTGTGTTTTCCTTTTATTTTTAGAGGGGCGCTTGATGTCAGAGCAACTGAAATTAATGATGCGATGAAAGTGGCAGCCGTGAATGCAATCAGAGAGATCGCCAAGCTGGAGGTGCCCGAATCTGTGCTCAATGCTAGCGGCGTTGAGCAGCTCTCATTTGGCCGAAATTATATTATTCCCAAACCTATGGATCCCAGACTCTTGCAAAGTGTGGCCCGCGCTGTTGCTGTGGCCGCGGTGGAATCCGGTGCAGCTCAGGTTGATTTGCCGGACAATTACATGCTGTAGATAATAGCTTAACTCAGCTTCGGGTCGGCTATACCTAATTGTTTATAATCGATATAAAACGTTTTCCTTGTTCATTGCAGACACGCGTTTTAAAATATCGGGCAATCTAGTTTGGTGTAATCTCTTGGAGTTTAAAACATGTCTTTACTTGAAAATCTGGCGCAGCAACTTAAATCAGTTAATGCAGCAAGCATAACCACTGCATCTGAATATTATGGAGAGCAGCATAGTGCTTTACCACTTATCGTCATTGAATCAGAGTTGTGCAAAGCCGTCATTTCACTTCAAGGTGCACATGTTATCGAGTTTATACCAGCCAATCAGGCGCCTTTATTATGGGTGAGTCCAAAAGTTCAGTACCAGCAAGGAAAAGCAATACGAGGTGGTGTTCCGGTTTGTTTTCCATGGTTCGGTGAAAACCAATTAGATAAAGCTAAGCCCAAACATGGTTTTGTTCGGGATATGGACTGGAATCTGACAGAAAGCAAAATAAATGCTGATAAATCAATTGAATTAACCTTTGCTTTTGAATCGAACGATGAAACTTTTAAATTATATCCTTATCAGTTTGTCGCAGAATATAAGGTTATTCTGGGGACGAGTTTAAAACTGGGTTTGCAGGTTAAAAATACAGGACAGCAAACCATGCCGGTGAGCTTTGCCCTGCATAGTTATCATCCGGTTAAAGATTTAAGTACAACTTATGTTGATGGCCTACACTGGACCAGCTTCTTAGATAATACACAAGCCTATCAGGCTCATATTCAGCAAGGGCCCGTTAATTTTGACGGCGAAGTAGACCGCATTTATCTGAATGTTCAGGAAGAGCAGGTTATTCAGACAGAACCGGCCATCAAACTGAGCAGCCGCGAATGTAAAAGTGCAGTTGTCTGGAACCCGGGATTTGAAAAAGCGGCTTCAATTGGTGATTTAGGGGGTGAGCACTATCAAGAATTTGTCTGTGTTGAACGAGGTAATGCATTTTCTGACAGCTGGTATTTAGCGCCGAATGAACTGAAAGCAGCTGAATTAGAAATTGCTCACCTGTAGTTTGTGGAGTCATTAATGCTCAAAGCATTATTAATCGATCACGATGGGACATTAGTGGATTCAGAACCCTGTCAGTTTCAAATCTGGCAGCAAATTCTGACTGAGTATAATGTTGACTATCAATTTGAAGACTTCATTCCGAGGATTGGCATTCCCGGAGAAGTTACTGCAGGTTATTTGGTTGAGCATTATCAATTGCCAGTAACAGCTGAAGAACTGGCTCTGATTAAAGAAAATGAAACCCGTCAGTTTTTATTAAATCAGAGCTTTCCGCTTATGCCGGGCATTGCAGAACTGATTAACTGGGCAAAAAGCAAGCAGCTTAAAATAGCGATAGTCTCGGGTGCAGAGCGGGAGACTGTACTGCGCAGTCTGGTACTGCACGAGATTGATCATATTATTGATCTTGTTGTTGCCGGTGGGGATGTTGAAAACAGCAAACCAGCGCCGGATGCTTATTTAGCCGCCTTGTCGAATTTGGGGATTAATGCCGGGCACGCGGTTGCAATTGAAGATTCAAAAAGTGGAATTCAATCTGCCAAAGCGGCTGGTTTAACCTGTTTGGCGATTCAGCATGATTTTACCGCACCGGAAAAATTAACTTTGGCCGATGAAACCTTCAGCCATCACCTTCATATTCTGAGGCGACTGGCCCAACTGGCAAATTAGCGATACACAAAAAACGCTTAAACCCGGTTTGAGCGTTTTTCAATCGCGACAGTGAGCCAGTAATCTAAACTTAAATATCGGCCTCCACCAATAAACAGCAAAGCCAGCAATAAAATAAAGTAAGTTGCTGCAAACTCTATCCCGTTATTTAAAATGACAAACTTACCACTTTCGGTAAGCCAGTCATAATGACCGTGCTGTTGCAAAATGGCGTTAGCAGCGGCCAGTTTATCCGGTGCTTGCATTATGCTCTCATCATAATAAATAGTGCCGTTCGCAAGCCAGCTTGATGAATCAGAAATCGCCAGCCATCCGTTTTCCCAGTGCACGCTGATGGCGGCGACTAACATGGTGACCATTAGCGGAATACTGACTAGCCGGGTAAATAAACCCAGTAATAAAAATATTCCGCCTAATAATTCAGTTGCGGTTGCCAGAAAGGCCAATACCTCTGGAAAAGGCAAACCTAAACCCCACTCGGTGTTTCTAAACCACTCAAGGATATCGGAAAAGTTTGAATATTTGTTCCAGCCTGCCTGAATCATAACCGGGGCTAAATACAGGCGAATAGCTAGAGCGCCCAGTCCGTTAAAATGTTCAAGCGTCGCAATTAATTTTTGGTATAGCGTAAATACTGAAGTGAGTGTCATCTTTATGTCTCGGTTTAGCATGCCTTTTACTGATAGACAGAGTTAAACCGAAAAATATTTCATTTATCGGCAGACTGGACTGCAACAAAAGAAACAAATGCACAGATGAGCACTGCGATACTGGCAGGAAACAAAGTTTGATTATACAAAGTACTTGAGAGTGCACTGATAGCAGCTCCGGTTGCATACTGCGAAAAGCCTAAAACAGCCGCTGCTGAACCCGAATGATTTGGAAAATAATTTAAATAACAAGCTTGTGCATTTGGCCCATTTGCACTGATTGCGCCCACAGCCAGTGCAAAACCGGTCGCCACTAAATAAATGGAATCTGGATAAAATACCGCACTCGTCACCAGTATTGCCCCGCCCATCAGTTGCATAGTGAAAAATATTTTCAGCAAAGTTTGTGGTGTTTTTCGGTTTAATAAAAATGAGTTAGCCCGGTTAATCAAAATAATCACACCCACATTTATTGAAAACAACAGACTGAATTGTGCCGACCCTAAATTAAAATATTCCATATAAATTAGTGGTGAATTAGACAAAAAAATCATTAATACTGAATAACCAAATGCTTGAGCTATCAGGTATTTTATTGCTTGTTTGTGGCGTATTATCTGAAACAGAGATTGACGCTCTGCAGTGGGCTGTCGTGCCTGCTGAGCGGGCTGCAATATGAGTTTGGTTGCAATAATGACGGCGGTTGAAAACAGCGCTAAAAAGATAAAAATACCATGCCAGTCTGTCAGGGTTAAAATGGCTGTGCCCAAACTGGGCGCAATCGCTGGCGCCAGCATCATCATAAGTGCGATTAATGAAAATAATTTAGCAGCTTGAGCCCCGGAAACATGATCACGGATGATGGCCGGTACACATACAGCAGCAATGCCACCGCCGAGCGCCTGAATAACCCGGTAAAACCAGAGCAGCTCAATACTTTGAGCGGTCGCCAATAAGGCGGAAGCCACAGCAAAAATTGTTAAGCCAATCGTCATAATTTTTCGTCTGCCGAATGTATCAGACAAAGGCCCGCCTAAAAGCTGGCCAAAGGCAAGTCCGGTAACATACAGGCTTACAGTTATACTGACCAAGTGGGCTTCGGTGTTCAGGTCTTTTGCAATTTGGGTAACAGCTGGCAAATAAGTATCAATTGCCAGCGGTGATAAAGCAAAAATACAAGCCAGCAGTATGGTTAACTTAAGAGGGATTGCCTTAGACATTTTATGCTCCAATTATCTTTCCAGAAAGATAATATCTGGATTTTATCTTTCTAGCAAGGTATATTGACTCACAACGCGGAGGTGCAAATGCATAAAAAACGAGAAACAATTAGCCAATTCCTTGATAAGCTTAATAATAACTGGCCAGAATTGAGCCAAACAATGAATCCTGAAATTATCAAAATTCACAGGCTGAACGAATACTTGCAGCAAAATTTAGACACTATAATTGCCCAGTACCAATTACAAAAAGCCGATTTGAGTGTTATCAGTGCGCTGCGCCGCAGTGGTGAGCCATATATTCTGACGCCAACCGAATTGGCAGCGGCTATGCTGTTTAGCTCAGGCGGATTAACTAAAGTATTAAACAGAGTCACCCGGATGGGGCTGGTAGAGCGGATTGATAACCCGAATGATAAACGCAGTAAATATGTGCAGCTAACGACTAAAGGAATTGAGTTACTTGAAACAATAATGCCGCAAGTTCAGAATCAGGAAAATTTCACAAATGGTTTAAACTCGCAGCAAAAGATAACCCTGAACCAATTACTTGATAAAATGCTCAGCCACTGGGAAAGTTGAACAAAATAATTGCGCTAGGTCAAACAATTAGTCTTTATAACAATTATTGGCTTTTAGTTCTGGCTCGATTAAAAAATCCATCTATACTCTGAAAAGTATTTCTCGTTTTCGAAACCCGTCTGCATCTATTCAATACCTCTTTCGGTTATGGGTATCAATGGAGTGATGTAACAAATAAGTGCTGACATATTTGTGGTTGTCCAAAATAATAAGGATGGGATTGGACTAGTAAAATAATCAATAAATATGGAGCAAACTGATGAACTTATCGGCTATTCCCTTTCGTGTAAAACTTTTAATTTTAGTATTAGTCCCTGTGATTTTTATTCTGATTGCATCAGCCGTAAATATTCAGTCATCGTTAAAGCAACTGGCTATTATTGATGAGCTTGAACAAGAAATTCAACTGGCCATTGTAAATAGCGAGTTGGTGCATGAAATGCAGAAAGAAAGAGGCATGACAGCCGGCTTTTTAGGATCCAAGGGACAGTCTTTTGCAAGTGCGCTTAAAACTCAGAGAAAACAAACCGATACTGCTTTAAGCCGTCAGCGTCAGCTTATTCAGTCGCTCACTTTTTCAAATGAAGCGTTAACTTCAAGTATTGAAAATATTGATCGTTCACTGCAACAAATATCGACAACCCGTGGTCAGGTCGATAATCAAACCATTCAACTCAGTCAGGCACTTGGCTATTATACGCAGCTCAATGGTCAGCTGCTTAATTTAACATTTGAAATAGCCAAGCTCAGTCCGGATGAAAACTTAGCCATTAATGCATCTGCCTATAACTTCTTTTTATTAGGTAAAGAAAGAGCCGGTATTGAACGTGCTGTATTAAGCAATGCGTTCAGCCAGCAAGCTTTGCCTTCGGCACTGTATCAAAAGTTTATTACCTTGGTGGCTGAGCAAAATAGCTATATCAACAGCCACAAACAACTGGCATTACCGGAAAACCTGACCCGGTTAGCTCAACTTGAAAGATCAAGCAGTGTGGTCTCGGTAAATCGATACCGGGAGCAAGCTCATCAACTAGCACAGGGGCAGGCGGTCAATGCACAAGCGGTTGCCTGGTTTGAGCAGGCAACTAAACGAATTAATTTATTAAAAGAGTACGAAGATCAACTTGCCGTACAATTGCAGGGGGATATCTCTGGTTTAGCAGAAAATGCGTCTAATCAATTGTGGATATATCTTGCTGCCAGCCTGGCTGTGCTTATCGCAACTTTCATTATTTCCTGGGTATTAATTAAAGATATAGATAAGGTTGTTGATTATATTTATCGCTCTTTATTAGCCGCACAAAATCATGATTTAACCTCTCGGGTTGATGTTGTCAGCAATGATCAGTTTGGCAAAATTTCCACGGCGTTTAACCGAACTATGGATAGTTTCGCGCAAGCTATGAAGCAACTAGCCAGCCATAGTGAAACCTTATCCGGCTCGGTCAATAAAACCGCATCAGATATTAAATTGAGTGAGAAACATTTATTAGAGCAGCAGCAGTCAACTTCTATGATAGCGACAGCAATCGAAGAGATGACAGCGACAGTAGAAGAAGTATCAGCCAATATTCTGCAGGCTGCACAAGCGGCTAATCAGGCAGCAGAGCAAACCGATCAAAGTCAGTTGACGGTTAAAAAAACAGTTAGTGAAGTTGAAGAGTTGGCCAGTGAAATTGACAATATAAGTGCGACTATTGGCCTGTTGAATGAAAGCAGTAATGAAATTTCGAGTATTGTTGATGTGATTAAAGCGGTTGCGGAACAAACTAATTTACTGGCTTTAAACGCAGCTATAGAAGCCGCTCGGGCCGGTGAGCAAGGCAGGGGGTTTGCTGTCGTGGCTGATGAAGTTAGAGGGTTAGCGCAACGTACGCAGGATTCAACACAAGAAATTGAAGCCATCGTGAGTAAAGTTCAAAAACAGGCAGAGCAGGCATTTGGTTTAATTGAAACCGGAAAAGTAAAAGCTGCGAATACCTGTGAAAACGCAAAATTAATGGAAACTACGCTAACTCAAATTAATCAGGCAATCAGAGAAATTAATAAAATGACTGAACAGATTGCCACAGCTGCCGAAGAGCAGGTTGCGGTAACAAATGATGTAAGCGAACATATTTTAAGAGTGGATAATAACGGGCAAAAAACCGTTGAAAGTGCCGGTTTGATTAGTTCATCTGCGGCCGAACAGGCAAAAATGGCGGAACATTTAAAAGCTTTATCCGGAACTTATCGGGTGTAAAGGCTGATTAATACCAGTTTAGTCCAATTGGGTTATAAGGTGTTTAAACCTATTAGCCACTGGGTTACTGTATTATAGAGCTCTGAATCGTCAGTTTATAATTAAGCTACTCTATAATGGTGTTCAAATTCTGGAATATAAAATGAATACAGATGAAGATAAAATAGACGAGGCCGCTCTGGCATTAATGTATCTGACACTTCACGATGAATGCCGAGCCTGGAAACAAATTGATTGGGAGGTTACAAATCGACTCTTTGATAAAGGGCTAATTTGTAACCCGGTAGGAAAATCAAAATCGGTTGTTCTAACCGATGAAGGTCTTAAGCAGTGTGAAGCGCTTTTTAAGAAACTTTTCACAAAAAGTAGTTAAGCTCTTTCATCAATAATGAGGGAGTGCTTGTTTGCTACCCACCCAAACTAGCAAGCTTTTTTCGTAGGTTTGGTCAGCCAGCGCACCTAACTTTTTTGTTCTTTATTCATGTCTTTTGACCATTTTGAGCGAGTGGCGGATTATGTAGTTCGGGCTTCAGCCCGTTTTACGCCAGAGATTTATGACACCTAGGGTCTATATTTGAGTAGGTGCGAAGCTTGCTTGCGTGAATATAAATAAAAATTGATCTAGGTATCCAGACTGGCTAAAGTTTTTATCTCAATTGCTGGCTTACGCGCCCACGGCGCTAAACCACCCTACATCACTGCGTTTGAGCTTACGTAGGCGAGAAGCTTGCTCTTTCGAATTATTTCTGCAATATTCAGGTGCCTTCTACCTTTAATGGCGGCTTATCACGCTCTTGAAATATTTGAGCATAGATATAGGGTTGGGCGGACAGTTTTGACCTTAGGTTTGTATCCCGATTTAAATGTAATAAACCGACGTAAGAATTGAGCGAAAAATAGGTTTTGTCAGGTTATGCTTGTAGTTTGTCAGCTTATGGTTGGATTAACAACACTGTTGTTTGAAGCATAAGTTGGCATAACTAAGCTCGATTTTATTGGTCTTCAGCAACGAAAGTGAAGTATATATTGGCATAAAACTGAAGCGTAAAATGGCATAAAGTTACCAAAATCCTAAGACGAGCCGATTATAGTCAAACGTTACGGCCTGCTAGTGCCAAAAGGGTACATTTAGGTTTAACTAGTTTCTGCCCGTGCGACCTGAAGTCGTATGAAGCGTTGTTCACCACGATAAGAGTGAACCATCTGTATCCAAAAAAGCTAACGTTCAGAAAAAATATTCTAATAGCAAAAGCATACAATGGACTTATTAGAGTAGTTTACTCAAAGGGCTTGTTACGCCATTAGCCCCTTGTTGCAAGACATGCGTATATATTTGGGTGGTTTTAACATCAGAATGGCCGAGTTGGGCTTGGACTGTTCGAATATCCGCACCATTTTGCAGTAAATGGGTGGCAAATGAGTGGCGTAAAGTATGTGGGGTTATTAACTTGGTTAATCCTGCTGCCTTTACTGCTTTCTTTATTTCTTTTCTAATACTGGTGTGATGACAATGATGGCGTCTTATTTCACCAGTTTCAGGATCTGCGCTTAATAGATGTGACGGGAATAAATATTGCCAAGCAAGTGATTTATTGGCAGATGGGTATTTTTTAGCTAAAGCATGTGGCATCCATACCCCTGAATATTGTTCGTTTTTTAAATCAAGTTTAAGGTATTCATCCACCTGTAAAATTTGATTTCTAAGTAAGGGTATAAGCTCCAAAGCTAAAGTGACAATTCGGTGCTTGTTGCCTTTTCCATTCCATATCTGAATACACTTATAATCAAAATCAATATCTTTTACTCTCAGCTGAACCGTCTCCATTACCCGTAAGCCGCTCCCGTACATCAACCCAGCAATAAGGTAGTAACGTTTATTTAAGTGATTCATTAATAACTTAACTTCTTCAGGCGTCATAACCACCGGTAGTTTTGATTGTTTTTTACTGCGCGCAAAATTTAAACTCAGAGAGAGTTCGTTTTGAACGATGTGCTTATACAGAAACGATAACGCATTGAGAGCTGTTGCTTGAGTGCGAGGGGCTACATTCTCTTTTAAAACTAAATGCTCAAGGTAACTTTCAACCTCATTGTCACCCATAGAAGCTGGGTGCCGTTTGTTATGAAAGTGAATAAAAGATGCTATCCATTTTAAGTAAGTGTCTATCGTTCGTAATGAATATTGGCGCATCAACATATATTCAGCAATATGATTTAAAAATGGAGAACGTGTTTTCATGGCGAAATCGACCTTTTTACTGTTTTTATATACAGTCTATGTTGGTTTCTCCCATATTCAAGAAAATGCGACTTTTTCTTATTTTAATCCCTTGTATCAAATTGAGAATTTAAATAAAAAATATGTATGGCAATAGGTTAAATAATTTGTTAAAAAAGATAGAATTAAATCAATGAGCGTATTTTCCGAAGAAAAATGCGAAAATCGCTCACTATTAAATTGTTAGGTATACATCGAGAATTTTGCAATTGGAAAACTCAAAAGTAAAATTTAAAGCCTTTTTTGAGACAGCAATTCTCACTATGTTTATTGCATTGGCAGGCTCCAGCTTTTTAAATTTGCTAAACCCATTTGTCACCAAACTGATTGCTTTGGCTCTTATCTTGGCTATGTTTTCAGTGGTGCTTGTCTTCGGGTTTGTTTATAAACAGGCGTATTTTTCAAGTGTTCGTTTAAAAGCCCTAAAGAGCTTTTATTTAGTCCACCAACTACTGTTTATGGTACTTATATTATTAGCTTTATTTGCCTTAGTAAGGCATTTGTATACCTAACAAGGCAAATTAAAAAGGGCGGACAAAAACCAGTTGGCTTTGTTCGTACCTCACAAATTTTAGCCAACTAATTTTTGCCGTTTATTTGCGGCGTTATGTTGCAAGGTGAATCATGGAGCTAACTGAAAGGTGGCGTCTTATCGAAGCTGAATTGATGGCAGCTTTCGAATTGCTACCAAGCAATACAATAGAATCTGATAATGGATATAGAAAAGAGGATTTCTTGGACTATATCAATGCAAATGAGCTGCTTTTAGCAATGGAAGAATTAGATGGGGTAATCGAAGATAACCCAAGCCCGTCAAAGAAGTTTTGGGTGCATTTAATTGGCGCTTCAAAACTGATGGGTGAAAAGCATCTATCAAAGTACGAGTCCATTTTAAATGCAACATAACAAGGCAAGTCAGCATCGCACCTTCGGTGCTGGACTCGCTAACGCTCGCCGCTGCTTGCGGCGTTATATTTCAAGGGTGGTTTATGGGAGTCTGGCGAGATATTGAGCCTTGTTCAGTACCTAAAAAATTCAAACCATATGACATGCACTTTGCTGAATATATAGAAGCACCTAGTGAAAGAAATGATGGTAACTGGTATCAACTCTTTACCTTTCGTGATTCTAAAAGGACTATATTTGGAAAGTATGAATTAATTGGAAAATCACTTGAAAAAATTAATTTCGAGAAGTTGGCTACAAAAGTAGTGATGGATAGCAATGTAAAAAATTCAATGCTGGCTGTTGATTCAGAGTTGATCAAGCTCTGGAAGAGACATTGAAATATAACAAGGCAATTATAAATGGACGTCTAAAGCTTGGCTGGCGCTCATTCTTCGCTGATTATAGCCAAGCTTCATACGCCCCATATTGCGGCGTTAGGTGTTTTGTGAGCTTTCTAAGTAAATTGTTCCGTTGGGAAAGAGGCAGGCAAAATTCTGGTTACGATAAAATGCTTATCTGTGGAGCGTTGTGGCCGCTAAAATTTGATACATATTTACTTAAATTTCCTGAAGGTAGTGAAATCCTAGCGCATACAGATAAAGTTGTATCGGGGAAACATTATCGTTTAAATATAGTGATTAAAAATGCAAAGGTTGGTGGAGAGTTTATTTGCGCTGCTCCTATATTTGAAACTAAACGTATAAAATTTTTTCGCCCAGATATCAGCGAGCATCAAGTAACTAAAATAATTAAAGGTAATAGGTATTTGCTCAGCATCGGTTGGGTAAAAAACACCTAACAAAGCAATAATGAAAGGGACGCATAAAGCTTGGCTTGCGCTCCTTCGTCGCTAATTTTAGCCAAGCTTTTATGCGCCCCATATTGCGGCGTTATGGTCTCTTTAAGTATTTGGCACTGTCAAAAAAAATGAATTGGAAGTTACGTAAGATCGTCAATGGCCATCCAAGGCTGGTGCGCCAAATGTTCATTTTAAAAAGAGTTCTATTCTGGTGGTCAAAAAGAGCGATTGAAAGGCCTGGTTAAATTGCATGTTGGTAACTGCCAAAGTTACAGCTTTTAAAGTACAGCATTGAGTCGGGTCACTTTTAGCACCACTAATCAAATGGTACTTTACAAAGTCGCTTGGGTGGGGCAAGTTTAATTGCATCAATCTAATAGCGGCCTGCAATCGCTAAGCATAATTGCAAGTAAGTAATTTCGTTCTTAAAGGGCATTTAAATGCAAAGCAACAACCATAACAATCGCGTCTTGTTCGCCCACTTCGTGGGCTGGGACCTCCGTTCCGCAGGCGCTTTTTGTGGTGGTTACCACAAAAATCACCCGCTGCACTCCGGCCCCAAACGCGGGCGTTAGGCAGCCATGGGATCGAAAGCAAAACCACTTAACGACGAGATGAAGAGGACGTTCTATCCCTGGGTGAAATCCAAAGGATTTCAAAGGCAAAAATCCAGTGATCCCCATTTCGTCGAATTTCGCAGAGCTTCATCTGTAGGTGAGGATGTGTTCGAGGTCCAATGGGATAAATACTGGCGACCCTACTTCGTTATTAATTTTTCGAAAGAGGGGACCGAGGATCCGAAGTGGCTCAAAGGTGGCCGGCTCCAACGGAAGCGTGGTGGCCCGATGCGCTGTTGGTTTAGCCTAGCTAGACCGCTTTTTCATAAGCTCTATAGCTTTCGCTGGAGTTATACCCCCCAAGAGGTCGTGCAAGAACTTCAGCAAGCATTTAGTGAGCTAGAGCGATGGTGGGAACATGGTGAGATTGGTGAGCACCTATACTTTATGCAGTTACATGCCTAACAAATTTGTCCAGTCGACGCTTTGGACTACGCTCCGTTTTGGGGTGGCTCCGCCACTTTACCCCAAAACTCCACTTCGTCCAAAGCGCGCCTGACAAAGGCGTTATGATCGAAAAAAGTAAAAGCACAAAACCAAAAAAGAAAGAATGGATGTGATGATTTTGAAAATGACGATGGGGTTTAGAATTCCAAGGCTGGTACGCCAACTGTTAAGTTAAAAAAATATTTTTTGGCTGCAATGTTAGTTGTGGTGGAAGGTACGCTTTTTGTCTCAACTTGCTCTGTAGCGTATGGTCGTTTTTGCCAAGCAATATCCATCGGTCAAGCAAGTCTCATTCATCATTTTCTGCTTTACAAAACGCACCATTTCGGGCAGTTTCCATTTACTAATGGGCGGCGCTTGTTTTTGTGCAAAGTTGCCTGCAAGCTCAAAGCTTCAATCTTAAAGGGCAAAGTAAAGTGCATAGCAGCTATCATAACAATCGCGTCTTGTTCGCCACCTTCGGTGGCTGGGACCTCCGTTCCGTCGGCGTCTTTTTGTGGCGGGTTGCCACAAAAAGTCACCAACTGCACTCCGGCCCCAAACGCGGGCGTTAGGTACTAATGAAGAATTACGAGCCTTCTACTCTTGAAAAATGTTTCATAGCGATCCCTTACTTAGTGTTAGGGTTCGCATTCTCCATTGCTGTTTTTTATCCATTGTTTATGATTGTTTTTGATGCTGCAGCCTACGAAAAAGAAGTTAGTAGCTTTGTCGTGATGTTTGGCTCTAAGTATTTCTTAATTTGGTCGGGGTTGTGTGCTGGGGTAGGTGTGTACTCTGCGTTTTTTGGAGTTTCTGATAAGCTAATTTTTATCATAAAACTATTAGCGTCAATTATTCTTTGCCCTTTGGTTATCCGGTATTACTTAGAGACAGGGGAATGGATGTTTAAAAAGGGTTTTTTGCAAAATTAGTACCTAACAAGCCATTAAAGCGGGACTGTCAAAGCTTGGCTCGGTTTCGCTTCGCTGCACTAGTTTAGCCAAGCATTTATCAGCCCCTTAATGGGGCGTTATGTAAAAAATATGCCATGAGTAATTTATCAGAATTATTAAAGAGTTTGAGGCAATATAAAGATAAGGCGGATGCTTTTCATTATATGGCGGATAAAAAGTATAATTCCGTTGAAGAAACATGTGAGGGCTTGTCAAGTTTACGCAAACTTTGCGAAATTGAACTACCTAAACTAGCAGTAGCTGCCAATAGATTGTCGGAAGATGAGTGTAAAGAACTCTTTAGTCCGAACCAGCAAATTAACATAGATCAGTACGGGCTTAAACTATTCATTTTCAGCCTATTGGTATCTGCAAGCTTCGAGGTGCGAAGTGCGTATAATATATTTAGGGAAACAGTGGAAATCACATAACAAACAGTTCATGCGCGACCTCCGTTCCGTTGGTCTTTTTTGTGGAATGTGTACCACAAAAAAGACCAACTCCACTACGGCGCCATAACTGGGCGTTATGTGTAAGGGAGGCGTCAAGCGATGCAAGAAAAGTTTGTTTACGTATTTTCGGGGAAATTTGAAAATATTGAAGCAGCCTGCCTCTACTCTCAGCCTCAATGGGAGCCAGAACCAGATGAATCAGTTTCTGATGAAGAGTACGCGGCTTGGGAAGATCGGAATCCATCCCATGAACTGCTAAAGAATATCGACTCATATTTAGATGAAGATTTCATCGAAACAGTTGATTTAGATTTTCAATACCTCTCAAATATAGGGGTTTCTGCCTCCGATATAGCTCATATCAAAGAGAATATTGGTGGGGCTAACGTACTTGTGCTGGTTTATGAGCAGGCTTTAGGTGGCTTCCCTTTAAAAGAAGCACCAGTTTCAAATTCATCGTTAACTTATTGTGGCCAATTCAAGTTCCAGTTTAAAATTTAACACATAACAAATAATTGTAGTCGCCTGCAAGCAGGCTGGGACCTGCGCTGCTACGCAGCTCCGGCCCCTAAATTAGGCGTTATGTAACTAAGGAAAGTGATGCAACCTGAGAGTCAATCTTCAGAATTACGCCAATTAATTAAAGATGCTCGTTGGGCTATTTGGCTTTTCGTTATCATTAACTTCTTTGTGTTAGTTTTCTTCTTCCTTGACGGCATATTTAACGAATTCGTATTTGTCTTATTGTTCATTCAATCAGCTCTACTTGTCTTTTGGCTATTACCTGTATTCTGCTATCAAATTTTTATAAAAAAGTTGAGTGTAAAATTAGCAATCTATAAAGCATTAGCATCGTACAAAGAAGCAATAGGTCACGTTTCGTGGTAGCGTTACATAACAAGCTAATAAATAAGGACAAAAAACAGTTTGCTGTTTTCGTTCCTCAACATTTTAGCAAACAATTTTTTGCCCATTATTAGGGCGTTAGGCGTTCTCATGAATCCGTACGAAATAATTGCCGACAGGTTATCAAAAGCAGATTCTTTAGATGAGCTCACAAAAGGACTAGAGCACTTGCTAAGCGGCGGTTATGCTGTTTGGGAAGATGGTGAGCTTTATAGTATCCGACAGTTGGTGGCAAAGGTTAACGGGTTAAAAATCGAGATCTATTCTAATGAGCATCCACCTCCTCATTTTCATATAAAAGGTGGTGGTATAAACGCATCTTTTTCTATTCTCGATTGCCAGCATTTGGAAGGTGAAGTGGGTAGTAGAGAAAAGGCTCTAATTGAGTGGTGGCACAGTAAAGGTAAAAATAAGCTCATTGAAATATGGAATAAGACAAGACCTTCGGACTGTCCTGTTGGTCCTATAAACACCTAACAAGCCATTGCAGTGAGGGACTTTTAACAGTTGGCTTTCCTCACTGCGTTCGTTATTTTAGCCAACTATTAAAAGCCCCTGAATGGGGCGTTATACGTTACAAGGAGTATTGATGCGTTTTTTAATATTAGTTTTTATTTCAGTTTTGGCATTGGGTTGTAAATCTACACAAATGCAACCCGGCGAACGGGAAGTTGGGCAGCACGATCTCGCAAAAAAAATGTTTTTGGCGGGGTTTCCTTATTTGACCGAAACTCAACGAGACGGTGTTGGGCTGATGTTTATTTCTCCTCATGCGAGTAAGGATGTAACAATTGATACTCTTCAATTAGCGTTTAATTCGTTGTCGTTTAATGGCAAACCAATGGTTGCTCTTATATACGGAAGTAGTAATGCTGAATATGGTTATGAAGTTCTCATGACAGCCATGGCCAACGTTGAGTCTGATTTAACCGGAATTAATATTGTATATATTGGTGAGCCATCTCAGTTTGAAAGCGTAGAAAAAACACTTTCGTCTAAAGGGGCAAATGTTTCCACTACTCAGCTAAATTAGTCGTGGTAACGTATAACAATGCAATAATGAATGGGACGCAAAAAGCTTGGCTGCGCTCATTCTTCGCTTAGTATAGCCAAGCTTTTTCGCGCCCCATATTGCGGCGTTATAGCCTTCAGTGATTAAGTGTGATTATGGCAAGAATTTCGTTTTCTCCTGGTAACTTATCTGATCATCTTCATGAGATAATCGGTTATAAAGCTGGCTTGGCAACATCAATTGAACAAATGTGTGATTTACTTTCAGGTACTTCGTACGCGGATTCAATTTTGAAATCTGAAATAAATGGTATTGCAATTCGCTCTGAGGATTACGAAGATTTATACTATCAACTTTTATATAAAATTGGTGTTACCAGTACACCGAGACCTCCGTTGTTTACTCAATCTCTGTTTTTTACAAATACTCTTAAAGAAAAAGGTTTCGATTACATTACCGATATTCAAAATATTTATGGTAAGCACTATGAATTAGGAGTCGAGATAGCGATAAAAAATGGCCAGAGTTCCATTGATCCTAGCCCAATGATTGCCGAAGTGTTTAAAAAATATGGCAAGTCCGGAGCTAAAGATCTTCTTGAATTAATAAAAATGTATGACACCCATTTTCAGAATAGTCCTCACACATCTGGTAGGTGGGAAGAATGGAACGATATAATTGATCTGAATGACTTGTTTGATAAACATCATCCAGTTGTATCACATGGGAGTTTTTTAGATCAAAGGTTTATTAATTTTTTGTCTAACAATCAGGCTAAACTTGGAGATATTCACTGGCGTAAATTCGAAGAGTTAATTAGTGAGTGCTTTAATAAATCGGGCTATAAAGTAGAGCTTGATCCTGGTACAAATGATGACGGTGTTGATATCCGTGTCTGGAAAGACAGTGCGCAAACACATCCAGAATTCATTATTCAGTGTAAACGCTATAAAACAAAAATTGATAAAGTTACTATTAAGGGGTTATATGCTGATGTCCTTGAAGCACAAGCTAAAACAGGATTGCTAATAACTACATCAGAGTTTAGTCCGGGTGCGAGAACTACTATTTCAGCTCGAAATTATCCAATTAAAGAGGTGAATGGTGATAAAGTTTCTGAATGGCTAAAAGCCTTGAGGACACCGGGCTCTGGAATTATCAGGGTATAACAATGCAATTATGATGGGACGCACAAAGCTTGGCTGCGCTCATTCTTCGCTTAGTATAGCCAAGCTTTGTACGCCCCATATTGCGGCGTTGAGACTGTAGAATTACTCGTTTTCAGTCACTTTTCTCTCCAAGTTTAATCCAACCGGCCAATTTAATACTAAGATTTGCTCAATCGGGCGCGAAATTTTTGCTAGATAAATCATTGCGACAAAAATGGCGAGGGCATTTAGGCTTGTTTTGGTTGCTTTCTAAGAGGGCGGTAGCCGTTTTTCGGCGTTAGGCGATTCTAATGCAGACTATTTCTGAGTTTTTCGATGTTGTGGACCAAGCAATACATTTGCCATTGGGCATTCACTTTCGTTTTTCCACGTAAAGTAATCCATTCCTTTATTTTTGGTTATATTGGCAAAGACAGGTTCAATGCAACCTAGCCGTTTACTATATTCACGCCGTCCTTGTGGGCTATCTACTTTAGCTTTCATTTCATCGCTGAGTATTTGCGCTGCGGAGCGTTTTTTCGCTTTTGGTATTGAGACTTGCCGTCCATGATTCTTTGGCTCTTTTTGCATGCATTGTTTACGTAAAGGGCAATTTCGGCAGTCTTTAAGGTAAGCCTGAAAGCGCGTATGCGTTGCATCTGCTTTTGGTTTGGCGGTTAGCCACATGGGGTTACCCGCAGGGCAGGTGCAGGTTAAGTTTGTTTCGTTGAATGTGAACTCATGGTAGGTAAAGAGTTTATGGCTTTTATTAGTACGGCTTTTGCGTTTTTTAGCCTGATTTTGCTGGTAAGTTTTACTGTTTTGAAAGAGCGGATTGCGACTTCTAAAACCAGTATCGGCTATGTAAGCGTCTATCTTTTCATTTGCTAAAAATTGAATGTTGTCATGGCTGTTAAATCCACTGTCTGCACTAAATTTAGCCGTTGTTAAGCTGTCTGCTTGTTGTATTTTAGAGAGTGTATTTTGTAGTTGTTTGATGGCGGGTTGTAAAGTTTGTTGCTCTCCTACCGACCCCCAAGCTTGCGCTTGTAAGATGATTTGATGTTTATCATCGCTAATCGCAATCCCATTATAACCTTGAATGGTGCCTTTGCTGGTTGTCATTTTGGCACTGTCATTATCTGTGATATTGCTTTTGACGGGCGTATTGCGATTACCGATTCTTTCTTTATTGCCGGCTAAAAAATGCTCAATCTTTTTCGCTGTATTATCTAATTTAGCCTTCTGCTTTAAGTCTTGTGCAATTTCATTGTCTGGTAATTCATCTTGTGCTTTATGTGAGGCAATAATACGTTTACTGGCTTGGCTAAGTCGTTTGGCTTTTTGTTTGAGCTCTTGGTGTGTGCCGCTCCATTCTTTGCTGGCATTGGATGATATTTTACAGCCATCAATGGCAAACATGTGGTGACCAATTAAGTTTTCTTGTTCGCAAATCATTAAGACTTGGGTAAATAATGGCTCGATATTGTCACTCATATTGGCGACAAAGCTGGCAATTGAGGTGAAGTGCGGTTGCGCATCACCCGATAATGCCATAAAAGTGATATTGGTTTGACAGGCTTGGGCAATACGGCGACTTGAAATGTAGCCTCTGGAGTATGCAAACAAGATGATTTTGAGCATGATGGCTGGCGAATAAGCGCTCGCCCCGCCTTTATCATTTTTATAAAGCGTATCAAACGAGGATAAATCAAGGTGGTTATCAACAATATGGCTTAAGGCATATTCAAATGTGCCCGGCACAATTTGCGCTGAGAAATCAACAGCGATAAATTTGTTTTGGTGCGAGTAGTCTGGCTTGTAGTTGGCCATCATTATACGATGTTGGTGAATAATAGCTATTAGATCACACGGGATCGGGTAACTCAATGTTTCTTTTGAGCAATTTACAGATTAAACTGATTTTATTTATTAAACTTGAGATTGGAGTTTTTCTACAGTCTCGTTATGTTTGTCAGGCTTCATCACAATGAAAAGAATCAATGTCATCGGTACAAGCGGAAGCGGTAAATCTCATTTCAGTTACTTGCTTGCTCAAAAGCTAGGTATTCCGTACATAGAAATGGATGCACTGTTTTGGCTGCCAAATTGGGAGCATCTGGAAACCGAAGAATTTTTGTCTTTGCTTAAAGCTCACTTAGAAAAAGAGGCTTGGGTATTAGATGGCAATCAATCCAAAACTAATTCGCTCAAGTGGCAATACGTGGACATAATTATTTGGTTGGATTACTGCTTTCTTCATACGTTTAAGCAAATCCTCATTCGCTCGTTAAAACGCTCAACATCAAAACAGGAAATCTGGGTAGGTACAGGAAATAGAGAATCCTTTCAGCGTAATTTTTTATCTTCCGAATCTGTCATCCTGTGGATGCTACAAAACTACTGGAAAACCAAACGTAAATACGCCAAGCTTTTCGCAAGCGAATCACTTAATGGTATTCAGTTGGTGCATCTCACATCGCCAAAAAAAGCAAAGTTGTTTTTAGAAAATGCGTAGAGCACTTAATAAATAAGGATAGGTTGCGCGAAGCCGCAACTTAATCCTATTGTTGGACCGTTCCTCTGCATCCTGCAGTCACGGCATTAGTGCATCCATTCACGTCACAAGCCCGGTGTTGAGTTCTGCTTATATAGGAAATAAATAAATTTGTTGTCATGGCTGACTTTTTTCAAGGCGAGTGAGGCTAGACCGTTTTCGGCCGTGATTTTTAACGCATTGTTTTCATGTTGGTTTTTTTTTCTCCTGTCAGTTTGTTTAATGCTTTGGGTGAGCCATCTTCCGTGCAGCCGTAAACGCTTCCTTGTTTTACCTCGTCGTCATATTCATTCGTTTGCGCACCACGCCGGTACACACCATTTCATGATGGCAGCAAGGGCAAATTATCCTGGGCCGTGGTGTTGGTATTATCTCAGGCAGCTTCACTTTCAACCAGAGTTGAATACACCTGAGCTTGAGTTTGGCATTGCCATGCAGCAAACCCATATTACGACTACGGCGAAAGCCTTTTGGTAAGGTGTGTTTGATAACGCGCCATAAAAAAAATCAACGGCCGCTTCACAGCGATTAACAAACTGTTTCGTTGTACTGTCTTTGTAACGCCAGGTCACTTTGTTATTATTCAGCGCGAGCATGTTTTTTTCAGCAATCACCCCGCGATATAAATAACGAGATAAATAAGGGCTTGTTCACCCTGACCAACATGCTGACAATCAGCCACCCAATTTTTAGGCGAATGGGGGGGGGGCTTTAAGCTGTGCATCGGTTAAGGCTTGGTGCATTTTACCTCGAAAGACTTTGGCTAAGTTATTTGCATTAAACAGATAACGTCCGATTTTTTGCTTAATCAGCTGACCAGACTTATCCAGAGCCAGCGCAGGCACGATGCAATGAACATGCGGATGAAATTCAAGTTGGCGGGAATGGGTATGCAACAGCCATATTGAGCACCCAGTTGTTTATCATGGTTAAAGAAGCTGGCTAAGGTATCGGCAGCACTTTTAAATAAAGCATTAAACACGGTTTTCTGATAGCCATAACATAAACCACGCCATTGTTTGGGCAAGGTAAAGGTCACTAAATAATATTGTGCCGGTAACAGTCTTAGTTGCTGGCGTTGTAACCACTGCGCATTATGATGGTGTTTGTAGTGGCATAATATTTTTATCCGCACTGGTATAAGTGCTATACCATCGTGCGGCGGTTCTCCAGCTGGGCTTTTTTTCTCCCTCTAATTCGGGCATTACTTTTAATAAAGGATCAAGGTTTTTTTGTGTCCAACCACCTTGTATATTAGCCTCAAGCCATTGAATATATTTGAATTTAGCAAACGTTGTTGTTTTTATTTTATCAGGAAGTGCTTGTGAATCTTTGCTGAAATTTTGAGGTGGTTTGGTTTCTATCTTTGGTAATGGTTGGTTAAACTCATCATCAAACAAACCTACGTTAATCATGGTTAGCCCAAATTGATGTTTCTATCGAAATTTCATCTGTAGTTAAATCTGCAAATAATTGCCCTACAGATAATAAGCGAAGCACTGTAGCAAGTAGCTCACCGGCCGTTATTTTTAAAACGCTGATTAAATGCCCGACTTTGATAGAGCCGTATTGTTTAACAAGCTTTAACACCGATAGTTGAATCTCAGTTAGGGACTGAAATCCTGAGTAACGATGTAAAAGTTTTAAATTATTTAGAGTGGGGTACACGCGGATTTGTTTATCTGTAACCAGTATTAAATCGCGTCCATCTTGCTTGGCGATAGTTTGTTTTTTAATAAACCGTGAGCGAAAGTCTTCGTCAGCTATTTTGTTTTGGGGTTTTACTTCGATAAATTTTTGCGTGCCGTCCGTGTGGGTAAGTAAAAAGTCAGGCGTGTAACGGCAAATACGGTTATCAAACTCATATTCGTAACCTAGTGGTTGTGCTTCAAATGCGGCTATTGATGGTGAAAATTCAAAATGAAAACAAGCATCAAACTCTAAGGAAGATTCGACTAAACATGTAGATTTATTTTTTTGACTAGCAAATTTATGGAGACTTTTAACACGGGAGTGTTTGATTTTTCTTCTGTACATGTGAGTCAACCATCTAACCATTTGGTTAAATACTAGACTATGCCAGCTTATACTTCCAATTTATGTCATCTTTTAATTCAAATATGTCAACTTATACTTCAAACGACAACACACGATATATTGAGGGTGGTGGCCGAGCCAGCTACACCCCGGCACATGAGTCGTTTGCTGTGGCTGCTCCCTTCCGGGCCTGACCAAATTCACAAATTATCATTGCGGGGGAACCAACAAGGCCACCATAATGTGAGCCACGCATTATCCATATTAAGCTCAGGGAATCAAGGGGAATTTAAAAATCGGCACGATAAAAGGTTTGTTTGATTGAAATCTGTACTAAAACGTCTAGATAACGCTGAATTAATGTGAATTGGTTGTGCAATATTGGCGCGCTCAAGTTATAATCACCGCCATTTTTGTTTTTATCTTTTTAGTTTATAGAGTGCCTCATGGAAAGCATTAAAATTGAACCGATTTCCCACGTTGATGGTGAAGTTACGATTCCGGGTTCAAAAAGTTTATCAAACCGTATTTTATTGTTAGCTGCGTTAGCTGAAGGTGAAACTCAAATCACTAATTTATTAGATAGTGATGATATTCGCCATATGCTTAATGCACTGAAATTATTAGGTGTTGAATATCAGTTATCAGCTGATAAAACCGAGTGTAAGGTAAAGGGCCTGGGTGGTCCGATTAAATATAATGGCAGTGCCGAGATGTTTTTAGGGAATGCGGGTACTGCTATGCGTCCGTTAACGGCTGCTTTGTGTTTAGGTGAAGGTGAGTTTGTATTAACCGGTGAACCTCGCATGTTCGAGCGTCCAATTGGTCATTTAGTCGATGCGCTAAGACAAGTTGGCGCTGATATTGAATATTTAAAGGATGAAGACTTTCCGCCATTAAAAATCAATGCGACAGGTTTAAAAGGTGGCAAAGTTGAGATCCAGGGCAGTATTTCGAGTCAATTTTTAACAGCTTTGTTAATGGCGTCACCTTTAGCGCAAGAAGACATGGAAATAGTGGTGATTGATGAATTAGTATCTAAACCCTATATAGAGATAACTCTACAATTGATGGAGCAGTTCGGTGTTAAAGTTGAAAACGAAAATTATCAGGTATTTCGCGTTAAAGGTAATCAATCCTATCAATCACCAGGTCGTGTTTTAGTTGAAGGTGATGCATCTTCAGCATCTTACTTTTTAGCGGCAGCTGCCATTAAAGGTGGTTCAGTTAAAGTGAATGGTGTTGGCCTTAAAAGTGTGCAGGGTGATGCTAAATTCGCTGAAGTATTAGCGCAAATGGGTGCTGATGTGGAGTGGGGCGACGAGTATATAAAGGTGACTGGCAAAGGTGAGTTAAATGCGGTTGATGTGGATTTAAACCATATTCCAGATGCGGCTATGACAATTGCTACAACAGCTTTATTTGCTAAAGGAGCCACTGCTATCCGCAATATTTATAATTGGCGGGTAAAAGAAACCGATCGCTTATATGCGATGGCTACCGAACTAAAAAAAGTCGGTGCAACGGTCGAAGAAGGTGAAGATTATATTGTAATTGAGCCGCCGGCAGAGATTCAAACCGCTGCGATTGATACTTATAATGATCATCGCATTGCTATGTGTTTTTCATTGGCTGCTATGGGTAAAAACCCTATGATTATTAATGATCCTAAATGTACGGCCAAAACTTTCCCGAATTATTTTGAATTGTTTGAGTCGGTTGTACAGCACTAGTTATCTGATTTTGGTTGTAAACTAAGCTGGAAACAGGTTAGTTTTTCTGATACTGAAGCATAAAATAAAAAAGCCAGTTGAGTATTTAATTCAACTGGCTTTTTTATTTCTGTATCGTTTTTTAAATGTTAGAGCTATCGGTTTACTGGCCGGATTCATTGATAACTTTGGCTTAAATTAAAAATCTGCCGGACAGTGAAACGTCATTTTTTGTCCGTTAGCCGGATGTGAAATGGTTAAACTCATTGCATGCAAACATAAACGATCACTCGCATTTTTTATCTTTTTAGGCGCATAAAAGTTATCACCTAAAATAATGTGACCCAGCGTTAATAAGTGCACTCTTAATTGATGTGTTCGACCTGTAATGGGTTTTAATTCAATCAGGCTGGACGCTATCTTTTTTTGCAATACTTTATATTCAGTAACAGCAGGTTTACCGGATTCAATACTCACTTTTTGAAGTGGTATCCGGCTTTTATCCGCAATGAGCGGCCATTCCATAGTGCCTTTCGTTTGTTTTGGAATTCCGTCCACTTCGGCCAAATAGATTTTTTCGGTTTGCCTGGCTTCAAATTGTTTTTTGAGGTGAATTTCTGCTGCTTTACTGCGGGCAAAAATGAGTACACCAGAGGTTTCACAATCCAGTCGGTGAACCAGATATACTTCGCCAAATTTTGCCTGTAGTCTGCTTAATGCACAGTCGTGAGTTTCCGGTGCACGGCCCGGGTTTGATAATAAACCTGAAGGTTTATTGATAACCAGAATACTGTCATCTTCAAATAAAATATCGAGTGGGTCCGCAGGGGGCTTGTAGATAAACTTTTGCATCGTTTTTGAATTTGGCATTTGAATGAACTGAGTTGATCATACAGGAGTTCGGCCGGATTGAGAATGAATCTATTCGTTGTGATATTCAAAACCAAATAGGGTCAATCTGGTTATTTTCGTTTATAAAGTGACTGAATTGAGTGTGGATATTTTAACCTAATATCGAACATTGATATTTATGATTGTTCATTACGGCTTAAGTCACAGACAATACAACTGCTAAATGTGCTATATAATAATAACCCGAAAGGGACTTGTTCTCCTAAGTGTACCTCCAGGCTGGATGGAGCCTGGAGGCTTTTTTGTTGCTAATTAATACTGAATTAATTGGCTTACAGCGTCTTCATATACTCGACTAGTTGCCATCTTTGTTCATCACTAATATCTGTTGCATAGTCATGTCCGGCATTACTGTTTCCGGGCAAATCAGTTTTAAATTCAAAGCCAGAATAGCCTTCACTGATAAAGCCGACTTTTATCGGATCAAATAAACGGCTGCCTACCATAAATTGTTCAGGGCGACACTGGGCTGGTATAAACTCAGCAAGGCTGCATTTAGGTAATAAGAGTTCATACAAACTGGGGACTGAACCATTGTGTAGATATGGCGCGGTTGCCCAAATACCATTGAGTGGGCGACCTTTATAGGCCAGTAGTGAGGCGTACGGATTGAGTGTTGAATCCGGTTCATAGTTACCGCGCTTAATACTGGATTTAATATCATTATCGAATGCGGTTGTTGCCAGATTATATAACCAGTTAAAACCGCGGGTGAAAATCCATTTATCCGGATCCGGAGTGGCAACCACATTTTTAGTCGCCACAGTTAAAATACTGGCAACCGCCGCATCTTCCTGAACCAGAATATTGCCGACATCGGTTGATAAATAAATCCCTTCTAGAATCCCGCTTTTACCTTGATAAGTGGCGCCATTTAGAGCCATCTTGGCGTCTGTTTTTATTTCATCCAGTTTACTCATTTGCGCGACCACTTTACGGGCGGGATTGGCTCGTTCAATTTTTTGGTGGCAGCTACGACAATGCTGCTCAAATAACACCTTGCCGGCCTGAGCTTTGGCATCGTCGATTTCAGGTAAAACAGCATCCGGCCAGACCGGAGATTGCAAAGATTTTAGTTGGGATTCAATTAAACGCAGGTTATCAACATCGATTGAGGACTTAAAATTAACCAGTTTACCGTTTTCATTTTGTCGGTTTTGTCCACCAATTAGCGTTGCGAGTGTGGTCTGGTCCGTTTCCTGCCAGTCCAGCGTTGCAAATACGCCCATAACTTCACCCGAGTTGCGACCGATTGCACCGACACCTGAATTGGCTGCAATACCATTCCACTGGACATAATCATGCTGGGCAATATCCCATAAAAACGGATATGAGACAGGAGCATCCGGTGAATTAAATAAAGCCTGTTTTAAGGTTCTCAGCTTAGCCAAATCTTTTGGTAGTTGATGATTATCCGGGGTAAAGTCAAAGGTACTAACCAGCTTATCAAAAAGATGGATCATTTGTTCCGCGCTGATTAACTGAAGTTCCAATGCCTGGTTCAGTTGTTTTGCCATGGCCGGATCAAATGAGGTTTCTATCACTTGAATCAGTTGCTTTTTATTTAGTACATGTTGCAGAACCCGGTTATATATGCGGCCGAATGCATCCAGTCTGGCATAGCCGTATTGAGTATTGCTTGAGTTGATATAATTATAAAGGCTAATCTGCAAGGTATAAAAGACCAAATCGGCTTTAACTTGCTCAGCGGTCTGATAGTTAAGATTTAGCGCTAATACCTCGCTGATAAACCTCTGTTGTTTATCAGCTTGATTTAAGGTGGTATTTAATGCCGCTTCGAGTTCATGCATAAAACCATCCATATTTGCCATTGCAGGTCCACCATCCACTCGTATGGCGGTATCCTGATAAACAATTTGATTTGTATGGCAGGCTGCGCAGGTAAATCCTAAATAACTTCTGCCCTGATATTCATCTTTGACCAGTCCGAGCGGTAAACCATCCGGATTGAGTTGAGTGATATTTTGCGGAATATATCGAAACCTATCCATGTTGAGGTTATCTCTGAATAAAGTTTCATGATTATGTTGCTCTAAACTCAGGAAAAAGTCGTAGGGGAGTAGGTCTGAGCCTTGTGTTGCATTGTAGTACCACATGCTTTGAGCCGGTGACCATCCCTGCCAGGTTTTGCTGCGTGGCCAGTCATCAAAATCCGGGCTCGGATAAAACTTTGAAAAATCATCCAGGAACTGGCTGTTATTAACCTGAATTGAACCTCGATAGTCGTCTTTGTCTTTAAAGCGATTGTGATGTTTGATTGCAGCTGAAACCGCAACAATGATCGCAAGCACTATCAGGCCGACAGCGCTCCATTTGATGAAGCCAGCTAACTTTGACAAGCTACTCATATAAACTCCGTTTAAATTATTTTAGTAATGATTAAAATCTAATCAGGTTTAATCATATAAAGTTTTAAACGGAGTTAATAGCTAATCTTTAGTATTTAATGAATGGTCGGATTAGCTTACAGCCTGCATAACTGAAACCACATTTTTGGCAACATCATCAATCTTCTGGCTATTATCCATCGCCATTTTTCTCAATGTTTTGTATGCCTGATCTTCAGACAGTCCTTTGTGTTCCATCAGTATGCCTTTGGCTTTATCAATCCATTTGCGTCCATCCAGGCGGCGCTTGGTTTCATCCAATTCTTTTTTCAGTGATTGCACCTGATTAAACCTGGCGATAGCGACTTGCATGGTTGGACCCACATGGTGTGGCATTTTATCGCCGACCACATAAGCATTAATTTGTGAATTGATCAATTTATTGATCATAAATTCATCAGAAAACTCAGTAAATACGACGATAGGTTTAGGATCGATTTGATTGACTATAGTGAGACTGTGGATATCTTCACTGCTGAGTCTGTCGACATCCAGTACGATGACATCTGGTGCTACCTCATCAACGACTTTCAGTATCGAGACTTTAGTGAGTCTTGGGAAGACATGATAACCACATGTGATCAATGCATTTTGCAGATCTCTATCGTAGTTTGAGTCTTCGACTAATAAGAGGACTTTTAACCCATTGCTACTTTGCGATTTATATTGACTTTGCATATCTTACTAACGACTTTGCTATTAATGTAAATTGACAATAAGCAAGAAGCGATCCTTTTTTTAATTTCTTTAAAAATCATAAGTTTAACATTTTGTCAAAATATTCAATGAGCAGAGTTGCACTAAAAGGGCTATTTTTTGCACTATCCTGGTCCAACCATCAATTTATTAAAAGCCGGTTTTTGTTTGATATATATCAAAGTCTGATCCATCTTTATTCATTAGCATAGGATGGAAAATTAGCCAGATTAAATAGTTGGATGGGGTTATGCAAGAACAGGAATCAATTAGCAAAAAACGAGAACTCGGAATGTTTTTATTTATAACAGTGGTTTTATTCCCGGTTCTGAGTGTTCTTCTGGTCAGTGGTTATGGATTTGCCATTTGGATTAGCCAGCTTTTATTTGCGCCCACTCACTTTTAATCCGCCAGACAATTAATTTAATACTATGCCCGATTTGAATAAAAGGGCTTGGTTAACAGGGAAGGTTGCAAAGGCGCAATCTGACTATAATGTTATCAGGCCACCTTACAGCGGCAATGAAGCCGACTTTATTGCAAAATGTACGCAATGCAATGCGTGCATTGATATTTGTCCGACCAAAGTCATTCAAATTGGCAATTCCGGTTATCCCGAACTTAATTTTCAAAAGGCGGAATGTGAATATTGTCAGAAATGTGTCGATGTTTGCCAGCCATCTGCCTTGTCTCAGTTAAATCCACAAACCATTCAGCATCAGCCCCTGATTAATTCGTCTTGTCTTACAGAGCAAGATATTTATTGCCGAAGCTGCGCTGAAAACTGCGAACCCATGGCAATTCAGTTTACCTATAAGCAAAGCGCTATTGCCAAACCCAAAATATCGCTCGAGCTATGCACCAGTTGTGGCGCCTGTGCGGCTCCTTGCCCGGTGGATGCTATTCAGTTTCAGCCAACACAGCCCGAGCCCTTATCAACTAAAAGGACAGTTTCATGAATGAGCCAACAGAATGTCATATCTCAAGTTTGATTGTCTATTTTGAACCAGAGCAGGAGTCAACACTGGTTTCGCGTTTAAAAACGGTTCAGGGCTGTGAATTACACGCTGTCGAACAAGGCAAAGCGATAATTACACTTGAAGCAGCAAATCAAAAACAACTGGCAGGCCTGATGGACTGTATCTCGTTAATTAACGGGGTGATTCAATCAGTACCTGTTTATCACGAATATTTTACTGATTCAGCAGAGCCATTGGCTGCTGAAAAACTTGCTTAAATAGCTAGTGGGGATACAAGAATGAAATTTAGCAGACGAGATTTTGTAAAAGCGAGTGCTGTCAGTGTCGCAGCCAGTGCAGCCGGTATGTCAGTGCCCGCTTCAGCGAGCAATTTAATTACCCATTCTGAGCATACCAAACTGAAATGGGACAAAGCACCCTGTCGTTTCTGTGGTACCGGATGTGGGATTAATGTCGCGACTAAAGATGGCAAAGTGGTTGCAACTCATGGTGATATTAAGGCACCGGTTAATAAGGGCCTAAATTGTGTTAAAGGCTACTTTTTATCAAAAATTATGTACGGTGAAGACAGGCTGACCCAACCCTTATTAAGAATGAAAAATGGTCAGTATGATAAAAATGGTGACTTTACTCCGGTCAGCTGGGATACGGCTTTTGATATCATGGCGGATAAATATAAAGCCGCACTCGCAAAAAACGGTGGCAATAGCATTGGCATGTTTGGTTCAGGTCAGTGGACTGTTATGGAGGGGTATGCTGCAGTTAAACTGATGAAAGCGGGTTTCAGAAGTAACCATATTGACCCAAATGCCAGACATTGTATGGCATCAGCCGTGGGTGGTTTTATGCGCACCTTTGGTATTGATGAACCTATGGGCTGTTATGACGACATTGAAAATGCAGATGCGTTTGTCTTATGGGGCTCAAACATGGCTGAAATGCACCCCATTTTATGGACAAGGGTAACCGACAGACGCTTGAGTAATCCGGATGTTAAAGTCGCTGTATTATCCACATTCCGCCATCGAAGCTTTGATTTAGCCGATGTGCCGGTTATTTTTACACCACAAACTGATTTAGCGATTTTGAATTATATTGCCAACTATATTATTCAGAATGAGAAAGTAAATTGGGAATTTGTTGGTAAACATACCAACTTCAAACGTGGTGCTACGGATATCGGGTATGGATTAAGAGATGATCACCCGCTGCAAAAAAGTGCAAAAAATGCAGATAAAGCTGGGGCGTCTGAAGCCATTACATTTGATGAGTTTAAAGCGTTTGTCAGTGATTACACAGCTGAATATGTTGCTGAATTGTCCGGTGTTAGCGTAGAACAACTTGAAGCACTGGCTGAGCTTTATGCTGATCCGGATAAAAAGGTAACTTCCTTTTGGACAATGGGCTTTAACCAGCATACCCGAGGGGTTTGGTGTAATAATCTGATTTACAATATTCACTTATTAACCGGTAAAATTTCAACGCCGGGTAATAGTCCATTCTCATTAACCGGTCAGCCTTCAGCTTGCGGTACTGCGCGTGAAGTTGGGACTTTCAGTCATAGACTACCGGCTGATATGGTGGTCGCTAATCCAAAACACAGAGCACTAGCCGAAAAAATCTGGCGTTTACCTGAAGGCACAGTGCCGGCTAAACCCGGTTATCATGCGGTTTTACATAATCGCATGCTAAAAGACAGTAAGTTGAATGTATATTGGGTTCAGTGCAATAACAATATGCAAGCTGCCGCCAATATCAATGAAGAAGCCTACCCGGGATACCGTAATCCGGACAATTTTATTATCGTCAGTGATGCTTACCCGACAGTTACGGCTCAGGCTGCCGACTTGATTTTACCTACTGCAATGTGGGTAGAAAAAGAAGGTGCTTACGGTAACGCAGAACGACGCACACAAGCCTGGTATCAGCAAGTTGAAGCGCCGGGCGATGCTAAATCTGATTTGTGGCAAATCGCTCAGTTGGCCAAACGAATTAAAATTAAAGAAGCCTGGCCGGCTGATTTGGTCGCTAAACAACCTGAGCTTGCCAATAAAACTTTATTCGAAGTCTTATTTGAAAACGGAAATGTGAATCGCTACAAGCTGGATGAAGTGCCGGATGAAAGGTTGAATGTTGAATCAAGAGCATTTGGTTTTTACATTCAAAAAGGGTTATTTGAAGAATATGCCACTTTTGGGCGGGATCACGGACACGATTTAGCACCCTACGACAGATACCATCAGGAGCGAGGGTTAAGATGGCCTGTGGTGGACGGCAAAGAAACACTGTGGCGCTTTCGTGAAGGCAGTGACCCTTATGTAAAACCGGGTAAAGGATTTGAGTTTTATGGCAAACCGGATGGTAAAGCTGTGATTTATGCATTGCCATATGAGCCACCTGCAGAATCACCAGATGAAGAGTTTGATTTGTGGTTGAGCACAGGTCGTGTACTTGAACACTGGCATAGCGGATCTATGACACAAAGAGTGCCCGAATTGCACAAATCAATTCCGTATGCGCTTATGTATATGCATCCCGAAGATGCCAAAAAGCGTAATTTACGTCGCGGTGAAGAAGTTAAACTGATTTCAAGGCGGGGCGAAATCAAGATTCGGGTTGAAACCCGAGGGCGCAATAGACCGCCTCAAGGTTTGGTATTTGTACCTTGGTTTGATGCAGCGCGCTTAATTAACAAAGTGACTCTGGATGCAACCGATCCGATTTCAAAACAGACTGACTTCAAAAAATGTGCGGTCAAAGTAGTTAAGGTATAGGAGCTGGGCAATGAAACTGTTTAAACGAATGATTAAAACCTTGGTTCTGATTAGCTTAGCTAAATTTGCAGTAGCAGAGCCTATTAATCCAATTTTGAAAGCTGAAATTGATCAGGAGGTATCTTCACCCCCGATTGCTAAGCCGGTTAATAACGATGTGAAACAGGCGCGCAATTATCCGATGCAGCCGCCTTTAATTCCACATAATATTCGGGGTTATGAGATAAACCTGAATGTGAATAAATGTATGGCTTGTCATAGCCGTAATCGCACTGAAGAAAGCCAGGCTCCTATGATTTCGGTCACTCATTTTATGGACAGAGACGGTAACTTTTTAGCAGAAATATCACCCAGACGTTATTTCTGCAATCAATGCCATGTTCCACAAACGGATGCAAAAGCTGTTGTTGAAAATGAGTTTGTGGATATGAAACAACTGATCAAAGCCAACGCAGAAGGAGCCCAGGATGATTAAGCTGCTTAAACAAGCCTGGCAGACGTTTAAACGCCCGAGTGTTCATTTTAGCTTGGGGTTTTTAACGCTGGGCGGATTTTTAGCGGGTATCTTCTTTTGGGGGGGATTTAATACTGCGCTGGAAATGACCAACCGGGAGGCGTTTTGCATTGGCTGCCATGAGATGGAAGCCAATGTGTATCAGGAACTTCAATCAACCATACATTATTCGAATCGTTCAGGTGTACGCGCTACTTGTCCGGACTGTCATGTGCCGCATGAATGGACAGATAAAATTGCACGTAAAATGGCAGCGTCAAAAGAGGTTTGGGGCAAAGTATTCGGTACCATTAATACTCGCGAAAAATTTCTCGATAAACGTCGTGAGCTTGCCGAACATGAGTGGGCGAGATTAAAAGCGAATGATTCACTTGAATGTAGAAACTGTCATAACTTTGATTCGATGGATTTTACCATGCAGAGTCAAAGAGCCGTTGCCATGCATAGCTCTGCATTGGCCAGTGGCGAAAAAACCTGTATTGATTGTCATAAAGGGATCGCTCATCAACTCCCTGACATGAGTGGTGTAGAGGGGTGGGAATAAACGTGCTTTGAGGTTATCAGCCTGCTCGCCAAGCTTAATGTAAATTATTGTAATAACCTTATGATATTTTTCAATCGCAGAGATGTGATTTTTGAGATATCATTTTGTTTTACATTTGTTAATGATAAGTAAGGCGGCCAGATGGAAAATTTAGGAATCACTGCAGATGAGCAAAGTGTAACCGCACAGGCTGAAAATAAAGCATTTATTATTCTGATTAGTTGCATTGCAACAATAGGGGGATTTTTATTTGGTTATGACAGTGGTGTCATTAATGGTACGGTAGAAGGCATTCAGGTCGCATTTAATTCGGATTCTGTCGGGACCGGATTTAATGTCGCCTCTATGCTGTTGGGTTGCGCAGTTGGCGCCGCAGCAGCGGGGCGCTTAGCTGATATTTACGGGCGCAAAACCATGTTGGTTCTATCCGCCATTTTATTTCTGTTGTCAGCTTGGGGCACTGGTATTTCTACTGAGTCTGGCTGGTTTATCTTTTATCGCGTAGTGGGTGGTCTGGCAGTCGGGGCTGCCAGCGTGATGACGCCAGCCTATATCAGTGAAGTCGCGCCAGCACGCTATCGGGGCAGACTTTCAACGATTCAACAGGTTGCTATCATTTCGGGATTAACAGCTGCTTTTTTAAGTAATTACCTGCTTGCCGAAATTTCAGGTTCGGCACTTAATATGCTTTGGATGGATTTTGAAACCTGGCGCTGGATGTTTTGGGTCGAGCTGATTCCAGCGGGGATCTTTTTATTGGCGTTATTTTTAATTCCGGAAAGTCCGCGATATCTGGTAGCCCGCCATCAAAATGACAAAGCGTTAAATACATTAACGCGTTTATACGGTGAAGCCGAAGCGAACATTAAGCTGTCTGAAATTGATCAAACCGTCTCTCACTCCTCTGATAAACCCAAAATTAGCGATATATTCGATAAAACAACTAATAAAATTCGTCCAATTATATGGATAGGTATTGGCTTAGCTGTATTCCAGCAATTTGTCGGGATTAATGTGGTCTTTTATTACGGTGCTGTATTATGGCAGTCAGTGGGGTTTTCTGAAAGTGATGCTTTATTTATCAATATATTATCAGGGTCGCTGAGCATAGGTGCCTGTCTGGTTGCCATCGCGCTGGTTGATAAAATAGGTCGAAAACCCTTGTTATGGATAGGCTCAGTTGGCATGGCGGTTACTTTGAGCGTTGCGGCTTATGCGTTCAATACGGCGACCTTAAATGATGCGGGTCAGCCTCAATTAAGCGATGCTATGGGCACTCTGGCACTGATTTTTGCTAACTTGTATGTTGTCTTTTTTAATATGTCTTGGGGGCCCGTTATGTGGGTGATGTTAGGTGAAATGTTTCCAAACCGTATCCGCGGGGTCGGATTGGCCATTGCCGGTTTCTTCCAGTGGGCAGCCAATTTTGCGATTACGATGACATTCCCGATTATGCTAGGGTCAATTGGTTTGGCAGGTTCCTATGGCTTCTATGCCATTTGTGCCGCTATTTCCGCTGTATTTGTTTTTAAAATGGTGCAAGAAACCAAAGGTAAAGAGTTAGAGCAAATGCAGGGGTAAGCCCTGTGAGTGATAAAAAAGCCGCTGACTGGTATTCACCTTTCTGCGGCTTTAGTATCAAGCACAGTTTATTCTGCTTTTTTATACATTAAATCCCAGACGCCATGCCCAAGGTTATGGCCACGCTTCTCGAACTTCGTTAATGGTCTATGCTCAGGTCTGGGCATATAATCGCCGTCTGTCGCCATATTTTGGTAGCCCGGTGCTGCATTCATGACTTCAGCCATATGTTCCGCATAATTTTCCCAGTCAGTTGCCATATGGAAAATACCACCGACTTTTAATTTCTGACGTAATAATTCAGCAAACTGAGGTTGGACTATTCTGCGTTTATGATGGCGCTTTTTATGCCAGGGATCCGGGAAAAACAACTGAACACATGCCAGGCTGTTATCGGCAATGCTGTCTTTTAAGATTTCTACGGCATCATGTGAAATCAGGCGTAAATTCGTTAAACCCGCGTCGCTTGCTTCTTTTAAACAGGCACCGACACCCGGGTGATGCACTTCAATGCCAACAAAGTTTTGCTCCGGTGCTGCTTTTGCCATTTCTACCAGTGAGCTGCCCATTCCAAAGCCGATTTCCAGTGTAACCGGGTTCTGATTGCCAAATACGGCTTGCCAGTTGTAAGCTTGCTTTTGATGTTCCAGTCCCATAGTGGGCCAAAAGGTTTCAATCGCAGCTTCCTGACCTTTTGTTAACCGACCCTGGCGAACAACAAAGCTTTTGATTTCTCGAATAACACGGCCGCTATCCTGCGCTCGTTTTAATCTGTCTTGTGGCGTTTCAGTCATCTTCTTTACTGGCTAGTTAGGTTTATATCAGTGTCGCACATTATTGTGATCTACCGGCTAAGTGCAAGTATATTTTACGTTTGATTGACTATACTTAAGTTTATTTATTGATCAAGTTGGGTTTTATGGGGCAAAAAATCATTCAACAGCATTTTTCACATGCTGATTTTGTCCGCTTTCGGGAAAGGTTGATTAGCCAACTGGATACGCTCAAAGGCATCATCCAACTGCCAGAGTTTGGCAATGAAAGTTTGCGACTGGGCGCTGAACTTGAACTCTACCTGATCGATAATAATTTAAAACCGGCTTGTGTTAATGAGCAAGTCATAGAGTTACTGGATGACTCTTTATTTCAATATGAAATCAATCAATACAATATTGAACTGAATTTACCTTCAGTTTTAACCCAGGGCAGACCATTCACTGCGCTTGAAACTATTATGGTTGAGAAGCTCAAGCAGCTTGAGCGGGTCACTAAAATGCTGAATACCCACCAGATAGCTGTTGGTATATTACCGACTTTGAGTCGGGCTGATTTAGATATTCAGAATATGACCAATCAGCTCAGGTACAAGCTGTTGTCGAAGCAATTATCCAGTGCCCGGGGTCAGCCTTTTCATATTGATATTCATGGCGACGAAACCATAGAACTTAATTTGACGGATGTGACCGCTGAAGGCGCTAATACCTCTTTTCAAGTGCATATGATGGTACCGCATCATGAGTTTGCCAGTGTCTTTAATGCCGTTTTATTGATTCAGCCTTTAGTCACTGCGATTGCAGCCAATTCCCCGCTGTTTTTAAATAAAAAAGCCTGGCACGAAACACGAATTGCGTTATTAAAACAGACACTTGACTGCCGTTTACCTGATATGGCAGCACATAAGTTACCGGCCAGAGTGAATCTGGCTTGCGGCTGGCTAAAACAAGATGCTTGGCAACTATATGCTGAAGCGGTTTCTTTGTATCCGGTGTTATTACCTTATTTGTCGGAAGAAAAATTATCTGGTCTGCCTGACTTAGCTGAGCTGAATTTACATATGGGTACCATCTGGAGCTGGAACCGGCCGGTATATAGTGCTCAGGGCAATGGTCATATCCGAATTGAACTTAGAGCACTGCCTTCTGGACCCAGTAGTATTGATATGGTTGCCAATGCGGCTTTTGCCATCGGCTTGGCGTATGGTTTGCGCAATCAAATTACAGATATTATGGCTATGATGCCATTTGATTTTGCCGACTTTAATTTTTACCGGGCAGCTCATTCCGGCATTGAGGCTCATTTAATGTGGCCGGATTTACAACAGTTTAAATTAACTCAGCAGCCGGTTGGACAATTAATCAGGCAATATTTACCCGTTGCCAAACAAGGCTTATTAGATTTACAGGTAGATGAAGCGGATGCTGGATATTATTTGAGTATTATTGAAAAACGCCTGGAGCAGGGGGTGACAGGGGCAAGCTGGCAACTGGAAACAGTTAAGCATTTTGAAACCTGTATGTCGAGGTTTGAGGCCTGCCAGAAAATGGTTAATTTGTACCGTCAGTGTTCATCATCCAATATACCAATTAATCAGTGGGAGCGAATATGGCAATCCAGTTGAATAAACTCAGATACATTCAAATTGAACGTCAAGACGTACCGGATGAAGCAGATGCCTGGCTGAATCAGTTACACAGTGCAGTGGTGATTGATATTAAAGGGATTCATTGTCATAAAACCCGAGTGGTCTCTACCTTGATTCATGGCAATGAGCCATCCAGTTTCTATGCACTGCACCGGTGGTTAAAATCGTCAAAGCAGGCTTATTGTAATGTCCGGTTTATTATCGCGTCAGTTGAAGCCGCCAAATTGTCTCCGTTATTCAATTGTCGTTATGTGGATGGCGAAACAGATTTAAACCGGTTGTTTGATATTTCAAAAGAAACTCTGGTCAATGCCGGACAGTCCCAAATTCGAGCTGCCAGTATCAAGCAGGCCATTTTAGAGGTGCAGCCCGAAGCAGTCATTGACATGCACAATACCTCATCTTCCAGTCCCCCGTTTAGTGTCGCAACTAAAATTGATATGCAGGCTCAGGCCGTAGCCTCATTTTTTTGTCAAACTATGCTGTACACCCGAATTAAACTGGGTGCCTTAATGGAGCAGGATTTTAATTGCCCGGTTGTGACGATAGAATGTGGTGGCGCACGGGATCAGCAGGCTCACGAAATGGCTTATCAGGGATTGGTGGAGTTTTTATCAGCTGACGATTTATTCAGTGGCCATCACTTTAAACTGGTTGATATTATTGAGCACCCTCTGCGGCTTGAAATTGAACCAGGCTATAGTCTGGAGTTTGCACAGCATCAGCATAAAGACGTGGATGTGACTTTGGTTGCTGATATTGAGCAGCACAATATGGGTGTGACCCGGGCGGATTGTTTTATTGGTTGGAGTCGGGTGGGTGTGGACGCGTTCACCGTTAAAAATGAATCCGGTCAGTCGCATTCAAGCCCGATTATTTATTGTAAAGACGGTGAGCTGTATACCAAAATGCCACTTAGGATATTTATGGCAACCAATAACATTACTATTGCTAAAAAAGATTGCCTGTTTTATGCGGTTTGTTGCGAGCCTGACTGTCTGGCTGATTAAGTGAGCCTAAAATCGCGTTTCACGCTCACATAACAGAGGGATTTCGTTAATAATGTTGGTGCAATTACCATTACGGATTTTGGCTTTTCGGCAGGTGGAAACTGTCCAACTGACTTTACCCATATAATCCTGAGCAGTCGGGACTTCATCACAGACACCCGGACTTTTTTCTGCTTCTTCAAAACAGGCAGTTAAAAAGTTTTTAAGTTCAACCGTACAGTTAGTATCGCGGCAGTCAGAGCTGTTTTGAATAACATGTTCTAAACAAGCCTGCTGATCATTTGTTTTAGCAAACTCAGTTCCCTTTTGTTTGGCAACCTGGGTTTCCTGAATCAAGCTGGCGCCATTTTCCTGCCAATAAAAATAAAAAGACAAAAAAGTCATAACAATAAACATAGCGGCAAGGAAAAATATTAGATAACGCGTTTTAATCATGGTACTTAAATTCAAAATTTAACTGGTTCAGGCAATTCTGGATTAACCCATTTGGGTTAACGGACTGCAGTAATTGCTCGTTGACTAACTCAACTGAAACCTGGTTCAGATAACAGCTTGAGTATTGGCTAAGCTCGTATTGTCTCAGGTCTTGGTAGCTAATGCACGATAATTGCTGTTTTAAATATTGAAACAGTTCTGGTTCAAGCCAGTTTACCGGCTTGGCAATCAGGCATCGGATAACTCTTAATAGCGCACCTTCTGGATTTGGGTTAACAGCTAAGTTCAGTTTTAAAATGCCTTGTTGGAGCATTTTAAAATAATCAGGCTGACAAATTATTTTCTGACTGTTTAATTCAAACAGGATGGCATCCCAGTTAGTAATTGTGGTCGCCAATAAAGAACTGGCGGACTCAAAATTCACATGGTTTTGTTTAAATGCCCAGGTATTTTCTAATGACCAGATATCCAACCACCATTTATCGCATTGTATGCGGTAGCCGCCGAATTTATTTTGACTGACAGGGTATGAAAGGCTTAATACCTGCATTGTCTGGTCAAGTGACTCAGGTTTGCATTGAATGACAAAATCTAAATCTGAACTGAAATAACGAATTCCGTCTAATGCGATGTCCCTGATGGCGCCACCAAACAGGAAAACAGGACCAAGCTGACTTAATTGCTGACTAATACGGGCAACCTGTAGTCTGCCCGTATTATGGGGGGCATATAAAAATCGTTTCAGACGTTGACGTAAAATTGAAGGTGAACTGGCAATTTTAGTCATTCAATTGTTTTAACTCTTCGTATAAATGGATTAAATAATTGTCTGTCATACCGGAAACCGCATCGGCCAGTAATTGTGCTTTGCGATAGTTTAAGCTAACAGAAGTTTCTTGTGAAAAAATTCGGCGGTAATTTTCAGACATTCTTTGGTAAGCATATTTACCAAACAGGCTTTGCTCTGTCTGAAATTCATTTTCGATACCCCGCCACAACATATCCATGATGCCAGAAATATAATTGTTGCCTTTCAATTCCAGCTCTAATACGGATTTATGTTGATAACCATGAATACTGTCAAACTTTTTCATTGTTTGGCAAAACGCTTTGGCCGCGGATTGCTCCAGTAATTCATAGTGTGGCTGAATATTGCCCTTCATAATATCCTGTATATCTTCGACAAAGGTATCCAGCAAAGCTTTAACCATAGCGCTGATAGAATATACACGAAACATTTGCATTGAAACATCATTCAGTTCTTTAGGACTGATGCTGGTGTTTTTAAACTCTTTGTTTTTGCGCTTGGCGTTTTGCAATACGTCTAAGGTGACTGCATCATCCGGGTTGTGATGTTCCAAGAAATCGACAATATCAGAGAAAGAGGCAATATCTTTTTTGACTATGTCTTCCGCATCCAGAATTGAATAGGCTATATCATCACATGCCTCCATTAGCAGTGTAAATGGATGGCGAATGCCCTCGCTTAGGCCGGTTTGTTGCCAGACATCTTCCACGATTTGTAGTTCTGACTGGAAAAAACCGGATTTTTTCCAGCCAAGATTTTTAAAGTTCTGGCTGGAAACCGGATATTTAATCATGGATGCCAGTGTCGCATAAGTCAGATTTAAGCCAAAGCTGTCGTTTAAAATCTGTAAGCGGGTGACCAGTCTGAATGTTTGCGCATTACCGTCAAAGTGAATAAAGTCGTCGGCATCCTGATGATGTTCGCTGCCAAAGACCCGAGTTTGATTGCGTCGGAACCAGTTTTGTATCGCAATTTCGCCCTGATGACCAAACGGTGGATTACCCAAGTCATGTGCCAGTCCGATTGCAGCTAACAATGCGGGTACGCATCTTTCAAGTTCTCTGCTGTCATGATCGGCAAAAATCTGTTTTCTGAAATCAAATGCCAAGCGTATCCCTATACTCCGGGCCAGGCTGGATACTTCATGACTATGGGTTAAGCGGTTGCGCACACTGTCGTTGCGCTCAAGCGGAAAAACCTGAGTTTTATCTGCCATTCGCCGTGTCGGAGTGGCAAACAAAATACGGTCATAGTCGCGTTCTAGCTCAATTCGTCCATTTGCGGATAAGGTTTTACTTTGCTGACCGAATCTGTCTTTTCGTCGCTGTCCGTTTAATAATTTATCCCAGTTTAACATGCTCATTATCCGTCATCATTGAATACTAATATCCTGCGTTAACTGAATATAAAAAGCAATTGAATTGATTGATTTTTATACGGATAATCGATTAGAGCTTAATACTTTCTAATTCAGAAATTAAGGTTATACTTGGATAAACGCGGTATTTACAGCGCGTCTTTAATCGTATTTGTTTTGCAAGGAACCCTCATGCCGGATCAAAATCTACCAGACACTGAAAACAACTGGTGTCATAGAGCTGAAACCACCAATTTATTAGCTTTATCCATTGCACAAATTCATATGAGCCTGACCGAAGGTGATAATTCAATTGAGACTCTGACTGAATCATTCCAAAAGCTGGCAAATTTTTGTACCCAGGTTGAGCAATTGGCTGACGCTGACGCATCTCCTAATCATAAAAAGATTGTTGAGCTGGCATCGGACATGTCTTCTCAGGTTAATAGTGCGATAGTTGCATTTCAGTTTTACGACAGACTATGTCAGCGCTTAGAGCATGTAACCAGTAGCTTAAACGGGCTAGCTGGTTTGTTAAAAGATGATAGTAATTTAAGTCAGCCCGATGGTTGGCAGGCGCTGCGTGAACAAGTTCGAAAACAATATACAATGCAGGCAGAGCACCAGATGTTTGAACTGATTATGCAAGGTAATACGCCAGAGCAGGCGCTTGAACGGTTTAAAGCATTGTTGCTGGAATCTCAGACTGAGGATGATGATATAGAGCTATTCTGACGACTCGGTTGCAGGCTCTTTGGCAGTATTTATTGAGCTGCAAACCCGGTTTCGCCCCGTTTGCTTCGCTCGATATAAATATTTATCGGCCCTGGCTATACTCTCTTTAATATTCTGCTCTACTGACAGGGTGGCGACACCAATACTGATGGTGATGTGTTTTTTGACGTCACCTATCATAAATGCATGGGTTTCCACTTTCTCCCTGATATTTTCAGCCGCTTTTTGTGCATTTGCCAAATGAGTATCGGGTAATACAAATAAAAATTCTTCACCGCCCCAGCGTGCAACTAAATCCTGTTGCCTGATCATGCTACTAAACAGGTCAGAAATCTCTTCCAGTACTTGATCACCTGCATCATGACCATAGGTATCATTAATAACTTTAAAATGATCAATATCACATAACAGCAAACAGGTTTGATTATGAGAGCGCGAAACTCTGGCACATTCAGTTTGAATTTTTTCCATCATATCGCGCCGGTTTGATAACCCGGTCAGGGCATCATGTTTTGCCATTCTTTCAAACTCTTCACTTAAATCCTGAATGTTCTTAAAAGATAATTTGCGTGAATATTCATAGCAATAAGATAAAAAGGTTACGGTTAAAAATGAATAAATCAGTCGGAGTTTAAACGTTTGCGGATAGTCGGTTGCCAGCAGGCTGCCCTGCTCATAAAACATCAGGAAAATACAACAGCCGATAAACAAAAATATGCTCACCAGACCCGATGTCAGGCCCCCTAAAAATAAAGCTACCGGAGGAATTATAAATATCCATAATGGCCCTGTGTTTTCTACGCCCCCTGAATAAACCAAATATAACATGAGTACCGACAGGGCAAACAAAAGCCCTCTGGCTGGTGCCTTGTAGTTGTTGGTTATTTTTAAATATAGGTGGCTTGCATAAAAAGCGGTGCAGGAAATAATTAAAGAAGATGACAAGATGAGATCATTGTGGAAAAAAGCAGTTACCCCAAGTACACCCGTAATAGAGGAACCAACCAAAGCAAACAGGTTGAGAATAAATATTTTTCTTTTGATTTCTAATTCTGCGTTAGCAGGTATACCACTTTCACAAAATTCTATTAGTTTTACTTTTAATAGTGATAACACAAGTGGATTCTCAACGTTCTCGCCAGCGAAGTTCTTATTCAAGTTTAGTCTAAATAATAAAGCTTGTTTACAAACTAAGTATCGGCTTGGCTTTAGATTACTTTAAAAGTAAGTCTTTCGGCGGTGTTTAAGTGCCTGAAATCAAGTGATAAAGCTAAATTTGACTCAATGAGCGACTTCACTGATTTATTAAATTGTTAACTGTTAGATATGCATACGTATGCATAGATTTTCCGGGTTCGATAATTCAACCAGCTTTAACTCATTGAATATAAAGATTATTAAGTTTTAAATATCAATAAGTATTACTATTGAATACGTATGCAAGACTATATCCCAATTATTATTTTGTTTCTATAATTTTTTAAACATTAATTTAACAAAATGTTTTGTTAGATGAGCGCTGGTGACAGGGCGTTCATTCACATTAATGACAATTGGGGAGTACCTATGTCTTTATTTAAACCTAACACACTTACAAAAGCACTCTGTGCCGCTGGCTTAGTGTTACCACTTTCTGCTTATACCGCAGAAAGTAATGCACCAAGCGAGGATGCAGAAAATCAATCGATTTCAGAACAAGAAGAAATGATGGAAACCATCACGATTACTGGTTTTCGTCGAAGTTTAATCGATTCTATTAATACTAAGCGCTTTTCAGATACGGTATCTGAGCAAATTTCAGCAGATGATCTAGGCGCTTTGCCTGATGTCTCTATCTCTGACGCCTTAACCCGACTGCCGGGGATTTCTGCAGTCAGAACCAATGGTCAATCCGGTGAAATTAATATCCGGGGGTTGGCGGGTGGATTTGTGTTTACCACTTTAAACGGTCGCGAACAGGTATCAACCAAAGGCGAACGAAATATTGAGTTTGACCAGTACCCATCAGAATTAATTACTTCCGGTGCCGTATATAAATCACCAAAAGCTTCGTTAATTGAAGGCGGTGTTGCCGGTACCGTTGAATTAACGACAGCCAGTCCGCTGAGCATTCGCGATGATTATAAAATTTCAGCTAATGCACGCATGATGAAAAATGACCGGGCAAGCGAAGTGTATGATGCAGAAGATACCGGTCATCGATTAAGTGTTTCCTATCAAGGCAAATTTTTAGATGAAACACTGGGTGTAGCGATTGGCGCGGCTCGCTTATATCAACCTAGTGTATCTACTCAATTCATTGGTTTGTCATATAGCCGAACTCTGGACGTTGATAATATTCAGTCTGAAATTGATGCCGACATTGCAAATGGTCGGGAAGATGAATGTTATGGCTGCGAGTATTTAAGTGAAGGTATGGAGCTGCAGCACAGAGGCGGCGCTGAAACCCGAACCGGTTTAATGGGCGTAATTGAATATGCGCCGACGGATAATTTTGTATTAAAGGCAGATTATTTTAAATCCAAGTTTGATTCAGAAGAATTTGCCCGCGGTTTACGGGTCAAATTTGAACCTGCTCAGGCGGCTTTGGCGAATCTGGTTCAGGAAAATGATAAATATGTTATTGGCGGTACCATTAATCGTCAGTCTAATGGTTTCACCCGAATCGAAATTGCTAACGACAATAATAATAAAGTGAACAGTATTACCAGTTATGGCGTCAATGCAGACTGGTTTGTCACAGATAATCTGCAATTCACTATGGATGTTTCGCATTCTGCAGCAGACAGTGATTTCAGAAATGGCTTGTTGTGGAGCCTGGTTGCTGAAGATGCGACTTTGGATGATCCTGTGCTGGATACCAATATTTCAATTTCATATGGCTTAAATGGTCTGAATTTACCAGATGTCGGCTTCAGTCAGGCCGAAGCATTTTCAGATATAAACAAGGTTATGGTCTCTAAATACGGGATTTATCCTTATATTTATTCAGATCAGGTTGATGCGGTTAAATTTGATTTTAAATATACCTTAGATAATGACTTTTTCCGTTCAGTAGAATTTGGTGCGCGCTGGTCAGAGCGTGAATACACAGCCAAACGTCAGGTTTTTGAATACGGCAGTGACGCCTTATTTTCTAATAATGAGCCGCCACTTAGACTGACTGAAGATATGGTTGAAGTTGTCGATTGGGAAGGCGAGTTTTCTTATTTCCCAAGCTATTTAGCAATTGATATGAATAAGGCCTTAAATGCCTGGTTTCCTCAAGGAACACCGCAGCCGGTGCAAACTTGGGGGAATACTGCCGGCGTTGCTAACTTGGAAACTTATCCGGTCACCAGTGATTATGCCTGGTCAGTTGTACAAAGTGGTGACGTATACGAAGACGTATTTGCCGCTTACCTGATGGCTAATATTGATACAGAATTTCTAGGGGTGCCGGTAACAGGTAACTTAGGCGTTCGTATGGTAGATACTGAACAATCGGCAACTGAATTAAAAAATGTAAACGGCGATCTAGAAGCCGGTGCGCAAAATATTCAGGATGAAGCTGGTTTAATCAATACAGACTACAGCCAGACGGTTCGCGGAATTGAATATACAGATTACCTGCCTCAGCTTAATCTGAACTTTAAAGTGACCGAAAACGACCAAATTCGTTTTGCTGCCGCTAAAGTCATGTCGCGTCCGCCAATTCATCGTTTGGCTGCTCAGGCGTCATACAATATTAATACCACAACGGGTGAAGTAACCGGTAGTGCAACCAATAACCCTGCGCTAAAACCTTTCTATGCGACTCAGTATGACTTGTCGTTTGAACGCTATTTTGAAGATGCGTCCGGCTCGTTGGCATTAGCATTATTCTACAAAGATATAGAATCAACCGGTATTCAAACCATTAAGATTCCGAATTTTGATTTTGCCGGGTTTGGTTTCCCCATTCCACAAACGGTTGAGAATGATAACGGCGTACCTGTCAGCACTTATAACAGTAATTTTGATCTGGCTTTTAATGATGAAAACGGCGGTTATTTGCGTGGACTTGAGTTGTCATATACCAAAATTTTTGTTGAGTTACCTGAGTTGTTTTCAGGCCTTGGGGTGAATTTAAATTATTCATACACAGAAAGTGAAATTACCCAGGAACAAAATGTAGGGGGAGATAAATTTCAAACCAGTTTGCCAGGCTTATCTAAAAACCTATTCACAGGAACCGCATTTTGGGAATACAAAGACTTTGAAACCCGAATTAGTGTGCGTTACCGCGATAAATTTGTTTCAGACCAAACCGCAATCGATACCCAGATTGTTAACTATGACGCTGAAACCGTGCTCGATTATCAAGCTTCTTACAAGTTCACAGATAGCTTAAGTGTGCTGTTTCAGGCAAATAACCTGACGGATGCACCCACCAAAAGCTACTTTGGCACAGAGGCTAAAACCGGCACCATTCAATACTTTGGTCGTCAGTTCTATTTGGGTGTGAATTACTCAATGTAATTGCCATTGGCTAAAACAAATTTAGGAGTTTGACTATGAAATTTAATCAAAAGCTAAGCATGTTGCCACTGGCAGCATTGGTCAGTGTATCGCTTGTTTCTTGTGGCGGCACTGAAGAAGATCTTAAATCGGGTGAAATCTTATTAACTTGTGATACGCCACAGGTCCCGGATGCAAGCGGTCAGATGTGTGTTGATCCTGAACCCATTTTTTGTGCACCGCCAACCGTACCGGATGAAAGAAATGAAACTTGTATTGTGGGTGCTGACCCAACCGCACCGGCACCTGTAGTGACCCCAACGGCCAATCAGGCTATTTTATTTTATAATCGTCCGCAAGATGGGGTATATGACGGCTATAAATTACATACCTGGAATAATGAAACCTGTGATGCTTATGCTGAAAGTGCGATAGCGCCAGGTTGGGATAATGGCCTGATTCCGGATGGTGAAGATCCGACTTATGGCGCGTACTGGATTTTGGAATTAAAAGAAGGGTACAGTGATTGTGCTAATTTTATCATTCATATAGGCACAGATGACGCCGGCAAAGAAATGGGTGGAAGTGACTGGCAAATGTCATTGGTTCAGGATGACCCTGATTTTGTCCGGATGAATTTTACTTTTTCAAAAGTTGCATCTGTATTTGAATATCCGATTCCGTCTTTAGGCGAGCAGAAACTGGCGATTGAAGATTATGCTGCCCACTGGATTGATGCTAATACCCTGGTATGGGACTTGGATACCAGCGATGTGGTTGAAGTCAAAATTCATCATTCAGCAAATGCTGATATCAGTGTCGATGATGATTCAAATGTGTCTGGCGAGACAGTGAGTTTTACAGAAACTGATTTAACCGATGCCCAAAAAGCCCGAGCGCCTGTTATTAATGCCTGGGCTGCATTTGCCAATAACTTAACTGCAGATGAAGCCAAAGCTTTGGTAAAACAGCAGTTGGTTGCGGTCGCTTATAATGCTGAAGGTGAAGCAACAACCGCGACTTATGTGCAAACGGCTAAAGCGTTAGATGCGCTCTATACCCTGGGCGAAAATGATGCCGACGAAGCTGTATTAGGGACAGTCTATGAAAATGGCATGATTAAAAATTCGGTCTGGGCACCGACTGCGTCACAAGTTAATTTAAAAGTGTACGATGCAGCTAAAGCTGAAGTTGCCAGCCATCCAATGACTTTTGATGAAGTCTCGGGTCTTTGGTCATATGAAGCGGCTGTAGCAGACTTAGACCGACAATTTTATCAATATGAAATTACGGTTTACCATCATGTAAATAAACAAGTTGAGACCTTATTAACCTCAGACCCTTATTCAGTGAGTTTATCAATCAATGGTGAATATTCTCAGTTTGTAAATTTAGAAGATGAAGATTTAAAACCAGCGGACTGGGAAACACATTCAATTCCAACTATTACTCATTTGGAAGATGCGGTTTTACTGGAAGGGCATATTCGTGATTTCAGTATAAATGATGAAACTGTCACTGAAGCGAACCGTGGTAAATATTTGGCGTTTACTGAAACAGATTCAAATGCGGTTAAATACTTAAAACGTTTGGCTGATGCCGGGGTAACACATTTTCATATGTTACCGGCAAACGATATCGCTACGATTGAAGAAGACGAAAGTGAGCGTATTGATTTAACCAATACGGTTGCTGAGTTGTGCGCAGTTAAAGCAGCTGCTTCAGTCTGTGGTACTGAAAGTAATTCAGATTCACTGTGGCAAGTGCTGGCATCTTACACCAGTGATTATGAACCCAAAAAGGCTCAGGCTTTAATCACTGAAATTAAAGATATTGACGGCTTTAACTGGGGTTATGACCCACATCACTTTAATGCACCTGAAGGTAGTTATGCATCTGATCCGGATGGCGTGGCACGTATTTTAGAAATGCGTCAGATGAATCAGGCACTACATAACTTAGGTTTGCGAGTTGTGCTGGATGTTGTTTATAACCATACCAGTGCGTCCGGTCTGTGGGATAACTCTGTATTTGATAAAGTGGTGCCGGGCTATTATCACAGACGCAATGAAGTAACCGGTTCGGTTGAAAATTCAAGCTGTTGTGACAATACCGCAACAGAGCACCAGATGTTTGATAAATTTATCAAAGACTCTTTAGTGCTATGGACAGAGGCCTATAAATTTGATGGTTTCCGGTTTGACATTATGGGCCATATTCCAAAATCAACCATACTGGAAGCACGGGAAATGGTTGCTGCAATTGATTCTGATACTTACTTTTATGGTGAAGGTTGGAATTTTGGCGGCGATGTGCAAAACGACAGATTATTTGAGCAGGCTCGTCAGGATAATATGGCAGGCTTAGAGATAGGTACCTTTAATGACAGACCTCGTGATGATATTCGTAACGCAGAACTTTTTAAGCAAGATGGTAGTTTAGATTCACAAGATCATATTCGTTTAGGGCTTGCCGGCACGTTAGCTGACTTTCCGTTAATGGGGAATCTGGGCAGTGTCGCAACCGGTAGTAGTTTTGCGCGAGCCAGCTATGCAAAAGACCCGGCCGACATCATTAATTATGTATCCAAACATGACAATGAAACCTTGTGGGATCAACTCCAATATGGTTTGCCTGCCAGTTATAGCTTGGATGAGCGGGTGCGGGCGCATAACATAGCTGCGAGTATTCCTGTATTAAGTCAGGGCATTCCTTTCTTCCAATTGGGCGTTGACTTAATGCGCTCAAAATCCATGGATAGAGACAGTTATAATTCGGGTGACTGGTTCAATTATATTGATTTATCCATGCAGCAACATAACTGGAACATAGGTTTACCACCGGCTGAGAAAAATGAAGCCAAGTGGGAACAAATTGCGCAGCTTTTGTATTCCGTTGCTAAGCCTGAAAGCATGGAACTACAGATGAGTTCTGATGTATTTACTGAGTTTTTACAAATTCGCAGTCAGACACCATTATTACGCTTAACCAATGCTCAGGATATTATTGACCGAGTTGGTTTTCATAATATAGGGAGTCGTCAAACTCAAGGCTTAATCGTAATGAGCATTGATGATGGCACCGACTGGGCAGATTTAGACCCGAATCTGGATGCTTTGGTGGTTGTGATTAATGGCACATCCAATGAACAAAACCACACTGTGGCAACTGCTGAAGGGTTTGAGTTGCATAGTATTTTACAAAGCTCGGTCGATTCTGTTGTAGCCGGTGCGTCATTCAGTCAAGGTGAAGGTGAGGGGACTTTTAATGTTCCGGCTTTAACCACGGCGGTATTTGTTAAGCCTCAAGGTGATGCTCAGGGAACCGGTTTATCGGCACAGGCAACTCAGGGGGTGCCGGATGTTGTGCCATTTGGTGACACGCTTGTTTACTTAAAAGGGGATATGAATGGGTGGAGCAATGATACCCCGACTGAATATAAAGGAAATGGAATTTATCAGGTCGCTGTTAGCTTAAATGCCGGGCAAACTTATGGCTTTAAATTTGCGGATGCAGACTGGGCAACCGTTAATTTTGGTACTGAAAATGGCACTGATGGTACGGTAACCCTAGATACAAATAAAACGCTGACCGCAGGTGGTGACTCTGGCAACCTGAGCTTTACCCCTGATATGGATGCAACCTATATCTTTAGTTTTGATGCATCAGATAAAGATGCACCTGTGCTGAATATTGTCAATGAAGAGCCTTTTGTCGGGACCAGCGTATTGTTACGAGGCGATATGAATGGCTGGGGAGAATCAGATGCCTTTACCTATGAAGGCGGTCGTATTTACACCTTTAGCACGAGTTTAGTCGCGGGTACTTATGGCTTTAAAATCGCATCGGCGGATTGGAGTACGGTCAACTATGGCGCTGAATCGGCTGATATGACACAAGTGGCGTTGGGGGTAACCAGTCATCTGGCGCAAAGCAATGATAACTTGAGCCTGATTTTAGCTGAAGATGCTGACTTAGTTTTTATTTTTGATATGACGGATTTGCAGCCTAAGTTACGTGTATTTACAGCGGAATTTTTTGCGGATACCCAGGTTTATATTCGTGGCAGTATGAATAGTTGGGGAGAGTCTGATTTACTGAGCTACAACGGAGATGGTAGCTATTCAATTGATTTAGAACTGAGCGCTGGCGATTACCAATTTAAAATCGCATCAGCTGACTGGTCAACGGTTGACTTAGGTGCTGTATCAGAAGATGTGGCTGAGGTTGAGGCAGGCACGGATGAGGCGTTAGTGTTTAAAGGTGCAAACCTGACGTTTAACGCTGCAGAGTCTGGTACCTATCGATTTTTAGTCACAGGTCCGGACGGTTCGAGTCCAACACTCAATCTGAGTTTATTACCTTAATGAGCCTGATAAAGCCGCCGTAAGGCGGCTTTATTGGTTTGTCTTTTTCTCTATAAACAATACTTCATTAGCAAAGCATTTTATTTATGAATTTATTAAACCAAGTTGTACCCCTTACTTTATTGAGCAGTGTGCTAGCCTTAACTTCATGTGCAAATAATCAAACACTGTCGCGAGTCCGAATGAATCAACCCACTGCGAATTTAAGCGACGTCAGTCATGCGCAACCGGATAAAAAAGAAAAGTATCTGGTTTACCAGGTCTTCACACGGTTATTCGGTAATACCAATACTACTAACAAACCCTGGGGCACGATCGCAGAAAACGGAGTAGGTAAATTTAACTATTTTACAGACAAAGCTTTATCTGAAATTAAGCAACTGGGCATTACCCATATCTGGTACACAGGGGTGCCGCATCATGCTGTGATTAACGATTATACCGATTATGGTATCAGCCTGGATGACCCTGATGTGGTCAAAGGCCGTGCCGGTTCTCCTTATGCGGTTAAAGATTATTATTCGGTAAATCCTGATCTGGCGGAAGATCCGGCCAATCGTCTTGCCGAATTTGAAGCTCTGATTGAGCGCACTCATAATCAGGGAATGAAAGTACTGATTGATATAGTACCCAATCATCTAGCTCGGAATTACCACTCTATTGCCAAGCCGGATGGGGTTGAAGACTTTGGTGCGCAGGATGATACTTGGGTTGCGTATGCAAGGGACAATAATTTTTATTATGTGGTCGGTGAAGATTTTAAAGTACCGCAAGCAAAAAATGGTTATCAACCACTTGGCGGGGAAGCGCATCCGTTGGCTGATGGCAAATTTAATGAATCACCGGCCAAATGGACGGGCAATGGTTCGCGTCAGTCTCAGCCGGATTTTAATGACTGGTACGAAACTGTAAAAGTGAACTATGGAATCAGACCGGACGGTACGCGTGATTTTGCTAATTTGCCGGCAGGGTTTGCAGATAAAAACTATCAGGCGCACTATGCGTTCTGGCAAACTCAGGCGGTTCCGGATTCCTGGATCAAATTTAAAGATATCGCTTTATACTGGACAAAAAAAGGGGTAGATGGTTTCAGGTTTGATATGGCAGAAATGGTGCCGGTTGAATTTTGGAGCTATATGAACTCAGCTATAAAAATGGCCAATCCGGATGCTTTTTTATTGGCGGAAATTTATAACCCTAAAGCCTATCGTGATTATATTCGCTTGGGAAAAATGGATTATTTATACGATAAAGTCGATTTCTACGACACGTTAAAACCTCTGATGCAAGGCAAAGCGGGTGCGGACAATTTAGTGTCTATTCAAAACCGTTTTGCTGATATTGAGCATCACTTATTACATTTTTTAGATAATCATGATGAGCAGCGCATCGCCAGTCCCGAGTTTGCAGGCGATGCTGATAAAGGCAAACCTGCAATGGTGGTTTCCAGTTTAATCAGTACGTCTCCTGTGATGATTTATTTTGGTCAGGAAGTCGGTGAAGACGGCAGTGAAGAAACCGGCTTTGGCGATCCCAGTCGTACGACTATTTTTGATTATGCCGGTGTCCCTGCTCACCAGCGATGGATGAATGAAGGCCAGTTTGACGGTGGCCAGTTATCGGATAAAGAAGTTCAGTTACGTGATTTTTATCAAAGATTATTAACCTTTACAAAAAACAGCCAGGCTGTGTTGGGTGGCTATGCTGACTTACATGAAATAAACCGCTCTGCTAATTCTGAATATACGGACAGACAGTTTGCATTTGCACGATTCAGTGATTCTGAACATTTGCTGGTGATCAGCAACTTTTCAACTCAACCAACCACAGAAATTGAGTTAATTATACCTCAGCAAACGATTACCGATATGGAGCTAACGGACGGTCAATATAAGTTTATCGACCAGCTTTATCATCAGGTATCTGCAACGCTCAAGGTCAAAAATGGATTGGGCCGTATTCAGATTCAACTCGCAGGTTTACAGTCTTTGGTCTTGCAACGCGATTTGTAAATTAGAACTGGCTCCCCCTTAATTATTGTATGAAAATTGTTCAAGTATGATTTTGCCCTATAGCGCGAAGTGGATAAAAGCAAAACATTGCAAATATCCCACTTTGCTTTTTATTTAAACCTTTTTTCTTTTTTGTTTTGATAGGCAATTGCCAATATGATTATGTATTTTAACGGCCGGTTTGGCCAAATCCTGTTATTCAGTGCGCTGGCTATTTTGTTTTCTATGCAAACTGCTACTGCGCGTGAATATATTTCGCATCAGTTAAACGGAGATAACTTAATAATACAAACTGATGAAGGGCAGGTGACACTGGATTATTTAACCGATTATTCGGTTGAGGTCAGTTTTCAGTCAGAGTTGGATAAAAAAGCTCAGATTACGTCATCGTTTAGTCTGGTTGAGCAAGGTACGGATGTTAAGGTTCGCATAGAACAAGCGAGCAATCAGCTAAAATTCAGCAGTGACAAATTGACCGCTGTGATTCAAAAGTCTCCGTTAAAGATTCAATATTGGCAGCAGGGACAGCTTTTATTCGAGGAGGCTGGCGGGTTTAGTTCCGGTTCAAAGCATGAAGCCAGAGGGGTTCGCTTTAAGCTGTCTCCAGACGAAAAAATTCTGGGTGGTGGAGAGCGTGTATTAGGGATGGATCGCCGTGGACATAGGTTGCCTTTGTATAACCGAGCTCATTATGGATACGGCACTGAATCAAGTCAGATGAATTATGGCCTGCCTGCGGTATTTTCGAGCAAGCAGTATATGCTGCTATTTGATAACCCGGCATCCGGATGGTTAGATATTGGCAAAACAAAAACGGATATCCTCGCATTTGAAGCTGAATTAGGCAGTCTATCTTATGTCGTTGTCATTGGTGAAGACTATGCTGACCTAACCACTCAGTTTACGCAAATTACCGGTAGACAACCTCTGCCACCTCGCTGGGCATTGGGTTATATTGCATCGCGTTTTGGTTACCGGGATGAGCAGCAAGCGCGCGATACGCTCAAATTATTTGCTGAAAAACAATTTCCGGTCGATGCGATTATTTTTGATCTCTACTGGTTTGGTAAAGATGTAAAAGGTCATATGGGGAATTTGGCGTGGGATGAGGCCGCGTTCCCTAACCCCGAAAAAATGATGGCCGATTTTAAAGCCGATGGTATTAATACTGTTTTGATTACTGAGCCATTTGTTTTAACCACTAGTCAAAAATGGCAGCAGGCGAATGCTCAGGACGTTTTGGCCAAAACAGAAAGTGGTGAGGTAAAAACCTTCGATTTTTTCTTTGGGCACACCGGAATTATCGATATTTTCAAACCGCAAGCCAAAAGTTGGTTCTGGCAAATTTATCAGGATTTAATGCAGCAAGGGGTTGCGGGTTGGTGGGGCGATTTAGGTGAACCAGAAGTGCACCCGGCAGATGCGCTGCATTTAGTGAATGGCAAGTTGGTATCAGCCGATGCCATTCATAATGTTTATGGACATGAATGGGCAAAAACCTTGTTTCAAAATCAGACTCAAGCCTTTTTGGATAAGCGTCCTTTTATTTTAATGCGTTCGGGGTTTGCCGGTTCACAACGTTACGGCATTTTACCCTGGACCGGAGATGTCAGTCGCTCATGGGACGGTTTAAAACCTCAGGTTGAATTATCTCTGCAAATGAGCTTGTTCGGACTCGCTTATACTCACTCAGATTTAGGTGGATTTGCCGGTGATAATTGGGACGAAGAACTTTATATTCGTTGGCTTCAGTACGGCGTATTTCAGCCAATTTATCGCCCACATGCACAGGACGCAGTCGCACCTGAACCTGTATTTCATTCTGAGCAAGTGCAAAATATCATTCGTCAGTCGGTTAACTTGCGTTATCAGTTAATGCCGTATTTATACACAATGGCGTTTGAAAACTCACAAACCGGTAAAGCTTTAATGCAGCCTGTGTTTTATAAAACGGGTATGAAACAAGATATGGATGATCGCTATGACTATTTATGGGGCGATGCATTTTTTGTTTCGCCTATTATGAATGAAGGCGTTCAGCAAAAACAGGTGAATTTGCCTGCTGGTATCTGGTTCGACTTTTTCAGTGATCACAAGTTCGAAGGCGGTCAGCCACATCAAATAGCCGTTAATTTAGAGAACATTCCTGTATTTGTTAAAGCGGGTGCTTTTGTCCCTATGCTCAATGAAGTCAATAATGCAGCAAACTATGATTCTAAACAGTTAAGACTGCATTATTACCATGATGAAAGCATCAAAACAGCTAGCAGCTATATTTATGAAGATGATGGTCAAACCCCGAATGCTTTTGAAAAAGGTGCATACGAAAAACTCTATTTAAATGCAAAAACATCGCAACAACACATTGCTTTTCAGTTTGAACGCGAAATCGGTCATAGCGCTTATTCCGGCATGCCGGCTGAACGATTAGTGGACTTGGTCATTCATCAGGCGGTTGCGCCGAATCGTATTGAAGTAAATGGTCAGAAATTGAATTTGTCTCTGACCTACGCAGCATACCAAAAATCCGCTGCTGGTGGCTGGTATAACCCCCAAACCGGCCAGTTATGGGTTAAATTTAGCTGGCCAGAGGATTCGGTTTCTGTTTTGATTGAACAGTAGTGAAACCGTCTTGAGGGAGAAACACCATGTTAGATATTGCAGGCATAGACCACATTGTTTTACGAACCACTCGTCTTAACGCCATGTTGGCTTTTTATTGCGACATTCTGGGCTGTCAGGTGGAGCGGGAGACAACACCTGAACTGGGTTTAACTCAGCTCAGGGCGGGTAATGCTTTGATTGACCTGGTTGACTGTGACAGTCAGCTAGGACAAATGGTGAAAAATCCGCCGGATCCGGACAGTTTGAATCTGGATCATTTTTGTCTGCAAATCCAGGCCGATTCGATAACCGAGATTTGTCAGTTTTTAACTGAAAAGAAAGTCGCTTACTCTGAGCCTGCAAACCGTTATGGCGCGCAGGGCTTTGGGTTATCCGTTTACCTGAGTGATCCCGACGGCAATACGATAGAGCTGAAGCCCAAAGTCAGAGTTTCGAATTAAAAAATAAGCTTAAATGCGTTGCTACAGGAATAATGATGAAACAAATGGATTGTTTAATAAAAAGCAGTACAGCTTTGCTGAGCCTAATCATGTTATCTGCAAATTTATATGCTCAGCAGATTAAATTTATGGTTAGTCCGCCACAGGGTTATGACGCAAAAGATACTGTGCATTTGGTCGGAGATTTTAATGACTGGGCGTTAAACGGACCAATGGCCAATAAACTGACACTGGAAAATGGCAAGCTAGTAACCTGGATATCAACGACAGAAACTTCACTGCATTTTACTTTTGTTAAAAATAAAGACTGGCAGCAACTACCGGCATCAGAGCAAGGTAAAAGTTTGTGTACTTATTTTCAGCAATTAGACAGTGCTCAGGTATCAGTATCGGCCGATATTCCAGCATGGAAAACCGATCCGCCTCGCTTGTTGACAGAATCCAGTCTGACTGGACACATTGAAACACTTAGCCAGTTTCAGATGCCACAATTACAAAGGTCAGCAGATATTTTGGTATTTTTACCGCCTTCGTATAAAACGGATACGACACTCAGATACCCGGTTTTATATATGCTGGACGGACAGAATGTATTTGATGCCCAAACCGCTTATAGTGATGAGTGGAGAGTCGACGAAATACTTTCTCAGATGTATCAAAATCAAAGTGCTGCTGATCTAATTGTAGTCGCCATTCCTAACGGTAAAGACAGGTGTCAGGAATATAATCCGTGGGATTTTGTTAATCGAAATTCAGAGCCTGTTGAAGGTAAAGGTAAACACACAATGGCTTTTATCCGGGATACACTGAAACCTGTTATTGATCAAAAATTTAGAACTCAGGTTTTGCAAAGCGGTCTGGCTGGAAGCTCATTAGGTGGTTTAATGGCGCTTTATTCCGCCATTGAACACCATGATATTTTTAAGTTTGTTGCGGCTTTCTCACCAGCCTTAGATATTTACAATGCGGAAGGTAAAAATGTGTTATTTGAAGCTTTGAAAGGCAAACACCTGAGTGGGACAAAAATTTATTTTGATATTGGAAAAGTGGAGTATGGCGATTTTTCAAGAATTGAAAGCTTATCCAGCCAGTTAAGCCAGGCTTATCAGGGCGATAATGTCATGTTGAAACTGGTTAAAGACCCTCAAGGACGTCACTGCGAGCAGGACTGGTCAAAGCGATTTCCGGATGCCATAAAGTGGTTAACCTCAGATATAAACTGAAATCGCTGAGCTTTATCACCAATCGCTCACTCTTGGATAATAATGTGCACCAGTGTTCATATCCAGCCGGATTTACTCGCTTTAATTGCTGAATGATTTAGCATATCGGTTAATCTGAGTTCATCCGGATAAGGGAAGAGCTCAGGGTTGATTGCTAATTCAATAGGAGTTTAAAGTGAAAGCTTTGCATTTTATAATTCTGAGTTTATTTGTTTTGCTGACATCTGCATGTCAGCAAAACCCGGAAGAATCCAAAGTGACAGGTCAAATTGGCTATCTTGAGCGCATCGCTCTGGTACCCGGTAGTCAGGCCATAATACGTTTATATGATGTTTCTATCGCAGATAAAAAAGCTGAGCTGGTAGCTGAGCAGATTATTTTGCTTAAACAGCAAATGCCTGTGAATTTTGAACTGGCATTTGATGCGGACGCATTAAATTTGAATGGGATTTATTCGGTTAGAGCCGTGATTCAAAGTAAAGACGGCAAACTTTTGTGGACAACAGATACAGGTTATCCGATTGATACAAGCCAGCAAGAGCAAGATCTAGGATTGTTACGCTTAGTTAAAGTAAAAGCGTCTCAGCAATCTGCGCAAGGCAATTTGCTCAGTCTCGATTATCAGTGTGATCAGCAACTGATTAAAGTGACACAGCTCAATAGTCAGCTTGAAGTCATAGTCAACAAAACGCCTTATTTACTCAACCGGATTGTGGCTGCTTCCGGTGAAAAATATCAGCTAGTTCAGCCAGATTTACCTGAAATTACCTTTTGGCGTAAATCGAATGAAGCCGTTTTAACCATAGATGGAGAGAAAGCCAGCTGTCAGATGATTGATACACAGGCGTCAAAAAATAAGGTTTCTAACTCAAACTGGCTGGTCACCCGGATAAATAATCTGGCTGTGATAGAGAATTCAAAGGTGAGCATTCATTTTTCTGAACAGAAAATTTTTGGCAGTGCAGGCTGTAACCAATATACAGCCGATTATACCACTAAGGGACCGGAAATTGAGTTATCGACAATAGCTGTGACTCGCAAAGCTTGTTTTTCAGCTGAACTGGCTGAGCAGGAATCCCGATTTTTAACGCTATTAGGAGAAATTTCCCGGTTTTCTGTTAGAGATGATGGTCTGATCTTAGAAGATGATACGGGTCATTCACTCATTGCCCAGTGAGCCTTATTTTGATTCTGGCAGTATCTAAAAAGCAGGTTTTAATAACCTGCTTTTTTGTCTAAGCTGATAAGAAAAGGAGTAAAATCAGAGATGTTAACACTATACGGATTTGGCAAAGGGATGGGCTTGGTGGATGCCAGTCCTTTTGTTTTGAAAGTGGACTGTTACTTGAGAATGTCTGGAATTGAATATCAACCCAGTTTTAGTCTGGCTAATCTTAAAAAATCACCTAAAGGCAAATTGCCTTTTATTGAGGATGGTAATAAAACAGTCGCAGATTCAAGTTTTATCATAGAGTATTTAAAAAAAGCCTACGGTGATAGTTTGGATGTGAGCCTGAGTGCTGAGCAAATGGCAATTGCTTATCTAGTTGGCAAATCGATAGACGAAAATTTGTACTGGTGTTTGTTATATATGCGCTGGTTTGACGAACAAAATTGGCCGCGGATGAAAGCGGCTGTTTTTTCGTCATTGAAATTTCCATTTAGCTGTTTTGTGCCCGGACTGGTCCGCCACAAGGTGAAATCAGCCATTAGCACGCAGGGGATAGGGAAACACAGTGCGTCAGAGGTTAAACATATTTTTGTACAAAGTCTGGACAGCTTATCCGATTTGTTGGATCAAAAAACGTACTTTTTTGGAGATACGCCCAGCTCACTGGATGCTACGGCTTATGCCTTTCTGGCTCAGTTTATCCTATCGGACTTGACCTCTGACTTGGGAGAAACCGCAAAAACATACCCGAATCTGGTTGCCTATTGTCAGCGTATTCAGCATACCTACTATTAAATTAAAGGCACCGGCTTATTATTATCAGTCGGTGCCTATGAGCGAAATTAAACTAAAAGCCAATAAATTTAAGCCCTTAGCTAACTCCTTATCCAGAGTTGAGGTTAAGTTATTTGCAGGGCGTAAAAACCATAGCCTTGAGCTTTTCACCCCATAAATACAAACTGAGTCCGGCGAGGATTGCGACAGCACCGGCAATCAGGTTGGCTGAGATAGGCTCTGCATTTAACTGATTGCCCAGTGTAAGGGCGATTACCGGTGTAATTAGCGTTACCAGAGCAACACTGGATGCAGTCAGTTTTTGTAAAACATAATAAAAGCAGATAAAACCAACCAGTGAACCTAAAATCCCCAGATAAACGATTGCGTATAAAGATTTGGCTTGCCATTCGTTGATATTGATTTCAGCCCCCATCAATGCCCACAAAACAAAAAACAGCGGTACAGATAGCATTAGCGCTCCAATTGTTGTGGCCATTGGATGAATACTAATGACTACGGTTTTTACCATGACCCCACTGATACTGAATAAACAAACCGCCAGCAATACGCATACAATACCTAACCAGGTGTGATTATCGGTTTGCAGCGCATCTTTGAATATAATTGATAGTCCGACTAAACAGATAATCAGAGCAAACCAGCGTATTGCACTAAATGGTTTTTCATTGAGGATTTTTTGTCCGGCTAGCCCGGATAAAATAGGTGCTAAGCCGAATATCAGCGAGATGAGCCCTGACTGTATATACCAGGTTGCCATATAACTGAAAGCCATCCCGCCAAACACCCCTATTGCAGAATATGCGTATAATTGCATGCTGGTTTTGTTTATCGGCATACGGATATTAAATAAGCGTAACAATGCAAAACCAACAACAAGTGCAATGAGCATACGAATAGCGACGGCTAAAATCGGATGCATACTTGCGCTGCTCCAGACAATGGCAAGTGGGGTGGTGGACCAAATTAGTACAACAGCCGTATAAGCTGAACTTATTTTTGGATTGATTTGCATTTTGGCTTCCTTATATCCAAGTGTTATAGAGCCAAAAATGTTGCGGTATAAACAAAAAAGCCGCAGTCATTTTTGGCTGCGGCTTTAAAAAATTTGTTTTTATTAACTAACCACAGCAAAAGTCTGGCTTACGCATAGGGCGCGCATTCCAAATAATTCTGCGTGGATTGACTTTAAAAGTAGTTAATAACATGTTTGGTTGAAATCGTGCTAATGGTTTAATTGACATTCAGTCTCGTTTTTTTTCCTACAGACGTCAACTTCTTTTTTGTGAATTTTTTTATCTGTCATCTTATGTCATTAAATTTCTTAATTTGGGTGAAAATTAACCGATTGGTCTTATTTTTTATAAATTTTAGAATAAAATTACAGTTTGTATGGTGATTTGGTCTTACCAATATGCTAGTTTTAGCCGAATTGGTGAGATGGTCAGCATGATTTTTAATCAAAATAACTGGGTTGTGGTTATTATTATTTAATTCAGTTAGGCTAGATTAGGACCATCAAATATAATGCTAGCTGGCAGGTTATAGCTAAGATACTTCTGGATAAAGTTTAATGCTCGAAGTGGTTTAGGTATATGCGTCAGGAAACTCAACTTTAAAGAGGTTTGTTATGCAAAAGGGAATCGATGATTCTTTATTGGAAACAGTTCGTTATTTAGGTAGCGAGCTTGGCCAGATTATCCAACAGCACTTAGGTGATGAGTGGTTAAATAAAATTGAAACGATTCGTAAGCAGGGCAGACAATCATCATTAGGTGATGCTGATTGTACTCAGTCTTTGCAGTCTTTATTCCAACAAATGGATGATAAAGATTTATTGACCGTAGGCCGGGCATTTTCACAGTTTTTGAATCTTGCAAATTTGGCTGAGCAGGAACACACAGTCGCCTCGTTTGGCGAAAAAGAGCCTGTTACCGAGTTTCTTAACAAGCTTAAAGGTATTGACCAAACTCAAATGTCACTCGAAGATGCAATCAAAGAGCTGGATATTGAGCTGGTATTAACTGCCCATCCAACTGAAGTTACCCGTCGTACATTAATTTATAAGTATTCACGTTTAGCTGAATGTTTATCAGATCTTCATATTGATGGTTTGTCAGATAAAAAGCGTGCGCAAGTTGAAGCTCGTATCGCTGAATTGATTAGTCAGGCCTGGCATACAGACGAAATCCGCGCTGCTCGTCCAACGCCGGTTGACGAAGCTCAATGGGGTTTCTCTGTAATAGAAAATTCTTTATGGCAAGCTGTACCTAATTTTATCCGTAATTTAGATGGTCAGTTGCAAGACCAGTTTGATATCAGTTTACCGCTTAACTCCAACCTAGTGCGTTTTGCATCCTGGATGGGTGGTGACAGAGACGGTAATCCGTTTGTGACCTCTGAAGTGACGGAAAAGGTACTCTTACTCGCTCGTCGCCGTGCAGCGAGTTTGTTCTTAAATGATATTACCACGCTTCATGTTGAATTATCGATGGCGGATGCCTCTGAAGAATTAATTCAGTATGCGGGTGAAGATGCGCGTGAACCTTACAGAGCAGCTTTATCTGAATTGAAGGCTAAATTGACCGCAACTTACGATGGTATTGATGCCTATTTAAATGGTGAATCGGTTAATCAGAAAACCTGGATTAATCATCAGTCTGAATTAACAGAACCGTTAGAAGTTTGTTATCGCTCTCTGGTCGAAATGGGTATGCCTGGCATTGCTCAAGGTTTATTAACCGATACAATTCGTCGTGCTTACTGTTTTGGTATTCATTTATTGAAACTGGATATTCGTCAGGACTCAGACCGTCATGATCAAGTTTTCAGTGAGATTACCCGCCACCTTGGTTTAGGCGATTATTCAAACTGGTCAGAGCAAGATAAACAAGCCTTTTTATTGCGTGAATTAAGCTCTAAGCGACCTTTAATCCCAAGAAACTGGCAACCATCAGCTGATGTTGAAGAAGTATTAAAAACCTGCCGTGTCATAGCGCAACAAAGCAAAGATGCATTAGGTATCTATATTATTTCAATGGCTAGATCGCCTTCAGATGTGCTAGAAGTGCATTTATTATTGCAAGAAAGTGGTATCAGCTGGCCAATGCCGGTTGCGCCTTTGTTTGAGACATTAGATGACTTAAACAATGCTTATGAAAGTATGAAACAATTATTAAGCATTGACTGGTATCGTGGATTTATCCAAAGCCATCAATATGTCATGATCGGTTATTCAGATTCAGCAAAAGATGCTGGTGCATTAGCAGCTGGCTGGGCTCAGTATCAATCACAGGAAGCTCTGGTAGAGCTGGCAGCGGAATATAATGTAACGTTAACGCTATTCCACGGGCGTGGTGGCACGATCGGACGCGGTGGTTTACCGGCTCATGGCGCGATTTTATCTCAGCCTCCGGGTTCTTGTTTAGGTGGCTTACGCGTTACCGAACAAGGCGAAACCATTCGCTATAAGTTTGGTACTGAGCCGTTGGCACAGCGTAGTTTTAGTTTATATGCCAGTGCGGTGTTAGAAGCACTGATGTTACCGCCTCCGGCACCACAAGCGCAGTGGCGCGAAGTATTAACTGAAATGGCCGCAAATGCGCGTGATAATTACCGTTCAGTTGTTCGAGATGATCCGAATTTTGTTGCTTACTTTAGAAGTGCTACACCTGAACTTGAGTTATCAAAATTACCATTAGGTAGCCGTCCGTCAAAACGTAAACCGAACGGTGGTGTTGAGAGCTTACGTGCGATTCCTTGGATTTTTGCATGGGCACAAAACCGTTTAGTACTGCCTTCATGGTTAGGTGTGATGAAAGCATTCCAAGCAGCTATAGATAATGGTCATTTGCCTTTGATGAAAGAAATGAAATCACAATGGCCGTTCTTTGCATCCCGTTTATCTATGCTTGAGATGGTCTTTATGAAGTCTGATCAGCAAATTGCGGCTTTGTATGATGAAACTTTAGTACCGGAAGAGCTTAAATATTTTGGTCAAAACCTGCGCGAAGAGTTGGCGATGAGCAATAAGTTACTGCTTGAGTTACTTGATCAGTCTGAAGTGATGGAAAATGATGCCGCAAGCAAAGAGTCGATGCAGATTCGTGCTTTCTATCTGGAGCCGCTTCATTTGTTGCAGGTGGAGTTATTAAAACGCGCCCGTGCAGTTGAAAGTGATGAGCTGGATTACCATTTAGAGCGTGCATTAATGGTCAGTATTGCCGGTGTTGCAACAGGTTTACGTAACACGGGTTAAGCCTGGCGTTCGTTGCACAAGATATCATTTTTGAATAAAAGCCAACTCAAATTGAGTTGGCTTTTTTGTATTGTGCGGATTAAAGTAAATTATCTTATTAAAAAATAATGGGCGAAAAAATGTTCAAAAGAATCGCGTTTTTATGCCTGATTACCTGGCTGCCATTTTGTACCTGTGCTCAGTATTTTGACCCGGAAAACTGGCGATTATGGCGCCAGAGCAGCAATATAAAAATCAGTTATCAGGCGGCTTTGAATACAGATGGACTTGCGATAAAAGCTGAATTATTGGTTTTAGAACAATCTCCTGAAAATGTTTTGAAGTGGATCTCGCAACCTGACTTTATTCATCAGTGGATGGTTTTTTTAAAACAGGTTGAAACCGTCAAAGTACACGAGCAAACTAAACTGACAACGCTTTTTACGTTTGATTCTGTTTGGCCGCTGGCTGAGCGCCAGATGGTTTTAACCTCAGAATTCCGGTTTACCAATGGAGGCTTTGAAATCAATTCAACCGATCAGCAAACCCGATATGCCGGACTGTTAACTGAGACGCCTGTTTCTGTGCCTTATTCACACTGGCGAGTGAGCGAAAATAAAAGCCTTGGTCAAACTCATATTATTTATACCTCAGTGACACAGTTAAATGGCAATGCGCCATCCGCATTAACCGATAAAATTTTGTTAAGAAGTATCTGGCAAAGTTTTAAAAACCTCGACAAAGCCATAGAATCCGATTAGCAAAGTGAACTGGCCGAGCATTTTATAAAATATAAAAAGTACTTATTAATTAATGCTTTAATCTCATTAACATTAAGTGTCTGAATTCAATCGTCAGTATTTTATGATTGATTTTCCCCGCATTCTAATCTTCCTAATTCAAATTTGTTAACTGTATATTAATAAATGTTATATTGTTTTTCTTTTAATGTTACCATCTTATAGTATTATTTTATATTGGTAATATTAATTGTTTTTATTTTTATTACTGCGGGAAATGGTTGTCATCAGTGAATGTTTGATTCCAATTGCCACCGGTAGCAATTGGGCGGTTTAGGGGAAACCGTAGGTTAGGCAGTGAGTACCTGATGATTCTTTTTGTTCGCTATTTATTCGTCGGACCTGAAATAGACCGATACGGAATAAAAAGGGAACAAAGGTAGGGTAACTGATTGACGATCATTCATATTATTTAAAATTAATTAAGGACTAAAACATGAAGAAGTTTATTATGGGGCTGTGCATACTTTTATTTAGTGCCAGCAGTTTGGCTGCTCTGCAATCAGGGCGGTACGTTATTGTATCTAAGTTGAATGGTAATGCACTTGATGTTGACAGCTTCAGTACAACGGGTGGGGCAAATGTAATGACCTGGTTTACACTGGGTTATAGTAACCAGCAATTTGATGTAACTGCTCTGGGTGATGGTACTTATTCGATTCGCGCTGTACACAGTGGCATGTCTCTCGATGTTTGGGAGTGGAATGCCGGAGACGGTGCAGAAGTTAGACAATGGGGTTATAACGGCGCTGATAATCAACGCTGGTATATTGATGATCGCGGTAATGGACATTTTTCTGTGATCTCAAAATTTAGTAATAAAGCATTAGATGTTTGGGGCGCGAGTATGTTTGCCGGTGCCGATGCGAGACTTTATTCTTACTGGGGTGGGTCAGGCCAGTTGTGGTCTTTCCTTCGCGTTGGTAGCGCCAGTGAATGTTACGCGGGTGCATCCTTGTTGCACACCTTTGTTGACTGTGGTGGTAAAACGATTGGTTTAAGCTGTTCCGGTGATGATGAAAGTCAGGGCGCTGTTTTGAGTTTGTATAATTCCTCAGTGCGTAATGTTAAGTTATCTGCTTCGGGTGGGGCTGACGGTATCCATTGTAACGGTGGTAACTGTACATTGGCTGATGTTCAATGGCAGGACGTATGTGAAGATGCCGCAACCAATAAATCAGAAGGCGGAACAATGACAATTGTGGGTGGTTCTGCCTACAACTCTAACTCTGGATATGGTGGTAAACCGGATAAAATTTTCCAGCATAACTCTAAAAACAGTACCACAATAATAGGTGGTGGATTTACCGCTTATGGCCAGCATGGCAAACTCTGGCGCTCATGCGGTAATTGTTCTAATAATGGCGGACCACGTAATGTCATTATTGATAATGTGAATATTGATGCGGATATCGGCTCAATTGCGGGTGTAAACCGGAATTATGGTGATGTCGCTACAATTCGTAACCTACGTATTAAGAATTATTCATCGGGTAATCCACCTGTATGTGAAGAGTATCAGGGAGTTCAAAAAGGCAGTTCATCAACTAAATATGGTGAAGCTTGGAATACGGCAGCCTGTAATGTATCAACATCAGATGTAAGCGGTCTTTAGACCATTCTTTTATAATGTAAAATCAGTATCCGCGTTAGCCGGATACTGATTTTTTTATTGCAAAAACACTCAAAGATAATACCTTTTATAATCTGTCCAGAATTGCTTGAGTAAATTCTGTTGTACCGGATTCACCGCCTAAATCCCGAGTCGTTCGGTCACCTTTGCCGATGGCATCTTTGATTGCAAATCTGAGTTTGTCTGCTTTATCTTTCATTTCCAAATGCTCAAGCATTTGCACAGATGCCAATAATACCGAAGTCGGGTTTGCCAGGTTTTTACCTGCTAAATCAGGTGCACTGCCATGTACAGCTTCAAAAATAGCGCATTCATCTCCAATATTTGCGCCCGGTGCCATACCTAATCCACCGATTAAACCGGCACATAAATCAGAAATAATATCGCCAAATAAATTTGTGGTGACGATGACATCAAACTGCTCGGGATCCATGACTAACTGCATGCAGGTATTGTCGACAATCATGTCGTTACATTCTATTTCCGGGTATTGAGCTGCCACTTCTTTAGCAACCTTTAAAAATAAACCCGAAGTAGATTTTAGAATATTGGCTTTGTGGACTACGGTTACTTTTTTCCGGCCTTCTTTTTTTGCCAGCTCAAACGCAAAACTAACAATCGCTTTAGCACCTTGTTGGGTAATCTGACTGGTTGCTTCTGCGGTTTCGCCATCATCTGATAGGGTTTGTCCTAAGCCAGAATACATGCCCTGAGTATTTTCGCGTATGGTAATAATATCGATATTATCGTAACGCGCGCGCGTTCCTTTAAATGAGATAACCGGACGTAAATTTGCGTACAGCTTAAAACGTTTGCGCAAAGTTACATTGATTGAAGTAAATCCTTCTCCGACAGGCGTTGTCAATGGACCTTTTAAAACGATTTTATTTTTTTCAATTGAATTTAAGGTATCTGCCGGTAAGAGCTCTCCGGTTTTTTCTAGTGCGGTTAACCCCGCATCGGCGTATTCAAACTCAAATCCACAGTCTAACTTTTCTAATACCTGAACCGCCGAGTCTATGATGCTCGGACCAATTCCGTCTCCCGGAATCACAGTGATTGTATGTTGTGCCATAAATCCCTCTTAATTAAGTGTACTAGAGTCTGTTGACCCTGTTAAACGGGCAGAAATAGTGATGTTTTTCAAGATTATTATTAAGGAGCTGATAATAAGTCGACCAGTCCATGTTTAAACTCGATAAGCTTTGTTTTACCTCATCATAAACTTGATTATCTGCTTGAGCAAGCTGATTCATTTTGTCGACTTTAGGCGAATGATAAATCAACCCAACCGACAAGATGGCTAACTTTAAACAGCTGGTTAGTTCAGGGTGTTTCACCGATTGCGGCTCTAAGACAGAGGATTCCTGCAGTACTTCGATCAAGGTTTGAGCCAGACCGGCATTTTTTGCCAATTTAACTATCAACTCTGTTTGATTTTTATTAAACCTAAAAATCTGATTGAGCTGAGTGGAAACTTTTTCCGGTTTTATCAGCCGGGTGGTTAGATTTGGATGAAAAAAATAGGGGTAGAACAAACAGCTGATGAGCATTTTAGACAGCTCAGGATGGATATTTTTATGCAGTCTGCTTAAATCTGCGGCAATGGTTTGAGCTAAAAATAAATATTGTCTGAGCGCAGCACTGGAGGCGTGATTTAGTTGGTACAAAGGTGCTTTTATTGCCTGATGGATCAACCAGTGCTCAAGTGCATCACTGCCAAGGTACATCACGGCCTGGTTGATTGAGCGTATCGGGCTTGAGATATTTGCCTGAGTTTGCCCTAACTGGTTTGCATATTCAATTAAGTCCTGTGCCAATGACTGTTGAAATCGCTCGCTGAGCACAGAGCCTGAATCCGGTTTTGATTTTAAAGTCCGGGTTAATAAATCAATAGGATCCGGATGCCGGGTAAACTGTCGGTATAACAAGCGCAGCTGAGGGCTGATTTTTAGGTTAAAGCCCGGCAAATTTATCGCTCGGGTGTTCCACGCCTGCTCATTCATTAATTCGTTCAGCGCAGTTTCATAGAGCGAAGCCGTCAGAGTGATCTTAGGGTCAGTCTCTGTCGGTGCTATTTCATTTAACCCACATAGGCAGGCCTGACTGTTTTGCAGAATAATGGCTCGTTCGGATTGCTTATTTTTAAGCAGCAAGAGGGCTGGCATTTTTTGGTATAAAACCGACGAACCGGCCGGTAAACCAGAAAACTGCTGGTAAAGCCGGGTTAATAAACCTGAATCGATTTTATTAAACTGATGTCGAACTAAAAATTTAAGCTGTAAAGTCCAGTTATTCAGTTTGGGATATAACGCAGGTAAGTTAACCAGATGGCAGCATAAACTAAAAAGTTGGATCGGATTAAAGTTATGCTCGTCAAACTTAGGTAAATGTAATTGGTTAGGCCCGGAGCCATCCAGATATTCATACTGATTGAATACCAGCTCCGGCACTATCGACATATAAGCTTTGGCTGTGGGTTTTAACAGCGAACGGCTAATTTTGGCAGAGTGCGCGGCACTTTGATAAAGCTTGGCTGCAAATTTTTTTTTGTTTATTAGCGCACTGAGATCAGCTGATGGTTTATTAAGCGCTTTAAAAACAGCAATATCTTTTAACCCGGCAGCGGTTAATAAGCAGCTGGCCAGGCTGGTTGGAATACTAAGGGTTTCAACCAGGTTCAGGATTAATATACAGGTTTTAAGATATCGTGTTTCTGTAAACCTTAGCCCCAGCGGTAAAAAATATAAGCTCGAAATAGATTCAGGTGACTGCTGATATAGCCCAAGCCACTGCTCTGAACAGTTTACTAAAGCCGGAATAAAATCGTCAGCTTCAATACGCTTTTGAGTCAGCTTTAAATTGAGAGCCTGATAATGCTCTACGAGCGCATGAACGGAGCGATAAGTCACTATCGGAGGCATATTGGATGGGGCATTATCAGAAGGCATGTGCAGTACCCGGTGGTTTATAACACAGAACAACTATCTGGCTGTATAAACCACCTAAAGTTAATCAAATTATAAAACGGTTTACCAGGGGATCTCCTGGCCATCATACGCAATAAACCGACCTGTATTTTTGGCCGTGAGTTTAGTGATGACTTGTTTCATGCCTTTAACCGATGTTTCTGTATCTATGAGTGCATTGACTCCGCCCATATCGGTTTTAACCCAACCCGGATGCAAAGAAACCAGCTTTATTTTATCCTCTGCTAAATCAATTGATAAGCTTTTTACAACGGCATTCAGTGCGGCTTTAGTTGAGCGATAAATATAGCTGCTCCCTGAACCATTATCTGCCATACTACCCATTTTACTGCTGAGCACAGCTATCTTTTTTTCTTTACCCGCAAGCAGATTTTGATGCAAGGCTTCAATCAATTTTAATGGTGCGATAGCATTGATTGAAAAGGTTTTTATCCATTCACTCTGGTCAACTTGTCCAAAGCGGGCGCGTTCATCTTTAGGACCGTAATAACCTGCATTACAGATTAATACATCTATTGGCTGATCGACCAGCATGGATTTGACGCCGGCGATTTGTTTTTCATCACTGATATCCAGTGACATTACTTTTATATTTTTATGGGCCTGACTCAGTATTTTTAAATCGTCTTGCTCCAGCGGATTGCGCGTGGTTGCAATAACTTGATAGCCGGCTTTATGGTACTGCTTTACAAATTCAAGACCTATACCCCGGTTAGCTCCGGTAATAAAAACGGTTTTTTGCATTGTTCATCCTAATTTATATACGTGAGTTTATTTTTGCTCTATTTGATAACAAGGCTTATATTCTGTACCCGGTAATTTCATTCTGCCTTGTTCAATAAAGGCTTTTAACAGCTCATCTATCATGCTCATTAGCTTGGGCTCACCATTGATAATAAACGGGCCGTGACGTGCAATCTCTTTGACGCCTTCCTCTTTTACATTGCCAGCCACAATCGCTGAAAAAGTGCGTCTTAAATTAGCGGCCAGTTCGGCTTTTTCCTGAGAGAGTGACAGTTTGAGCTCGGCTAAATTTTTATGGGTCGGCGCAAACGGTTGCTGAAACTCAGGCTCAATTTTTAATGACCAGTTGAAATGGTACGCATCACCGGTTTGACGTCTGTGTGCTCTGACTTCAGCCATATTACTTTTCATATATTGAGCTACCGCTGCCGGATCATCTATGATGATAGTATATAAGTCAGCCGCTTCAGGGCCCAAAATAGATTTTACAAACTGATCGATTTCAACAAAATAGTCTGCACTTTCTTTCGGACCGGTCAACACAATCGGTAGACACTGCTCTCGGTTTGCCTGATTGAGCATAATACCCAGAATATAAAGTAACTCTTCAGCGGTGCCAACCCCGCCCGGAAAAATAACGATGCCATGCGCAACGCGTAAAAATGCTTCTAGTCGCTTTTCTATATCCGGCAGTATCACAAGCTCATTGACTATGGGGTTGGGCGGTTCGGCCGCTATGATAGAAGGTTCAGTCAGACCTAAATACCGGCCGTTACTGATACGCTGCTTTAAATGTGCAATGGTTGCCCCTTTCATCGGGCCTTTCATTGCACCCGGTCCACAACCTGTGCAAATATTTAACCCTCTGAGCCCCAGCTCATAACCCACATTTTTAGTATATTTATATTCATATGCATTAATCGAATGCCCGCCCCAGCAAACGATCATATTCGGGTCTTTATGCGCCTGAAGTGCACCTGCGTTTCGCAAAATATCAAATACATAGTGAGTAATGTGCGTTGGGTGCTCTAAATCAATCCGGCTGAGTTCTTTCAGTCGGATACCGGTAAATAGAATGTCGCGTAGTACATCAAATAAAAGTTCTTTGATACCGGCAATAATTTCACCATCGACAAAAGCATGTTGAGGTGGATTAATCAGGCGTATTTTCACACCGCGTTCCCGCGGGATTAGGTGAATGTCAAAATCTTTAAATTGTTCGTAAATTTCAGCACTGCTATCGGTATGACTGCCTACGTTTAATACCGCGAGTGAGCAATTTCTATATAATCTGTAAAGCTCACTGCTTGAGGACTGTTCTAGCTTGTTTACTTCAAGCTGAGATAATAAATCCATAGTTCCGATTGGATTAATTTCTACAATCATAAACACCTCTTTTGCTTTGGAAGGAAAGGGCAAAAAGCAATGAGTCGTCGGTCCCGGACTCTAATAATTTAGCGCTTAATTATTACTTTGTTTCTACCTGATGATTTGGCTTCGTATAAAGCTTGGTCTGCGCGATCAAATGCACTTTGTGGTTGGTCGATCGCTTTAAACTGAGTTGCCCCCATTGAAATCGTGACTTGTAAATCTGAATTTTTAAATTTAAATGGTATTTTGCTAACCGTTTCTCGTAATGTATTGAGTTTGCTTTCAATTTCTTTAAGTTTAGACTCTGGGAAAATTAATACAAACTCTTCACCGCCATAGCGGGCAATATAATCGGTTTCACGCAATCCTTTTTGCAAGGTCGCTGCGACAATTTGTAAAACTCGGTCACCGACAGAATGACCAAACTTATCGTTAATCGATTTAAAATGGTCAATGTCAGCCACGACGACACACAGATCATGACTGTAACGCATCCAGCGTCTGTATTCTAACTCCATTCGTTCATCTAATGATGCCCGGTTAGGCAACTTAGTCAACATGTCCTGCAGGGACTTAAATCTTTGCTCTGATAATTTCTTTTTATATTCTTCGGCTTCTACTTCCAATTCCTGTAAGCGAGATTCCATTTCGCTTAGACTGTTTATTAACAGTTGATGTTCTTCTGATTCAAGTGACTCTTTTTCATTTAAAGCGCTGGCAATTTCCCCGATACGAAGATTAATCTGACGTTTTAGTGCTTCGAGTGAGGTGGCCTGATTCACATCGTCAGTCATACTGGCTAAATTGTTTTTGAGCTGTTCATTGAGTTTCTGTTTAGATTCATTAATGGTTTTTGAGCCGTTGATAGACGTGGAAACTGCTTGATGCACCGAACTGAGCGCATCATTTAAGCTAAACAGAAAACTTTGCGCAGATTGACGTTCTTCGGTAATGCTGCTGATAACCAGACGAATGACTTCAACACAGGACTCAACCAGAGCTTCAGTGGATAAGTTATCTGACAGTGTATGTCTGACCTGATCGATTTTTTCAGCATGTTCGCCGGAAAATGCGATATTGCTCAGAATATTAATTAATTCCGCAGAAACTTGCTTACGTAACGAATCAATTTGCTCTGATTGGGATAATTGAGGGGCGTGTTGTTGTTTGTCTAACGTTGCAAAATCCTGGTAAAAGGATACCAATTGAGCCAATAAAGGCAGAAGCTGAGCATAAGAAGTATGTGGTTCTTCTATATCAGTCACTAGTTTTCGCAGATTACGCCTGAATTCATCGGGCAGGCCTTTAAATTTCTGTAATGTTTTGGCTGAATTGAGCAAGCCACCTTGCGCAACTTGCAGCTGTTGTGCATTTTTAAGGGCTTGTTGATTTAAAATCTGGTTAAGGTCATTAAATAAAGGACCGAGTTTTGAAATGTTTGTATTAGAATTAAGTTGGGCTCTGAGGCTGGCTAGTTTGTTATCCAGCTCGATATCCATACCTTTACAGGTATTGGTTAATTTAATAATAAAACCAGTGAGTGTACTGAATTGTTTTTCATAACTTTTTTCCAAGCTTTGGCGAGCCTGGATAGCGCTTAACAGTTTCTTTTTTAATAATTCTATTTTTTCTTCAGACACTTATTTTTTCCTGCCATACAGACAATTTCAATTAGTCAAAACAATTTAATCTAAACCAAATATTAATATTCGTTACCCGGAACACACAACGTTGCTTAAATATTGTCCGCTTTTATCTTTGATTTTTCTATATTTTTAGACCTGATGAGTATAGTACTTCAGTGCAAAAATGTCTTAGTTTTTTTCCCTAAAAGCGGCTTACTTGTTATTGTCTGGCCAACCTGTGCCAGGTTACAGAATCCAGTAAGCTGGCTTCAGATACACGTATCGGGTTAATATCCAGTCCACCCCGGCGAGTATATCTGGCATAAACTGAGAGTTCATCCGGGTTAAATTTATTTTGAATATCAATGAAAATTCTTTCGACACAATGCTCATGGAATTCATTATGATTTCTAAACCCGATAATATAAGTTAATAAACTTTGATGATCTATCTGCTGACCCGTATAGCGAATCATAACGCTACCCCAGTCTGGCTGGTTTGTAACCAGGCAGTTGGACTTGAGCAAATGAGATACCAGTGTTTCAGTAACTACTTTTGAGTTTTCAGATGATGTCAGAATATCAGGGTCATACTGATAGTGTTCAATTGCCAGTGGCAAATCATCTATTAGTTGACCGGGTAAGCGGCTAACGCCTAATTGAGTATATTCATCCAGATCATAAAGTTTCACCTCAACCGGCATGCCGGATACCTGAGCTAAATCCTCAGCCATAATTTGTTTAACCTGTTCGGCGTTAGGAAATTTTGTCTGGTTAAAGCTGTTTAAATAGAGTTTAAATGATTTGGATTCAATCAGGTTTTCAGAATCTGCATTAAAGCTAAACTCAGCAATTTTGACAACAGGTTTGCCTTGAGGCTCCAGCCAGGATATTTCATAACCTGTCCAGAGATCACAACCAATAAAGTGATTTTTTATTTCACCCAGCGTTTGACGAGACATTGCTCGTGGAACCGGCTGCAATAAAGAGGCGTCATACTGATTGGCGTATTGAGTTTCTTTACCCAAGGTTAGTTTGGCAAGTAAATCACTTGAGTTCTGCTGCGACATAAGGCTAAATGACCGTTTTTAATTTAAGTAATATGGTTGAGCATGTCTAATTCTGTAACAAGCGCATTGGCTAATTTATTTAGCAGACACATTCAAGCTAATGGCGAACAAGGCCAAGGAATAACCGACTATGATCCAGATTGGCAGAGCCCTTGTCAATTAGCAAAACGAGATGAAACGACAATTTTTTGGCAGCCAGTTGATCGAGCTCAGGATTTTGATTTAAAAAATATTGAGCAGGCATTAGACCTGACCATTCATCCGGATATTACAGCTTTCTACTGTCGGTTTTTTGCACCCACTTTGGCGGTAAAATGGCAGCAGGATGATATTAGTTTAATTCAGGTCTGGAATCAGGAAGATTTTGAAATATTGCAGGAAAACCTGCTTGGCCATTTAATGATGAAGCAAAAACTAAAGCAGAAGCTAACCGTTTTTATTGCGACAACCGCAAATGATGAATATTTTATCTCTTTATTAAATGCAACAGGGGAGATCTTTTTGGAACGGGTTGGCTGTGAGCCTAAACAAAAGTTGGCAGACAGCCTGGCTGAATTTATTGAGCAGGTCTCCGTTCAATAGATTTAAAGAGTCGCTTTTATGGCTTTTGTTTTGTCAGTTTTGCCAATTGTCTACTTAACTCAGCGACCTGATGTTCTAATTCAGTTACCCGTTCGGTAAGACTATGTGAAGTATTAGCTGAAGGGCCAGTGGGAGATTCATTATCGTCTTTTATCTCAACCACTTGCTCGTTATTTTTTAAATAGCTGTCAAGATAGGTTTGTGAATCAGCTTTAAAGGCCGCTATGGCGCGGGTAATCAACGGCAGTGGCGCTGCTATGATCATTTTATTTCTGACATTGGCCACTGATACCAGTTTATCGTCTAAGTGTAACTGACAAATGGTTTCGAATACTTGTTGTAATGCAAGTTCTTGTTTCATTATTTTGTATCATAGAGTTAACCGAGAGTAGATTTATTATATCGGTAACTGTGCTCAAGATAAAAAGAAACCGCTTAATTTTATTCACGTTAAGCGGTTTTAATGGAAAGGGGTCGGTAAATAATTAACGCTAAGCTCGTTTTAACTGCTTACTATGATGACTGAGTTTAGCTTGATACAAAGCCTGATCAGCCCGTGAAAATAAATGCAAACTACTTTCACCGGGTTCCCAATGGGCATAGCCAATTGAAGATGAAACCCGGGTATTGCGCATCAATAAAGATTGCTCAACCATTTTTTCAACTCGGCTAGAGATTTGTTCGGCGATAGCTGGATTTTCTGTATCCAGTATAATTGCAAATTCATCACCGCCAAATCTAAATGCAATGTCGGTTCGGCGAACACTCTGTTTGATAATACGGGCAAATTCCTGCAGAACTTTATCCCCTTCAGCATGACCAAACGTATCGTTGGCAAATTTAAAGTTATCCAAATCCAGTAATACTAAAGAAAACTCTGAGCCATTACGTTCACAGCGTTCGACTGCCAACTCAATTTGTTCATCAAAACTGGCTCTATTACCCAGTTTAGTCAGGTAGTCTTTTAGTGCTTGTTGTTGCAGTAAATTAAACTGTACTGCGTTACTGACGGGCTGAGCCAGTTTTGTTTGCATATGATGCAATATTTTAGCTTCTTTAGGGCCTATTTCACGGTAAGCCGCATAAGTCAGATATCCTAAAGTTTGATGACCTATGCTCAACTCTGTAATGTGTTCAAAAATCCCTTCTGCAAAATGTTCGGTTTCGACACAGGTGGATTCACACTGAAAGCGAATGCCGCTCAGCTGGACAAAACTTGCCGCTTCAGTGGTAAAAGTTTGCAGCACTCGGGAAAGATCAAGTGATGCATGTAAAAGTTCAGATAAATGCGAAATATCCGGGATTAATTCTTCGTTTAAACCCGCAAATATCTTGCTTTTTATTGGGTCTAAAAAGCCGGTGTCCGGCTTTAAATAGCGTTGAAAGTTATCCAATCTGGGCCTCGCGATTTAACGATTAAAAAGAGATTTAAACTAATATGTAGAGTATTACTGCGATTCTTATGCCAATAATTAAAAGTTAAGTAAAAACAATTGGTTATGTTTTATTTGGAGGCGTGGTATTTTTGCTTTGAATTAACATGTCAAGCTTTTGACACACTCGCCATATTTTCTTTTAAAGTTGAACTCAGCATTTTTTTGTCGTCGCGATTTTCCCCAGAATGTTGAGCTTGAGTTATACTCAAATGAGTATCTGTATTGATGTAAGGTGAATTTTGAACGTATTCAGTGAAGTTCTGCTTTTATTAATTATATCTGTCACTTCCATTGCATTATTTCGTCGATTAGGGCTTGCACCCATACTCGCTTATTTATTTGCCGGTATACTGGCTGGTCCGTCAGTTTTTGATTTATTTCAGGGCTCACATCAAATTAATTTTATTGCCGAGTTAGGCATAGTCTTTTTACTGTTTTCATTAGGTCTGGAGTTTTCGTTTCCGCGGTTGATTGCCATGCGAAATATGGTATTTGGTATTGGGTTAAGCCAGGTTGTAATCACGTTAATCGTTAGTTTTTTATGTCTGTCGCTGTTTAATATGAACTGGCAGGCTGCATTTGTTATGAGTTGTGCATTCGCCTTATCTTCAACTGCGATTGTGATTAAGCAGCTTAGTGAAAACGGAAAATTACAAACCTATAAAGGTCAGCTTTCGGTTTCTATTTTATTGTTTCAGGATCTTGCCGTTGTCCCCATGTTAATCGCACTACCTATCATTGCCGGAGTCAGTGATAGTGGTGTGGCTGTCAGCCTGTTATTTGCTTTATTAAAGGGCTTTTTTGTTTTTGTGGTGATGATGGCAGTCGGCAAATGGGTACTGCCAAGAGTATTTAATGAAATTGCGCAGGCACGTTCAGACGAACTTTTTGTATTAACGACTCTACTGGTCGCATTATTAACCGGTGCAACGACCTATTTATTTGGCTTGTCTATGGCTTTAGGGGCCTTTTTAGCTGGCATGATGTTGGGCGAGAGTCAGTATAAACATCAGCTGGAAGCGGATATCCGGCCGTTTCGCGATATTTTGATGGGGCTTTTTTTCGTTAGTGTGGGTATGCAATTTAACTGGATTGCTTTGTCTCAGGTATGGTTCTGGTTGGTGCTGGGGGTGGTGCTGGTCACACTGATTAAAATTATCCTAATTCAGGGCATTGTTCGCTTATTTGGTTATAAAAAAAGTGACGCCTGGTCAACCGGTATCATGTTGTGTCAGGTGGGCGAGTTTGGGTTTGTGATTGCGGCTCTGGCGCTTGATAGAGGATTAATTGATAGCGGATTAGCTTCTATATTAATTGGTATTGGTGTGATTAGTATGGGGATCACACCTTGTTTAATCGAACATGCTGAACATTTAGGGTTTAAATTAAGTCGCTCTAAACAAATGCCGGATGCGTCAGATGAAATTACGACCAGTCATTTAAAGGATCATGTTGTTATTTGTGGATTTGGTCGGGTAGGGCAGACGGTTAGCCGATTTTTAAAGCTGGAATCCATTCCTTTTATTGCGTTAGATGTGGACCCGACCCGGGTAAAAGAAGCACGAGCCGCATCGGAAAGAGTTTTATTTGGTGATGCCCGTAAACTGGACATTTTAAACTCGGCAAATATCCGGAAAGCTCAGTTGGTGATTATTGCATTTGATGACTTACCCCGGGCACTGACAATTATCAACCTGGTTAAACAATATGCACCTCAGGCAAAAATTTTAGTCAGAACACATGCCGATGATTATTTGCAGGAGCTAATAGATGCAGGCGCTGATGAAGTGATTCCGGAAACACTCGAAGGCAGCTTAATGCTGGTTTCACATGTGCTGTTTCATTCGGGTGTACCGGTAAAGCGCATATTTGGCCGGGTAAGGCGGGAACGTAAAAATCATTATAATGGCTTACATGGTTTCTTTCGTGGTGACAGCTCACGCTCAAACACGGATGAAGTGGAATACCTTCATGCTATTACTTTGTCTGAGAATGCATTTGCAATTGGTCGTAAACTTAAAGATTTAGACTTACCGCTAGATGACATAGAAATAAGCAGTATTCGTCGCCATGGACAGGATTTCAATCACCCGGAAGCCAATCTTGAAATTCAGGCCGGGGATGTACTGGTGTTATTGGGTAGTCCGCATAATGTTGAAAAAGCAGAAAAATATCTGTTGGAAGGAAACTAACTCCGGGGCTAAACCGGTATAATTAATATAGCGTTATCATTTAGCTAACTTAAAGGATTGGTAAAATAATAAAATGCGACCTTCTCATTTTAACGACTTTCAGAATAAAAAAATCAACTATCAGGTATTTGGCCAGATGTTGCCTTATCTGTTTGAATTCAAGCTAAGAGTAGGGTTGGCGCTGATGTGTTTAGTTTTGGCTAAAATTGCCGGTGTCAGTTTACCTTTCGTATTAAAACATATAGTGGACAACCTGAATATTTCGGATGTTCAGGCTCAAATGTTGGCCGTGCCTTTGGGGTTATTAATCGCATATGGCGGTATTCGTTTTTTAAATACGATAATCGGCGAAGTGCGTGATACGCTGTTTGGCCGCGTAACCGAGCGCGCAATGCGACGTATGGGTTTACAGGTATTTGAGCATTTGCATGCGCTTGATATTGATTTTCATCTGTCGCGGCAGACGGGCGGGATAGCCAGAGATATTGATCGTGGCACCAGTGGCATTAGCTTTTTAATGCGGTTTTTGGTGTTTAATATAGGGCCAACCTTGTTAGAAATAGCAATCGTAACGGGTTTGTTTTTTTATCATTATGGCTGGCCGTTTGCGCTGGTGATTGTCGTTGCGGTTTCTGCCTATGTCGGTTATTCCGTTTTAGCAACCGAGTGGCGAACTCAATATGTTCGTCAGGCTGCCAAAGCAGATTCTAGCTCCAGCACTCGGGCAATAGACAGTTTACTCAATTATGAAACGGTTAAATATTTTAATAACGAAGCGTATGAAGCGAGCCGCTATGACACGGCGTTGGCAGACTGGGAGCAAGCTAAACGTAAAAACCGGCTTAGTTTATTTGTATTAAATGCCGGCCAGGCATTTGTGATTGCAACAGCTATGACCTTAATGATGGTGATGGCCGGATATGACGTAGCAAAGGGGAATATGACAATCGGGGACTTTGTTCTGGTTAATGCATTTATGATGCAGCTGTTTATGCCTCTTAATTTTTTAGGATTCGTTTATCGCGAAATAAAAGGCTCGCTTGCAAACATTGAGCATATGTTTGAGCTGCTAAAACGCCAACCTAAAGTGGTGGACGTTGAAAAGCCGTTTGATTTGCCTTTAGCCAGCGGACGGATTGAATTTAAGTCCGTTGATTTTTATTATCAGCCCGAGCGGAAAATTCTGAATCAGGTCAGCTTTAATGTTGAACCCGGACAAAAAGTAGCCATTGTTGGCGAAAGTGGCTCGGGTAAATCGACACTGGTGAAGTTATTGTTTCGCTTTTATTCGCTCAGCGGTGGACAAATTCTGGTTGATGGACTGGATATCAGTCAAATCAGTATGCAAAGTTTACGTAAACAAATTGCAATTGTGCCTCAGGATACTGTGCTTTTTAACGATACTTTGTTGGAAAATATTCGTTATGGACGGCCGGATGCAAATGATGATGAGGTTGCACAGGCAATTAAAATGGCGCATTTGGATAATTTTATCAATAAGCTGCCCAAAGGCACGGATACTCTGGTTGGTGAGCGCGGCTTAAAATTATCCGGCGGTGAAAAACAAAGAGTCGCGATTGCCAGAGCTATATTAAAAGGCTCTCCGGTACTGGTTTTTGATGAAGCAACATCCGCGCTTGACAGTGAATCTGAAAAGGCCATTTTGCAGGCATTTAAAGCCGTGGCTAAAGGCCACACAAGTCTGGTGATAGCACATAGATTATCAACGATAACAGATGCCGATCATATTATTGTCATGAAATCCGGAGAGGTAGTTGAGCAAGGCAACCATCAGGCTTTATTGTCAAAGGACGGATATTATGCGCAAATGTGGCGCTTACAGCAATAATCGCCACACATTGGCAGGTAAGTCAGTTAAGCTAGCAGAACTTCTCTGAAAAATTTATGTAAATCAACTTTAAAGTCTTCTGGCTTGACCGCTTTTTCAATACTGTCATCACAATAAGGTTTGGCTAAATCTATGTCTTTGACTTCACTATGGCGCTGGTATTTGGTGTGGTAAAAAACTTTAACGACAGGGCAAAGTGGGTTGTCGGGATTAGATTCTGTCACTATACCTAGCTTGCCACTGCTTAATAATACGAGTGAACCAACCGGATGAATGCCAATGCATTTTATAAATTGTTGAAGCAGTTCATCGTCCAGCACATTCGGGGTTAAACCCAGCATAATTTTTAATGCTGAGCTGGGCGAAATCCCTTTTTTGTAAACACGCTCGGCCGTCATTGCATCATAAATATCAACAATCGAAATCATTCGTCCAGCCTGATCGATTTGAGCGCCTTTTAGCGCATTTGGATAGCCGTTGCCATCTAATCTCTCATGGTGTTGAATCACTATACTGATCACATCATCTGTGATCCCCTGAGTCTGTTGCAAGGCCATGACACCCTGAGTGACATGAGATTTCATAACACTGAATTCTTCCGGTGTCAGTTTGCCGGGTTTATTCAATATTTCGTCTGGGATCAGTATTTTCCCAATATCATGTAAAAATGCAGCCAGCGCATAAGTTTCAATTTGCTCTCTTGGCAGCTGTTTATGTTTGGCAAACATGCTCATTAAAATTGAAACATTCAGCGAGTGTTCTAATAAATACTCATCTTTTTCCCTGAGTCGGGCGATGCAGGAAAGTGCATCCTGATTGCGGAAAATTGAGTCTATCAACTGACTGGTTAGCATTTTTATCGGTTCCAGCTCTATGCTGTGGCCTGATGATATGTCTTCTAAAATCTTAGACTGTAGAGATTTAGCTTGCTGATATAGTTTATTGGCCTGCTTCATCTCTTGTTGTACAGACACGGTTTTGTAAGGTTGTTGCGTGTTTTGTGGCTGGACATCATCGGCCTGTGAAGTCTCTTTTTCCGGCTTGTTCAGGGTTTTATCGGTATCAATTTCAACTTCTTCAATTCCTTTTTTAATCAGTTGCTCAATCAGGCTTTTTGACTTAACCCAACCTTTTGACTTGACCAATACCTGACCATCTTGTCTGGTCACTGCGGTAACATACATACCAACTTCAAGTGCTTTGATTGGAATTGTTTTTATCATGCTGGCTCACTTGGCAAAGTGGAAAATGAATTCATCATTTAATTATTTTAGCAGTTTAATGCTTTATTTGAAGAAAATTTAAAGCGGGATAAGATACCCGGCTAGACCGGGTATCTGAGCACTCTCTGTATTGTCAGGTCAGATGAATCAGGACTGGAGTTTGGCTAAAACCAGCTTCACATAATGTTGAAGGGTTTCTGGTGGCTGGTACAAGAGTTGTTCCAGATTGCTTTGGGCATCCGGGTCTTCTCCCTGATCCAGTGTATGGTGATCGGCGGCTTGCGCTAAAATATCACCCAATATAATAGCCTGATTAAAATTCACTGCTTTATTTGCTTCGCAATAATCAATATAGGCAGCTAAAACTTCAACTAATCCCGCTTTATAATAAACCGGGTGGGCCGGTTGTATGAGTTTATCAATGAGGCGGGCAAAACTTTCCTCACCCGGTGTCATTGAGCTGCGGGTCAGTGCACTGTCTAAGCTCGCACTTTCGCTGTCGGTGTCGGCAAAAATAATCTTTGGGCAGTGTGACAGGCTTTGCCAGATAGCCGTTAAAAAATCATCATCAAACCGTGTGATTAAACCTCGTTCTGAACGCCATGACAGCCAGTCAGTATCCATAGCTTTTGTCTTACGGGTTAAATCACGCAAGGTTCCATCCTGTTGAGAAAAGCTCATTTTAACATCAAAATCATAAGCCTGATGTTGAGATTGGAGGATTGACTGAATATGCTTAACAAATTCAAAAGGTGACAGTTCTGCCAGACCTTCGAGTGTTTTGCATTGTTTAATGTCATTATCAGTGCAAAGTGCCAGCAAATTATTGAGGTGTATTGAGCGAATACCGTTAAATAATTTTAATTGAGTTCGCATTGTATAACCCAAAATCGCCAGTATTTCCTGAATTAGGGTGCGCTCTGTGGGATTGCGGCTCGCTAAATTAATATTATGAACAAGTTCATCCTGCTGCACGTTGCTGGAGTCCCCTGAAAATACAGTTTGATTGTCTGTGCCCATTAAGATAGTCAGGTTGCGGGCACATAATAAAGACAGGTCATCTGTAATATCCGAGTGTGACATATCCAGAATAGAGAAACACCAACGTGCAGTTAACCAGTATTGTTTAAAGACAGCTTGATTGTAACAATCAAAAATTAACTGTTTAAACAAAATGGGGGCCGTTTGCCCAATATTGCCATCCAAGCCAAACTCTTCAAGCCACTGACTTAACTTAACATGTACCAAGGCATCATTGTCTTTCATTAAATCAGGGTATTGTTCGGCAATTGATGGTATCAGTTGCTCTGGTTGTAATTCAGTTGACTGATGTAACTGGCCTTTGGTTTTTTCGTTGGTATCAATATTGAAGTTGTTGAGTGAGAATTTATTGATTCTGGATGCCCTTAACGCCAGTGCTGCTGACGCATAACCCACATTGCTGTGCTCAGTGCGCAACTGCAGTGTTTTTAGTGTATCAAATAAGGGCTTTATATTGTCCGAGCGGCACATCGCATCCGTGACCATGTAGGTCATTACGGCCACTTCTTTATTAATCCAGTGTTTATTAATCAGTTCTATTTCACTTTTTAAAACATCACTTTCCAGGTCGCCATCGTATAAACGGTAGTTATTTGGTTCACTATGAAGTGATGACAAGCATAAATAATGAGTTTGATTAATACTATAAGTTTGTGCGGTGGCCAGACTTTGAAAACGTCGTTTCGGCCGCCCGCTTAGGCCAAGCGCAGGATTCGAGCCTAAAATCTGATAAGCTTCTACCAACTGCTGGGCTGTCATTACCTTAATCGGCGAAATTTCTTTTGCGGTCTCTGCGATGACGCCATGACTGGCCAGTGTTTCTTTAATTTCTTCATTTTCGGCTAATACAACCAAGGCTATTTGCGTTTGATTGTTTCGGCTGGAACGTTTTCTCAATTTTAATGGATCAATATCATTATCCAGCACCAGACCTTCATCTAGCATGACACCCAGGTAATATAAACTTTGAGCCCAAACCAGCGGCAGGTTGTCATTTGCAATTCTTGGCTGGCTGCGTGGGTTTTGGCGTTCAGCTTCAACATGTTCATCGGCCAAATAATAAAGCTCAGGCAATAAATGTTGCCCATTCTTTTCGATCATCAGAGATTCAAGCTTACGGCGGTATTGTTTGGCTGACTGGGTATCTTTATCAAATAAGGCCTGTACATAAAGGTAGGTGTAGAATAACGGCCATTCAGACTCAATATCGGCAAAATTAGTTAATTCGTTGTGTTCATAGTGAATCCGGCTATGATCTTCAATTGCGGTTTGGTGGCCATCCCATAAGAAACGTTTACAACCATAATGACCTCCCAGTTCAGAGAGGATTTTATCCCGGGTTTTTTGCACTAAATCTTTGTCACCGACAGCAAAAGCCGGAAAACCAATGATACTCAGCAGCGCACTGTCTACTTCTTTTGAGATAGACTCACGAGGTAATAAGCGGGCCAGTGTATTTCGGGCTCGTGAGATACCATCCGGAACGGTATGAACAACTGCTCTAGGTGATGCATTTGCACCAAAAAGGTTAAAACCATCAAGCGCCTGCAATGCGGCTTTAGCCATGCCTACAGAGCTGGCATTAATCTCTGTTTTACCATTATTAATTTTATTGCCGCGTTCCCAAATACCATAATCTGGAATGCGATAAGCAAACCCTATGTAATAAACCAGGTTCTGAATAAAGTCGACTTCATCATAGGTATTGATGATTCTTAGACCTGATGCAGTCATTTGTGCCAGCATTAATAAAAAGATCGAGGTGGCATCTATTTGCAAGTGACCCCAGGCATCGTCTGCAACTACGGTTAAACCGGTCGCGGTGTCATATTTGGCATGCAATGAATCATGCGGATGCAGGGTATGTTTGAACGTTTCTACTTTATCGGATTGACGCATCATTGACTGCAGCAAACCGCGCATTAGCTTTATGGTTGCCTGATTCAGCTCGTCGCTCCGCTCTGTTTCGCCATGGCGACGATAAGCAATACCCAAAGACCATACACTTAAAATTGAATACACATTATCTCTGACCCAGGCATCTGTGTAATCACCATGGGTCGTAATCGCCGTACTGGCTGGTAATAAGCCGGTAACCGGATGCTGGCGAGTTAAAATGATCGAATGAATATCCTGGTAAAGTTTATTTAGTAATTCTGTTGTTTTCATTCTGTGTGTCCTTACAGCGAAATACGCTGAGGTTTGTTGACTAAGTGCATATTAACTAATATTTATGTCGTTTTAATATAGGTTTAGTTAAGCGACGGATTTTATTTGGCGGATATCAGTCTTATTTATTCACTTAGTTATTTATACTCAAATTACCTTATGAGCTTGCATTACATCAAGTACAAATCAGGTCAGGATTTAAGTTTTGTTAAATCATACAGCTTAAGATCATGGTTGGTCGCTTATTTGTATAAAGCGTACAAAATGCATGCCATACCTGATTATAGCCAATTTGAATTAAATGGGAGCACAAATAAAAAAGGCTATTTCAATGAAATAGCCTTTTAAGTTAATCCGTTAGTTTAAAAGGATTATTTTAACCATGCGGGCAACTTAGCTTCGTAAGTATCAATATCGCCAGCATACTGAAGTGTCCAGCCGATTGAGTCCAACCCATTGACTAAACAATGTTTGTGGAAGTCATTAATCGGGAATTGATAAACTTTGCCGTTAACCGTAAGTGTTTGTGCAGGCAGGTCAACATCAAATGCAACCGTTGAATCTGCAGCTACTGCTTGAAACAGTTCTTCAATTTCGTTATCGGTTAATTTTATGGGTAGAATTTCATTATTCATGCAGTTGCCATAAAAAATATCGGCAAAACTACTCGCAATCACTACATCAAAGCCATAGTCTTTAATTGCCCATGGCGCATGCTCACGGCTTGAACCACAACCAAAGTTTTCACGGGATAAAAGTACATTTGCTCCCTGATATTCAGGCTTATTTAATGTAAATTCAGGGTTGTCCTGAGTACCGGCTTCATCCAGGTAGCGCCAGTCATGAAATAAATGCACACCAAAACCAGTTCGGTCTACTTTTTGTAAAAACTGTTTTGGAATGATGGCATCTGTATCAACATTGGATTTATCTAATGGTGCAACTTTGCCTTTAATTTGTTTAATGCCTGACATTATTCAGCTCCCATTAATTGGCGAACATCTACAAAGTGACCTTCAACTGCTGCCGCTGCAGCCATTGATGGACTAACCAGGTGGGTACGACCCCCACGGCCCTGACGACCTTCAAAGTTTCGGTTTGAGGTTGAAGCACAACGTTCTTCAAAGCCTAATTTGTCATCGTTCATCGCAAGACACATAGAACAACCCGGTAAACGCCATTCGAAACCGGCATCAATAAAGATTTGATCTAAACCTTCTTCTTCAGCCTGCTTTTTAACCTGACCTGAACCCGGCACAACAATCGCTTCAATTCCGTCTTTAACTTTGCGACCTTTGGCAACCGCTGCTGCATCTCGCAAATCTTCAATTCGGCTGTTGGTACAAGAACCAATAAATACTTTGTCGACACTTAACTCAGTTAATGATTGGCCGGCTTTAATACCCATATACTTAAGGGCGGCTTCTGCAGATGCTTTTTCAACTGGATTAGCGAATTCAGTTGGATTAGGTACAGTTTGGTTTACGCCGATAACCTGACCTGGGTTAGTGCCCCAAGTTACTTGAGGTTCTATCTCTTCGGCTTGTAATGTGACAACTGTATCAAACTCAGCATCCGGGTCAGACTTAAGCGTTTTCCAGTATTCTACCGCTTGATTCCAGGCATCCCCTTTAGGTGCAAATTCGCGACCTTCAATGTAGTCAATAGTGGTCTGATCCGGTGCAACTAAACCGGCTTTACCGCCAGCTTCAATACTCATGTTACATATGGTCATACGTTGTTCCATTGAAAGCGCTTCAATGGCACTGCCTGTATATTCCATAACATGGCCGGTTGCGCCATCCATGCCAATTTTACCGATAATTGCCAGAATAATATCTTTAGCAGTTACACCAAACGGCAATTGACCGTTTACTTCAATCTTCATGGTTTTAGCAGAGTTTTGTTTTAAAGTTTGTGTTGCTAAAACATGCTCTACTTCTGACGTGCCAATACCAAATGCGAGTGCACCAAATGCACCGTGAGTTGCGGTATGTGAATCACCACAAACAATAGTGGTACCCGGTAAGGTAATCCCTAATTCAGGTCCGACAACGTGAACTATACCTTGGCGTAAGTCACCCACTTTATATAACTGGACACCAAATTCTTCACAGTTTTTTTCAAGTGTTTGCATTTGAATACGGGCCATAGGGCTGGCTGCATCAACGGCTAATGATTTTGTGGATACATTGTGATCCATAGTCGCAAACGTTTTGTGAACTGCTCTGACCGGACGATTCTTTTCACGCAAACCCGAAAAAGCCTGCGGTGATGTCACTTCATGCACTAAGTGTCTGTCTATGTAGATTAAAGGCGTTTCACCTTCTGCAGCACGCACTATATGCGCGTCATAAATTTTTTGATATAAAGTTTTGCCCATTTTAAAACTCCGGCTAGCGTCTACTTTGCTAGTGATTTTATACCAATTGAGCTATAAATGGGATTAAATGGATAAAACCTTATAATTTATAGCTCAGTGGGTATTATTTCTGACTGGCGATAATTAGCTGGCAGCTAATAAATTTGCAATATAATCACCAACTTGTGATGTTGTTTTTGCCTGATCGCGTTGTTCTGGCGGTAATAATTCACCGGTTAAATAACCATCATTCAGGGTTTGCACAACAGCTGCCTCAATTGCATCTGCAATGTCACCTCGGTTAAAGCTGAAGCGCAGCATCATAGAAGCGGATAAAATTTGGGCTATAGGATTTGCAATACCTTTACCTGCAATATCCGGTGCACTGCCACCAGCTGGTTCATACATACCAAAACCATCTTCATTGATTGAAGCTGAAGGTAATAACCCCATAGAACCTGTAATCATGGCACATTCATCAGAGATGATATCACCCATTAGATTTGAACATAACATCACATCGAACTGGTTCGGGAAACGAATCAGTTGCATAGTGGCATTATCGATATACATATGTTCAAGTTCTACGCTTGGATAATCTTTCGCGACTTCTTCAACAATTTCGCGCCATAATACACTGGTTTGTAATACGTTGGCTTTGTCAATTGAGTGTACTTTACTGTTACGTTTTAACGCTGCTTCAAACGCGATTTTTGCAATTCGACGAATTTCACGCTTTGAATAACGCATAGTATCAAAACCGTATTCTTCTTCGCCTTCACCACTGCGACCCTTTGGCTGACCAAAATAAATACCAGAAGTGAGTTCACGTACAACGAGTGTATCAAATCCACTTTTTGCAATATCTTCGCGAAGTGGCGATAAGGCTTCTAAACCCGGGTAAATACGGGCAGGGCGCAAGTTACTGAATAAATCAAAGTGGCCACGTAAGCCCAATAATGCACATCGCTCAGGCTGTTCTTGCGCGGGTAAGTTAGCCCATTTTGGACCCCCAACAGAGCCAAACAAAATAGCATCGGCTGCTTCACAAGCTTTAACGGTTGCTTCCGGTAAAGCCTGACCATGGTTATCAATTGCTGCACCGCCAACGTCTTTTGCGTCAAATTCGAATTGAACGTCAAATTTATCTTCGGCAACCTTTAAAACTTTTAAGGCTTCAGCCATAACTTCAGGGCCGATGCCGTCACCGGCAAGAACTGCAACTTTCATCGTGTTTTCAGACATTAGTGATTTCCTAATTTTAACTTATTTAGCCTGCTCGTTTTGTTTAGCCTGCTTTTGTAATTCAATTTGGTCTGCTCTGTAGGTTAGGTTCATCACATGAACCAGAGCTTGCGCTGACGCTTCAACGATATCGGTAGACAGACCAAAGCCTCGATATTTTTTACCTTTATACTTAACAACAATATCCGTTTGGGCCTGAGCATCTTCGCCGCCGGTTTTAGCCGCGATAGCGTAGTCAACGATTTCCAGATCCAGGTCAATTAAATTCAGTAAAGCTCTGTATGTGGCATCAACCGGTCCGTTGCCCAGTGCTGAGCCCGAGATTATATCATCACCAACTTTTAATTTAACCCCAGATGTTGCGGTTTCATCGGTTCCAGATACAGCCGCTAAATAAGCCAGTTGATAATGCTGTTTATCTAACTGTTGCTGATTGAAATACAATAAGGCTTCTAAATCATAATCAAAAACCTGACCTTTTCGATCAGCCAGCTTTAAGAAGCTTGAATAGAGTTCGTCCAAGCTGTAATCCTGCTCGGTATAACCCAGTTGCTCCATTCTGTGCTTGATGACATGTCGACCACTGCGTGAGGTCATATTCAGATCGTTGGTACTTTTGCCTATGCTTTCCGGGGTAATAATCTCATAGGTGTTTTTCGCTTTTAAGACACCATCCTGATGAATTCCGGATGAGTGACTGAATGCGTTAGCCCCAACAATCGCTTTATTCGGTTGAACCGGCATGTTACATAATTGGCTGACCAAACGGGATGTATGAAATATTTCTTTGCTGTTAATGCGGCTGTTCGCCGGGATTAAATCCTGACGCGTATTTAAAATCATGGCGACTTCTTCGAGTGAGCAGTTACCAGCCCGCTCGCCAATGCCATTAATCGTACATTCAATCTGGCGAGCACCGTTTTGTACCGCGGAAATAGAATTTGCAACGGCTAAGCCCAAATCATTGTGGCAGTGCACTGAAATAATGGCTTTATCTATATTTGGAACCCGGTTAAACAGGGTATTAATTATGCCGCCAAACTCATTTGGTATGGTATAGCCGACCGTATCCGGAATATTGATAGTTTTAGCCCCGGCATTGATAGCAGCTTCTACCATGCGACAAAGGTTATCAATGGGTGTTCTTCCGGCATCTTCACACGAAAACTCAACATCATCGGTAAACTTGCGAGCATATTTTACCGCATTAACCCCCATTTCAAGTACCTGGTCAAAATTACGTTTAAGTTTTTGCTCAACGTGAATAGTGGACGTAGAGATAAAGGTATGGATTCTAAATTGCTCGGCAACACTTAACGATTGTGCACAAGCATCAATATCTTTTTCGACCGCACGGGCCAGACCACAAACAACAGAGTTTTTAATATTTTTTGCTATGGTTTGAACTGATTCAAAATCACCTGGACTGGATACCGGAAAACCGGCTTCCATTACATCCACACCCAAACGCTCAAGCGCCTGTGCAATTTGCAATTTTTCACGAACAGATAAGCTCGCAGACAAGGCTTGTTCGCCATCGCGTAAAGTAGTATCAAAAATTATGACTCTATCAGACATGTTGTGCTCCTGTTTATCTTTGGCCCGGAATCGGCAGCAGATCTAACAAAAAACCCGCGCCTATGGCACGGGTTTTTTGTTTCAGTCAGTGTTAATGATATTCGCTCGAAACAAAGTCACCCATGCTTGTATGGCGTGAGCAGTAATAAATTTGTCAGCGAATCATTTACTATCATCAACTTAAACCTAAATTCTAGTGGCTAATCAAATCGATTTTAAACCGTAAAGCCCGCTATTTTGATAGGCAGAGGCGTTAATGTCAATTGCTAATTGGTTTAATGCGACTTTTCCGCCAAATACCGGCAAAAATCATCAAACGGCATAGGTTTAGCATATAAAAAACCTTGTATAATATCACATTCAAGTTCAGCCAAACGCTCCGCTTGAGATTGAGTTTCTACACCCTCGGCAATTGTTGTCAGCTCTAATTTACGGCCGAGCGAAATGATGGTTTCAACTATGTTGGCGCCATTGGGCGTATCCATCTCCTGAACAAAGGTTCTGTCGACTTTCATTTTGGAAATTGGAAGCTGATTTAAGTAACTGAGTGATGAAAAGCCGGTACCAAAATCATCTAGTGAAATATTGATGCCGTGTGCATTTAAGTCGTTCAGCGCCTGAATGACCACTTTTGGATTTTCCATTAAAATACTTTCGGTGATCTCAAGTTCAATCGATTCGGGAGCGACATTAAATATTTCTATAGTGTGGCAGATTTTATCAACAAAATTAGGGTCTCTGAACTGAGCAATAGAGACATTGACCGAAATTCGTATTTTATGAAATCCGCGGTTTTCGAGCTGCTTAATATGACGACAAGCCTCTTCAATAACCCAGTCACCTATATCATTGATAAGACCTGAGTGCTCTGCAATTGGGATAAATACATCCGGTGAAATCATATTGCCTTGCTCTGTTGGCCAGCGCAACAGGGCTTCGCAGCTGATAACTTTTTGCTCGCTTATTGAAACTTGAGGCTGCAACCAGAGCTGCAAACGACCTGCATTAAAGTCAGCTCTTAATTGCCTTACCATACCCAGACGCCAAGCCATTTTTTGTTCAAAAGACTCATCAAAATAGGCGAAGTTTAAACTATTGCTTTGTTTTGATTTGTTTAATGCTATATCAGCTCTTTTCAGGGCCTGCAAGCCGTTAACTGTTGAGTCATCGCGCGTTAATAAACCTAAATTAAAATAAATTGGAAAGCGCTGCTCGGCTACCAATAAGGGGTAATTAAATAACTCCTGAATTTGCTCGGGGCCCAGCCATTGCTGGTGCCCGATTAATCCGAATACATCCGCATTAACTCGCGCAATTGTACAACTGGATGCGTATTTTTCGCTAAGCCTGTCGGCACAGGATTTCAACAGCTGATTGCCTATCTCCTGACTTAAGCCGTGATTAATTTCAGAAAAATGGGCTATATCCAGCAAAGCAATAACATCTCCCTGAGCGGGATCATCAACATAGCGATTTAACGCTTTTATAAAACCAGCTCGATTTAATAACCCGGTTAATTTGTCAGTAAATGCAGTAATTTTTAATTCTTCAATTAATTTAATATTGTCCAGTGCAATTGAAATGTTAGATAAAAATATTTCAATATATGAACCGAGTTCGGTTTGATTGATGCCGTTATCCACATACAGCACAGCATGATATTTCTGGCTGGCCAGGAATAATGTCGCATCCTGCTCGGTTAATTGATGCGTTTTGGTTTTAAAACAAGTACTGATTTGACGAATACAACGGCCATTTTCAAGAGCTTCCAATGTGTGGCTTTGGTAGGCCTGATAATCTTCGGAGCCTCCCAGTAAAATAATCTGATTCTGATCCTGAGTTAATCCTTTAATTGCAAACACACCTGCATTGGGTATTTGCATCAGTTTACAGAACTTCTCTACTATTAATTTGGAAAATTCAGCCGGATCTCGTTGTTTTTGCAGGCAGGCGCTGGCACTTGTGATTTGTTCTAAACAAATATGATTTTGTTTTATTTGGCATAGCTGACGGTAGCTTCTCAACGCTGAAACCAGTGTAGTGACCAGCTTATTACGGGTCAGTTCTGTTTTAGTTTTGTAGTCGTTGATATCGTATTCCTGAACCACCTGTTCTTCGGGAGCGTAGCCAGGTTGGCCGGTGCGCAATATTATGCGAGTATCATATCTGTGCAGAACATCCCGGATTTGTTTAACTGCAGTTAAACCTGCATCATCTTCTTCCATCACCACATCCATCAATATGATGGCAACATCGGGATGTTCTCTTAGGTAATCAACAGAATCTTTACCTGAATAGGCATGCCCAAAAAATAAGGGTTTATCTAAAATGGTGACACCGCTCAGAGCAAGCTGGGTGACAGTGTGAATTTCTTTGTCATCATCAACAATTAGGATATGCCAGCCTTGCTCATCGAGCACATTTAACGCACTATCATCCTCTTCTGCGAACAGTAAAATATCATCAACGTCTTCAGAGCTCATAGATAACCTTTATGTTAACTAATATTACTTGCCAGAGCAGTTCAGGCTTTAATTCTGGTTCGTGAAATTTAATATTTAGTAGTAAATTTAGCTTAGCGAGTTATATTACTTTATAGCTTAGGTAGGAATTACAGATAAATAAAGTTTACTCAGCGTTTATTAGGTTGTGAATATGAAAGTGGAATCCGGGCAGAATATGAATCTAACGACGCCCAACTCAGGTGACTATGCCAAGTCTAAAACTCAAACGAGCGCAACAAAACAAGCATCTGATGTTCAGCCTGTCAGCAAGCAAAAAGTGACACTGGATAACAGTGGTGGAAATTTGCAAAAGTTGCAACTGATCGCAACTAAGTTTGGCATTAATAAAAAACAATCTGCGGATAAGCCAGGTTTAACACTGGAACAAAGAGCTAGTCGCCGGGAGCGTCTTAAGCAAGCACAAAAGCAACAAAACCTGGAACATATTCTGGAACATGCAACTGAGTATATAGATAATTCAAATGCAAAAAGTGATGTTGATCCTGATTGGCTTTATCAATTTTTTGAAGCTGCGGAAACGATACACTCAAAACCTATGCAGGCGCTTTGGGGAAAAATTTTGGCAATGCAAACTGCCAGACCCGATCGGTTTTCTTTGCGAGCAATAGAAACGCTGAAAAAAATGACATACCAGGAAGCTTGCACCTTTCAAACTGCGTGTAGTTTATTATTAAAAGATAAATCAGGTACCGGCGGGCGAATTTTTACCGGGTTATATCGTCAGAAAGGCATTATGGAATGGTTCCAACCACATAAAGTCAAAGGGCTTAATTTAAGTAAATTTGGACTGAATTATCCGGATCTATTAAGCCTGATTGACTTGGGGCTGATTTATTCGAGTGAAATTGAAAGTTCACCCTTTCCAAAAGGGCATGTGTTATCGCTTGAAACCATGCAAAGCAAGTTATTCTTGAATGTAAAACAAGAGAATACAGTACTGACTTATTATAAGTTGACTCAGGCCGGGAGGGAACTTGCTACTCTAATTGCGACCAGCGCCAAAGATGAATATTTTAAACAGCTTGCTGAAACCTTTATACCTGAGTTAGAAGTTGTGTCCGGCTGAACAATAGAAAATACTAATCGTAACAACAAATAACAATATCATAAGACTTAAATGTTTAACCAAAGTATTTTAAAGCCTGGTTAAAAGCCACCCCGAATGCAAATACGATCAGTGACGACAGATAAAAGTATAAATTAGATTAAAAATAAACTGTTTGCCGGAGCCGGATTTGAACTAACGAGCTTCACTGTTTTATATGAGCTGAGCCCGACGAGCTACCAGAGTGCTCTGTCTCATGTCAATTTGAGAAATAATAATTTGATTAACAAAAAAAAGTGGTTGCGGGAGCCGGCTTTAAACCAAGGACCTTCTGAGGATATAAAAAGCGAGCCAGAGGCGAATCCCGAAAAGACTGAGAGATAATCAAATTAGGTTTAAGTTAAATAAGAAAAGTGGTTGCGGGAGCCGGATTTGAACCAACGACCTTCGCTGTTTTATATGAGCTGAGCCAGACGAGCTACCAGAGTGCTCTGTCTCATATCAAGTTAAGAAATAATAATTTGATTAATAAGAAAAGTGGTTGCGGGAGCTGGCTTTAAACCAAGGAGCTTCGCTGTTTTATATGAGCTGAGCCCGACGAGCTACCAGAGTGCTCTGTCTCATGTCAATTTGAGAAATAATAATTTGATTAATAATAAAAGTGGTTGCGGGAGCCGGCTTTAAACCAAGGACCTTCTGAGGATATAAAAAACGAGCCAGGGGCGAATCCCAAAAAGACTGAGAGATAATCAAATTAGGTTTAAGTTAAATAAGAAAAGTGGTTGCGGGAGCCGGATTTGAACCAACGACCTTCGGGTTATGAGCCCGACGAGCTACCAGACTGCTCCATCCCGCGTCAATGTGACAATGAAAATTTGATTAACAAGAAAAGTGGTTGCGGGAGCCGGATTTGAACCAACGACCTTCGGGTTATGAGCCCGACGAGCTACCAGACTGCTCCATCCCGCGACAATATAACTTGCTAACATTGACTGATTCATATTTATCGAAATATGATTCATATCTAAAGTTTATACATAAACCTAAACTTTACATCATATAACCATAAAAATGGTTGCGGGAGCCGGATTTGAACCAACGACCTTCGGGTTATGAGCCCGACGAGCTACCAGACTGCTCCATCCCGCGTCAATGCTGTTATGCAACTAAACATGTGGTTTGCTGCGTTAACGAGGCGTGCATACTATATGAATAGTTTTAGAATGCAAGTACAAAAATGAAATTTTTATTTCGTTCGGATGAATTCTAATCAATTTAACTTGTTAATTACCTAATATTGACTTTAATGAGAGTAACGCTGTATTTTCCTGATGTTATTTCATCTTATATTATAAATGACTATGTTTTTATAAATTATCTGGTAAGACCTCTTGGTTGTGTTAAAATATTGTAATTATTTCTCGGTAAATCATTCAATTGCAGCATGTCATTATAAGCAGGCTGCGCAGGAGTTGCTATGAATCAACCTGAACGTTTTGGTTATTATAAATCTTTAATAGCTGCTAGCTTTCTGACTTCTTTATCTTTTTCGTCATTTTCAGCTCAATTTGAATGGGCTGGTCTGGATATTAATTTTGACTCTACATTTACGTTTGGCACCAGCTATCGGGTTGAAGACAGAGACTGGCGTTTAATTGGTAAAAACAATCAAATACCCGTCAACTGGTCTAATGACCAAGGGCCATACAAGGCTATTCGCAATCCTGTTTATCAGGCTTCAGATATTTGGAGTCAGGCTGGTTCTTATTCTGCTAACGGTGATTTAGCTAATTTAAATCATGATCCCGGGAAAGCATTTTCTCGAATGATATCCGGAACGCACGAGTTAGATGTAAATGCGGGTGACTGGGGATTTTTCAGTCGATTTATGTATTTTTATGATCAGGCTGCCGAGCAGCAGAAAGAATGGAAACACCCTCTAACCGGTGAACAATATGATTTGTGTAAAGACAAAAAAGCGAAAGAGAGAATTTGTCGCGATTTTCGTTTTTTAGATGCCTTTATCTATGGTTTTTTTGATGTCGGTGATATGCCGGTGTCTGTCAAGCTAGGTCAGCAAGTGGTTAGTTGGGGAGAGAGTTCGCTGATTTCACACGGAATTAACTCTATTAATCCGGTCGATATCGCCAGACTTAAAGCACCGGGTGCCGAGTTAAAAGAAGCATTTATTCCGGTTGGTATGTTGTGGGGCAGCATAGGCCTGACGGACAATATATCTTTGGATGCTTTTTATCAGTATGACTGGGAAGAAACTATTTTACCGGCACCGGGTAGCTATTTTTCAACCAATGATTTTGCCGGTTTCGGAGGCTATCAGAATAATGTGCAAATCGGCTTTACACAAAATCCTGATATCAATACAGACTATTTAGTTGGACAGATGAACGGATATGCTAAAGCTTATCTCTCTGCCAATATTGATGACATTAATGCGATCGTTGGGCAACTTTCGACTGCCAGTCCTGAGCAGCAGCAAGCACTGGCAGCTCAGTTTTACCAGGTTACAGCCCCTTATTATTTAAACGCGACCAAGGTTGCAATCAGAGCCAAACCCGAAAACGGCGATGTCAGACCCGATAATCATGGTCAATATGGCTTAAAACTTGGGGTGTATGCACCTGACTTAAATGACAGCGAGTTTGGTTTTTATTTTATGAATTACCACAGTCGACGACCGGTTATTTCGGGGCGGGCCAGTAATTTTGAGCTACCAAGTCTTTATCAGGATATTCAATATTTGTTGGCAAACCATATTGATGCTAATAATTTTCAGCAGTTAAAAGCTTTTACCCAAGCTTACCTTGAATACCCTGAGGATATTAAATTATATGGCTTTAGTTTTAATACCAGCCTGAATGAAACAGCATTAGCTGGTGAAATCAGTTACCGACAGGATGAACCTTTGCAAATTGATGATGTTGAGCTGCTATATGCAGGTATGCCGGAGCAACTTGCCAATGCTGGTTTACGCCCTGAGTTGAGTGGTATTTCTCAAATAGGTTATGTACCGTCCGGTGGTAATGCTAAAGGCTATATTTTAAGAGATACAGTGCAGGTTCAGGCTACGATGACACATTTATTCGGGCCCACATTAGGGGCAGATTCACTGGCTTTGCTTGCAGAAGCCGGTGTGGTTCAGATACAGGATATGCCTGAGTACGATGAATTAAGGTTAAATGGACCCGGCACCGCTCGCGGTGGCCGTTTACCGGTTAATCAAGGGTTAATCTCTGCGATATCAAATGGTATTGAAACAACACCTTTCCCAACAGAAACTGCCTGGGGTTACAGGTTGTTAGCCCGGCTAGCATACAACAATGTCATTTATGGCATTAATGTCCAGCCTAAACTAGTATTTTCTCATGACGTAAAAGGAATTACGCCGGACCCTATGTTCTTATTTGTTGAAGACAGGCAGTCAGCCGCGATGAGTGTAAACTTTGATTATCAAAGCAAGCTTGGAGTGGAATTGAGCTACAATGCTTTTTGGGGCGGGGTAGGCCAGGCCAATTCATTTTCTGACAGAGATTATGTCTCTTTAAGCATCAAATATTCGTTATAAGCCAGATTAGCAAGGTTGAATTTATGAAAATTAAAACGTCTTTCTTAATGAGTGTGCTGGCATTGGGCTGTGCTTTGCAGCCCGTCAGTGCCAAAGTATCAGCTACTCAGGCTGAGCAGCTAGGCAAAACTTTAACGCCGTTAGGTGCTGAAAAAAGTGCTAATCAAGATGCTTCTATCCCTGAGTGGACTGGCGGCATTACCCAGCCGCCAGCTGGCTATAAAAGTGGCGATCACCATCCAGACCCTTTTGCCGCTGATAAAGTTCTGTTTACCATTAACGGACAAAATTATGCTCAATATCAAAAATTTCTGACACCGGGTCAGGTCGCTATGTTTAAGGCATACCCGGACACCTTTAAAATGCCAGTTTACCAAACCAGACGTTCGGCTTCTCAGCCTGAATATATTTACAAATCCAGTATCAACAATGCGACCAAAGCAGAGTTAGTCGAGTCAGGTGAAGGAGTTAAATCGGCATCAACCGGCATTCCATTCCCTATCCCGCAAAACGGATTGGAAGCGATTTGGAATCACATCTTAAGATTTCGAGGCACAGATATTGCGCGTTGGGCAGGGCAAGCTTCGCCCACGGCATCCGGTGATTATACCCTGATTGGATTTGAAGAAGAGGTCATGGTTGATTATTCACGAGAGAGTGCGACACCTGAAGAGTTGGCAAAAAGCAATATCATTTCAATGTTCAAACAAAAAGTAACTTCACCTTCGAGATTAAAAGGTACGGCGTTACTGGTACACGAAACTTTAAATCAAATTCAGCAACCAAGACAAGCCTGGACTTATAACACAGGACAAAGACGTGTCCGTAAAGCCCCGAATATTGCATTTGATGCACCTGGTACAGCGTCTGACGGTTTAAGAACAACGGATGAATTTGATATGTTTAACGGCTCTCCGAGTCGATATAATTGGACGCTGAAAGGAAAACAGGAAATATATATCCCTTACAACAATTATGCTCTGCATCAGCAAGGGATCAGCTATGATGATATTTTAAAACCCGGTCATATCAACCCGGAATTAACCCGTTATGAAAAACACAGAGTCTGGGTTGTTGAAGCGCAGCTAAAGCCTGAAATGCGTCATATTTATAAAAAGCGGGTGTTTTATATTGATGAAGACAGCTGGCAAATTGCGGTTGTTGATACTTACGATAATCGGGATAACCTCTACCGGGTCAACTTTACCTATGTGATTAATTATTATGATGTGCCAACATTATGGAGCACATTAGATGTTTATCATGACCTGAACTCACGTCGTTATCTTGCGCTGGGTTTGGATAATAATGAAAAAATGTATGATTTTAGCGTAGAACTGGACGCGGGTGACTTTACACCTCAGGCTTTGAGACGTGAAGGTTTACGGTAATTGGTTATTTTGTTTCGTTTAAAACTCTGCATTTCACTTTGCATTCTAATGTTGGTGCAAGGTGTTTATGCAGCTGACCTGTCTAAAATTCAATCTGCTTTATATCTGGATATTACCCGGGTTGCCGAAAACTCAATTGTGGCTGTCGGTGAACGAGGTCTTATTCTTAAAAAGCTTGCCGGACAAAGTTGGCAATCTATTGACTCACCAAGCGATCTGACACTGACAGCTGTATATGCACAGGATGAACAGCATATTTGGGCCGTCGGCCATCAGGGCATTATTCTAAAAAGCATTGATGCCGGCAATAGCTGGCAAAAAAGTTTTCAGGCACAGAGTAATGCACCTTTTATGGATGTTATCTTTTTTAATTCACAACATGGCATTGCAGTAGGCGCTTATGGGCTATTTTACCGCACCCGGGATGCGGGGGGGAGTTGGCAAAAAGAAGTGCATGCAAGCATATTGTCTGAAGATGACCAGGATTACCTGCAAGAGGTTAAAACCGAAATGCCGGATATCTATGAAGAAGAAGCTGCGGCATTGCAACCCCATTTAAACAGGATGACATTGCTGCCTGACGGTCGGCTTATACTGGTAGGTGAATTGGGTTTAATTGCAATCAGTAATGATTTAGGCCAATCCTGGAAACGGTTGGATGAAATTTATCCCGGTTCTTTTTTTGATGTTAATGCAGGCCATTCCATTGTTATATCGGGCCTTAGAGGTCATGTATTTTATGCAGAAACCAATTCACTGGCTGAAGCAGACTGGTACCCAGTTGAGCTTACTGAACCTGTGAATATTAATTCAGCGGTCAAACTTAAAACCAATACCTGGCTACTGCTGGGTAACAGTCAGACTTACTGGATTTGGCAAGAAGGCACTGCTTCAGCCAAGCCAATAGGTAAAGTTAAAAGCAAGGCTATTTTAAATGGCGCTTTGTTAGATAACCAAATTTGGCTGGTGGGAGACAAAGGCGTGGAAGTTATTAATAACCCGGCTTTATAGCTGTTTAGAGGTCTATTTTGTCATTTTTCATTCATTTTATTCAGCAGCTTATATTTGGTCATAGGCGAGTTGTGGTTACCGTTTTTGCGTTGCTCACAGTGTTACTTGCCTATTTCGCCAGCCAGATAAAGCTCGATGCAGCGTTTACCAAAAATATTCCACTTGAGCACCCGTATATGCAAACTTATCTTGAACATGCAGATGATTTTGGCGGTGCCAACCGGGTATTAATTTCATTATGTGATCAGTCTGGCAATATTTATCAGGCTGATTTTTTCGAAAAATTAAAGCAAATTCATGATCAGTTATTTTTTATTCCGGGTGTCAATCGCTCACAGGTTTTATCCTTGTTTTCACCCAGTGTCAGATTTACCGAAATTGTTGAACAGGGGTTTACCGGTGGCCCGGTCATTCCTGCTAACTTTATCAATGATGATCAGGGCTTGCAGGTCGTTAAACGCAATGTGGAAAAATCCGGACAGGTAGGACGTTTAGTTTCGGGCGATTATAGTTGCGCTATGGTAACGGCTTTATTACTGGATTTTGATCCAAATACGCAGGCACCGATTGATACCATTGCATTTGCCGAGCAACTCGAAAAAGACATCCGCAGCCAGTTTGAATCAGACGAGCATACAGTTCATATCATCGGCTTTGCTAAAATGGTTGGCGATGTTGCTTCGGGGGCAAAAGAAGTAATCGTCTTTTTTGCGATAGCTATCATAATCACTTCTGTCCTGGTTTATTTGTTTTGCCACTCATTTCGTTTAATGTTGTTGCCTGTGTGCTGCTCTGTTATTGCCATGATTTGGAAGCTAGGGCTTTTGTCTTTGCTCGGGTTTGGGCTGGACCCTATGTCTATCTTGCTGCCGTTTTTAATTTTTGCCATAGGTGTGAGTCACGGCGTTCAGATGATAAACGCAATTGGTAAAAAGGTCGCTGCAGGCAAGTCGAGTTTTGAAGCCGCCAAACTCAGTTTCGAGGGCCTGTTTTTGGCTGGTTTTATTGCGTTATTATCAGATTGCATTGGGTTTATCACTATACTCAGCATTGATATTGGAGTCATTCAGGAATTGGCGATTGCCGCTTCCATTGGCGTTGGTGTGATTATTTTAACAAATTTAGTTTTACTGCCTGTGTTGGTTTCTTATATCCGGTTTTCACCTAAGTATTTCCAAAAAGCAGAAAAAAGCCGGAGCGAAGTGTTTTGGCCTTATTTAATTAAACTCACTCAACCCGCCATTGCCATTATTATTGTGATTGTGGCTGTCATGCTTTTGATTGCCGGTGGCTGGCAAGCTCAAAAATTAAAAGTAGGTGATTTACATGCTGGTGCACCGGCTTTGCATGAAAGTGCCCGATATAATCAGGATACATTTTTAATTACTGATAAGTTTGAGATTGGCGTTGATGTATTATCTGTTATTGCTCAAACACAGGCAGATGCTTGCACGGATTATCAGGTGATGAAAAATATTGATGACTTTCAATGGTTGTTAACTCAGCTGCCAGAAGTGCAAGCCAGTGTGAGTTTAACCAGTGTTGCTAAAGTCATAACAGCCGGTTATAACGAAGGTAATCTTAAGTGGCAGGTTCTGCCTAAAAACAGTGCTACGCTAGCTCAGTCGGTTTCCCGAGTTGCAACCAGTACAGGCTTATTAAACACAGATTGTAGTGCCATGCCTGTTATTTTATATTTGGTTGATCATAAAGCTGAAACGATTGAAAAGGTGTTAAATACGGTTAAATCTGAGCGAGCAAGGTTTGAATCAGATAATTTAACGTTCAAATTAGCACTGGGACCCGCTGGCGTTATGGGGGCGACGAACGAAGCCGTAGAAGCGGCTCAATTACCAATGATGTTGTATGTTTATTCAGCTGTCTTTATTTTATGCTTGTTGAGTTTTAAATCATTACGAGCGACGGTTTCAGTTGTTTTACCTTTGTTTATTGTATCTACCCTGGCGCAGGCACTGATGACGTTTTTGCAGATAGGTTTAACGGTTTATACCTTGCCGGTTATAGCATTAGGCGTGGGTATCGGGGTGGATTATGGTATTTATATTTTATCGACTATGACGGTTAAGTTAAAACAGGGCTTGTCGTTGAATCAGGCATATCTGGAAGCATTAAAAGAGCGGGGCAGTGCGGTAATTTTTACCGGGTTAACATTAGCGATAGGTGTGAGCACCTGGTTATTTTCAGCGCTTAAGTTTCAGGTGGATATGGGCGTATTATTAACCTTTATGTTTATTGTGAATATGTTAGCGGCTGTGGTTGTGCTGCCCGCTTTATGCAGGATTTTCTGGTGGAAACACTGATTATTCAAGAGTCATTTTCTACAGAGGATGACTTTGCTTGATAACCTTGTAGAGTGAATCTTTGATAAACCGCTAAATCATGCGTTAAAAATCGGTTCGTTTTATAAAGGATAATTAGCTGGGGGTGATGAGTGGTTAACATTCATCGCAAGCGCAGATTTTGGGTTGCAAATAAAAACGGGTTTAGCCAGAAGCTAAACCCGTTTTTATTATTACCTTTATAGTGTGTTGTGCAGTTATTCCATTGTGCAGGCAACACACAGGGCATAGTGGCCTTTAGGATCATTCCACTGGCTTATTTCATTGTATTCTTTCACTAACTGATTAATTTGCTGCTGCAGCTGAGTTGAAACCTCAGGCGCTGTTTGTGTGCTGAATAAACCAGAAACTTGACCGAACAATTCTTTCATCAGCTGTTGTTGTGGGCTGAGTTCTTGCTCAATTAATACTGTGGTGTAATTATCAAGTCCGGCATGCTCAGCAGCAGAGGCAACCGCCTGAGATAAGTTACCCAGTTTATCTACCAGCCCGTTTGCGAGTGCTTGCTCACCAATCCAGACACGTCCTTGAGCAATACTGTCTGCATCTGTGGTGGTCATGTTTCTGTGTTCTGAAACCAATTGTAAAAATCTCTGGTAAGCTCGTTCTGTGCTTTTTTGCAGAATGTGACCCACTCTTTCGTCCAGTGCAATGGTAGGCGTAAGCGGTGGCCATTCAGTTGTACCAACACCATCAGTATGCACACCCATATAATCGAGAGTATTTTCAAATGTCATTAGCATGCCAAATACGCCAATCGAACCGGTAATTGTGGTTGGATGAGCCCAGATTTCATCTGCGCTACTGGCAATCCAGTAGCCGCCGGATGCCGCTGTTGTGCTCATTGAAGCAATAACGGGTTTGTTGGCGGCTTGCAATAAATCGATTTCTCGCCGGATGATTTCACTGGCAAAGGCACTGCCGCCCGGACTATCAACTCTTAATACAACGGCTTTTACTTGATCATTTAATCTGGCTTTTTCGAGCAACTTGGCCGTGCTGTCGCCACCAATCGTGCCCGGAGGCTGTTTACCATCCAGAATATTGCCTGCTGCAACTATAATGGCCACTTGATTGTCTTGCTTTTGCATAAACTGAGGTTGCTTAGTCAGCTTTAGATATTGCTCAAAATTAACCCGGTTGTAGCTACGTTTGTTATCTGTCCAGCCTACAACGCCCGCAATTGTTTGCTCAACTTCTTCACGTGTTTTCAGACTGTCTACCCATTGATTATCCAGCGCGTATTGAGCAAAATCATAATTTGCTTTTTCAAATTTTTCGCTGAATATTTCAAGTTCTTCATCAAAATTTTGAATTTCAATATTGCGTCTTTTGGCAACGCCTTGTTTATAAATATGCCAGAGTCTGGATAACCAGTCCTGATTCGCCGTTTTTGCTGCTTCGCTCATATCATCTCGAATGTAAGGTTCAACAAATGACTTATAGGTACCAACTCTGAATATATGCGTGGTGACTTTGAGCTTTTCGAGAGCAGATTTATAATAAAGGCGGTAGTTATTAAACCCATCTAATAAGACAAAGCCCATTGGATGAAGCATTATCTCGTCAGCATAACTGGCTAAAAAATATTGGCCTTTTGTATAATAGTCACCAATTGCATAAATAGGTTTGCCGGCGGCTTTGATTTGATTTAATTTGTCGCCGATAGCTTCAAGTTTATTTAATCCAGCACCGCTTAAATATTGCAGATCTAATACAACCGCTTTAATCCTTGAATCTTTTTTTGCATTGTCTAAAACACTTAATACATCGGACAATAAAATTTCTGCCGGTTGTTGCGCACCGCCGCTGGCTTGCATGACCAGATCATCAACCGGGTTAGTAAGCTGTTTTTGCTCGACAATACTTCCGGATAAATTCAGGACTAGTGCTGATGTACTGGGCACTTTAATTTGTTGTGTGTCAGTACTGATAGCGACTATGACAGCGACTAATATGCCAAAAAATAATATATTGATTAATAGCTTTCGGGTGAAGTTAATACTTCCCCATAAGGCTGAAAACATTCTCGAAATTCCACTTTTGCTAGACATAGTGCCTCATTATTATTTGTTCAGATAAAGAGTATGTTAACGTGTCAGTTTTTAAAGTGGTAGTACTCCTTGACGTATATAGTTTAATTGCTTCAATTTTTTGTTGGCTGGAGTGAATTCTTTTACAATACGAACTTAAAACATTCAGGTGGCTCTATGAACTGGCGCGATATAACAAAATCTTACACTTTGAGCTTAATTCGACTCGCAGTCGTGCTAGTTTGTATTATTGTTTTTAGTGTTATCAGGCAACCTGAACTGACAAGCTGGTTTGTTTTAGCCTGTTATCTATTGTTTCAAATATCCCTCACCCTGTTGAAACCAAAATATGGGCTTTGGTTATCTCACTGGGTTGACTTGATTGGTTTTGGGTTACTTTTGGCTTTAAATACAAGTGCAATGAATGGCGCCATTTCAATTTTATATGTTCCAATTATTTCGGCTTCTATATTATTAACGTCGAATAAAGCCTGGCCCGTTACTTTTGCCGCTGTGCTTATTTACACTGGCTTAATTTGGTCGGCCAGTGCTTATTCAGAGCATCATATGATGGCTGGGCATTTACAAGGGATGTGGGTAACATTTGTTTTTTCTGCTATCGCCATGACTTGGTTTATGTCTGCGCAAAGATCACACCTGATCCGCCAGCGAAGTGAAATTTCAGACCTGAAAGAACAGCAAATGAGGGATGAGCAGATTCTGGCCGTAGCAACATATGCCGCTAATACGGCTCATCAGTTATCAACGCCATTATTTACGATGGGATTATTAACCGAAGAAATTAAATCTTTTGAACCGGGGCAAGACGAGTTTGAGGTTATCAACCAGCTCGACATTCAGCTAGACAGGTGTCAGCAGATTGTCAGAAATATCGCGCAACAAGCCAAACTTCAACAGGCCTCAATGCATGGTTGTTTGTCTTTTGTTGAAAGAATTTGCCAGCTATGGTGGAACCGGAGAAATGAAATTGAGGTGAATACCCACTTTTCAGATAAGCTGGCTCAGTTTCAGCTCAGTTCAGATCTGAATTTGGAAATGGCGATTCTTAATTTATTGGATAATGCTGCGGACGCAAGTTTAAGCAGATCAAGTACTAAACTGGATTTGAACGCCGATGTCATTGATAATCACATGGTCATTTCTATTCAGGACTACGGCTCCGGTTTTGATATGGCCAAAATGGAAAAGCTTGGATTGCAAGCTGCGTCGGATAAGGATGTTGGTATGGGCATTGGGTTAATTTTGGCAAACGCGGCAATTGAGCGTAACGAGGGGACAATTGTTCTGAACAATAACGATAAAGGGGCATTAACCCAGATTCGCTTGCCGGTATCTGGTTAGTAGTATCAAGATAATGAGTCTTAAACTTTTATTATTAGATGATGATTTAATATTTGCCCAGACACTGAAACGTCAATTTGAACGCAAAGGTTATACTGTAGAATTGGCGCACAGCAGTCTGGATGTTATACGCTTGGCTGAATCTTTTAACCCGTTAGTGGTTATATTTGATCTTAATCTGGGAATAGAATCGAGTTTGCCGGCAATTGCGCCTGTGCGCAGTTACTGCCCCGAGAGCATAATATTGATTTTGACCGGTTATGGCAGCATTGCAACCTGCGTGAATGCAATTAAAGCAGGGGCTGATGATTATTTAACAAAGCCGCTCAGTTTTGCGGCTTTGTTTGAGCAAGTTGAAAAACTGGTTGAACAAAAATCTAAGTCTGCAGCTGAAAACCAATTGGCAGAGTTTGAAACTGATTTTTCTCCTATGAGTGCATCTCAACTTGAATGGGAATACATTCAGTCTGTTTTAAATTCGAATCAGGGTAATGTCTCAGCCACAGCGCGCCAGTTAAATATGCATAGACGGACGTTGCAGCGTAAATTAAATAAGAAAGCGCCATGTTAAAATGTTGCAGTCGGGCTGCCGAACCGATCTGATATTAGATTGCAACCCGTCTTGCGTTCTATGCTGATGCCGAAATACGTTCAATTGATATCTAGCATTTATGAGCGCGGTCTGTTGAGCAAGGTCTTAAATACGTACTCACTCTATTGGCGTGTATTTAGGTAAAGTGATGGTATATTTGAGTCCTTGACCTGGCTCACTCTCTACCCGGACATGGCCTTTTAGAGTTTGTTTAATTAGGTTGTAGATTATGTGTGTACCTAAGCCGCTACCACCCTGATTTACTTTAGTTGTAAAAAAGGGTTTAAATAGCTGATTAAGCGCATTCTTACTTAATCCTTTTCCGTTATCTTTATAAACAATTTCAATGCTATCCTTATCCAGCTCTGTGATAAGAATTTTAATCTTCCCATCTGATTTATTTTCAAAACCATGCACTAGAGAGTTCATTATCAGATTAGTAAAAATTTGAGAGAGTGCACCGGCAGGGCAGCTCATTTCTATTTTATGTGCACAATCGAATTGAATTTGATGATCGGTTTTTTTCAGTTTAGGCTGAAGTGAATGTAAAATCTCGCCTATATATTCTTTTATTTCTATATTCCGGATTGCTTCACTGGTTTGGTCAACTGCAATTTGTTTAAAGCTGGATATTAACTCAGCAGCACGTTTTAAGTTCAAATGAATCAAATTAACACTTTCAACCGCTTCACTTAAAAATTTACTAAGTTGGGTCTGAGTTAAACTTTTGTTCTGAAGAGAAAGGGTGAGTGTTTTTAATTGTTCGCCTAAGAAACTGCTGGCGGTAATGCTGATCCCTATCGGAGTATTAACATCATGTGTAATACCTGCTACCAGTCCACCCAAAGTGGACATCTTTTCGGACTCTAACAGACGGTTTTGTGTCTGTTTGAGCTCTTCTACGTATTTTTCAAGTTCAGTTTGTTTTGATATTAGCGCATGTTCGGATTGTTTCTGGTTCTCTATACCAATAGCAAGTTGATTCTGATTTTCCTCTAACTCTTTTTTCTGGCTTTCAATATTAAGCATAACTCGGCTAAGGTGAGCTGTCTTTTTAGCAACCTCGTGCTCGAGTAATAAATTTTGCTCATCCAGTTTTGTATTGGCATCCAACAGTTGACGATTGGCTTTATCTAGTGCATCACCATACGCAACGAGTTTATTAATTAAATTATTGTAAGCGCCCTGTAATATGGTTAATTCATTTCGCTCTGCTAAATTTACGTCTAGTTTGGATTCTTCTAATCGCTCTATATCAAAGTTTTGCACTTGTCCGGTCAATTCTGACAGTGGTTTACTTAATAGTTTTCGAAATGTGTACAGAATAATAAGAAACAGGCAAACAGTAATAAAGATAGATTTAAAGATCAAAAGGGACAGCGGTAGCCCCATTCTAGTTAAGATAACTTCGTTAGAAGAAAATAGACTGACATACCCGACATCTACGGGTTTGCCAGCGAATTCGAAAATTAATGGGCTTTTATAACCGAATAAGCCTTTTCTTTGCTGATATAAAAACAAGCCGCCGTCATCATATTCCTCATCTGATGACGGATGCTGTGCAATGTCCTTACCTAGTTCAACGATTGCATTTCCATTTTCATCTTCTATTTTTACGCCTTCAATGAGTGGCATCGCCAAAAGTCCGCGCGCAAGTGTTAAGGTTTGTTGTGTATTCAGTTCCCAAATAGAACGAGTCAAACTGCTACTGATGGTGGTCTGCAGTATCTTCAACTCATCACGAATGTGATTTTTGGTTGTGTAGTACTCACTGGCGATTTGAATCGCGGTAATGGACAAAGTCAGAATAATATAAATAGTCAGTACTTGAGTTAATAATTTACGTGAAAGACTAATAGATTTCATTTAACTCACTCGTTTTTATTGATATTACAAATATAGAATGCATAGCGAAATTAAGCGAAGTTCTTTATTCATGCCCAATAGAATTATTAAAATAAACATGTGATTTAATTTATTTGCTAGGGTTTGTTGATTTAATGACCATAAAATAAAGCTTTTGATTGATAATTGACCGCTTGAACATTTATTTCAAATTAATTCAAAAAAAGCGTTGACGGGGGGTAATTAGTCCCTATAATGCGCCCCCACAACGCAGCGACACGCAGACAAACGTCAGCGAGTTAAAGCGGAACTCGAAAGGGTTCAAACGGTTGAAAAGCAGGTTTCAAATTAAATGAAACAAAGGCTTGACAACAAAAGAGGAAAGCGTAGAATGCGCGGCCTCGCTTCGATAAGAAGCACGGAGTTAACTCCGCATTGGTCGAAACTTTGACATCCATGTCGTTTCGACACACGTACATCCGTGTACATTGTTCTTTAAAAATTAGGTAACCTTATTTATCTGTGTGAGCACTGGCATAGTTAGATGAATCAAAGATTTATCAATTATATCAGGTTCACAACTTATATTGTGATTTTGAGTTAATTGAGCAAGA
>Ga0207847_100070_pt1 | contig 124589 bp, 111 predicted proteins | sample TtaePargueraPR_8_FD_187736 | JGI IMG/M metagenome (GOLD analysis project Ga0207847, IMG submission 187736) | Aerobic enrichment media microbial communities from Bioluminiscent Bay, La Parguera, Puerto Rico - Tt and E1 (SPAdes) | ecosystem: Environmental > Aquatic > Marine > Unclassified ... | reverse complement strand
CGGGCTCAGCACGAGGACGTAGCGCGACGCTCCCGCTCATCCGCGGGCTCGAAGCCCCAGGGATATACGAGCTGTCGCGCTCGACTTCAGAGGGATAGCCCTCATGTCTCATGGAGATACAAGGGATGAGGGATGGGGGATGAGGATGGGGATGGGGATGGGGATGGGGATGGGGATGGGGATGGGGATGAGGGTTCGGATGGATTCTTGCGCGGGGAGGCGTCCGAGCCGATGGATGGAAGCTCCAAGCCCCAAGCCCCGGGCCCCAAGCCCCAAGCCCCGAAGCCCGAAGCCCGAAGCCCGAAGCCCGAAGAAAGATGGCTCGCATCGTCCGCATCTCCGAATCCGTCCGCCTCGACGACTACGAGGCGTATGCGCAGCTCGCGGCTTCGGTGCGGGAGCTGAAGCGGGAGGCGGCGCTGCTGGTGCCGGAGCTGGAGGGGCGCACGGTCTGGCACGTCAACTCGACGGAGAAGGGGGGCGGTGTGGCGGAGATGCTGCCGACCGTCGTCTCGCTGATGCGCGAGCTGGGCGTGCAGACGGAGTGGGTGGTCATCGAGTCGGACAAGCAGGCCTTCTTCGCGCTGACCAAGCAGCTCCACAACCTGATCCACGGCGCGGGCGACCCGACGCTCGGCACGGCGCACACCGAGCTGTACGAGCAGGTCAACGCCGAGAACGCGGAGCGGATGCTGCCGTGGCTCAAGCCGGGCGACGTGCTGGTGGTGCACGATCCGCAGCCGATGGCGCTGGCGATGCAGCTGCGGCGCAGCCTGGACCTGCGCACCATCTGGCGCTGCCACATCGGCCTGGACGACGACACGCCGGAGACGCGCGCGGCCTGGCGCTTCCTCGAGCCCTACGGGGAGGCCTACGAGCACGGCGTCTTCTCGGCGCCCGAGTACATCCCCGACTTCCTGCGCGCTCGCTCGTCGCTGATCTACCCGGCGATCGACCCGCTGTCGGACAAGAACCGCGAGCTGTACGTGCACAAGCTGGTCGGCGTGCTGTCCAACGCCGGGCTGGCCAACGCGATCGGGCCGGTGCTGACCGAGCCGTACCGGCAAGGCGCACTGCGCCTGACGGGGCAGGGGGAGTGGCTGCCGGCCGTCGACCTGGACGACATCGGCCTGCTGCACCGTCCGATCGTCACGCAGATCTCGCGCTGGGACCGGCTCAAGGGCTTCGCGCCGCTGCTGCGCGCCTTCGCGCTGATCAAGGAGCGCGCGCGCTCCGGCCGCTACGACGCGCTGCCGCCCGTCGAGCAGCGGCGCATGGAGCTGGTGCGGCTGGTACTGGCCGGCCCCGACCCGGCCTCGGTCTCCGACGATCCGGAGGGGCTGGAGGTGGTCGAGGAGATCCGCAGCCTGTACGTCGCCCTGCCGGAGGCCGTGCAGCGGGACATCGCCGTGCTGGCGCTGCCGATGGAGGACCGCCGCCAGAACGCGCTGATGGTCAACGCGCTGCAGCGCTCGAGCAGCATGATCGTGCAGAACTCGCTGCGCGAGGGTTTCGGCCTGACCGTGACCGAGGCGATGTGGAAGCAGATGCCGGTGCTGGCCAGCCGGCGCGCGGTCGGCCCGCGTCAGCAGATCCGCGACGGCCTGGACGGCCGGCTGGTCGACGATCCCGAGGACGCCGAGACGCTCGCCTCGACCATGGTCGAGATGCTGAACGCGCCGAAGGACCGCGAGGCGTGGGGCCTGTCCGCCCAGCGCCGCGCCCACGACGAGTTCATGATCTTCACCCAGGTTCGCCGCTGGCTGGAGGTCGTGCACGCCACTCTGGCTGGAGCGGCCATCTGACAACGATCAGCCGCGACCGACGCCAGACGCCCGCTTCACTCCAGCCGCCGCGTTTCCTCGCGCTGGTAGTCGTATCCCATCTCGTCCATCGCCCTTTCGTGCTGGCGGGCGCGACGCTCGGTAGCGCCTTCGGGCAGGTCGGTGTCCTCCTGGATGAAGAACTCGGACACCTCCGCCAGGTAGGCGCCGACGGCCTCGCGCAGCGCGTGGATGCTGGGATGGCGGTCCAGGCCGAACGCGACCGTGCTGCGGCGGTCCATCGCCTCGAACAGGCGCAGCAGGCTGCCGACCTGCACGAGCAGGGACTTGCTGCGGTCCTGCGGCCGGAAGTACTGCAGGATCGGGTACTGCGCGAAGGCGACGGTCAGCTCGTTCAGCTTGCGGGCCGTCGAGTCGGCCCAGGTATCGAACGCGTCGATGCCGCGCAGCACGCGTTGCGCCCCGTCGTGTGCGTCCTCACCGAACAGCGTATGGATGTCCAGCGCCAGGCTGGCGGTGATGCGGTGCGCGCCGTACACGCCGATCACGTAGCTGACCGCGACGGAGACGAGGATGAAGCCGACGATCGCCTGCGCGACGGAGACCAGCCGCAGCAGCGGCGTGGCGGGCACGACATCGCCCAGGCCGAGCGTGGACAGCATCATCGTGCTGTAGTAAAACGCCTCGACCCAGCGGCTGGAGCGCACCTCCGTGAAGATCAGCGAGTCGATCGTGTCGACGTATATCAGCGCGAACGCGGTCACCAGCGCCAGCCCCCAGCCGAGCAGCGTGGCGATGGCGATGGCGGGGCCGACCGTGGACAGCGCGCGGTCCCGTCCCACGCGCGGCAGGTGCCGCATCCAGCCGGTGAACCACCAGACCACCCGGACCACGAAGCGGTTGAAGGGACCGCCATGCGCGTGCGGGTGGAAGACCGTGAAGAACACGTCCACGCCCACCAGTCCGATCAGCACCACCCCGGCGATCCACCACATCGCAGTTGCCTCGCCTCCTGTCGAGTTGCCTATTGGAGCGCCCGTTCACGTACCGTTCCACCGGAGCAGACTCGTGACCCCGAGCACGCGGTCCGGCCCGTCCGCGATCCCGCCCGTTCCGCCGTCCGCTCGCCGTCGCGTCGAGACGACGGCGCCATGGGCGCGCACCGTCGGCTATGCGCGCGCAGTGCGCGTGGGCGAGCGCGTGCTGGTGTCCGGCACGGTCGCGGCCGACGGGCAGGGCGGCATTGCGCATCACGGCGACGCGTACGCGCAGACGCGGCGCGCGCTGGAGATCGTGGTGGAGGCGCTGGCCGAGGCGGGCGCCGGCCCCGAGCACGTGGTGCGCACGCGCATGTACGTGCGCGACATCGGCGACTGGCAGGAGATCGGCCGTGCGCACGGCGAGTTCTTTGCCGCCGTGAGACCCGCGACCTCGATGGTGCAGGTGGCCGCGCTGATCGATCCGGAGGCGCTGGTCGAGATCGAGGCGGAGGCGGTGCTGTGACGTACGTCCTCGAGAAGACGCAGCGGGTGCCCGCGCCGCTTGACGAGGTGTTCGACTTCTTCGCGCGCCCGGACAACCTGGCGCGCATCACACCGGGCTGGCTGGACTTCCGCATCGTGGCGCCGGAGCAGCGCGACATGCGCCAGGGGCTCGAGATCGAGTACCGGGTCCGACCGCTGCTGGTGCCGCAGAAGTGGGTGTCGCGCATCACGGCCTACGACCCGCCGCACCGCTTCGTGGACGAGCAGGTGCACGGGCCCTACCGTCGCTGGCGGCACCTGCACGAGTTCGAGCCGGTGGCGACCGGCAACGGCGCCGTCACGGAGATCCGCGACCGGGTGGACTACGCGCTGCCCTTCGGCCCGCTGGGCCGTGTGGCGCACGCGCTGCTGGTGCGACGCCAGCTGGAGAGCATCTTCGAGCACCGCCGCCGCGTGATCGCGGACGAGTTCGGCGCGGCCTGACCACCGGCGCCGTCACACGACACGCGGCGCGCGCCACACGCCACGCGCCGGCGCACCTCGTCCCGCTGCCGCCGCCGCGCCGTTGATTTCGCGCGACCGCGTGCCGTTATTACGACCATGACCATCTCCGAAACCATGCTCGCCAGCGCGCCGGCTGCGACGCCGGCGCCCAGGCGGCTGCACCTGTCGCAGCGGGACCGGCTGCTGATCCTCGGCTTCTGGCTGCTGTTCGGCCTGCTGGAGACCACCGGTGCGTACGCGACCTCGCGACTGGGACCCGGCGGCGCACCGATGCCGCTGGACTCGGCGCTGCTCGGCAACCTGCCGTGGTGGCTGCTGTGGGGTGGTCTCACGCCCATCGTGTTCTGGCTGGCCGAGCGGTTCCGCTTCGACGGCACGCACTGGGGTCGCTTCGCGCTGGTGCACTTCCCGCTCGCGCTGATCACGTCGGCCATCCACATCGTGATCGCGGGCGCGATCTTCTACTACGGCACGCGTTCGTACTACGTGAGCGCGTTCCCGGCGATGGTCGACTTCCGGCTGATGGACCTGTACGAGCGCTGGTCGCAGACGTACCTGATCATCGACATCATCGTCTACTGGGCGATCGTCGGCGCATACCACGCGTTCGACTACAATCATCGCTTCCGGCAGGGCCAGCTGAGCCAGGCCAACCTGGCCGCACGCGCGGCTCAGCTCGAGTCGCGCGTGACCGAGGCGCGCCTGGCCGCGCTGCGCATGGAGCTGAACCCGCACTTCCTGTTCAACACACTGAACGCCATCTCCGGCCTGGTCCGCCGCGGCGAGCACGGCTCGGCGGTGACCATGCTCGCGCGGCTGGGCGATCTGCTGCGCGCCACGCTGGAGCGCGGCGGCGAGCAGACGGTGCCGCTCGAGAAGGAGCTGGAGTACCTGAACCGCTACCTGGAGATCGAACAGGTGCGGTTCCAGGACCGGCTCACCATCGCGACCGACGTCGAGCCGGACGCGGAGCACGCGCTGGTGCCGACGCTGATCCTGCAGCCGCTGGTGGAGAACGCGGTGCGGCACGGCATCTCGCGCCGCCCGGGCACGGGCGCGATCGACATCCACGCCCGCCGCCGCGGTGAGGAGCTGGCCGTGACCGTGCGCGACACGGGCGTCGGCTTCGCGGACGGGCCCACGCGCGAGGGCGTCGGGCTCAAGAACACGCGTGCGCGGCTGGAGCAGTGCTTCGGCGACCGCGGCGCGCTGACCTGGCGCAACCATCCGGAGGGTGGCGCGGAGGTCACGGTGACCATGCCCTTCATCACGGAGCGCGAGTCGATCGAGCCGTTCGAGGACGAGACGGTCGCACCGGCCGCGGCTCCGGCGCCGCGGCTGGCCGCGGCCGGCGGCCGCTAGCGGCCGGAACCCCCAAGCAGCACGGCATTTCGAGCAGGAGGCCACATGAGTGAAGAACGCCAGCAGTCCACCAAGCTGCGCGCGCTGATCGTCGACGACGAGCCGCTCGCCCGCGACTGCGTCCGCCTCGCGCTGGACAACGAGGACGACATCGAGGTCATCGCCGAGTGCGCCGACGGCGACGAGGCGATCGCCGCCATCGACGAGCTCGAGCCCGACGTGGTGTTCCTGGACGTGCAGATGCCCGGCACCACCGGCTTCGACGTGGTGCAGACCATCGGGCCGTCCGAGATGCCCGCCGTGGTCTTCGTCACCGCGTTCGACGAGCACGCGCTGCGCGCCTTCGAGGTGCACGCGCTGGACTACGTGCTCAAGCCCTTCGACGACGAGCGCTTCGCCGACGCCGTCGAGCACGCGCGCCGCACCATCCGCGGCCGCCGCGAGGAGGAGTCGTTCCGCCGCGGCCTGAGCGCGCTGCTGGACGAGGTGGGTGGGCGCGGCGGCGGCGAGCGCCGCTTCGCGACCCGGCTCATGGTGCGCCTGCGCGACCGCATCCACTTCGTGCGCACCGAGGACGTCGACTGGTTCGAGGCCGCCGGCAACTACGTCCGCCTTCACGCCGGCGACAAGTCGCACCTGATCCGCTCGACCATGAGCGCGCTCGAGGAGCAGCTCGACCCGACCAGGTTCGTGCGCATCCACCGCTCGACCATCGTCAACCTGGACCGCATCAAGGAGGTCCAGCCCTGGGCCGGCGGCGACTACCTGGCCATCCTCAAGGACGGCCGCCAGCTCAAGATCAGCCGCGGCTACCGCGACGCCCTGCTGCGGCCGGCGATCTGACAGCGGGCTACGGGCTACGGGCTACGGCCTGGTTCGCCCCGGCGCTGTCCCGGGCGCGTCCACCCTCACCAGGTTGTCCTCGGCTTCGCGCTGGATGAGCTTGCGGTACGGGTCGATGCCGGCCGAGCTCGGCGCACGCGGCACGGTGAGCGTGATGCTCTGCCGTCCGCTGCGGATGCGGTGACGGCCCAGGTAGAGCGGGGCTGCCCCTTCCCCTGCGAACAGCCCGATCTCCACCGCGTCGTCCATCGGGACCTCCGTCTCGATGCCGATGCTGTCGGCCGTCATCTTCCGGGCGAGGACGTCCAGCGTGACGCGGTACTCGCTGGTGGCGGTGGGCGTCACGCGCACCGCCTCGGCCCGCACGTCCCATAGCGTGATCCGCTCGAACAGATCGCGCAGCAATGGCCGCAGCGAGTCGGGCGTGACGGCCTGGAGCTCCGCGTAGAGGTCGCGCGCGGTCGCGTAGGGCGGACCGCCGCCGTCGCGGAACCGCTCGCGGAACGCGCGCAGCGCCGCGTTCACGCGCGCCTCCCCCAGCCGCTCGCGCAGCGTGTACATCACCACGGCGCCCTTGTGGTAGTAGACGTACTGCTGGTCCTCGACCTCCAGCAGCGGGACCTCCCGGTTGGCGAAGACGCGGCGGCCCTGGAGGTAGCCGTCCATCTCGTAGTCGTAGTAGCGGCGCGCCTGCTCGGCGCCCAGCGCCTTCTCCATCGCCATCATCGCGCTGTACTGCGCCAGCGTCTCCGACAGCACCTTCGCGCCGCGCACCTGCGCGCGATCCTGCCCATTCCACCACTGGTGCGCGGTCTCGTGCGCGATGAGGAAGAAGGTGCGGTCCACCGAGCCCGGCTCCACCCGCGTCAGGAACGCACCGCCCTCCGAAACGGCGATCGTGCCCGGGTGCGCGCGGTTGACCTCACCGGCGAAGCGCGGGATCTCGACGACGCGCAGCTCGCGGTACGGATAGGGGCCGAAGCTGGCGGTGTTGTAGTCCAGCGCGGCCTTCATGCCGGCGACGATGCGCTCGAGATTGAAGTCGTGCGCCGGGTGGTGCAGCACGCGCAGCGATACGCCTTGCCGTGCGTCGTCCGACGGGCCTTGCCAGCGGTCCTCGTGCTCCGCGTACTCAGCCGAGAAGAACGGCGCGCCGAAGGGAAGCGGCTGCTCCGTGCGATAGTGGAAGTAGCGCCGGCCGCCCTCGGTCCACTCCCGCACGAGGGCGCCCGGCGTGACGGCGATCTGATTCTCGGCCGTGCCGACGATGACGTCGACGTGGACGAGAGGGGCGTCGTTGCGGAGTCCCCCGCGGTCCCGCAGCCCCTGCGGTTCGTCCGCGGCGGGAAGCGGCGGCTGCGCCGGCAGCCCCTGCTCGCGGCGCGACTGCGGGTCCCGCAGCTCCACCGCCGGCTGGTAGCCGATGAGCGGCAGCCACCCGCGGCCGAAGTAGGCCCCGTTGCGCACCACGTCGGTGGGCACGCCGCTGTTGGGGAACCCGCGCGGGCGGAACGCCACGTCGAAGTGCAGCCGCATGGAGTCGCCCGGTGCCAGCGGCCGTTCCAGCACGTGGATGCCGTAGCGCACGTCCGGGTCGTCCAGCACGCGGCGGGCGGCGCGGTCGAAGGAAATCGAACGGGCGTGCACGTCGGGGAGGACCAGCACGTGGACGGAGTCGATCGACCGGTCGGTGCGATTCACCAGCCGGTAGCTGCCGCGCAGCTCGGCCGTCTGCTCGCCGGGATGGATCTCCACCCGCAGGGCGGCGGCCGTGATCGTCGGCTGCGGCACGTTCTCGTACTGCGCGTAGTGCCGCTCGTACTCGGCCTTCAGCGCATCCGCCTCGCGGGCGGTGCGGTACTCGTTGAGGACGTTGGTGTTGTAGAAGATGAAGCCGCCCAGCACGACGACGAGCAGCGCCGCTGCCGCGGCGGCGCGAGCGGCCGCACCGGCGAGTCGCGCGCGCGCCAGCAGCAGGCGCCGGCGCAGGTCGGTCTGCCGGCCGCGCACCCAGAACAGGCGCGCGCCGACCGCCAGCAGCAGCGCCCACGCCGCCCAGTAGAGCTTGAACCAGCTCCACGGTCCCATGAACGGGCCGAACCCGTCCATGTCGGAGTACGTCCAGCCGGGGTCGGAGGCGTAGCGCAGCAGGTTGTGGTGGACGCCGATCTGCGCGGACATCAGCGTCAGCACGAAGAGGAGGACCACCACCAGGTGGCCGATGTACTTCTGGTTCACGACCACGTGCACCGCCATGGCCAGCGCGGCGAGGAGCAGGTAGTCGACCAGCTTGATGCCGAAGAGGATGCGCAGGTAGAGGCCCGGCTCGTAGCGATGGTAGCCCTGCAGCGTCTGCAGCAGCACGCCGGCGGCCATCAGCGCCGCCTGCACCGCGAGCAGCGCGAGCGTCAGCGCCAGGAAGCGGCCGGCCAGGAACACGCCGGTCGGCACCGGCGCCGCGTCCTCGATCTCGCTGATGCGCACGTCCCGCTCCCGCCAGACCAGCTCGCCGGCGAGCAGCGCGATGAGCACGGCCACGACCAGCGACGCGGACCGTCCGAGCACCGTTCCGGCGATCAGGTGAGTGACCGGCCAGGTGGACGTGCCGAACGCCTCGGAGCCGACGTCCCAGCCGACGCCCAGCACCAGCAGCATCACGAGGCCGAGGATCAGCGGGAAGGCGGGGTTGCGGACGATCTCGCCGAAGGAGCGGCGCGCGATCGACAGCGTCTGCCAGACGCGCGTCGGCGCGCCGAAGGTGCCTGGCACGCGGGGCGCCACGGCCGGCGCGGAGGGCAGCGGCGAGTGCGACCGGTCCCGTTCCGGTCGGCTCCGTCGCTCGCCGACCTGGTGCGCGAAACGGAAGCGCGTGAACAGCACGACCAGCACCAGCGCAGCGACGCCCAGCCACGCCAGGCGGTTCCACAGCAGCAGCGCCGGCAGGCCCAGCAGCCGCGTGTTGAGCTCCGCCGGCGTCCAGTAGCGGGTGATCCGCTCGATGACCGACAGCCCGAACGGGTCGGTCAGCACCGTCCAAACGGGATGGAGCAGCTGATTCTGCCACTCCCTCGAGAACACGTAGGCCAGGAAAAGCCCGATCGCGCCGAGGTACGCGGGCAGGACCTGCCGGCTGAGCGCGGCCACCGTGAACAGGAGCGCGCCGGCGAGCAGCGTGTTGGGCAGCACGAAGAACAGGTAGGCCTGGACGTAGCCGGCCGGGATCAGCGGCCCGACCGTCTGCGGGTCCAGGTGAGGCATCATCGAGCCCAGCAGCAGACCCAGCGGCACGCCCAGGAGCAGCACGGCATTCACCGCCAGTGCGCCCAGGAAGCGGCCGCTCAGGTACTCCAGCCTGCCGATCGGCGAGCTGTAGACCAGTGGATGCATGCGCGCCTGCACGTCCCGCGTGGCCGCGTCGGCGAACAGCGCCGCCGTCACCAGCATGCCCAGCATGCCCACGATCACGGAGCCTACGGCCACGATCTGGGGGCGGTTCATGTAGCCCTGACTGCCGCCGATCGCCTGCAGCATCACGAACGGCACCGCCAGCAGCAGCGCGCCGTACAGCCAGGTGGAAACGCGCCCCGCGCGGTAGACGATCTCGAAACGGAAGATCTCCCGCAGCTTCATGCGCCCACCTCCGCCGGCTCGGCCGCGCTGCGCGGGACGCGGCCGGACATCACCGTGAAGTAGACGTCCTCCAGATCCGGCTCGACCGGCTCGAAGCTCGGACCCGGCGGCGTCTCGGCGTGGACGTGGGCGACCGTGCGGCCCGCCAGCAGCCGCGTCGAGATCACCGCATGCTCCCGCTCGAGCGCCGGCAGCTCCGCCCGATCGACGACCCTGCGCCAGATCCGGCCACGCAGTTCTGCCATCGCCTGCAGCGGTTCCGCCTCTAGCAGGATCCGGCCGCGGTCGATGATGGCCATGCGGCTGCAGAGCTCGGCCACGTCCTCCACGATGTGCGTGGAGAGGATCACCACCGCCCGCTCCCCCAGTTCGCTCAGCAGGTTGAGCAGGCGCACGCGTTCGGCCGGATCGAGGCCGGCGGTGGGCTCGTCCACGATGATGAGCCGCGGGTCGTTCAGCAGCGCGACCGCCACGCCGAAGCGCTGTCGCATCCCGCCCGAATAGCCGCCCAGCATCTGCCTGCGCACCTCCCAGAGATTCGTCTGGCGCAGCAGCGTCTCCACCACCTCGCCGCGCGCGCCGCGCTCCGTGATGCCCTTCAGAACCGCGAAGTGATCCAGCAGCCGCTCCGCGCTCACCTTCGGATAGACGCCGAACTCCTGCGGAAGGTAGCCCAGCCTCTCGCGCACCCTCTGTTTCTCGTGCAGCACGTCGATGTCGCCCAGTCGCACGGAACCCTCGTCCGGCTCCTGCAGGGTGGCGAGAGTGCGCATCAGCGTGGACTTGCCCGCCCCGTTCGGACCGAGCAGGCCGTACATCCCCTGCGGGATGGTCAGCGTGACGTCCTTCAGGGCCTGGACGCCGTTGGCGTAGCGCTTGGACAGGCCCCTGATCTGCAATTCCACGGCAGCTACTCCGGCTGAACGAGGGCGAAGGCGACGGGGAGCGGCGCGCTCGAAAGCGGGAATGCAATGCGCGGCCGCCTGCGGAAGGACGCGACCCCGCCGACCTCGGTTTCAGATCCGGATGGAGACCGGGCCGAACTGTCCGCTGCCCGACGTGAACGGGCCGGTCCCGCGGCAGGAACCCTACATCGGCCGTCCAAATCCCGACTTGACGCTCCCGCGGCCGCTCCCGTTATTGCGGCATGCGCATCCACGTGACGAAGGAGCGCGCGCCGGGTGAGCGGCGCGTCGCGCTGGTGCCGGAGACCGTTGCGAAGCTGACGGCCGCGGGAGCGACCGTCGCCGTCGAGGCGGGTGCCGGCGCGGAGGCCGGCTTCTCCGACGACGAATACGCGGCGGCCGGCGCGAGCATCGCGTCGGCCGGATCCGCAGGTGAGCACAGGGGCGCCGGACCCGACAGCGGGGACGGCGCCCTGGTCGTGGTGGCGGTGCGACCGCCCGACGACGCGGCTCTGGCCACGTTCGACGCAGACACGACGCTGATCTCGCTGCTCGATCCGCTGGGCTCTCCCGATCGCGTGCGCGCGCTGGCGCAGACGGGCGCGACCGCCTTCGCGCTGGAGATGGTGCCGCGCGTCACCCGGGCACAGGCGATGGACGTGCTCAGCTCGCAGGCCAGCCTGGCCGGCTACATCGCGGTGCTCGAGGCCGCCGTCCGGCTGCCCAAGATCTTCCCGATGATGATGACGGCCGCCGGTACGCTGGCGCCCGCTCGCGTGCTCGTGATCGGCGCGGGTGTGGCCGGTCTGCAGGCGATCGCAACCGCGCGCCGCCTCGGCGCGGTCGTGCGCGCCTTCGACATCCGGCCCGAGGTCAAGGAGCAGGTCGAGTCGCTGGGCGCGCAGTTCGTCGGACTCGCGCTCCAGGAGGCGGTGGGCGGCGGCGGCTACGCCAAGGAGGTCTCCGAGGACGTGCACCGGCAGGAGCAGGAGCTGCTGTCGAAGCAGGTCGCGCAGAGCGACGTGGTGATCACCACGGCCGCCGTGCCCGGCCGGCGAGCCCCCGTGCTGGTGACGCGCCCGATGGTCGAGGGGATGGCGGCGGGCAGCGTCATCGTGGACCTGGCGGTGGAGACGGGCGGCAACTGCGAACTCACGGATGCCGCGCGGGAGGTGCGGCATGCGGGGGTGCGCGTGGTGGGGCTGGCCGACGCGGCTTCACGCGTTGCCGAGCACGCCAGCCGCGTGTTCTCCCGCAACGTCGGCGCACTGCTCGGACTGCTGGCGCCCGACGGCGAGCTGGCGCCCGACTGGGACGACGAGGTCGTTGCCGGCACGGTGGTCACCCGCGGCGGCGCGGTGGTCAACGAAAGGGTGAAGGGTCGGCTGGCCGAAGCCGGCCAGGCCGGCTCCGCCGATCGCCCGCCCGCTTCCTAGAAGACCAGGGACAGGAGGAACACGATCACGGCCAGCACCAGCGCCACGACCGCGATCGCGAAGCAGCCGACGGACTTGCCGGCGCGCATGACGCGATCACCGGCGGACGGGGCGCTGGATTCGACGGCGACGGGGTCCACGGCGCCGCAGCTCGGGCACTCCCGCGCGGCTGGGTGGACCGGGTTGCCGCAGGCGCGGCAGGCGACGCGTTCCATGGAGTCGGCCATGATCACGGAGTCCGTTTTCGAAGTTCGACCCGCTCTGTTCAAGAGTCGGGCCGGCAGGATGACCAGGGAGGCACCCGCATGTCGCTGCTGATCGGGCTCTACGTCTTCGTCCTCGCCGTCTTCGTCGGCGTCGAGGTGATCACCAAGGTGCCGCAGATGCTGCACACGCCGCTGATGTCGGGCAGCAACGCCATCTCCGGCATCACCATCGTCGGCGCGGTGCTGATCGCCGGCCGGCTCGAGTCGCCGCTCAGCACCTGGCTGGGGGTGGCCGCGCTGGTCTTCGCCACCATCAACGTGGTGGGCGGCTTCCTGGTCACCGACCGCATGCTGCGCATGTTCCGCCGCCCGCCGCCGAAGGGCGGGGAGGCGGGGAAGGGGAGCGGCGCATGAGGACCGGCCTCTTCCTGACCGTCGCCGAGCTGCTCTACATCCTCGCAGCGGCGCTCTTCATCATCGGGCTCAAGCGGCTCTCCTCACCCGCCACCGCGCGCTCCGGCAACGCCATGGGTGCGGTGGGCATGCTGCTGGCCGTGATCGCGACGCTGGTCGCCGAGCGGATCCTGAGCCCGTGGGCGATGATCGGCGGGCTGGCGGCCGGCGGCGCCATCGGCGCCGTGCTGGCGATGCGCGTGCAGATGACGTCCATGCCGCAGCTCGTGGCGGTGTTCAACGGCTTCGGCGGCGGCGCGTCCGCGCTGGTCGCGGGCGCCGAGTACCTGCGCACGACAGAGGCCACGCCGGCGCTGGATTTCGCGATCATCGGCGTCAGTGTGCTGATCGGCGCGCTGACCTTCTCCGGCTCCGTGATCGCGTGGGCCAAGCTGCAGGAGGTGATGACCGGCCGGCCGATCACCTATCCCGGGCAGAAGCTGGTGAGCGGCGCGCTGCTGGTCGTGATCCTGCTGCTGGGCGTCGACCTCGTGCTGGTCGGCTCTGCGCCGACCGCGGAGACCTCCATCGCGGCCGGCGCGCTGGGCGGCGGCGGCGGCGTGCTGGTCGCGCTGGCCGTGCTGTCGCTCGTGCTGGGCGTGCTGCTGGTCATCCCGATCGGCGGCGCGGACATGCCCGTCGTCATCGCGCTGCTCAACTCGTACTCGGGCATCGCGGCCAGCGCGACCGGCTTCGTGCTGCGCAACAACATGCTCATCATCGCGGGCGCGCTGGTCGGCGCGTCCGGCATCATCCTGACCCGCATCATGTGCCAGGCGATGAACCGCTCCCTGGCCAACGTGCTGTTCGGCGCGTTCGGCGGCGGCGACGAGACCGCGGGCGGCGGCACGGCCACGGGCGGCACCGTGCGCGAGTTCTCGCCCACCGACGCCGCCATCGCCATGAGCTACGCGCAGCGCGTGGTCATCGTGCCCGGCTACGGCATGGCCGTCGCCCAGGCGCAGCACGGCGTGAAGGAGCTGGCCGAACTGCTGTCGTCGAAGGGCGTGGACGTACGCTTCGCGGTGCATCCGGTGGCCGGCCGGATGCCCGGCCACATGAACGTGCTGCTGGCCGAGGCGGGCGTCGACTACGGCCGGCTCAAGGAGATGGAGGAGATCAACCCCGACCTGCCGCACACGGACGTGGTGCTGGTCATCGGCGCCAACGACGTGGTCAACCCGGCGGCGCGCAACGACCCCGGCAGCCCGCTCTACGGCATGCCGATCATCAACGTCGACGAGGCGCAGACCGTGGTGGTCATGAAACGCAGCATGCGCCCGGGCTTTGCCGGCGTGGACAACCCGCTGTTCTACAACGAGAACACGCGCATGCTGTTCGGCGACGCCAAGGACAGCGTCGCCAAGCTGGTGCAGGAGACAAAGGCGGCCTGAACTCGGGCTTGGGGCTTGGGGCTTGGGGCTTGGGGCTTGGGTTATCCGACATCGGGCATCGGGCATCGGGCGTGAAACGCGAGGCAGCCGCGGCCCCCAACCACGCCTCTCGCTCCACGCCCCAGGCCCCAGGCCCCAAGCCCCGAGCCCCGAGCCCCGAGCCCCAAGCCCCAAGCCCCAAGCCCCAAGCCCCGAGCCCCGAGCCCCAAGCCCGCGGTTCAAGCCACTACGTTGGCGATGCCCTTGGAATCCCTGAGCATCAGCAGTTCGCGCGGGTAGGGGTCGAAGTACCATTGCAGGGCGAGGTAGCGCTGATCGAAGCGCATGGCCCAGGCGCGCAGCACCTCGCGCGGTGCGCTGAGCGGGATGCGACCCTCGCGGAACTCGGCGACCAGGCCGAGGAAGTGCTGCTTCTCGCGCGGCGCCAGCTCGCGGGAGACGTGGCCGAGCCCGTGCAGCAGCGCGTCGGCGTGCGCGCGCGGCGAGATCTCCCGCCCCAGCGCCTCGCCCAGCACGAAGCCGTACTGCTCGTAGGCCAGCTCCGGCCGCATCGACGGCAGCGACGCCACCAGCCGGCCCAGCCGGCGCATCGCCTCGGGGTTCACGGTCAGCAGCAGGTACTTGTGTCGTGAATGGAAGTCCACCAGGCGGCTGAAGCGGCCGTCGTCGCGGGCCGCGCGGAACCGGGCCAGCGTCCAGACGCGGGTCAGGAAGCGGTCGCGGATGACGTGATCACGCAGCCGCCCCTCATCCTCCACGGCCGCGTGCGGGAAGCGCTCGAGCACGGCGCCGCCGAAGCGGCCCGCACCCTTGCCCGTGGGCGGCGCGTTGCCGGCCGCGGCGTAAACCTTTACCTCCCCGATGCCGCACGAGGGCGAACGGTTCTTGAGCACGAAGCCGTCGATGCCGGCCAGCGAGGCGAGGAACTCCGCGGAGAAGCGGTCCATCTCGTCCGTCACGTCGCGGCCGGTGGCCGGCTGAACCAGGCGCGTGCCATCCCCCGACGCGACCAGGCGTATCGGATCGCGCGGCACGCCCAGCCCGATCTCGACCTCCGGGCAGACGGTGCGCACGTCCGCATGCTCGGCCAGCACTTCCATGAACGGGTCGCGGATGACCTGCGCGTTGTAGCGGACGGCCTCCACGTTCAGGCACCGGCTCGCGACGATGCGCGGCCGCACGTGTCCGCTGTCCGCAGCCGTGCCGCCCGCGCTCACGCGACCTCCCCGGAAGCGGCGGGACGACGCAGGTCGGCGGCACGTTCCGCAGCGGTCGCGCCGCCGAAGGCGAGCAGCCGGCGCAGCGCGGGCGCGAACCAGGCGGTGTAGCGCTCCGGACGATTCTCCGCGTCGCGCAGCGCCTCGTGCGGCCAGACCCAGCGCCACGCATCGGCTTCGGCGGGATCGGGCTCGGGTGAACCGGTCCAGCGCCCGACCAGCACGTGGTCCAGTTCGCGCTCGCGCAGTCCCTCCCCGACCGGCGCGCTGTAGCGGAACGCCGTGACCTGCCGCAGCGGCACGTCGATCCCCATCTCCTCGATCAGGCGACGCCGCGCCGCGTCGACCAGCGCCTCCCCCGGCCGGGGGTGGCCGCAACAGGTGTTGGTCCACAGCCCGCCCGAGTGGTACTTGCCGGGCGCGCGCCTCTGCAGCAGCAGCCTGCCGTCGTCGTCCAGGATGAAGACGGAGAAGGCGCGGTGCAGCAGCGAGCGGCGATGCGCGTCCAGCTTCTCCGCGCTGCCGATGGGGCGGTCGCGGTGATCGACCAGCACCACGCGCTCGGTGGTGGAGGGGCGGATCATGGCCGGACCTCCTGCACGGGCAGGGCGGACGTGATCACGCGCGCCGCATCGTCCCAAACGCGCGGCAGGTCCTCCCCGTACTGGGCGGTGAGTCGGTGCAGCCGATCGACCTGCAGCCACACGGAACCCTCGATCTCGCGCAGGCCCACGCGCCGGCCGCCCACCGGGATCGGCTCGCCGGCCAGCAGGCACGCCGTGGGCGCCGCGGCGTTCAGCGGCTCCAGGTGGATGCCGACCGGCAGGATCGTCGCCGGTGCCAGCACCTCGGCCAGCCGCTCGATGCCGGGCTCGAAGCCGAGCGGGCGCCGGTGCGATGGCCAGATGCGGCCCTGGGGAAAGAAGAACAGTACGAAGTCTTCGGCGTGGCTGCGCCGCGCCTCCACCAGCGTCGCCACGGCACGGCGCAGGCCGGCGGTGTCGCCCGGCGTGATGCCGACCCCACCGAGCAGCCGCAGCAGCGGCCGGCGCCCCAGTTCACGGTCCAGCATCACCGTGTAGGGACGCCCGTGCGGTCGGAGGCGCCGCTGCACCTCACGCAGCAGGAAGCCGTCCCACCAGCTGGTGTGGTTGGCCACGAGCAGCAGTGGACCGGCGGGAGCCGGATCCGGCAGGCCGCCCATCAGCACCCGCTCCAGATGCAGGTCGCGGTAGCGCCGGAATACCGCGTCGAATGCGCCCCAGACGCGCGGGGAGGAGCTCGTCCTCATGGCAGCAGCGCCTCCAGCCGCGCGCGCAGATCCGGATCCGGCGAGCCTTCCTCGAGGACGAAGCGCGCCAGCTCCGCCACGTACTCCTGTGGATGCCGATGCGCCTGCGCCACGAGCAGGCGGGCGGTCGCGTCCAGGTCCGTCGCCACCTGCTCGTCGTCGCGGATGAAGAACGGCAGGTGGAAGCCGCTCATCAGCCGCAGCACCCGCACCTCCAGGTGCCCGGGCGCGAGCGCGACGGCGCGGTCCAGCCGACGCCGACCCTCGCGCACGTGCTCCAGCTTGGACGGCGGCCACAGCGCATACTTGCCCCGCAGCATCTCCAGCGAGCCGTCGAAGGCGAGCAGCAGCGGCTCCGCGTGCCGGCCGGCGCGTCGCAGCGCGCCCAGGTGCGCGGTGGCGGAGTCCAGCCATTCGGCCTCGCGCGTGGCGCGCATCTGCAGCGCGCGCATCCGCTCGAGTGCCCGCGCCGAGTCGGACGCGCTCGCGGCGTCGGCGCTGGCCGCTGTCGCCTGCTGCGCCGCTGCCGGCCCCGCACAGCAGAGCAGCACGGCGAGCACCACTCCGGCACGACGCGGGACCGCCTTCACGACTCACTCTCCCGCGCACGTCGCGCGAAGCGCCGACCCTCCCGGCGGAGCCGGCGCAGCGCGCGCGACGCCAGCCGCAGCTTGCCGACGCGGCCGGTGTAGGCGCGCCGCGTCAGGTCGTCGTGGCCGTTCGCACGGATGGCCTCGTGGATGCCGCGGTAGACTTCTGCCGCAACGGCAACGGGCGCCGCGAAGAAGCGAGGCAGCGCGGGGATGCCCTCCCAGGCCAGCTCGTAGTTGCGGTCTGCCTCCCGGATCAGCTCCTCGACCAGTGAGACCCACGCGCGCGGCGCGGGCTCGCCGGCACGCACACGCTCCCGTACCTCCACGGGATCCACGCCGTGGCGCGCGAGCAGCTCGCCGGGCAGGTAGATGCGGCCGCGCTCCAGGTCCTCCCCCACATCGCGCAGGATGTTGGTCAACTGCATGGCGTGGCCCAGCGCCTCCGCCCGCTCCAGCAGCCACGGCTCGCGCCGGCCGAACAACTCCGTCAGCCACAGACCGACCACCGATGCGACGCGGTAGGTGTAGACGCGCAGCTCGGCCAGCGTCTGGTAGCGCCGCTCCAGCAGATCCATGCGCATGCCTTCGATCAGCTCGGCCGCGTGGCGGAACGGCACTCCGGCCTCTCGCATGTCGCCCATCGCAACGTCGATCGCGGCGATGCCCGCGCTCCGGCCGGCGTAGGACGCGCCGCTCAGTTCCGCCCATTCCCGCAGCAGCGGCGCGGCCTGCTCCGCATCGGTGCCGTCCACCAGGTCGTCGGTCGCACGGCAGTAGGCGTAGACCGCGGCGATCTGCCTGCGACGCTCCGCCGGCGCGAAGCGCGCCGCGAACGAGAACGAGCGGCTGTGCACGCCGATCGAGCTGCGCCAGTCGCTGCGCACCCGCTCGAGCAGGGCGGACGATGGCGCGCCCGCGGGTGCGGCCGTGGCCGGGCGCGGGGAGGGCGTGGGCATGGCCGCGGCCACCTCGCGCTCGACGCCGCGCCGCACGGCATGCGACCACTCGCCCAGCAGCGGCTCCAGCACGGGCAGCGGACCCACCAGCGTCGCGCAGTCGTGGCGCCAGTTCTCCAGCTCGGTCAGCCAGGCCGCGACGCAGCGCTCCAGCGGAGCCGGGGCTCCGTCCACGCGCCGCGCCAGCCGTCGCGCGACGTCGGACGGGTCGTCCTCGAAGGACACCGCCTCCAGCTCGTCCAGCACCCAGCTCCAGCGTCCGTCACACAGGTCCCGCAGCGCCGGCTTGCCCCGATCCGTACCCGGACAGTAGTCCAGCAGGTCGTCCGCCATCTGGTAGATCAGGCCCAGGCGGCGCCCCAGCTCCGCGATCCGGTCCGCCTGCGGGTGCCCGCCCAGCACGGGCGCGGCAGCGAACGCCGCACCGAGCAGCGCGCCCGTCTTGTCGGCGACCAGCGACCGGTACTCCTGCGCGCTCAGCCGTCGACCCGCCGCAGCCCGCTGCGCGCGCTCGCCGGCGACCGTGCGGTCCGCCGCGTCCGCCAGCAGCCGCGCGAACGGAAGAGAGCGCGTTTCCGTGGCCGCGCGCAGCCCCGCGGTGAGCAGCCGATCGCCATAGAGCAGCGCTGCGGGCACGCCGTGCCGCGCTGCGTAACTCACTCGCCCGCGCCGCTCCCACGCCTCGTCCACCACGTCGTCGTGCACCAGCGACGCCTCGTGCACCAGCTGAACCGCCAGCGCAGCGGTCCAGAACGCATCGCCCGTGATGGCGTCGGGTACGCCCAGCCGCTCCCGCACAGCCAGCGCCAGCACCGGCCGGATCAGCCGCCCTTCCAGTTCCAGTTCGGCCACGTCGGCCGCACCGAGTCGCGCGCGGGCTTCGGACAGGCCCGCCAGGACACGGGCCCGGTCGGGTACGCTCGCGACCCGTACGCCGGGCACGCTGGCCGTGGCGGCAGCCGCGCGCGCGCTCACAACGCCCTCCCGGGCGTCACACCCGCCGCAGCGACCCGGGACCGCTCACCCGCACCGAGCACGTGCTCCCGGGCGCGCCGGAGCGCCAGCGCCAGCGGCACGCCGCACAGCAGGGCCACGGCCACCGCCGTCACCAGCACCGCGCCCCAAAGCCCCGCCGCCGCCGACATCCCCATGGCCAGGAAGAGGTTGGCCCCATAGAACGAGACCATCCAGCCCAGCGGCACCCGCTCGACCCAGCGATCCGCCCGCAGTCCGCGCAGTACCGCCGACAGCGCCAGGCCGGTCAGGAACCAGCCGAGCAGGTTCAGCCACGGCATGCCGTAGTACGGCCCGCTCTCGCCCCACCACCAGTAGGAGGTCGCGCGGCTCATCGCGGGGTCCAGCGCGAGGTCCCACGCCGTGAGCAGCGCGGCCGACAGCACCACCACACCCGCCGCGCCCCGCACACCCAGCCGGCGCGCAATCGCGTACGACGGAACCACCATGTAGAACCAGCTCAGCGGGATCACCGCCGGGACCCGCTCCAGCCACATCGGGCCGAGCGTGGACCGGTACCCGTACTCGCCGAACGGAAGCCCCCACGTCGTTCCCGCCAGCTCGCTGGAGAGGCTCAGCAGATAGACCGACCCGAACGCCACCAGCCAGGACGTCCCCGCACGCATCCACAGCAGGATCGCCAGCACCACGAACGCGCTCAGCACCTGCGCCGCCGGCACCACGGTGAACGCTGCCACGTATACGTCCGCCGCCCCCGGATACCGCGTCAGCAGCGACGGGTTCACCCCGAACGTCGCAAAGCCGATCACGCCTCCCAGCGTCACGAGCCACGCCAGCCCCAGCAGCAGGCGTCCCGCCCGCCGCTGCCCGGCCGTAACCCGCTCGCTCCCGACGTCTCCGCTGCTGCCCAAGGCCGCCTCCGTTGTCGTGCTATTGTCTAGCTAATGTCTATTCAGATGTCGAACTCTTGTCAAGTTTCGGTCCAGTGCGTAGCTTGGCTGCATGAATGCGTCCAAGAGCGGTGAGGCGCGGCACCCGATCGGGGTGGTCGCACGCAAGACGGGGCTGAGCGCGGACGTGATCCGCGCGTGGGAGCAGCGGTACGGCGCGGTGGAGCCGGAGCGGACGGAGGGCGGCCACCGGCTGTACAGCGAGGCGGACGTGCGGCGCCTGCTTCTGCTGGGTCGGGCGGTGGACGCGGGGCATCGGATCGGGGCGATCGCGGACCTGGGCGAGTCGGAGCTGGTGGAGGTGGTGCGCTCGCTGAGCGGGTCGGTGCCGGTGAGTCTGAGCCCGTCGCCGTCCCCGAACGGGGATGATGCGCGGCCGGATCCGACGCGGGTGGTGTCGACCGCGATGGCGGCGATGTCGGCGGTGGACGCGGCCGGTCTGCGGGCGGCGCTGCAGCGTGCGGCGGTGCTGATGGAGCCGATGGAGTACATGGAGCGGGTGCTGGTGCCGTTCCTGGAGGAGCTGGGTCGCTGGTGGGAGCGGGGCACGGTGACGCCGGCGCACGAGCACGTGGCGTCGACGGTGGTGCGGGACGTCCTGTCGTGGCTGACGGAGGTGGTGCGACCGGCGGAAGGCGGACCGGTGCTGGCGATCGGTGCGCCGACGGGGCAGCGGCACGAGTTCGGTGCCATGCTGGTGGCGGTGGTCGCGGGGGTGGCGGGCTGGAGCGCGCTGCTGCTGGGTGCGGACCTCCCGGCCGGAGACATGGCGACGGTGGCGCGGCAGGCGCGGGCGCGTGCGGTCGCGCTCAGCGTGGTCTACCTGGAGGACGCGCCGGGGGTGGTTGCCGAGCTGAAGGCGCTGCGTTCGTCGCTGCCGAAGGACGTGCGGCTGGTGGCGGGTGGCCGTCGCGCGGGGGAGCTTGCGCAGGAACTCGAGTCGCTGGGCGTCGCGCACGCGTCGGATCTGCGCTCGCTGCTGACACTGCTGCGCGAGTGGGCGCCGGAGCGTGCCGCATGAAGGCATCGTCGCGGGCGGTGGTGATCGGCAGCGGCTTCGGCGGCCTGGCCGCGGCAGTGCGGCTGCGCGCGCGCGGCTACCGGGTGACGGTGCTGGAGGCGCGGGACCAGCCGGGCGGACGCGCCGGCGTGTTCCGCACGGGTGGCTATACCTTCGACGCCGGCCCCACCGTCATCACGGCGCCCTGGCTGCTGGACGAGCTGTTCGAGATGGTCGGCCGCGACGCGCGCGACTATTTCGACCTGGTGCCGGTCGACCCGTTCTATCGTATCCTGTTCCACGACGGCTCGCGCTTCGACTTCGTGGGCGACGACGAGCGGCTGCTCGCGCAGATCGAGGCGATGGAGCCGCGCGATGTGGATGGCTACCGCAGGCTGGCCGAGCGGGCGCGGGAGATCTTCGACGTCGGCTACACGGAACTGGGGGACCGGCCGTTCCTGCGCGTTCGCGACATGCTGCGCGTCGCGCCGGACATCGTGCGCCTGGGTGGCCACCGCTCCGTCTATTCGCTGGTGTCCCGCTACCTGCGCGACGAGCGGCTGCGGCAGGTCTTTTCGTTCGAGCCGCTGCTGGTCGGCGGGAATCCTTTCCGCACCAGCGGCATCTATCTGCTGATCCACTGGCTGGAGCGGAAGTGGGGCGTGCACTACGCGCTGGGCGGCACCACCTCGATCGTGAGCGGGCTGGTCCGTCTGCTGGAGGAGATCGGCGTGGACGTGCGGCTGTCCTCGCCGGTCGCGTCGATCGACGTGGACGCGGGCCGCGCGGTGGCGGTGCGCACGGAGAGCGGTGAGCGCATCGACTGCGACGTGGTGGTGTCGAACGCCGATCCCTCCGTGGTCTACACGCGCATGCTGCCGTCCGCGCAGCGCGCGAGGAATACGGACGCGCGCGTGAGGCGGCGGCGGCAGTCGATGAGCCTGGTCGTGGCCTACTTCGGCGCGCGGCGCACGTGGCCGGAGCTGGCGCACCACACCATCGTGATGGGCCCCCGCTACCGCGGGCTGCTGGACGACATCTTCGTGCGGCGCAGGCTGGCGGAGGACTTCTCGCTGTACCTGCACGCGCCGACCCGCTCGGACGCGTCCATGGCGCCGGAGGGCCACGAAGCGTTCTACGTGCTCTCGCCCGTGCCGAACAACCGCAGCGGCATCGACTGGCCCGCCGAGGGGGAGCGGTACGTCGACCGCATCCTGGAGCACCTGGAGCGGCGGCTGCTGCCCGGCCTGGGTGCGCACCTGGACGTGCGCTTCCACGTCACGCCCGACTACTTCGAGCACGAGCTGCGGTCGATGCACGGCGCTGCGTTCGGGCTGGAGCCGCTGCTCACGCAGTCGGCCTGGTTCCGCTACCACAACCGCTCGCCGGACGTGCCGAACCTGTTCTTCGTCGGCGCCTCCACTCACCCGGGCGGTGGCGTGCCCGGTGTGATCACGGGCGCGCGCGTGCTCGATCGCGTGGTGCCGGCGCCCGCCTCCGCCGAGCCGATTCCGCTGCGGCGCGCCCGCGCCGGGTGAACTTCCGTACGGTCTCGCGCGTACACAGCGTGCCGCACGCACTCAGGACCCAATCAACGAAAGACGGGAGATCCCCCATGCGAGTCCGTTTCGGATCGTTCGCAATGCTGCTGGCCGCGCTGACGCTGACGGCCACCCCCGCGCTGGCACAGGAGGGCACGCCGGGCGACAGCGCGGCGGCACCGGCGGCAGCGGGCCAGCCCCTCAGCGAGGAGCGCGCGATGGAGCTCGGTCGCGAGTACGCGCAGCTGGTCTTCGACGAGGACGCCGAGACGCTCTGGGAGCACTTCGACTCCGACGTGCGCGAGGCGCTGGGCAGCGTCGACGGCTTCCGCGCCATGACGCAGCAGATCTTCGCCCAGACCGGTCCCGAGCTGACCGTGACAAGCGAAGAGGTCGTCGAGGTCGGGGAGCAGGACATCGTGGCCTACCGCCGCGTCGGCCACTACGCGACCATGGGCGCGGACGCCGCGCTGATCATCGCGATCCGTCCGGACGAGAGCATCGCGGGGCTGCAGATCCGGCCCGTGCAATAGAACGCGCGCGAATGTCGCCCATCCGGCGCCTCCCGCACATCGCATGACACCTGCGAAAAATGGCTCGGCAGGCCGATCTGGCGGCGTGCGACTGTGGTTGCGGGTGCGGCGTCGCAGCCCCGAAATCGTGCCGGCAACAGGGGTTGACACCCCCGGAGGCCATGGGTATACTCCCTGCCTCGACGCGGGGTGGAGCAGTCTGGTAGCTCGCCGGGCTCATAACCCGGAGGTCGCGGGTTCGAATCCCGCCCCCGCTATTGCCCAAGCCCCGGGCCTCGGTCCGGGGCTTGTGGTCTGTAGGAGCTGCCGCTCCGGCCGCGGCCCTCAGCAATCGGTTGTTTGAAACGTCGCCGGGTTATCATTGCGGCCGGGTAGCTCAGTTGGTAGAGCACACGACTGAAAATCGTGGTGTCGACAGTTCGATTCTGTCCCCGGCCACTGTAGGTCCGTAGCTCAATTGGTAGAGCACCGGTCTCCAAAACCGGCGGTTGGGGGTTCGAGTCCCTCCGGGCCTGTGGCGGCTTCGCAGCCGACGGAGAGCAGGAGGGTCTGCGGACCAGGTCACGCCCCCATCGTCTAGTGGCCTAGGACATCTGGTTCTCAGCCAGAAAACCGGGGTTCGATTCCCCGTGGGGGTACTCAGGGCGCCGGCGGCGCGAGAGGGGCGTCCGTTTTTCGCCCCCATCGTCCAACGGCTAGGACGCCAGGCTTTCAATCTGGTAATAGGGGTTCGATTCCCCTTGGGGGCACTGCAGCATCTGAAGGGACGCGGCTGAACAGCCGCTCACGATTGCGGGAATAGCTCAGTTGCTCTGCGGCGCTACGCGCCTCCGAGCGACTTCGCAGGACGGGCTGCCTACGGGTGACCCCAGAAAGAGTGCGGCGGAAATGCCGCATGAGACCGCGGGAATAGCTCAGTTGGTAGAGCGTCACGTTGCCAACGTGAAGGTCGCCGGTTCGAGCCCGGTTTCCCGCTCTGGCAGGATCGCAGGACCAGTTGCGAGAAGGTGGAGTAGCAGGGGCTACTCACGACTCACGACTGCCGTTGGGGCTGTAGCTCAGTCGGTTAGAGTGCCGGTCTGTCACACCGGAGGTCGCGGGTTCGAGTCCCGTCAGCCCCGTTCGCAGTCTCGGAAGTGCCGCGCCCGGCGCGGTGAGGGTGCCGCGCACGACGCGGTGGTTGCTTGAAAAATCGGGTGCATGCGTCACAGGGTCGGTTCCCCCCGACCGACGCATGGGGTGTCGTAGACGGCACAGGAATCACGAAGGAAGAACGGTACGCGGGGCTGTAGCTCAGCTGGGAGAGCGCTGCAATGGCATTGCAGAGGTCACCGGTTCGATCCCGGTCAGCTCCACTGCGGTCGCGCTCGCGCGGTCGTGGATTGCTCGGATGGCGGAATTGGCAGACGCGCAGGATTCAGGATCCTGTGGGGGCAACCTCGTGAGGGTTCGAGTCCCTCTCCGAGCATTCTCTGCCCACGTGCTGAAATTGGTAGACAGGCTGGTTTGAGGGACCAGTGCCGGAAACGGCGTACAGGTTCGAGTCCTGTCGTGGGCATCGTGGTTCTTCGGTGGGGTACCGAAGCGGCCAAACGGGGCAGACTGTAAATCTGCTGGGCCTCGCCCTACGAAGGTTCGAATCCTTCCCCCACCACTCGAGGGCGCATAGCTCAGTTGGTTAGAGCGCTACGTTGACATCGTAGAGGTCAGAGGTTCGAGTCCTCTTGCGCCCATGCCGGATCGGCCCGCCCGTTGCGGTGTACATCGGCGCGGGTCACCATCCGCAGCAGGACCATGGGGCTGTAGCTCAGCTGGGAGAGCGCTGCAATCGCACTGCAGAGGTCACCGGTTCGATCCCGGTCAGCTCCACTTCGATCGCCACCTTAGCTCAGATGGTAGAGCACGTCACTCGTAATGACGGGGTCTCCGGTTCGATTCCGGAAGGTGGCTCTCTTTCTCGTGCCGTCGGGAGCGGGACGCTCCTTCGCAGGACAGGCGGGCGTAGCTCAGTTGGTAGAGCATCAGCTTCCCAAGCTGAGGGTCGCCGGTTCGAGCCCGGTCGCCCGCTCTGAGCGGTACCAGGACGGCCGCACCGGGTCACACCGGTGAATCAGTCGCCGCGTTTGCGGCAGTTGCTGTTGTTGCCGCTGTTGCGGCCATTGCCGCTGTTGCGGCCGTTGCTGCTGTTGCGGCCGTTGCCGCAGTTCATGGGAGAGGTGGCCGAGAGGCTTAAGGCGGCGCCCTGCTAAGGCGTTTGGGCCGAAAGGCCCTCGAGGGTTCGAATCCCTCCCTCTCCGCTGAAGGGGTTCGACGCGGGCTGGCCCGCGTCACGTGGCCAACGGCGCACAGGCTTCTGGATGGGTGGCCGAGCGGCTGAAGGCGCACGCTTGGAAAGCGTGTTGAGTCAAAAGCTCACGTGGGTTCGAATCCCACCCCATCCGCTGTTGAAGACGTCGACGTGTCCTCGGGCACCCGGCGCGGCGACCGAGCAGTACCGGGACCGGTCGCGACTCGGGGAGTAGCTCAGCCCGGTAGAGCACTGCGTTCGGGACGCAGGGGTCGCAGGTTCAAATCCTGTCTCCCCGACTGGTGGAACAAAGGCCTCCGCGGCATTGCCGCGGAGGCCTTTTTTCGTTGGTATGGTGCAGCTTGGGTTGGTGTCGGTCCAAGGCTCAATCGCTGCGCGGCACGAGCGGTGCCCGGTGATAGTCGCCGCCGGTGCGGGCCGGTTTCGCTGGCGTTTGAGCCCGCCGCCGCAGTACGTCGACCATGGCGTCGCGCCAGGCGAGGGCGGCCAGGGCACCGATGATGCCGAAGAGCAGGATGGCGCCGAAGGGCGACAGCGAGCGCAGCGGCAGAACGGGTGCGAGCAGCGCCCGGGCCCAGCCCGCGCCCTCCCCGAGGTAGGACACCCGTACCTCGCCCGGCAGCGACGCGAGCGTCGCGCGGCTCGCTTCCGTTCCCGGCAGCTTCGACAGGTCGGCGCCGGGCACCTGGAGCAAGCGGCCGTCATCGAGCGGATTGATGACCACGGATACAGCGGCTCCGTCATCCGCAGCCACCGGAGCCACGTCGGTTGCGGCGCCCGGCGCGAAGCGGATCTCGTGCGCGATGAGGCCGGTGCGTACGGGCTCCAGTACGGCGCTCCCGCCGATCGGCGCTTCGCCCACACGGGACACCGTCTCGCGCAGGATGAAGGACGGTGTCACCGCGGCGCGTCGGGGCCACAGCTCGGCCGCGTAGGCGGAGGCGACGCGTGCTGCCGGGCCCTGGTCTCCATCGGTGTCCCGACCATCGGGGCGCAGCACGACGAGCAGGGCGAGGCCCACCGCGGCGGCGCCCGCGAGCAACCAGGTGCGGTGGTTCCGGTACAGCCAGCGGCCGCCCTCGAGCAGCAGTACCAGCACCGCGCCGGCGATCAGACCGGCAAGCGCCAACCCCGCGGCCGACCAGTCGAGCAGCGCGAGCAGCAGCGTGCAAAGCAGCGCGAGCACCACGAGGCCGGCGGCGGCCATACGTGTGTTGTTGGGCATGACTGGAAGCTAGGCGAGCGGCCGCGGCGGATCCAGATTTTTTCTGCCCGGCGAGGGTTGAAGCGGACCCGCGGCGTGGTTAGCTTCCACCCCGTCCCGGCACCCTCGTGTCGGCGACTTCCGGAGGAGTAGTCCTAACTGGTAAGGCAGCGCACTCGAAATGCGCCGGGCGCAAGCCCTTGGGGGTTCGAGTCCCTCCTCCTCCGCCTGAAGGCCCGGCAGCCGTGCGCTGCCGGGCCTTTCATTCATGCGTCCTCCAGCGCACGCCGCAACCGCTCGTTGGCTTCTCGCGCCCGTCTCAGCCCATTCAGCCGGTTGATCGCGGCGGCTTGCAGCGTGAACAGCACGACGGGCAGTTCTGCATCGCTTCGGGCCTGGTGGACGTCCACCCGCGAGGGATCGAGTCCTTCGGTGAAGACGGTGCGCATGGCCGGCAGCGCGCGGGCGAGGCCCGGCACGGCGTCCAGGACCATGGCGCGCAGCTGCTCGAGGCGGCGCCGCTCGCTTTCGATGGTGCCGGCGTAGGACGTGATCAGGCCGCGCACCGAATCAGGACGGATCAGGCGCAGGTCGCCGGTGCCGAGCAATGCGCCGTACGTTCCGCCGACCGGCTGGAAATCCGATGCGCGGCCGGCGCTGCCGAGCAGGGCGACGAAGGAGTCGGCCGACACCGGCTCGCCGTGGTGGAGGATGTAGAGCAGTCGCCCCGCTGCCGCGCTGGCCAGGCTGTCCTCGGCGATGGCGCGCTCCAGCCGTCTCGCCTGCTCGCCAAGGTCGGCCTGCAACTGCCGTTTGTACTGCAGCTCGTGTTCTCGATCCTGCCGTCCTTCCCACCACGCCTGCGCCCCGAGCGCCACGAGCACGCCGGCGACGATGACCAGGAACTCGCGCAGGATGGGCATCCAGTGGAAGCGCCGCGGGCTGGGTGGTCCGGCCCGCGGCGCGGTGGGGTCGGCCGTCGGGGCGGGCTCGGACGAAGGGATCATCCGTGCAGTTTCGTCTGGCCGAAGCGCGTCGTAAAGGGCGCGGCCGGCGCGAGCCGCCTCAGTCCAGCCACATCACCTGGTCGTGCTCCAGGTACTCCACCTCGGGCGCGCAGCGGATGCCGGCGACGGCCGCGGGCGGCAGCTCCGCGGCCATCCCGAGCAGCGCGTGGCCCCAGACGTAGATGGGTGTGAAGGCGAACTCGGTGGCCAGTCGATCCGCGGCCACACCGGGATCGGTCCCGTCCCGGAACACGACGATGAACCGGTCGACGAGACGACTGTCCGGCTGGCCGAGAACGGGTGCCGGGTCCTCACAGGCGGGTTGCAGCATGCTCTGCGGTGGATCCAGTGGCTCCGACGGCTGCTCGGCGCAGGCTGTGGCGGCGAGCACCGCCGCAGCGATCAGCAGGTGACGCTTCATCGGGTCGACTCCTGAAGGGATGTTGAGGCTGACTGCTGCCCCATTTCTCGGACTCCACCGCCCGGCGTGCCAATCGCGGGGTGCGAACGGGACGTGCCGGGGTGCGGACGGGACATCGCCGTGGCACGCCACCGGAGCTCGATTCCGCGACCTGCGCCCAGCCGGGCGAAGCGAGCGCCCTGCTCGGCCGCGGCCGGTGCTGAAACCGGCTGCGGCCGCTCGTCGTACGAGCCCACCGTTGCTCTCCCCTGTCACCCGCGCCAGCGGTCCCGATGAAACGAGTCTGCATCGTACTCTTCGCGCTCGCCCTGAGCGGCTGCCACCCCGGATGGCACGAAGCCCGAGCGCTGTCCGCGGCCTGTGAGGCCGGTGACGCCACCTCCTGCCACGAGTTCGGTCTGCGCCTGGACCGCGGCGCGCACGTGCTGCGCGATCGTGCCCGCGCGGCCGATCTGTTCGACCACGCGTGCGAGCAGGGGGTGGCCGAGTCCTGTACCCGTTTCGCCGATGCGCTGGAGGCAGGCAGTCTGGTGGAAGCGGATTCCGCGCGCGCCGTCGAGCTGCATCGGCGCGCGTGCGAGGGCGGCGCGTCCGCGGGCTGCACGCGTCTCGGCGAGCTGCACCTGGCGGGCACGGGCGTGGCGCAGGATGCGGAGCGCGCGGCCGACTTGTTCGCGCGCGCCTGCCGGGCCGGTGAAGCGGAGAGCTGCGGTCACCTGGCACGGCTACACGTCGAAGGCACGGGCGTGCCGGTCGATTCCTCGCGCGCCCGCGAGCTGTACGAGGGGGCGTGTGAAGACGACGTGACCAGCGCCTGCACCGGGCTGGGCGAGCTGCGGCTGGCGGGCGTGGACGGCGAGCCCGACGCCGCGGCGGCGGCGCAGCTGTTCGAGCGCGCGTGCGACCGCCGCGACGGCCGCGCGTGCATGCGGCTCGCTGAACTCCACACCACGGGCAACGGCGTGGATACGGACCTGGACCGCGCCGCGGAGCTGCGGCGGAGGGCCTGCGCGTTCGGCCACAGCGCAGCCTGTCCCCAAGAGGAGGAGGAGGCGTGAGCGAGGGAGCATTGCTGGTCGCGGAGCGGCTCACCATGAGGTACGGCGTCGTCGTGGCACTGGACGACGTCGACTTCACGGTGCCGGCGGGCATCACGGGGCTGCTGGGCGAGAACGGCGCGGGCAAGAGCACGGCGATGAAGCTGTTCCTCGGGCTGCTGCGCCCGACCGCCGGGGCGGTGCGCGTGCTGGGCCGCGATCCGGCGCGGGACGTGGAGGTGCGCGGCCGGCTGGGCTACATGCCGGAGCACGACTGCCTGCCGAGTCAGGCCAGCGCGGCCGAGTTCCTGACCCACATGGCGGAGGTGAGCGGCCTGCCGCCGCGCGCAGCACGTACGCGTGCGGCCGACACGCTCAGGCATACGGGCCTGTTCGAGGAGCGCTACCGCGCGATGGGCGGCTATTCCACGGGCATGAAGCAGCGGGTCAAGCTGGCGCAGGCGCTGGTGCACGACCCCGCGTTCGTCTTCCTGGACGAGCCGACGGCGGGGCTCGACCCTGTGGGCCGCGAGGAGATGCTGGCGCTGGTGCGCAAGACGCACCGCGAGTTCGGCATCAGCGTGCTGCTCTCCTCGCACCTGATGGCCGACGTGGAGCGGACCTGCGATCGCATCATCGTGATCCGCGGCGGCCGGCTGGTGCAGGAGGGCGCGGTCGACGCGTTCACGACGGAGAGCGCGACGGTGTTCATCGAGGTCGACAGCAACCGCGACGCTGTGGAGGCCGCGCTGTCGCGGCGCGGTGTGGCGGTCACGCGCGATGGCGCGCGGCTGGTGATCGAGGGCGCGGACGAGCGGGTCTACGACCACGTGCGCGATGCGCTGGTCGAGGCGGAAGCGCCGCTGCGCCGCATGGCGCCGCGCCGTCGGGCGCTCACGGAACTGTTCCAGCGCGAAGCCACCCGGGACGAGGCGGTGCACGCATGAGCACGGGGATCGCAGAGCGGGCCGTGACCGGCGGCACCGTGTTCGACATCGGGTACCGCAGCTACAGCGGTGAGCGGCAGGGCCGCATGCGCGGCCGCATGGCTGTGTTCAGGAACGGCGTACGCACCGCACTCGGCATCGGCCGCAGCGTGCGCGCCAAGGTGCTGCCGTGGTTCTTCATCGTGGTGCTGAACGTGATCGCGCTGATCATGGTGCTGATCGCGGGCGCGGCGGAGCGGCTGGGTGGGCCCGGGGCGGCCGAGCAGATGGACCTGCCGTCGCACGTGGACTACTACGGCATCACGGCGATCATGGTCTTCATGTTCGCCGCGCTGGTGGCGCCCGAACTGCTGTGCCGGGACCGCCGCGAACGCACGATCAACCTGTACCTGGTGCGTCCGCTCAGCGGCACCGACTACGTCTTCTCGCGTTACGCCGCGTTCCTGGCCGTGATGCTGGCGGCGGTGTGGCTGCCGCAGATCGCGCTGTTCCTGGGGCTGCTGCTGGACTCGCCTGCGCCGCTCCAGTACCTGAGCGCGCACTGGCTGGACGTGCCGCGCTTCCTGGCCGCCGGCGTGGTGCTGGCGCTGTTCACCACCGGCCTGGCCATGCTGGTCGCGTCGTTCACGTCGCGGCGCGCCTACGCATCGATCTTTCTGGTCGGCGTCTACGTGGTGACGGTGCCGTTCACGGCGGGGCTGTCGACAGAACTCGCCGGCGCGGCGGCGCAGTGGCTGTCGATGTTCCACCTGCCCGCGATCCCGGTGCACGTGAACGACCTGATCTTCGGAGAGGTCAGCGAGCTGACCGAGGAAGCGCCGGCGCGCCAGCTGTCGGCGAGCGTGCGGGTCGGCTGGTACCTGCTGTGGACGATCACGCCCGCCCTGATCCTGTGGCGGCGCTACCGGAGGCTGAGCCCATGAACGGCACGACCCTGAGCGCGGCCGCGCCGGCGCCGGACGCGGCTGAGTCGGCGCATGCGGGAGAGCGGACGGGCCCGGCTGCCGAGCCGGTGATCCGCGTCAACGGCGTGTCCCGCTGGTTCGGCAGCGTGGTCGCCGTGAGCGACGTGAGTTTCGAGATCCGCCCCGGCATCACGGGCCTGCTCGGACCGAACGGCGCGGGCAAGACCACGCTGCTGCGGATGATGACGGGTCTGGCTGCGACGTCGACGGGCCGTGTGACGATGTTCGGCGAGCCGGTGCGCGACAACCCGCCGCTGTACCGGCGCATCGGCGTGATGAGCGAGCACGAGACCGTCTACGAGTTCATGAAGGGGCGCGAGTTCGTGCGCATGATGGGCCGGCTGCGCGGCGTGGCGGACCTGGACCGCGCGGTGGATCGCGCGATCGAGCTGGTGGACCTGAAGGACGCGCAGCACAGGAAGATGGGCACCTACTCGCGCGGCATGCGGCAGCGCATGCGGCTGGCGGCGACGCTGGTGCACGATCCGGACGTGCTGATCCTGGACGAGCCGCTGAACGGCGCCGATCCGCGTCAGCGCGTGCAGTTCCAGCGGCTGCTCGAGCAACTGGCCACGGAGGGCAGGACGATCGTGGTCTCGTCGCACATCCTGGAGGAGGTCGAGCAGCTGGCGGACACGGTGCTGCTGATCGTGAACGGCAAGCTGGCCGCGTCGGGCGGCTTCCGTGCGATCCGCGCGGCGCTGGACAAGCGGCCGTACCACGTGCGCGTCTCCTGCGACGCGCCGCGCCGGCTGGCGGCGGCCGTGGTCGGTCTGGCCTCGGTGGACGCGGTGAACGTGGATCCGGACGGGGCGCTGGTCGTGCTCAGCCGCAACGTGCGCGACCTGCAGATCGAGCTGCCGCGGCTGGCACGGGCGGGCGGGATCCGCCTGCTGCGCGTGGAACCCCTGGACGACTCGCTGGAAAGTGTCTTCGGCTACCTGGTGGAGCGATAACGCACATGGGAGCGGTCTACCGACTCACGCTGCGCCAGCTGTCGGGACGCTGGCGCCTGGCCATCATCACCGTGGTCGCCGCACTGCCGGTGCTGATCACGCTGCTCACCATGCAGGCGTCGGGCGCGCCCGACCTGCTCGAGTTCGAGCGCAACGTGCTGGGCGCCATGCTGATCGGCTCCGTCACGCCGCTGGTCGTGCTGGCGCTCGCGGGTGCGGCGCTGTCCAACGAGGTCGAGGACAGGACGCTTGCGAACCTGGTGCTCTCGCCGATCCCGCGCTGGCAGATCGTGGTGCCCAAGCTGCTGGCCGCGATCACCATCGCCGCGCCGTTCATGGCGGCCAGCGCGCTCGGCGCCGGCGCCATCGCCTTCCTGGGTGACGCGGGTGCGACGGCCTCGCTGGGGGTGGCCACGCTGATCGCGGTGGCGCTGTACGCCGCGGTGTTCCTCTGGCTGGGGCTGGTCACGACGCAGGTGATCGGCATCGGGCTGCTCTACATCGTGCTGTGGGAGGGCGTGCTGTCCAACTACATCACGGGCGTGCGGCTGCTGTCGGTGCGCCACCACGCGATCGCGCTGATGCACGGGCTGGATACCCGCCGCTTCGTCGGAGCGGACCACGTGGACGCGGCGGTGGCCGCGCTGGCGGTGGTCGCGATGTTCGGCGCGCTGCTGCTGCTGACCACGCGGCGCCTGCGGCGCATGGACGTGCCCTGACGTCGGGCCGGCGCCGGCTTCTCGGGCGCGGCCCCGGCGCACGGCAGCGGCCCGGTAGCACCGCTCAGGGCGCCGTCGCGTCGCCGCCGTACAGCCCCTCGTAGAGCGCGCGGTTGCGGGTGAGGATCTTCACGTAGTTGCGGGTCTCGCGGTACGGGATGCGCTCCGTGAACAGCTCGTCCTCCCCGTACTCGGGGAACTCGCTCCACCATTCCACGCGATGCGGCCCCGCGTTGTAGGCGGAGAAGACGGAGGGCAGCGAGCCGTCGTACTCCTCGAGGAACTGCGCCACGTAGCGGGTGCCCAGGTGCACGTTGATCTCGGGGCGGTAGAGCATCTCGGCGTCCCAGCGCTCGATGCCCACCGCCTCGGCGAGCTGTGCGCCGGTGGCGGGCATGATCTGCATCAGCCCGCGCGCGCCGGCGGGTGAGGTGATGCGTGCCTCGAACATCGACTCCTGACGGATGAGCGCGGCGACGACGGACGGGTCGATGCCGCGATCGCGCGCCTCCTCCGTGATCAGCGTGCGGTAGGGGAACGGGTAGAGGATGCGCAGCAGCCGGAGGTCCGGCGGCGCGGCGGTGCCGAGGCCGATGCCGATGCGGATGGCGCCCTGGCTGTAGCCGCGCGCGGCGAGCGCCTCGGCCAGCGCGTAGCGGGTGGCGCGCTCGAGTCCCGTCTGCGCGGCCAGTTCGTCGGCGCGCGCGGAAGCGGCGTCGTGGAAGCCGGCCTCGCGCAGCAGGTCCAGTTCGCGCATCCAGGCGCGGACCTGCCGCTCGGCCGCGGCGTCGGCCGCCGGGCTGGCCGACATGGCCAGCGGCCAGAATTCCTCCCCCAGGCGGCGGCTGGCGAGCAGCGCGTAGTAAGAGTCGCGCTCGCGCTGGCGGATGGCGCGGTAGAGCTCGGCGGCCGCGGCCTCGTCGCCCGCCTGCTCCCGGGCGCGCGCGGCCCAGTACGTCGCCTGCAGCCAGCGGTCGCCGCGCGGGTAGGCGGTGCGATAGCGATCCCACAGCGCCGCCGCTGCCCGCCACTCCTCCTGCTGGTACGCGATGCCGGCCAGCCGCATGAGGGCGAGGCCCATGCGGTCGCTGCCGGGGTAGCGGGCGATGACGCGGCGATACAGCTCGGTGGCGCGTTCCAGCTCGCCGGCGTCGTGCAGCGTGCCGGCGGCGATGAACAGCCCTTCCACGCCCGTGTTGCTGTCCAGGTACAGCCGGACCGCGCGGTCGGTGCGGCCTCGCTGCGCCTCCGTGCGGGCGAGCAGCATGCGCGCGTCGGAGCGTCCGGCGATGGGGCTGAGCGCGTCCTCGACCTCGCGGTACTGCTCCGAGTAGAACAGCGAGCTGGCCAGTTCGTAGTGCACGTCGCTGCCGGTCGCGCCCGCGTCCAGGGCGCTGCGATAGTGCTCGACTGCCTGCTCGTGCAGCCCCTGCGCCGCCTGCACGCGCGCCACGGCCAGGTGGTCCGCGCCGCTCATCGGACCCTGCAGCAGCAGGTCGGCCGCACGACGCGCGTGCGCGTTGCCGGCGCCGCGGTCGATCACGCCGCGCCACGCGTCGCGGGCCGCCGCGGTATCGCCCATCTCGGCGGCGATGATGGCGGCCAGCAGCAGGAACTCCGCCCGTGTATCATCGGTGCTCGCCCAGGCGCGCGCGCGGTTGGCAAGTGCCCGCGCGCCGGCCAGGTCGCCGGCGGCGCGTGCGGCGGCGACCCGCGCCCGCCAGGCGCGCAGTCCGGCGACGCCGTCGTCCACGCCGGCAAGGAGCTGCGTGACGGCGGCGGTGTCGCCCGCGGCGGCCAGCGCATCGGCCTCGAGCACACGTAGCCACGGTGTGCCGGCGACGCCCAGTTCGGCGAGCCGGGCCTCCCCCTGCGGCCGCTGACCCGCCTGGATCAGCGCGAGGCCGAGCCGCAGCCGCGCGGCGTCGCGCTCGGCCACCAGTTCGCCGGCGGGCGGTGACAGGGCCAGGAACTCGCGGTACGCCTCGGCCGCCGCGGCCGGCTCACCGGCCTCGTGCAGTGCGCGGCCGAGCAGGTACAGGCCGATGCCGTTCTCGTGCGCCTCCAGCGAGCCGACCTGGCGCAGCAGCTCGAGGGCAGCCGGCCAGTCGCCCCAACCGGCCTGCGCGCGCGCGGCGAGCACGCGATCGGCGTCCGACGGTTCGGCCGTCGCGTCCAGGTAGCGCTCCATCGCCTGCGCGGCGCGCCAGGGCCGGTCGGTCTGCAGGAAGCCGCGTGCGCGAGCGGGCAGGTCCTCGGCCGCCACAGCGGTGAGCTGCTCCTGCACGTCGCCGGTCATGCGGGTGCGCACCACGTCCGCCCCCCGCGCGCGGAACAGCAGCACGAGCGCGACCACGGTGAGGGCGCCGAGAACGGCGGCGAGGGTGAGGCGGCGTCGGGACATGCGTGGAGAACGGGCAGGTTCTGCGCCGTCGCCCGTTCAGGTCGGGTGGCGCTCCCCGCGTGCGAGCCGCCCGAAGGGCGACTCGTCCCAGTGGGCGAGCAGGTCGGCTGGGTCGTCGTAGATCGCGGCGGCGCCTTCGAAGTCGACATCGCTCCACCAGCCGCCGCAGCGCAGCGCCACGCAGGGGATGCCGGCGCGGCGGCATGCCTCGACGTCGTAGGGCGTATCGCCCAGCATGACCGCCCGCTCGGCGCCGAAGGGGGATCGCTCCAGCGCGGCCTGCACGATGTCGGGTGCGGGCTTGGAGTCCTCGGCGTCGTCGGAGGAGGTCTTCTCCTCGATCAGGTCGCGGATGCCGGCCTGCTCGAGCAGCGGGTTCATGTCCTCCTCGCTGGCGCTGGTCGCGACCACCAGTTCGAGCCCCTCGGCGCGCATCCGCTCGAGCAGCTCACGCGCTCCGCGCGTGGGGCCGAGGGAGGGGAGGTAGTGCTCGCGGAAGATTTCGCCGCGCAGGTCGCGGATGCGCCGACCGGTGTCCGAGTCCTCGTCCTCACCGATCAGTCGCGGCGTGACGCGGTCGCCGCCCATGCCGATCAGAGGCCGGACGTGGTCGAAGGCGATGTCGTAGCCCAGTTCGGCGCCGGCGTCCATCCAAGCGTGCGCGTGCTGGTCGTTGCTGTCGATCAGCGTCCCGTCGACGTCCAGGATCGCGGCGCCCACGTCCTCTCGCTCCATCGCTCCTCCGCAAGGTGGTGTTGGTTCCCTGCGCCGGGCGGGTGCAACCATCCGGCCAGGAGGGCGGGCGCTCGCGGTCAGGCTCCGTCGGCGTCGAGCGTCCGCGCCGCATTGGCACGGATGGCCGCCGCCACGAAGGCGGCCAGTCCGGCGGCCCGCGCGTCGTAATGCGCGGCAAAGCGCGGATCGGCCTCGTACATGTCCGCGAGCGCGACGTGCATGTGCGGGCCGCACGGGTAGAACCAGCGGTCGATGTGCCGGCGCATAGCCTCGGCACCGTCCATCGCCTCCACGCTGTCCGGCGCGGCACCCGCGGTCAGGAGTTGCGCCATGTGCGCTTCGGCCGCCTCCGTCTCCGCACGCATGCGTTACCAGTCCGCTGCGGAGTAGCCGCGGGCGCGCCGCATCGACTCGCCGTACGCATCGGTGTCGCCCCAGCGCTCGCGCGCCTCGGGCTGGTGCTCCGCCTGGTGCGCGCGGACGTCGGCCGGTGCGTTGGCGAAGGCCAGGAAGTCGTCTCTCATCTCTCGTTCGGTCATGGCGTTCCTCCCGTCCAGGGCGGCGAGCGCCCGTTCGACGGCGCCGATCATGGCGTCCGTCCTGTTTCTCTCGGTGTGCAGCTCCTCGCGCCGCCGGCTGAGCGCAGCGCGGCGTTCGTCGATGGGCGCGGCGAGCATGCCCGGGATCCGGTCCAGCGCGAATCCCAGGGCGCGATGCAGCAGGATCGCGTGCAGCCGATCGAGGTCCGCGCGCGAGTACAGGCGGTAGCCCGCGTCGCTGCGTGCTGTGGGCGTGAGCAGCCCGATCTCGTCGTAGTGGTGCAGCGTGCGCACGCTGACCCGTGCCAGTCGCGCCAGTTCGCCGACCGTCCACTCTCCCGTGTTTCCCATGCGATCGCCCGTAGCGAGGATCCGTCGTGGACCAACGGTAGCGCCTCACGCAGCGTGAGGGTCAAGAGGCATTCGACATCGTCGTCCGAAAGTTCGATCCCGGGTCGCTGCCGGACCCTCGCGGCACGCTCCTTCCGCCCCTCGCCGGATCCAAAAGCGGCAGGGAGCGGACGTGAGGATCTTCGGCGAGCACGACGAGAAGACGCTGGCGCAGCTGCGCGACGTTGCGAGTCGCGCGGAGCGGGCGGCGCTGATGGCGGATGGGCATCTGGGCTACGTGATGCCGATCGGCGGCGTGGCCGCGTACCGCGATCAGGTGTCGGTGGTGGGCGTCGGCTTCGACATCGCGTGCGGCAACGCGGCGATCCGCACCAACCTCATGCTGGACGACCTGGGTGGCAGCGAGGAGGAGCGCGGCCGCCGGCTGAACGCCATCGCGGACGAGATCCAGGCCGAGGTCAGCTTCGGCATCGGCCGGAAGAACCGCGCGGACGACGCCCCGACCGACGACCCGCTCTTCGAGGATGCGGCGTGGGACGCGGTGCCCGCCAAGCATCGGGGGGCGCTGCGCAGCAAGGCGCGGGAGCAGCTGGGCACCGTCGGCTCCGGCAACCACTACGTGGACGTGTTCGTCGACGAGAGCGACGCGATCTGGGTCGGCGTGCACTTCGGGTCGCGCGGCTTCGGCCACACCGTCGCCTCGGGCTTCCTGGCGATGGGGCAGGGCGCGAAGTGGGGCGAGCGTGTGCCTGAGTCCGAGCTGCTGCTGCCGCTGGAGCAGCCGCTCGGCCACGACTACTGGCACCTCATGGAGCTGGCCGGCCGCTACGCGTACGCCGGCCGCGAGTGGGTGGCGCGCAAGACGGTCGAGATCCTGGGCGGCCGCGAGCTGGAGCTGGTGCACAACCACCACCAACTTCGCCTGGCGCGAGACCCACGACGGGGAGGAGCTGATCGTCGTCCGGAAGGGCGCGACGCCGGCGTTCCCGAACCAGCGCGGCTTCATCGGCGGCTCGATGGGCGACGACGCGGTGATCGTGCGCGGCACGCCGGCAGGGGAGGCGGGCGCGGGGACGCAGTCGGCGCAGGAGCAGGCGCTGTACTCCACCGTCCATGGCGCCGGCCGCGTCATGAGCCGCAGCGCGGCGGCGGGCAAGCGGCGGCGCGGCAGGGTGGTCCGGCCGGGGCTGGTGTCACCCGAGATGATGGAGGACTGGGTCCGCGAGAAGGGGGTGGTGCTGCGCGGCGGCGGGCTGGACGAGAGCCCGCACGTCTATCGCCGGCTGCCCGACGTGCTGGCCGCGCAGGGCGAGACCATCCAGGTGCTGCACACGCTGCGGCCGCTGGTGGTGGTGATGGCCGGCGCCAACGAGTTCGATCCCTACAGGGACTGAGGCGCGCGCGCCCCGGCTCGCTCAGGGCCCGCAGTCGCCGCGCAGGCCCAGCGCCGCGGCGATGTCGGACCATGCGAACGCGGCCAGGCCGCCGTCGTCGTGCACGGCGAACAGCGCGCCCGCGCCCAGGTTCTCGACGCGCTCCTGCGTCAGCCAGATCCCGTCCGTGTTGGCCGTCGCCTCCCCGGCAAAGCTGCCCAGGTGCTCGAAGGTGGACCGCTCGAGCACGTGGAAGACGCTGCGCGTGTCGCCCTGGTCGGTAAGGATCCAGTAGCCGTCCGATGCGCCGCAGCGGTAGAGCATCACGCCCTCGGGATCGCCGTGGCGATAGACGTCGGCTGCGATGGTGCGGCCGAGGTAGCGGCCGTCCAGCGAGTACGCCTCCTGCTCGTAGCCGAACTCGTCGGTCACCAGCAGCAGGTCCTGCGCGGCGTCGAGCTGGATCGTCTCGACGATGCGCAGCGCGCCCGGCCCCTCGGCCTCCCCGAACGCGCGCACCAGGCGCGCGTCCACGCGGCTGCCCTCGGGTGCGGCCGGATCCACGTGCAGGCGGTAGTGCTTCACGCGGCGCGTGAAGTCGCCCCGCGGTTCCGTGCCCTCCGCCAGATCCGCCTCGTTACCGTAGTCGTCCGTGACGAAGACGTCGATGCTGCCGTCGTCGTTCGGACGGAAGGCGATGCCGTAGGGGAACACCAGCTCCGACTGGCCGAAGCTGCCGAGCGGCGTGAACTCCGGCAGCGAGAGCACCTGTACGCGCGCGTTGTCCCGCTCGACGACCAGCAGCAGGTCGCCGATCACGGCGATGCCGTTGGGGCGGTCGAACTCGCCCGGGTCATCGCCGCCGCGCCCGATGCGGCGCACCAGCCGGCCGGAGGGCGCGTGGAAGAGCCACAGATCGTCGGTGGCCTTTGCGGTGGCGATCACCCAGCTGCGACCCTGGCCCGACCAGTAGGCCGGCGAGTCGAGGTCGCTGGCCCGGTCGTAGGGCGACATCCACCGCTCGGGGACGACGACCACGCCCGCCAGGTCGGGCTCCGACGTGTGTGATGCCGCGCCCGCGCAGCCGAGCGCCGCGACCGCGAACAGCGGAGCGAGTACGCCTGCGAGCCCGCCACCTCTGGTCCGTCGTAGCCGCTGATGCCGCACGTGCTTCTCCCGCTGCCGTTTCGTCTCCGTGGCGTCGGGGCGCCGCTCTCGCAACGCGCGAGCCAGTGCCGGGGGCCGGATCCCGGCAGGCCCGGCTGCTGCATCAGTCCTCCGTGGACTCCGGCGGCCGCGGCGCGTCCGGCGCGGCAAGGGGCAGGCGCGGCCGGGCCGTCGATCGGGCGCGCCGCGCGGCACGCGTGCGCGTCCAGGCCAGCAGCTGTTCGTGCGCGTCGCGCGCGAGCGTGGCCCACGCAGGTGGCGTGTCGGGGCGCGGGAGCCACGGCGGAGGCGTGGCCACGGTCTTTTCGTCCGTCATTCGCACTCGCGGGGATGGGGATCCCCGAAAGCTCCCCACGGGGGACGTGCCTGCAATCGGCAGACATGTAACGGCGCCACGCCACCGCGTGCCGTTTCCGTAACGGTCGTGTAATCACGGGCCGCGGCTGGTCCCGCGGCCGTGGAGGGCCTACGCTTTCGACTCACGCGACGCGGCAAAGACGAGAGGAAATGGATCGTTCGCCCGCACACCGTTCGAACGCCGGCCGGCCGGCGCACGCCAGTCCGCGCGGCCGCTGGACGCCGTGGCTGGTGCTCACCGGCTCGCTGCTGCTGACCGCGGCCGCGACCGGCTTCGTTGCGCTGAGCGGCGCCGAGCGGGACGAGGCGCGCCTCCAGAACGCGGTGCTGAACGCCCGGGAGCGCATCGTGAGCCGGCTGGAAGCCTATACGACCACGCTGCGCGGCGGCGCCGGTCTCGTCTCGGTTTCCGATTCCATCACCTGCGACGGCTTCCGCGAATACCTGTCACGGCTGGCGGTGCAGGATCGCTATCCCGGCATCCAGGGCATCGGCTGGAGCGAGCGCGTAGCGAGCGGGGAGCCCGGGCCGGTGGACGAGCGCCACGCGATCCGCTGCCTGGAGCCGCTCGACGCGCGCAATCGCGCTGCGCTGGGCTACGACATGTACAGTGAGCCGACGCGCCGGCTGGCGATGGCGCGGGCGCGGGACAGCGGTCAGCCGGCGATGAGCGGCGCCGTCCTGCTGGTGCAGGAGATACGCGAAACGGCGCAGCAGCCCGGGTTCCTGCTCTACGTGCCCGTCTACCGGGGCGACACGGTGCCGTCCTCCGTGGCGGAGCGGCGTCGCCTGCTGCAGGGGTTCGTGTACGCGCCGTTCCGTGCCCACGACCTGTTCCGCGGCATCTTCGGCCCGGGCGAGCGGCCGCGCGTGAGCATCGCGGTCTACGACGGCGACACCGTTGCCGAGGAGGCGCTGCTGTACGCCTCGCCACGGCCGGACGGACACGTCCCGGCATTCCGCACGCGCGGGCGGCTGCAGGTGGCGGGGCACCCGTGGACGGTCGTGTACGAGTCGCTGCCGGCGTTCGAGGACGCGTCCACCAGCTACCTGGTCCCCGCGGTCGTGGGCGCGGGTCTGCTGGCCAGCCTGTGGCTGTTCTGGCTGGCGCGTGGCCAGGCGGTCGCGCGGGTGTCGGCGGAGCGGGCGAACCGGGCCAAGAGCGATTTCCTGGCGCGCATGAGCCACGAACTGCGTACGCCGCTGAACGCCATCGCCGGTTATGCGGAGCTGCTGCAGATCGGGGTGCCGGGGCCGGTCACGGAGACGCAGCAGGAGTACCTGACGCGGATCCAGCGGGCACAGCACCATCTGCTCGGCCTGATCAACGACGTGCTGAACTTCGCCAAGCTGGAGGCGGGGCGGGTGGTGTTCCGCGTGACGGAGGTGGACGTGGCGCGTGCGCTGGGCGATGCGGAGACGCTGGTGGCGCCGCAGGCGGAATCGCGCCGGCTGCGGCTGGAGCGGGAGCCGAGCCCGGTGGGCACGCGCGCCTACGCGGACGCCGAGAAGCTGCGTCAGATCCTGCTCAACCTGCTGAGCAACGCGGTGAAGTTCACGGACCCGGGCGGCTGGGTGCGCACGTCGTGGCAGGTGCGGGAGGGGATGGTACGCATCGAGATCCGGGACAGCGGCATCGGCGTCCCGGCCGAGAAGCTGGAGTCCGTGTTCGACCCGTTCGTGCAGGTGGACGCGGGGCTGTCGTCGGGGCGGCAGGGCACGGGGCTGGGCCTGTCGATCGCCCGCGAGCTGGCGCGCGCGATGGGCGGCGATATCGTGGCCACGAGCGAGGTGGGTGTCGGCAGCGCGTTCGAGGTCGTGCTCGTCGCGGCCGGCGGGGAGGCGCCGGCCTCGCCGCTGCCGGCGGCGTCGGCGGACGCGACGAGCAGCAACCCGAGCACGTAGATCAGCAGCATGGCGAGGCCGCTGGGCTCCAGCATGGAGAAGCGGCCGCGCGCGCGGTAGACCAGCGCCGCGACGCCCAGCGCCATCATCGCGCATGCGACCAGCGCGGAGAGCGCGTGGGCGGCGGACACGGTCGCCAGGATCGGGGCGTCCCGCCGGGCCACGTCCAGCGCGGTGAACATCAGCATGTTCACGGAGTTGCTGCCGAACAGGTTGCCGATGGCCAGGTCGACGGCACCGATGCGCACCGCCGCGAGCGACGCCACCGCTTCCGGCAGCGACGTGGCCAGGCCGACGAGCAGCGTGCCGACGAAGGTGTCGCCGAAGCCGGTAGCGTCGGCCAGCCGCTCGGCACTGCTGGCGAATACGGGGGCGGCGCCCAGGATCACCAGCGATGCGATGGCGAAGCCGATCGCCGCCGTTCGCAGGCTGCGCGGGTCCGGCTCGGGCTCCGGCGCCGCCACCTCTTCCTCGGCCACGGCGCGCCGCGCGGTGGCGCTGTGCAGGTAGACCAGGCGCGCGCCCAGCAGGTAGGCCGCCAGCAGCACCATGGAGCCGAGCCCGACGCCGCCGATGGCGATGGGCAGCCGCGCGAGCACGAAGGCGCCGGCCAGCGCGTTCAGCGTGATGGCCAGCGACGCCGCCAGTGCGTGGTCCAGCGTGGCGCGGCGGAAGATGCCGTAGCCGACGGGCGCCAGCGCCAGCAGCGCCAGGATCAGCATGTTGGCCATGCTGCTGCCGAACAGGTTGCCCGCGGCGATGTCGGGTGCGCCGATCAGCACGGCGGCGGTCGACGTGCCGAGCTCCGGCAGCGAAGTCGCGGCGGCGAGGAACACGGCGCCGACCCAGACGCCGCCCAGGCGGGTGCGCGCCGCGATGGTGTCGCCGTCGCGGGCCAGGCGGATGCCCGCGCCCACCACCAGTGCGGCCGACAGCAGGAACAGCAGCGCGGGCTCGAGCACGGTTTCCTCAGTCGTCGGCTGGCCGTACGCGAGCGCGCGCCAGCTGACCGAGCAGGGCGGGCACGGCGGCGAGGGCGCCGACCACCAGCCAGTCCAGGGCGGTCAGCGGCATCGTGTGCAGGACGGCCGCGACCGGCCGGACGTAAACCGCCACGAGCTGCAGCGCGATCACCAGGGCGACGGCGCCCAGCGCGGCGCGGTTGCCGAAGGCGCGCCGACCGACGACGTGCCGGCGGCTGCGCGCATTGCCGAGGTGGAAGAGCTGCGCGAGGGCGAGCGTCATGAAGGCGATGGTGACGGCGCGCTCCGCCCTGGCGCCGTCGGACAGCAGCGCCCACAGGAAGGCCGCGAGGGTTACGGCCGTGATCAGCACGGCGTGTCCGGCCACCGCGCGCAGGAAGCCGCGGGACAGGATGCCGGCGCGCGGGTCCCGCGGCGGTCGGCCCATCACGCGCGGGTCCGCCGGCTCCAGCGCGAGCGCCAGGGCAGGGAACGTGTCGGTCACCAGATTCAGCCAGAGTACCTGGATCGGCAGCAGCGGCAGCGGCAGCGCCGCCACGCCCGCGACGAACAGCACCAGCACCTCCGCCAGGTTACAGCTGAACAGGTAGAAGATGAACTTGCGGATGTTGTCGTAGATGACGCGGCCCTCCTCCACCGCGGCGGCGATGGTGGGGAAGCGGTCGTCGGTCAGCACGACGTCGGCCACCTCGCGCGCGACGTCGGTGCCGCGCCCGCCCATGGCCACCCCCACGTCCGCCTTCTTGAGCGCGGCGGCGTCGTTCACGCCATCACCGAGCATGGCCACGATCTGACCCTCGGCCTGCAGCGCCTCCACGATGCGCAGCTTGTGCGCGGGGCTGACCCGGCTGAACAGGGCGGCCGTGGTGAGGCGGTCCGCGCCGTCGGGCCGGTCCAGCTCACTGCCCGTCACGGCCCCGACCGCTCCGCCGCCGAGGCCGAGCCGGCCGGCGACGGCGATGGCCGTGGCCGCCTGATCACCCGTGATCATGACGGTGCGGATGCCCGCCGCCTCCAGCCGCCCGATGGTCTCGGCCACACCGGCGGCGGGCGGATCGAGCAGCCCGGTCAGCGCGAGCAGGGTCAGCCCTCGCAGCGCCTCCACGCCGGTACGTTCCGCGGGACCCGACGCCAGTGCGATGACGCGCAGCCCGGCCGCGGCCATCTCCTCGTTGCGCTGGAGCAGCCGGTGGCGCCGGTCCTCGTCCAGCTGGGTCACGCCCTCCGCAGTGGCGACGCGGGAGCAGCGCTCGAGCACCTCGGCCGGCGCGCCCTTCACATATGCGCGCAGCCCTTCGGGCGTGCCGTGGAAGGACGCGGTCAGGCGGTGCGCGCTGTCGAAGGGCACCTCCCCCCGGGGCTCCAGCTCCGCGGCGAGCGCGGCCGGATCCAGCCCGGCCTTGCGCGCCAGCACCAGCAGGGCGGCGTCGGTCGGATCGCCGACCACCGTCCAGGCGCCGTGCCGCTCGTGCACCTCCGCGCGGGGTGCCAGGGCACATACGCGCAGTGCCTCCGCCAGCGCCGGATGCGCATCGGCTCCCGCGCTTCGATCGTCCAGCAACAGTTCGCCCTCGGCGCCGTAGCCTGCGCCGGTGACACGCACCTCCGCGTCGGGCAGCGCAAGCGAGGTGACGGTCATCTCGCCGGCCGTCAGCGTGCCCGTCTTGTCGGTGCAGATCACCGTGGTGGAGCCGAGTGCTTCGACGGCGTGCAGTCGTCGCACGAGCGCGTTGCGGCGCGCCATGCGGCGCAGCCCGACGGCCAGCGTGATGGTGGCGACGGCGGGCAGCCCCTCGGGCACGGCGGCGATGGCGAGCGCGATGCCGGTCTGCAGCATGAGCGCCGCGTCCATGCCGCGCAGCGCACCGGTCGCGACGACCACGGCCGCCACGCCCAGCGTGATCCAGACCAGCCGCCTGCCCAGCTGGTCCAGCCGGCGCTCCAGCGGGGAAGGCCCTTCGGCGATGCCGCCGAGCATGCCGCCGATGCGGCCGAGCTCGGTATTCGCACCCGTGCCGAAGACCACCGCGACCGCGCTGCCCGCGGCGACCGTGGTGCCTGCATGGACCAGGGTGATGCGGTCGGGCAGCGGCGTGTCGGCCCCGAGCCCGGCCGCTTCGCTCTTGTCGACCGGTACCGACTCCCCGGTGAGCGCCGATTCGTTCACGCGCAGTGCCGCCGAATCCAGCAGACGGGCGTCGGCGGCGATGCGGTCGCCGGCGGTGAGCCGCAGCACGTCGCCCGGCACCACGGTCTCTCCGGAGACCACGGTGGGCCGGCCGCCGCGCAGCACCGTCGCGCGCGGAGCCGCGTGGCCCAGCAGCGCCTCCATCGAGCGGCGCGCCCGCAGCTCGACCGTGAAGCCGACGACGGTGTTCAGCAGCAGCACGAGCAGGATCGCCGCCGCCTCGATCAGGTCGCCCAGGAGCAGCGCGACGAGGGCGGCGGCGCCGAGCAGCGCGACGACCACGCTGGCCAGCTGAGCGAGCAGGATCCGCCACGCCGGTATCGTGGCTGCGCGCACGAGCCGGTTCGGACCGTGGCGTTCCAGCCGGCGCGCGGCCTCCCCGGCACCCAGGCCGGCCCCACTGCTGTCCAGCCGCTGCAGCGCCTGGTCCGCAGGGATGGCATGCCATGCCTCGGCGGCGACCTGCGCCTCCGCCGGCTTCGCTCTCGTGATCGGAGCCATGCCCCAAGATAGGGAGCGCGCCGTTCCGGACAGTCGGGTTGTTCCCTCCGCCCGCGCCGGGGAATCCCGCCGCCGTCCGCGCGCGTCGCTTCGTCCCGGCCCAGCAGGCGTTCACCCCGTGGGCCGCATCCATCGGGCGGCCCAGCCGCATCGTGCAGCCACACCAGCGACCCGGGGGGAGGAGCGACGTCCGTGATGAGGGGAAGAACCGCCCGCCGCGCGGGCATCGCGCCGACCGCCACGGTCACCCGGCTCGCGGGCATCGGACCCGCTTTGCTGGTCGTGCTGCCGCCGCCTGCACGCCCGCGCCCGAAAGAGCGCCCGCCCCGGTGGAGGAGCGCGTGCGGAGCGCCGGGGAGGTGGTGCCGGATGCGCCGCCGACCAGCGCCGCCGTGCTGGCCATGCTGCCGGACGGGGAGACGAAGCGGTCGTTCCTCCTCGACTGCACCGGATGCCACCAGATGGATGCCTCGCGGGCGTTCCCCGACGGCCGTGCGCGCACCCGCGACGAGTGGGCGACGATCGTCGCGCGCATGCTCGGCTTTGCCGGCGCCCGCTCCAGCTTTCCGGTGATCGGCGCGGATCGCGATCCGGCGGCCACCGCGGACTGGCTGGCGCGGCACTGGACCTCGCCGCCGGCCGGCTCACCCGACTATCGCGCGGTCGTCCCCGCGGACGTGCAGGAGTTCCCGTTCCCGCAGCCGCAGGACCTGCCGCACGACCTGGCCGTCCACCCGGACGGAGGCATCGTCGTCACGGGCATGTTCACCCACCGCATGTACCTGCTGGACCCGTCTCTCGGCACGTGGAGCGACGTCGCGATCCCGGTGCAGGGCGCCAATCCCCGCGCGCTCGACCTGGACGCCGCCGGCGACTGGTGGGTGCTGCTCGGCGGCCCCGGCAAGGCCGCGCGCTACCGGGTGGACGACGGCGAATGGGACGTGTGGGACATCGGCATGTACGGCCACAGCATCCGACCCGACCGGCGCGGACGCGCGTGGTTCAACGGCCACTTCAGCAAGGACCCGGTGCAGCTCGGCTACGTCGACGCCGCCAGCGGGGAGGTACGGCTCTTCGACGTGCCGGGACCCGCACCGCTGGCCGACGGCGGTGGACCGATTCCGTACGGGCTGCGCGTGGCACCCGACGGCAGCGTGTGGATGACCGAACTGGCAGGGAACCGCCTGATCCGGCTGGAGCCGGAGACGGGCCGGTTCGACATCCATGCGCTGCCGAGCACCGTGAGCGGACCGCGGCGGCCGGACGTGGCCGCCGATGGCACGGTCTGGATCCCCGAATACTCGGGCGGCGGCGTGGCCGCCTTCGAGCCGGCGACCGGGCGGTTCCGCCGCCACGAACTGCCCTACCCGGACGCGCTGCCGTACGTGGCCGTGGTGGATGACGCGCGCGGACGCGTATGGATCGGCACCGGCGCGGCCGACGCGCTGTTCATGATCGACACCGCGTCCGGCCGCGTCTCGACCGTGCCGCTGCCGACCCGCGGCGCGCTGGTGCGACACCTGGACGTGGAGCCGGCGACGGGCGCCGTGTGGGCGGCCTACGGCGCGTCGCCCGGCATCCCCTCACGCATTGCGCGCGTCCAGCTGCGCTGAGCCGCTACCCGTTCTCGCGCCGGATCGCACGCACCAGCTCGTCCTTGCTCATGCCGCTGCGCCCCTCGATGTCCAGCTCCTTCGCGCGGTTGTACAGCTCACGCTTGCTCCGCGCCTCGAGGCCGCTGTTCGGATTGCCCGTGCCCTGCGTGGTGCGATTGGGCGTCCGGCCTTCCTCGCGCCGCTGCTTGTTGACCGTGCGGGCCGCGATCTCCTTCGGGCGGTCCTTCGTCCGGCCCCGCTCCCGCTCGCTGTCCTTGACGTGCTCGTACATCCGCTCGTCCTTGTCACTCCATGCGTCCGGCATAACATCCTCCCGTATGGGTGTCCCGTTCGCCCCGTCACAGGGCAAGAGCGATTCCCGTCCTCCCGCTTCGAGGTCCGTCATGAGATACAGCCGCCTGTTCCTGCTCCCACTCCTCGCCGCCGCCTGCTCCTATTCACCGCCACCCGTCGACGTGCAGGGCGACGATCTCGCGCTGGCCGCGCTCGCCGGCGAGTGGAGCGGGACCTACTCCAGCGACCGCAGCGGCCGCACGGGGTCCATCCTGTTCCGACTGGACAGCCAGGGACGCACCGCATTCGGCGACGTGCTCATGATCCATCGCACCGAGCCGGCGCCGCCCCTGGACCGCGATCAGGTCCGCATGGCCTGGGAGCGGCGCGGCGAGCGGACGCAGGTGCTGCGCATCACCTTCGTGCGCGCGGAGGCGACTGACGTATTCGGCGTGCTCGAGCCCTACGAGGACCCCGACTGCGGCTGCCGGCTGGAAACCAGCTTCTCCGGCCGTATCGACGGCGATCGGGTGCAGGGCACCTTCATCAGCCGCCATATCGAAAGCGGAGAGGTCGCCCGCGGCGAGTGGAGCGTGCACCGCGTGGACTAGTCCGTCGCGCCGCAGAGCGCGATGGACTTCCACCGGTCCCTGTCACGGTTCGGCCCCGCCGCGGGCCGGGTTGTCCCACACCCCTCGGCCGGCGTCCCGTCGCCCTGCATCATGAAGGTGCCCCAGGCTTGACACGTGTGCCCGCGGGTGCTAAATACACAGCACACTGCTAAAAAATCAGCAAGGACGGCGGGCATGGTGGCGAGGAGTGAACTGAGCCGGCGGGAGCGGCAGATCATGGACGCGCTGTATGCGCGGGGTCGCGCGACGGTGGCGGAGGTGATGGAGGACATGCCGGATCCGCCGAGCTATTCCGCGGTGCGGGCGACGCTGCGGATCCTCGAGGAGAAGGGGCACGTGTTCCACGAGCAGGACGGTCCGCGTTACGTGTACGTGCCGGTGGTGGAACCGGAGCGGGCGCGGGACGCGGCGATGGACCACCTGGTGAAGACGTTCTTCGATGGTTCTCCGGAGGAGGCGATGGTGACGCTGCTGCGGCTGACGGATGCGGAGATGCCGGAGGACGAACTGGATCGGATCCGTGGGCGCATTCGCGAAGCGCGCAGGCAGGGGAGGTAGAGATGACGGCCATGCTGGAGGCGCTGGGCTGGATGGAGGCATCGCTGCTGGCGCTGCTGGGCGCGGGTGCGCGTTCGGTGGTGCTGCTGTCGGTGGTGCTGCTGGGTGCGCTGGCGCTGCGGGGCACGTCGGCGGCCACGCGGCACGCGCTGTGGAGCGCGGCGTTCGTGGTGCTGCTGCTGCTGCCGCTGAGCGAGCTGCTGCCGTGGCGGCTGCCGCTGCTGCCGGCGCCGGCGGCGCAGACGCTGGTGTCGTCCGAGCCGTCGTCCGCCTGGGAAGCCGCGGCGGGGGATGGCGCGCTGCGCTTCACGCTGCCGCCGGCGGGCGCTGGTCCCGAGCCCGCGCCGGAGCCGGCTGCGGGACCCGCCCCGGCGTCGTCCCGGCAGTCGGACATCGGCGCGCCGGGGTCGGGCGCCGAGCCGCAGGTGCCGCTGCAGCCGAATGGTGGCGTGGTCGCTTCGACGTGGTCGTGGCTGAGCGGAGGCGGCGCCGATCGCCCCTCGTCGGTCACGATCCTGATGGTGCTGTGGGCCGCTGGCGCGCTGCTGGTGGCGGGCCGCCTGCTGCTGGGGCACTGGGTGGTGCGGCGCGTGGTGCGAGGTGCCGAGCCGGTGGTCGGCGCGGACTGGACGACCCCGCTGTACGAGAGCGCCGACGTGCTGGACGTGGAAGGTGATGTCCGGCTGCTGCGCACGGACGCCTCGCCCATCCCGTTCGCCACGGGCGTGCTGCGCCCCACGATCGTGCTGCCGGAGGCGGCGGAGTCGTGGGACGCGGAGCGGCGCCGCGCCGTGCTGATGCACGAGCTGGCGCACGTGCGGCGCAACGACCTGCTGCTGCACTACGCCAGCCGCTGGGTGTGCGCGTTGTACTGGTTCAACCCGCTGGTCTGGCTGGCCGCGCGCCGGCTGCGCGCGGAGAGCGAGCGCGCCGCGGACGACATGGTGCTGAGCGTCGGCACGCGCGCGTCGGACTACGCGGATCACCTGCTGCAGATCGTCGCGTCGGTGGGGCGTGTCGGCATGCCGGCGCCGGCGCTGCCGCTCGCGCAGCGGCGCGAGTTCGAGGGCCGCATGCTGGCGATCCTGGAGCCGGACGTGCGCCGTACGCGGCCCAGCCGACGCGCCAGCGTCGCCATTGCCGTTGGCATCCTCGCGCTCGCGCTGCCGGTCGCCGCGCTGGCGCCGGCCGGCCCGATGCCGGGCGAGGAGGAGCTGGCGGCATCGCCGGACCAGGACCGCACCGAGTGGCAGCAGGGCGACGGGGCATCCGGCGAGTGGAAGAAGCACGGGCGCAACAGCAACAGCAACAGCAACACGAATACGAACTCGAACACGAATACGAACACCGACTCCGACACGGACGTCCACGTCGACGTTCATGCGGACGTGGACGGGGCGTGCTGCGAGGGCAAGATCGCGCCGTCGATGGAGCAGTGGATGGGCGCGGTGGGCGCGGCGGCCGTCGCCGGAGCCGGCCTCGAGAGCTTCGACGTGGCGCTGAGCGCCGGGCCGAACGGCACCATCCACGCCGAGCTGGCGGAGGCGCTGTCCGCGGCCGACCAGGACGACCCGCGTGCGGTGCAGGCGCTGATCCGCCTGCTTCAGACGGATCCCGTTGCCGACGTGCGCCGCACGGCCGCCTGGGCGCTGGGCGAGCTGGAGGCGCGCGCCGCCGTGCCGGCCCTGTCCCGCGCCGTGCGCGAGGACGACGACGCCGAGGTGCGCGCCGCCGCGGCGTGGGCGCTCGGCAACATCGAGGATCCCGCGGGCGCCGACGCCCTCGCCGTCGCGCTCGGCGACAGCAATGAGGACGTGCGGCAGCACGCCATCTGGGGGCTCGGCCAGATCGAGGACGAGCGCGCCGTGCCCGCGCTGATCCGCGCGCTCGGCGAGGGGCCGCTGGACGCGCGCCGCCAGGCCGCGTGGGCGCTCGGCGAGATCGAGGCACCCGCAGCGACCGATGCACTCGTCCGCGCCCTAGCCAGCGACGATGTGGAACTGCGCCGCATGGCCGCCTGGGCCCTCGGCCAGATCGAGGACCCGCGCGCTGCCGACGCGCTCGGCCGCGCCCTGGGCGACAGCGACGCCGAGGTGCGCCAGATGGCCGTGCACGCGCTGGGCGAGCTGGAGGACCCGGCCGCGGCGGGCGGCCTCGTGCAGGCGCTCGGAGACAGCGATCCGGAGGTGCGCGCCTACGCCGCCATCGCCCTCGGCGACCTGAACCTCGACCGGGCGCCACAGGCCCTCGTCAATGCCCTGCGCGATGCCGATCCGGAGGTGCGCGAGGCCGCGGCGCACGCGCTATCCGAGATCGAGGATCCGGCCACCGTGCCCGCCCTGGTCGCCGCGCTGGACGACTCGAACCCGGCCGTGCGCGACATGGCCATGCACGCACTGGCGGAGCTGGACAGCGACGTCGCCAACGACGCGCTGGTCGAGGCGCTCCGCTCCGACGATCCCAACGTGCGGCGACGCGCCGCCGAGGCGATCGGCAACCAGTAACCCGTCGGGACGGAAGGCGCCGCGGCGCACCCCGCCGCGGCGCCTTTTTCTCGGCCGCAAACTGCTAAAAAAACAGCATGGAGGCACCATGAGGAAGACGATCGCGACCGGCATCTGCTGCGTGGCACTGGCTGTTTCGCCGTTCGGGCGGGGCGGCGAGGCCGCGGCGCAGACGGTGACGGATGCGGACAGCGGGCGGAGCTCGTCGGCGTCGGCGGCGCTGGTGGCGGAGGCGGTGCGGGTGGCGGAGGCGCCGGTGGTGGACGGCCGACTGGACGATGCCGCGTGGGCGAGTGCGCCGGTGCTGGCCGGGCTGGTGCAGCGGGAGCCGGAGCAGGGCGTGCCGGCGCGGGACGCGACGGAGGTACGCATCGTCTACGACGCCAGCGCGATCTACGTGGGGGCGCGCATGAGCGGTGATCCGGCCGAGATCCGGGCGGACGTTACGCGGCGGGACGTGAGCGCGGGTGCGGAGGAGCTGGTGATCTCGCTGGACACGTACCGTGACGGCCGTACCGCGTACACGCTCGTGGTGACGGCGGCGGGCAGCCGCATCGACTACTACCACTCGTCGGACTCGGAGACGAACCGCGACTATTCGTTCGATCCGGTATGGCAGGCGCGCACGACGCGAGACGACGGCGGCTGGACGGCGGAGGTGCGCATCCCGCTCTCGCAGCTGCGTTTCAGTCCGGGTGCGGATCAGGTCTGGGGGCTGAACGTCGTGCGGGTGCGCCCGGCGATCCAGGAGGAGGCCTACTGGGCGCTGGTGGGTCGGGAGCAGACGGGCTGGTCCTCGCGCATGGGTGAGTTGCGCGGGCTGAGCGGCCTGGACGCCGGCCGGCGGGTGGAGCTGCAGCCGTACGTGGCCAGCTCGGCGACGCTGGCCAGCGGCACGGACGGGGACGACCCGTTCGCCGATCCGAGCACGGCCGCGCTGCGGGGGGGCGCCGACGTGAAGGTCGGGCTGGGCTCGAACCTCACGCTGGACGCCACGTTCAACCCCGACTTCGGCCAGGTGGAGGCGGACCCGGCGGTGGTGAACCTGTCGGCGTTCGAGGTCTTCTTCGATGAGCGGCGTCCGTTCTTCACGGAGGGTGCCGGTCTGTTCTCGGTGGGCGACCTGTTCTACTCGAGGCGCATCGGCGCGCCGCCGCACGGCGATCCGAGCGCCGACTACGTGGAGGAGCTGGACAACACCACCATCCTGGCGGCGAGCAAGCTGACCGGTCGGCTGCCGTCGGGTCTGTCGATCGGCGTGCTGGGCGCGCTGACGCAGGAGGAGGTGGTGCGGATCTACGACGAGGGCACGGACACGTTCGGTGAGGCGGTGGTCGAGCCGATGACGGGCTACGGTGTGCTGCGCATGGACCAGCAGTTCGGCGCGGCGGGCTCCAACGTCGGCTTCATCGTGACGGGCGTCGGCCGGGCGCAGGGCGACCATCCGGAGCTGTCGGACATCCTGGCGGACCAGGCGTTCTCGGGCGCGATCGACGGCCGCTACCGCTGGGCGGGCGGCATGTACGACATCAACTTCCGCCTGTCGGGCACGTCGGTGCACGGCTCACCGGACGCGCTGGTGCGGCTGCAGCACTCCAGCCGTCGCTATTTCCAGCGGCCGGACGCGGACCACGTGCAGGTGGACTCGGCGATGACGTCCATGCAGGGCTACGCGGTGGACCTGGGCCACAGCCGCAACAGCGGCGACCACTGGCTGTGGGACGTGGACTTCTGGATGGAGTCACCGGGCTACGAGCCGAACGACCTGGGCCGCCTGAGCAGCACGGACGGCATCGGCGGCTATGCGGGGATGACCTACCGCGAAACGACTCCGGGCCGGCTCTTCCGCAACTGGGCGATCGAGCTGATGAACGCGCAGGAGTGGAACTATGGCGGCACGCATACCAGCTCGTGGTACGGGCTGAACATGCGGGGTACGCTGGCCAACTTCTGGTACGCCGAGTTCGGCATCGACTACGAGCCGCCCGTGCTGAGCCACACCATGACGCGCGGCGGTCCGCTGATGGAGACCACCGGCTTCTTCGGTCCCTTCGCCGGGTTCGAGACCCGGTCGGGCCGGGACGTGCAGCTCGGCTTCTGGGCGGGCGGCGGCACCGACCGGCTGGGCGGCTGGGGCTACTGGATCTCGCCCGACTTCAGCTACCGGCCCAGCCCCCGCCTCGAACTGTCCTTCGAGCCGGAGTACAATCGCAACTTCGAGCCGCGCCAGTACGTGACCACGCTGGACAACGGCCGTGCCGCCACCTTCGGCTCCCGCTACGTCTTCTCGAACCTGGACTACAGCGAGCTGGCCGCCCGCATGCGCGTGAACTACGCGATCGGGCCGGACCTGACCCTGGAAACCTATCTCGAGCCGTTCGTCTCGAGCGGCGACTACCACGACTTCGGCGAGCTGGCGCGTCCCGAGGACAGCGACCTGCTGTTCTACGGCAATGACGGCACGACCATCGTCGAGCGGAGCGACGGCGACTACGACGTGACGGACGGCGCGTCCACCTTCGTGGTGCCGGGCAGGGACTTCAACGTGCGCTCGTTCCGCAGCAACGTGGTGCTGCGCTGGGAATGGCGGCCGGGCAGCACGCTGTTCCTGGTCTGGCAGCAGGACCGCGCGGGCGCGGGTGAGGCCGGCCGCATGGTGCGGCCGGGCGACCTGGGACGCAGCCTGTCGGCCGCGGGCGACAACTTCCTGGCCGTGAAGATGACGTACTGGCTGCCGCTGTGAGGGTGGCGGGCCGCCGGCGTCTCCAGGCGCCGGCGGCGACCTTCCTTCGAAGGCCGCAGCCGCTACTCGACGGCAGGCCCCACTCGAAAACCAGGCCGCCGCCGCTGCTCGACGGCAGGCCCTATTCGAAGACCAGACGCAGCCCCAGCTCGAGCGTCTGGCTGTGCCGCGCCTCCCCGAACGGATCCACGATCACGTCCTCGACGCGGGCGCGCAGCTGCAGCAGCCATGACAGGTGATGGAACGCGGAAACGCCCACCACCAGCGCGGGCTCGACATCGTATTCGGCGGCCGAGGTGGTGCCGGGGGTGCCGCCCGGCACGAAGCCGGAGTCGGCCGCGACGACCACCGCCTGGTGCCAGGCGCCGCCGCCGCGGGCTTCCAGCGTGAGCCCGGTCCAGCCGCCGACCACGTCCCACTCCACGCCGCCGGTCAGCAGCCAGTACTCGTTGCGGAATCCGATGTCGATGCTGTCCTGCACGGTCACGACGCCGGCCTCGTCGGTTTCCGCGCGCGCGGCGTCCAGTACCAGCCGCACGTTGCGCTCGGGGCCGAGCAGCCCGTAACCGGTTTCCAGTCCCAGGCGCACGCCGCCGATCCAGCCGGGGTTGCCCGAGCCGCGCTCGTTGCGCAGGTCGTCGAAGAACGCGCCGCCGTAGGCCTCGAAGCGCAGCGTGCCGATGTTGCTCTGGCCGGCGGCGGGTGCGGCGGCCGTACCGCACAACACGAGCAGCAGCAACACCAGCCTGAGGGAAGGCGGAGGCAGAGGCGAAGGTGGAGGCGAACCCACGCTTCCGCCCGCATGCTGACGCCCGGCCAGGCTCTGCGTCGGACCCACCTTCTGTCGCTGCCTCTGCCTGCAGTTCATCGCCGACCCGTGTTCAGCACGTCGATGCCGCGGAACCTGGCCACGGGCGAGCCGTGCGACACGGCGTTGACCTGGCCGGGCTGCCCCTTGCCGTCGTAGAAGGTGCCGTGCACCTCGTAGGAGGAGGGGCCGCCGATCATGTCCATCGCGTTCCAGAAGTCCAGCGTGTTGGCCTGGTAGGCCACGTCGCGCAGCCGGCGCACCTTGCGGCCGTCGCGGATCTCCCAGGCGACCTGGCCGCTGAACTGGAAGTTGTAGCGCTGCTGGTCGATCGAGTAGGAGCTGCGTCCCTCGATGTAGATGCCGCGCTCGGTCGCGGCGATCACGTCGGCCACGCCGTGATCGGTCTCACCCGGCAGCAGGTTCATGTTGGGCATGCGCTGGAAGGGGATGCTGCTCCACGAGTCGCCATGCGCGCAGCCGTGGCTGCGGCGCACGCCCGTCTGCTCCTCGATCCAGCCGGCCTGCTCGCGCGTGGTCTGGTAGTCGACGAACACGCCGTCGCGCACCATGGCCCACTCGTCGGCGGGCACGCCCTCGTCGTCCCAGCCGACCGTGGCCAGTGCGCCGGGCGTGGTGCGTTCGCCCTGGATGTTCATGAACTCCGGGCCGTAGCGCGTGTTGCCGAGCACGCGGGCGGGCGGCGCCAGGAAGCTGGTGCCGGCGTAGTTGGCCTCGTAGCCCATGGCGCGGTCCAGCTCGGTGGGATGGCCGATCGACTCGTGGATGGTCAGCCACAGGTGCGAGGGGTGCAGCACCAGGTCCCACTCGCCGGCGTCCACCGGCGTGGCCGACAGCTGCGCCACCGCGTCCTCCGACCAGGCCTCGACCGCGTCGGCCGTGAAGCTGTCGCGCAGGTACTCGTAGCCGCGCCCCTGCGGGTAGACCACCCACTGCCGCGACGCGAAGTCGGACCGGTCGGAGCTGACCGCCGTGATGTCCATCGACGGGTTGGCGCGGATCAGCGTCTGCGCGGCGATGGTGCCGTCCGTGGTCGCGACCGTCTTCTCCTCCTTCACGAAGTGCACGCCGCTGGACACGAAGCCGACGCCGTTCTGCCGCAGCGCCACGTCGTTCGCCTCCAGCAGCAGCGCGACCATGTCCTCGATCGGCACGTCCCACGGGTCGACCTCGTAGTCGCTGCGCCAGGTCACCTCACCGAACGCCTCGACGGGCGCCAGCCGCACGGGCGCGCGCTCCACGGCCGCGTTGGCCGCGCCGATGCGCGCCGCCTGCGTGCCGGCCGTCGTGGCCGCATCGCGCGTCAGCGCGTCGGTCGCGGCGAAGCCCCAGCTGCCGCGCACCAGCGCGCGCACGCCGATGCCCATCGACTCGCTGTCCGACACGCCCGTGATCTGCCGCTCCCGCGTGGACACGCGGCGATTCAGGTAGCGGCCGACGCGCGCGTCGGCGTACTCGGCGCCGGCGGAGCGCGCCGCGTCCAGCGCCGCGAGCAGCAGCTCCTTCACCACCGGGTCCACGTAGCCGGCCGCGCCGCCGACGTAGGGCGCGTGACCGGGCTGCATGCCCTGGAGCGGGCGGGCCAGGCCTTCCAGCCCGGGCAGCACGATCAGTCCACCCGCCGCAGCGGTGGCGCCCTTCACGAAATCGCGGCGCGGCATCCCATGACGGTTCGGCATCAGACGGCCTCCGAGACGCTCGAGAAATGGAACGCCGGCACGCGCACGGCCGGCACTTCCCGCGCCGCACTGACGCGCACCGGGCGGCTCAGCGCCTCCACCTGCGCGAGCGCGGTCAGCGGCGAGTCGTTCCAGCGGAAATTGTTGACCGGGTACTGGATGCGGCCGTCCTCGACCCAGAACGTGCCGTCGCGCGTGAGCCCCGTGTAGAGGATCGTGCGCGGATCCACGGAGCGGATGTACCAGAAGCGCGTGACCAGCACCGCGCGCTCCGTTTCCGCGATGATCTGCTCCAGCGTCTGGTCGCCGCCGCTCATGCGCAGCGAACCGGGGAACCCGGTCGGCTCGGCGCCGCGCCGGTCCGCCCAGTAGCGCGAGTAGGACAGCCGCTCCAGCCGGCCGTCGTCGATCCAGGTCACCGGCGTCACGGGCAGGCCGTCGTTCATGAAGGGGGAGGACCCGAGGCCGACCGGGTCGCTGCGCAGCGAGATGCGCTCGTCCAGGATGCGCTCGCCGATCGCCGTCGCCTCCCCAGGCCGCGAGAAGGCGCTGCGCCCCTCGTCCGCCCGCCGCGCGTCCAGCGCCGAGGCCAGCAGGCCGATCAGGTCGTCCGTCGCCGCCGGCTCCAGGATCGCCGGATACACGCCCGGCTCGAGCGGCCGCGGCTCCCGCGACCGCATCGCCTTCTCGAACGCGCGCGAGTGGATCACCCCGGGGTTCAGCGACGACCAGTCGCGGTGGCCGCCCTGCGCCCAGCCCGAGCCGCGGCCGTCGGCGGTGCGCACGGTCAGCGTGTAGTCCACGCCGGTGGACGGGTGGTAGCCGAACAGGCCGTTGGAGTTGGCGACCGCCGACGCGCCCGCGTCCACCTCCAGGAAGCCGGCCACCTCCATCCCCTCCGAGCGCGCCCGCGCGATCGCGTCCGCCGCCACCTCCGCCCGCGTCGACGCGTCCAGCGACGCGGTCGCTTCCGCGTAGCCCTCGATCCCGCGGTAGTTCGCCGGCGACAGCTCCGGCATCATCTCCGGATCCTCCGGCGCCAGCCGCGCCAGCCGCTCGGCACTGTGCACCGCCTCCCGCAGCGATGCGTCGTCGAAGCGGTTGGTCGAGACCGTCGCCTCGCGCCGGCCGAAGCGGACCGTGATCGCCGCCTGCGCGTCCGTCGCCTCCCCCGCGGTGGTGATGCGGTTCACCGCGTAGCGCGTGTTGCCGCGCCAGCCGCTGCCCAGGTTCACGCGCGCCTCGTCGGCCGTGGTCATGCCGAGGATCCGCTCCGTCAGCGCACGCGCCTCGTCCTCGCTCAGGCCGCGCCGCGGGTCGGACAGCGGCCGTGCCGGGGCCGCGCTCGCGCCGCGCACGCGCGCCAGGGAAGCGCCGATCAGCTCGCGTCGTTGCATGGGTCTCCGTGGTGATGGGTGGCCGGAAAGGTTCGGCCGCGCCTCCGGCTCCGGCAAGTCGGCGCGCCAGTCGACCGATTCTGCCATGGCGGCGCCCGGGCGCCGGTGCGGAATTCGGCGCGTGAACCCGTAACCCGGTAGATCATGATGTCAGATCGCAGCGGCCTTGGTATGGTGGTGGATGTGGCCTTCCTTCTCGCCCTCCTGCTGATGGCGGGGCTTCTGATCCGTCGCGAGGGTCGGGCGCACAATGATCAGAGGCCGATCGTTCTGGAGGGCCGGCGCCTCGGCAGCATCGAGGTGGTCGACAGCGGCGGGCAGCGGCTTGGCATCGACGCCGCGCGTGAGCGGCAGCCCCACCTTCTCTTCGTGTTCCGATCCGACTGTCCCGCATGCGCGCGCCAGCGTGAGGGCTGGGGCGAACTGGCGGAGCTGGCCCGTTCGGCGGGCGTCGAGGTGCTGGCGCTGACCGGCGAACCCCTCACTCCGTCGATCCGAGCGTATCTCGAGGACGCCGGCGTGCCGGTCCTTTCGATCAAGGATCCAAGCCCGTTGATCGAGTTGGGGGTTCTGAGCGTACCGACGACCATTCTGGCCGACGAGACCGGCGTGATCCGCTTCGGCTCGGTCGGCATAATAGGGAATATCGAGATGGCGGCGAGAGCGATCGAACACGCGCGGGCGAGAAGCCAAACTCCCGAAGGAGTGGGACAATGAAGCGATTTCGACTCTTCATCGCGCTGGCCGCGATAGGTGTGGCCGCGCCGAAGTCCGCAGCCACGGAGGCGTGGCCGGACGGCTGTATGGTGCTGTGCTGGAAGCAGGCAATGGAAGTATGTCCGGTGGTGTACGACAACGACCAGAGCCAGTGCTATCTGTACTATCTCGGCTGTTACACCGCATGCACCACCTACAACAGGAGCTGACCGATCATGACCGTCATGAAGCGCGTGCTCGCGATCGGTGTACTGGCGCTGGCCGGAGCCGACCCCGCATCTGCAGCCGAGAAGGATCCATGCGAGGCGTTCTGCATCGGTACCTGGGCCTCCTGCATGGCAACGGCGATGATTCTGCGTGATGGCGACATGATCGCCGACTGCGACGCCTGGCTGGACGGGTGCCTCTACGGGTGCACGATCTCCCCGGCCAACAAGTAGGACACGATGCCGCGCTCGCCGCTGTTCGCATCTCTCGCCGCCCTGCTGACGGGATGTGGGCTGACCGGATGCGCAGATGAAACCGCTGATGGTGTCTTCGCCGAACTCAGTGCGGTGGACGAGGGCGCGGTGCACGTCCTTCCGTTCACTGCAGCCTCGCTTCAGGTGGCGGCCGACGGCCATGTATGGCTGGCGGATCTGAGTTCGCGCCGCGTAGTCGAGCTCGATGGAACGTCGGGTGCCGTGCGGCGATCGCTCGGGCAGGACGGCTCGGGTCCCGGTGAGATGCGAGCTCCCGGAGCACTGGCTGTCACACCCGGCGGCGTCATCGCACTAACCGATGCACGGCTCCTGCGCCTCACGGTCTGGAATGCCGACGGCTCGCTGAATTCGACTTTTCCGCTGTCAGGCTTTCCGCTGGAGATGAGATCAGATGGCGAGCACCTGCTCGTCCTGTACACCTCCCCAGTGGGAGGAGGCTACTGGCTAGAGCGGATCACGCGGGGCAGCCCGCCGTTCGAAGCAGTGGGCTCACTCGATTCGATGTTCCCGGACGAGTTCGCGCCCGCGGACGGGGAACCAGTGCCTTGGCCGGAGATGACCATCTGCTCCGACCGCTCGATAGTCGTCGGACTACAGCGCCGCTATCGCTTCGTTCGAGTCGGCACGAGAGGCATCCCGCTCGGCGTGTCGGGACGGCAACTACCCCGGCGCTACATGAGCGAAGCGGACGAGGAACGCGTGCGAGCGACGCTGGAGGCGCGGGCGGGCCAAATGGGCGTTCCGTCATCGCTGATAGAGGAGTCGCTGAAGCGCGAGCGTGAACGCCCAGTTCCGCACTTCTCCGGCGTCTGGGGTGACGATCGTCGCCGACTCTGGATCGACACCACCCGCGGTGATTCGACTCGCAGCGTTATCGACGTCATGACCTGTGACGGCGACTTCCTGGGCAGCGTGGTGCTACGCGACGACGTCCAGGATCTGGTCGTACGCCATGACACGATCGTCGCATTGGTGCGCAGGGCATACCAGAACGACCAACAGGGAATAGACCGCTATGCCATTCAACACTGACGTCGTGGTTGGACCGGCTGTGATGCTGCTCCTCTGCACTCCGTCGGTAGGACTGGCGCAGCGGACGCTTGAGCTTCGGGGGCCTGCATCCGCGATCGTCCTCGAGCAACACAGCACGGCGGCGTTGCCCGATAGCTTCTCGGCCCCTCGCGCGGTCGCGTTCGACGGGACGAACCTCGTCCTCTCCCGACGCGGCGTCAGGTACTTCTGGGTCACGGGTGCCGCGGGAACGGGTGAGCGCCCGGGCTGCACGACCGAGGATGTGATGTGGGTGGGCAGCCTTCCCAATGCATTCGTCTTCTCGCGCATGTCGGAGTTGTTCCATTGCGACCCCTGGAGCGGGCGCACGAGGCCACTCGGCCGAGCTCCCTTCATCCCTGCCCGTATGGGTGCGGCCCAAGGCGACCGGATCACATACACCACGATGGTGCCCGGGGAGAGCTTCGTCGTGGTCGCAGTGGACGCGCAGTCGGGCGGGCAGGTGGGACAGTTCGAGCTGCAGGTCGATGACTCCCTCCTGGTCTTTCGGGGTCCCAACGACACGCCGCTGCCTTTCGTGTCGACCGCGCCTCTCGGCGCGGGTGACATCCTGATCGCGAATCCGCAGACGCTGGCGGTCGCACGGTTCGTGGCGGGCGGCCAACGTATTTGGCTATACGCGCCGTCGGATTGGGAGCCCACGCGATACTCGCCGGTGGAACGGGAGGAGTACCTGGCGCGCATGAGCTCCCGCGCCGACCATCAGGACTTCGGCAACCAGATGCTCGACCGGGGCAAGCCGTATTTCCTGCCCGAGAACTTCGATGTCGACGACGAGCGCGTCTGGATCGCCGTGACCGAGGGCAACCCCGAGCGCCATCGTCTACTCGCCGTCGATCTGGCCTCGGGCGTTGCCACGTCTGCGGAGTACGATCATCCGATCTCCGCGCTGGCCGCCGAAAACGGCCGTCTCGCTATCGTGCGGGAGCGAGACGGCCGTTCGGAACTCGTGATCTACGACGTGGGCCCGCCCTGACGCCTCAGCCCACCACGATGTTGATCAGCTTGTCCGGCACGTAGACCACCTTGCGCACGGACTTGCCCTCGACGAAGCGCTGCACGTTCTCGTCGGCCAGCGCGGCGTCGCGGGCGTCCTGCTCCTCGATGCCGCGCGGCATGGGCATGCGCGCCCGCAGCTTGCCATTGACCTGCACCACGAACTCCACGGTATCGGCCACCGCCCTGGACGGGTCGTAAGCCGGCCAGAGGCCGCGCGCGCCGCCGTCGTCCACGGCCACCTCGAACGGCACGCGCGTCTCGACCCGCTCGCTGGAACGGCGGAACAGGCTATCCGCGTGGCCCAGCCGCTGCCACAGCTCCTCGGCCAGGTGCGGCGCGAAGGGCGCGACCATCACGACCAGCGGCTCCACCTCCGCGCGATTCGCGGACCGGCCGCCCTCACGCACGGCGTTCAGATACTCCATCATCGCGGCCAGCGCCGTGTTGTAACGCAGCGCACCGACCTCCTCGGTCACGCGGCGGATGGTCGCGTGCAGCTTCTGCTCGAGGTCGCCCGTGAGCGGCGCGTCACCCAGCTCGTCGACCGGGACCACCGAGTCCCACAGCCGGTTCAGGAAGCCGTAGGGGCCGACCAGCCCCTGATCGCGGAAGTCGCCGCCCTCCTGGTACGGTCCCAGGAACATCAGGTAGCTGCGGAACGCGTCGGCGCCCCAGCGCTCGATGTAGTCGTCCGGGACAACGACGTTGCCCCGGCTCTTGGACATCTTCGCGCCCTCCTTGATGATCAGCCCGTGCTTGCGGAACGTGCGGTACGGCTCCTCGAACTCGAGCAGACCCAGGTCGTTCAGCACCATGGTGATGAAGCGCGAGTACAGCAGGTGCAGCACCGCATGCTCCTCGCCGCCGATGTACATGTCCACCGGCAGCCACTTCCGCGTCAGCTCCGCGTCGAACGCGACGTCGTCGCGGCCGGCGGACGGGTAGCGCAGGAAGTACCACGAGCTGTCCAGGAACGTATCCGACACGTCGGTCTCGCGACGCGCCTCGGCGCCACACGACGGGCAGTCGACGCGGTACCAGGACTCGACGCGCGCGAGCGGGCTCACGCCGGTGTCGTCCGGCTTGTAGTCGTCGATTCGCGGCAGCACGACCGGCAGGTCCTTCTCCGGCACAGGTACGGTGCCACACTGATCGCAATGGATGATCGGGATCGGCGGGCCCCAGTAGCGCTGGCGCGAGATGCACCAGTCGTGCAGCCGGTAGTTCACGCGCGCTTCCGCCGAACCACGCTCCGCCAGCCATTCGACGATGTCGCGCTTGGCTTCTTCGGCGGGCGTGCCGTCGAACCGGCCCGAGTTGACCAGCACGCCGTCGTGCGGCTCCGCGTGCTCCATCGGCGCATCGGCGTCCACGCCCTCGGGCGCGACCACGCGCACGATCGGCAGATCGAACTTCGTGGCGAACTCGAAGTCCCGCTCGTCGTGGCCGGGCACGGCCATGATCGCGCCCGTGCCGTAGTCCATCAGCACGTAGTCGGCGATCCAGATGGGGATGCGCTGGTCGGTCGCCGGGTTGATCGCGTACGCCCCAGTGAAGACCCCGGTCTTCTCCTTGTCGGTCTTCTTGCGCGTGACCAGGTCGACGGCGGCCGCGCGGCTGCGGTACGCATCCACCTCGGCGCGCTGCGCGTCGCTCGTGATCCACGGCACGAGCGGGTGCTCCGGCGCCAGCACCATGAACGTCGCGCCGAAGACGGTGTCGGGGCGGGTGGTGAACACGTCCAGCGTGATCTCCTCGACGCGTTCCTCGCCTTCCTCCAGCTCGCCGCGCAGCGCGCTGATCGCTTCGGCCTCCTCCGGATCGCCCGCGAACGCCTCCGTCCAGAACTCCTCCGGCGGCGTCCAGTCGATCGGGAAGCGCAGCTCGGCGCCCTCGCTGCGGCCGATCCAGTTGGACTGCGCCTTGAGCGTGGTCTCCGACCAGTCGATCCAGTCCAGGTTCTCGAGCAGCCGCTCCGTGTAGTCCGTGATGCGGAAGAACCACTGCGCGATGAAGCGCTGCTCGACCGGCGTGTCGCAGCGCTCGCACGCGCCGCCCACCACCTGCTCGTTGGCCAGCACGGTCATGCACGAGGGGCACCAGTTGACCGGCGCCTCCTTCCGCTCGGCCAGCCCGGCTTCGTACAGCTTGAGGAAGAGCCACTGCGTCCACTTGTAGTACGACGGGTCCGTGGTATCGACCGTGTGGTCCCAGTCGTACATCGCGCCCGTGCGCTTCAGCTGCCGCGTGAAGTTCGCGACGTTGCGCGGGATCAGGTCCATCGGGTGCGTGCCGATCTTGAGCGCGAAGTTCTCCGAGTGGATGCCGAACGCGTCGAAGCCGATCGGCTCGAAGACGTCGTAGCCGCGCAGCCGCATGTAGCGGCCGTAGATGTCCGCGCCCGTGAACGCGTAGATGTTGCCGACGTGCAGCCCTTCGGCCGACGGGTAGGGGAACATCATCAGGTTGAAGAACGGGCGCGGCGCATTGGCCAGCTGCGCGTCGGTGAAGCCGTTCACCCCCGACTCCGCCCAGCATTCCTGCCACTTCCGCTCGATCGCGGCCGGCTGGTAGGCGTTGGCCGCGTCGTCCGTCGTCTCGTTCCGCGTGTTGCTGTCGCTCATGTCCGATGTGCTCGTGACGCCCGCAGCGGCGCCGGTGCAGCCGATTTCCGAGAACCGTGAACATAACGGGGCCCGCCAGCGATCAAAACCGGGCCGCTGTCGGGGCACGGCCCTATCTTGGCGGCACGTCCACCCGTACGAGGAAACGCACCATGAAACGCTGCACGCCGGTCCTGATGGTCGAGGAGATCGACGCGGTCCTGCCCTTCTGGGTCGATCGACTGGGCTTCGAGCAGACCACGGAGGTGCCGCACGACGGCCGCCTCGGCTTCGTCATCCTGAAGCACGGCGCCGTCGAGATCATGTACCAGTCGCGCGCCAGCGTGGCGGCCGACGTGGCGCCGATCGCGGAGGCGCCGATGGGCGGCACCTTCCTGTTCATCGAGGTCGAGGACCTGGACGCAGTGGCTCGCCGGCTCGAGGGGATCGAAGCGGTCGTGCCGCGCCGCACCACCTTCTACGGCGCGGACGAGCTGGTCGTGCGCGAGCCCGCCGGCAACTACGTGACCTTCGCACAGTTCGGGGGGCAGGCGGCCTGAGCTGACCGCTACCCCCCGGCCAGGCGCTCCAGCGCGGCCCAGGGATCGTCGGCGGCCTCTGCGGCCTCGGCGATCGTGCGGATCGAGCGGGGCAGGTCCCGGTCCAGGCGCTGGTAGGCGGCCTCGAACAGGTGCAGCCGGTCGTAGTAGAGGCGGCGGGCGATCAGCGTGGCGTTGTTGAGCGGAGCGCGGGAGAAGCCGAGGAAGCGGCGGGTCCGCAGCCGCGGCCGCAGTTCGGTCTCGAAGCGGGCGCGCGCGTCGTCGAACACTTCCTCACGCATCTCGATCTTCTGCTCGCGCGTCAGGTCGTCCCGGCCGTAGAGCGCCTCCAGCCGGTGCACCAGGTCCTGCAGGAAGTCCGCGTAGAGCTGGTTGTCGGCCCAGTCCGCACGCGCCTGCATGCATCGCTCGCCCGACTCGCCTTCCAGCCGACAGAACAGTTCGATCGCGCCGCGGTCGCCCACGAAGTTGGCGAAGCTCTCGTTGAACGCCGCCTGTCCCGGCAGGTAGATCGTGTTGTGCGTGAGCTCGTGGATGACCGTGGACGCCAGCCCGACGTCGTCGTAGCGCAGCGTGGTGGTCAGGATCGGGTCGTTGAACCAGCCCAGCGTGCTGAACGCCCCGGTCGTGCGCAGGAAGGTGTCGTAGCCGCGCCCCTGCAGCTCACGCTCCGCCTCGAGCGCGTCGTCCACGTCGAAGAAGCCCTTGTACGGCACGCGCCCGACGATGGGGAACCACCAGGTCACGAGCGCGAAGCGGTCCTTCTCGGCGGCGGACATGACCAGCGCCAGCGTGTCCCGGTCGATGCGGCTGTAGGTGGTGTAGCTGTCGCCCGCGTCCAGCGCCAGCGCGTCCTCCGCGTAATCACGGGCGGCCAGCACCAGGCGCAGACGGCGCGCGGCTTCCGGCGGGGTGGCCGGATCCGCGATCACTTCGGGGATCGGCCGGCGGTTGGCCAGGATCTTCGCTTCCTCGACGCCCGCGCGCAGGATGTAGCCGCCCGAGCAGGCGGAGCAGGTCAGCGCGCCCGCGGCGAGCAGCAGCACGGCGGCGATGACGGCGATCTTCCTGGAGCGTCGCATGGAGCGCGGGTGCGGGTTTTCCCTGGGGCGCGCGGCGTGCTACCCTGGTCGCGGCCGCGCGATCCGATCCTGCTCGACCCATCCTGGAGGCTTCACGCGACGTGCGCATCCTCGTCATCATCGCGGCGCTGCTCGGCATGACCGGCGTGGCCGCCGGTGCGTTCGGCGCGCATGCGCTGTCGGCCCGGCTGGCGCCGGACCGGCTCGAACTGTGGGAGACGGCCGCGCGCTACCAGCTGCTGCACGCGCTGGCGTTGCTCGGCGCCGCGTGGATCGCCGACCGCTTCGGTGGCTCGGCGCTGCTGGCCGGCTGGATGTTCGTCGTCGGTACCCTGGTCTTCTCCGGCACGGTCTACGCCCTGGCGCTCGGCGCGCCACGCTGGCTCGGCGCGGTCACCCCGATCGGCGGCCTGGCGCTGATCCTTGGCTGGGGGCTGCTGGCATGGAGCGCCTGGCGAGGCGGTGCGTCATGACTCGTTTCCGCGCCACGCTGCGCTACCTGGACGACGCCGGCCGCCAGCGCTACCACGTGGACGACGTGAGCGCGGCCACGCTGCCGGACGCGCTGCGCGCGCTGATCGAGCGGCTGCCCGACACCGCGGGCGCGGCCGACCTGCTCGAGGTGCGGCGGCAGGCGGAGCCGGACCAGCGCGAATACGGCCCCGAGTGACCCCTTCCGCACCGTGAGCGACCGACCACTGCGCGAGCGCGCGATCGAGGCCGCGGTGCGCGTCGCGCGACCCGTGCTCCGCGCGCTCACCTCACCGGCCGGCAAGCTGGGCCGCGCGGTGGAGGGTCGGGAAGGCGCCGCCGACCGGCTGATCGCCGCCGTGCGCGACGCAGAACGCACCGAGGGCCGCCAGCCGACCGTCTGGGTGCACGCACCTTCGGTAGGCGAGGGGCTGATGGCGCAGTCGATCGTACGGGAGCTGCGCCGGCTGCGACCCAATGTACGCATCGTCTACACCTGGTTCAGTCCGTCCGCGCTGCGCATCGTCGAACGCGTCGGCGCCGACGTCACGGACTACCTGCCCTGGGACACGCAGGACGAGGCCGGGCGCGCGGTGCGAGCGATCCGTCCCGACGTGCTCGCGTGCGTGCGCACCGAGATCTGGCCCGTGCTGGTGCGCACCGCTACGGCAACCGGCGCCCGTACCGCGCTGGTCAACGCCGTGCTCTCCCCCTCGTCCGGCCGCTCCAGCCCGGGCGGCCGCATGCTGCTCGGCCCGCTGTACGCCTCCCTGAGTGCCGTGGGCGCCGTGGCGGCCGAGGACGAGACGATGTTCCGCCGGCTGGGGGTGCCCGCGGCGCGGCTGCGCATCACCGGCGACGCCCGCTTCGACCAGGTGGCCGAGCGGGTGCGCTCGCTGCGCGGCGATCGCGAGCGGCTGGACGCCCTGCGGCGCGCGGTCGGCGCGGCGTCGTTCACACTGGTGGCCGGCTCGCCCTGGCCCGCCGACGAGACCGTGCTGCTGGAGGCGATGGCCACGCTGCGCGACCTCGACGTGCGCTGGGTCGTCGCGCCGCATGAGCCGACGGAGACCCACCTCGGCGAGCTGGAGCGGCGGCTCGATCAGGCCGGACTCGAACATGTACGACTGTCGGACCGCGAGGGTGGCCGGGGCAGGGAGGCGCGCGTCGTGGTGGTCGATCGCGTGGGCGTGCTGGCCGATCTCTACGCCCTCGCCGACGCCGCCTGGGTCGGCGGCGGCTTCGGCAAGGCGGGCCTGCACTCCGTGATCGAGCCGGCGGCGCTGGACGTGCCGGTGCTGTACGGCCCGCGGCACGGCAACAGCCGCGAAGCCGGCGCCCTGGCCGGTGAGGGCGGCGGACGCGTGATGCGGGATGCGCGCGAACTGGTGCGTGGGCTGCGCGTCCTGGTGGAGGACCAGGCCTCGCGCCGGGCGATGGGGCGGCGCGCCGGCGAGTTCGTCACGGAGCGACTCGGCGGCGCGCGTCGCAACGCGCTGCTGCTGGCGGAGTTGCTGGATGGACCGACGGCCGGCCAGCGGAGTACCTAACCGCCGTGACGTTGCATGTACCCCGATCGGTCGTGATGGCGCTGCGCGCCCATGCCGCCGTGGCCGCTCCACAGGAGTGCTGCGGCGCGCTGCTCGCGCGTGCGGGTGCCGATTCCCCGCCGGTCCGCGTCGAGATCGCGATGCCGCTGCGCAACGTGGCCGCACGCCCGGAGCGCGAGTTCCTGATCGAGGCGGCACAGGTGCGCGAGCTGGAGCGGAGCGCGTCTCGCAATGGCTGGGACGTGGTCGGCTTCTATCACTCGCATCCGGACGGCCTGACCGAGCCCTCGCTCGTCGACCTGCAGGCCGCCTGGCCGCACTACGTGCACGTCATCGTCACGGAGGGTGCACTGGCTGCCTGGCGTCTGCGCGGCGATCGCAGCGGGTTCGATCCCGTGGCGCTGCTCGCCGCAGTGGATGCGCGGCTGGACGCGCCGCGACCGGCCGAGGAGCCCTTGCCATGAGCGTGCGACGCGACACGGCGGTGCGTGTGCGCGTGAGCATTCCGACGCCGCTGCGCGACGAGGCCGGCGGCGCGGCCGTGCTGGACGTGGACGCCGAGACCGTGCGCGATGCCCTGGAGGCGCTGGCGGCCGAGCATCCGTCGTTGAGCCGCCACCTTTTCGACGAGCACGGCGCGCTCCGCGAACACGTGAACACCTTCGTGAACGAGCACGAGGCACGGGCGCTGGAGGGCCTGGATACCCGCTTGAAGGAGGGCGACGAGGTCGCGATCGTGCCGAGCATCGCGGGTGGCTCTGCCGTCGCCGGCGGGACCAGCGGCACGCCCGCGGCGGGCGGTGCCCCCGGCCAGGACGGCGAGGCGGCGTCGGCGGCTACGGATCGCCCCGCGGACGGTGCCGCGGCCCTCACACCCGAGGAACTGGCTCGCTACAGCCGGCACCTCGCCCTGCCGGAGCTGGGCAGGGAGGGGCAGCTGCGACTGCGCCGCGCGCGGGTGCTGCTGATCGGCGCGGGCGGCCTCGGCTCCCCCGCCGCGCTGTACCTCGCCGCGGCCGGCATCGGCACGCTGGGCGTGGTCGACTTCGACCGGGTCGACCACACCAACCTGCACCGCCAGGTCCTGTACGGCGACGGCGACGTGGGTCGCCCCAAGATCGAGGCGGCGCTCGAGCGGCTGCGCGGCGTCAATCCGAACGTGGCGCTGATCGCGCACGAGACGCGGCTGACCAGCGCCAACGCGCTGGACCTGATCCGTGACTACGACCTGGTCGTGGACGGCAGCGACAACTTCCCGACGCGCTACCTGGTCAACGACGCCTGCGTGCTGCTCGGCAAGCCGTACGTCTATGGTGCGATCCTTCGCTTCGAGGGGCAGCTGTCGGTCTTTGCACACCCGGACGGGCCGTGCTACCGCTGCCTGTTCCGGCAGCCGCCGCCGCCCGGGCTCGTGCCGAGCTGCGCCGAGGGCGGCGTGCTGGGCGTGCTGCCCGGCATCATCGGTTCGCTGCAGGCGCTGGAAGCCATCAAGCTGATCGCCGGCATCGGCGAGACCGCGGTGGGCCGACTGGTTATCTTCGACGCACTGGCGCTGCGCTGGCGCGAGATGCGGCTCCGCCGCAACCCGGACTGCCCGGCGTGCGGCGCGGCACCGACCATACGTGAACTGATCGATTACGAGGAGTTCTGCGGCGTGACAACGACAGGCGAAGCGAAACAGGACGAGGGCGGCGTGCCCGAGATCAGCCCGACCGAGCTGAAGACCATGCTGGACGAGGGGCAGGACGTGACGCTGCTGGACGTGCGCGAACCGTTCGAGCACCAGATCGCGAACCTCGACCGCCATGGCGTACTCGCCATCCCGACCAACGACGTGCAGCGGCGCATGGACGAGATCGAGCGCGAGCGCGACATCGTCGTCTTCTGCCGCTCCGGCGCACGCAGCGAGAAGGTGGCGCGGATGCTGCGCGACGCGGGCTATCCGCGCGTGCGCAACCTGGCGGGCGGCCTGCTCGCCTGGTCCGACGAGGTCGACCCGACGGTACGGAAATACTGATGCGACGTAGTCTGCTGCTCATGCTGCTTCCGCTGTTCGGCTGCGCCGACGATCGTGCCGCGGTCGATGCCTCGGCCGGTCCGGGCCTCGATGCCCCGGCACGTGCGACCGCCGCCGCCGCCGACACCGGCTACGTAGGCTTCGATGCGGCCGGCGCCGACAGTCTGCCCGCCGCGATCGGCACGGCGGCCGGCGGCTCGCCGGCGGCCGCCGATCACGCAGCCGCGGGAGCGCAGGCCGCCGAGCCGGAGCCGAATCCGGTCATCGACTTCGACCGACTCCAGCCGGTCGGCCCCGAGGCCTACCAGGTGGGCGTCTCGGCGGTGCCCGAGTCCGAGCGCGTGCGCCGGCCGCAGCACGTGCGCGGGCTGTACGTCAACTCCTGGTCGGCCGGCTCGACTCGCCGCCTGCAGCAGCTCATCGACCTAGCGAATCGCACGGAGATCAATGCGTTCGTCGTCGACGTCAAGGACGTGACGGGGCAGGTCAGCTACGAGAGCAGCGTGCCGCTGGTCGAGCGCGTCGGCGCCAACCGCGACATCCGCATCGGCTCGATCCGCCGCGTTCTGCAGCAGTTGAAGGAGAACGACATCTATCCCATCGCGCGCATCGTCGTGTTCAAGGATCCGGTGCTCGCGCGCGCGCGCCCCGACTGGGCCATCCGCACCGCTGACCAGCGCGTCTGGCGCGACCACAACGACGAGATCTGGGTCGACTCCTACAACCGCAATGTCTGGGAGTACAATGTCGCGCTGGCGCGGGAGGCGATCGCGCTGGGCTTCGCCGAAGTGCAGTGGGACTACGTGCGCTTCCCGGACGTGCCCGCGCGCTTCATGCGCACCGCCGTCTACGCCGCGCGCGAGGGCCGCGCCCGCGAGGACGCCATCCGCCAGTTCCTGCAGTACTCGCAGGAGCAGATCGCGGACGCGCCGATCACGGCCGACGTCTTCGGCATCACCACGTCGGTCAACCACGACGTCGGCATCGGCCAGCTCTGGGAGAAGATGTCCGACGTGACGGACGTGCTGCTGCCGATGGTCTACCCGTCGCACTACCCGCGCGGCTCCTTCGGCATCGCGCATCCCAACAGCGACCCCTACCAGACGCTGGTCGAGGCGCTCTCGCGCGGCGTGCGTCGCAACCGCTCCATCGAGGACGCCGCCTTGATCCGCCCGTGGATCCAGGACTTCACCCTCGGCCAGCCGCGCTACGGCCCGGCCTACGTGCGCGCGCAGATCCAGGCCACCTACGACGTGGGCCTGCACGAGTGGATCCTGTGGAACCCCAGCAGCCGCTACACCGAGGAAGCACTGGCCGATGCCCGGGGCCGCGTGCCCGAGATCGACGGCCTCGACCGCCTGGTCGCCCCCACGCTCGGCGAGCCATCGGACTCAATGCCCGCCGACTCGCTACCCGCGAAGGCGCCCGTCCAGGACAAGCAAGACCTGCTCGGCCGCCCGATCAGCGGTAACTGAACGGCAGCAACTGCGGCAACCGCGGCAACGGCAGCAACCGCGGCAACGGCAGTTGCTCAGTTGCCGCAGTTGCCCAGTTGCCCAGTTGCCGCAGTTGCCCAGTTCCCGCCGTTACTCGAGCGAGCGGGAGTACAACGGTCGGTGGAACAGGAAGCCCTGGGTGAGGTGCACGCCGAGCTGCTTCACCGTCTCGAACTCCTCCTGCCGCTCCACGCCTTCCGCGACGACCATAGCGCCGTGCGTCTCCGCGAAGCCGACGATGGTCTCGACCAGGTGCTGCTTCAGGAAGTTGGAGTCGATGTTGGAGATCAGCGAGATGTCCAGCTTGATGTAATCGGGCGCCAGGTTGGCGATCGAGCCGAGGCCGGCGTAGCCGCTGCCGGCGTCGTCCACTGCGAAGCGGAAGCCCAGCTCCCTGAACTTGTCGAGATAGGTCTGGAAGCGCGGGTAGTCCGTGATGGCCGTCCGCTCGGTGATCTCCAGCACGATGCGGCTGGGATCCTCGATGCCCAGGTCCGCGGGATCCAGCTCGCGGAACGACGGGTCGTCGAAGTCGTGCGGGTCGATGTTGATGAACAGGAACTGGTCTTCGGGCAGCTTGTCCAGGATGCCGCTGACCGCCTCGCGGCGCAGCAGCCGGCTCAGCTCCCAGATCATGTTCGCCTCGGCCGCGACCTCGAACAGCACCTCGGGTGAGCGCAGTTCGCGGCGCACGCCCCGCGCGAGAGCCTCGTAGCCGTAGATCTCCTCGCTGTCCGTGACGATGATCGGGTGGTACTCGATGAAGACGGCCTCGTCGTCCACCAGCTCCTTCAGGTCGTCCACCTTCTGCGCGCGCTCCCACTGCTCGGCGCTGCGCGCGATCTCGGCCGCCTCGCGCAGACCGCGGTAGATCAGCCGCTCCGTGCGGATCTTGGGATTGCGGAAGACGGTGGTCGCACCGACGTAGATGCCGCACAGCGAGGCGATGTCCTCCCCGTGCCGCTCCTCCAGTCGCGACTGCACGAACGCCTCGAGCCGGTCGCTCAGGTCGCTCAGCCGGCCGCGCGCTTCCGTCGCCTCCGACGGCAGGTGCGTGAACAGCAGGAAGTCGTCGTCGCCGGTGTGCGAGACCATCATGATGCGGTCGCGGTGGCCGTGCTCGCGCTCGTAGAACTCGCGCACCGCCTGCGCCGTCGACTCCAGCACGTCGTCCAGTTTCTGCCAGCCGTAGATCTCCTCGATCTTGGAATAGCGGACGAAGTGGATGTAGAGGATGGTCAGCTCGCCGCGCCGCTCGAGCAGGTCGCGCGCCTGCTCGATCATGACCGGTAGCGTGGGGAAGCCGGTCAGCTTGTCGTAGAGCAGCTCCTCGTAGCGGATCAGGTCCGCCGCGTCCGAGGACTGCTGCGCGTGGCTCACGCCGCCGATGCGCTGCCGCGCCGTCTCGATGCGCATGCGCAGCTCGCCGTCCGACGCGGGGAGGAGGATCCAGTCGTCGGCCCGCGCCAGCGCCGCGGCGCGGCACTGGTCGGCCGAGTCGCAGGCGACCAGCAGCGCCGCGCCCTCGCGCCGCGCCTCCAGCCGCAGCCGGCGCAGACTCTCGATCTCGTCCGCGCCCGCCACCACCACGTGCGGACCGGGCTGCTCGCGCGCGTCGCGGCGCGATGCCTCGTCCCAGTCGACGACGTCGGCCCGCAGGTCACCCACCAGGTCCTGGAGCTGGCGGCGCAGGGCACCATTGCCGCCGTACATGAAGATCTTCACTCGCGCGACCGCCTCACGTCGAGGTTGCGCCGCACGGTCTCGCCCAGGTTCTCCAGCTGGATCGGCTTCACCAGGTAGTCGTCGGCTCCCGCCTGCAGACCCTTCTGCTTGTCCGCGAAATCACTGCGCGCCGTCATCATCACGACGCGCACGTCGGCGTAGTCCGCATGGTCCTTGATGGTGCGCGCGACCGACCAGCCGTCCATTCCCGGCATCATCACGTCCAGCAGCACCAGCGACGGCGACGCCTCCTGCAATTCGGCCAGGGCGGCCTCACCGTTGGCCGCCGTATGCACCTCGTAGCCGATGGACTCGAGATAGGTCTGGACGATCTCCCGCGAATTGGGATCGTCGTCCACGATCAGGATGCGCTCCTTCCCCTCCGCGCTCATCTCCACCGCCTCCCGACACTGTGTCCGTAGTCCTGCGCGAGGCCGAGGGGCAAGATCTGCGCCCGCGACCAAGCGATTGCGCGGCGCGGAGTTAGGCTGTGCGCCCACGGCCGCGGACGCGACGAGCAGTCGCCGCGCACGCAGCGAAGGCGCCCGTCAGGCCACGCGCCGCGCGAACTGCAACTCGAACAGGCGAGCGTACAGGCCGCCGGCCGCCAGCAGCTCGGCGTGCGTGCCCTGCTCGCGCAGCTCCCCGTGATGCATGACCAGGATGCGATCCGCGCTCTGCACGGTGCTGAGCCGGTGCGCGATGACCAGCGCGGTCCGCCCCCGCATCAGCGTTTCGACGGCGCGCTCGATGCGCGCCTCCAGCGCGGAGTCGACGGAGCTGGTCGCCTCGTCCAGGATCAGCACGCGCGGGTCGAACGCAAGTGCGCGGGCGAACGCGAGCAGCTGCCGCTGTCCGACCGACAGCGTTTCGCCGCGCTCGCCGAGCGGCGTGGCGAGCCCGCGCGGCAGTCGATCGATGAACTCGTCGGCGCCCACGCTGTGCGCGGCCATGCGCACGCGCTCGTGGTCGATGTCGCTGCGGCCGAGGCGGATGTTGTAGTCGATGTCGCGGCTGAACAGGAACACGTCCTGGAGCACGAGCCCGATCGCGTCGCGCAGCCGCCGGGTCGGGATGCGTTCGATGGGCACGCCGCCGACCAGGATCTGGCCCCGCTGCGGCTCGTAGAAGCGGAGCAGCAGGCTGGCCAGCGTGGTCTTGCCGGCGCCCGTGTGGCCGACCACGGCCACGCGCTCGCCCTGGCCGATGCGGAAGCTGACGTCGCGCAGCACCCAGTCCCATTCGCCGTCGTCCGTGCGGATGTAGGCGAACCAGACGTTGCGGAACTCGATGGACGTATCGGCGATCTCGGGCGCGTCGTCGGCCTCTGCGCCGGCATCCGGCGGCAGCGGCTCGTCGAGCAGCCGGAAGATGCGCTCGGACGACGCCATCGCGCCCTGCAGCATGTTGTACTTCTCCGACAGGTCCTGGATCGGCCGGAAGAAGCGGCGTGCGTACTGGAGGAACGCGGCCACCACGCCCACGGTCAATGCGTCGTCCAGCACTCGGTTGCCGCCGTAGGCGATGATCAGCGCCAGCGCGATCGCGGTCAGCACCTCGATCACGGGGAAGAACAGCGCGTAGTACGTGATCGAGCGCAGGTGGGCACGCAGGTAGTCGCCGTCGATGCGGCGGAACCGCTGCGACGTCTCGCGCTCTCGGCCGAACAGGCGCACGACCGAGATGCCGGTCAGCCGCTCCTGCAGGAACGCGTTGATGCGGGCCAGGCGCACCCGGATGTCCCGGTAGGCGTCGCGGATGCGCGAGCGGAACAGGAACGCGACGAAGAACACCGCCGGCAGCACCGCGAACGTGACCAGCGCCAGCCGCCAGTCCAGGTACAGCATGGCGGCCACGATCGCGGTCAGTGTGAACAGGTCACCGAACACGCTGACCACGCCCGAGCTGAACAGGTCGTTCAGCACCTCGACGTCGTTGGTGACGCGCGTCATGAGTCGGCCGACCGGGTTCCGGTCCATGAACGGCAGCCCCAGCCGCTGCAGCCGCGAGAAGACCTCGCGGCGCAGGTCGAACATGACGCGCTGCCCCAGCCAGGTGGTCAGCAGGGTCTGCGCGAACTCCAGCACGAAGGTCAGGAGCAGTGCGCCGAGGAACGCGGAGGCCAGCACCAGCAGCTGGCGGGTATCGCCCTGCGGAATCGCCTCGTCGATCGCGATCTTGGTCAGCCACGGCCCGACCAGCTCCAGCAAGGCGGCGCCCAGCAGCAGTGCGATCGCGCCCGCGACACGCAGCCGGTAGGGGCGCAGGTAGCCGAGCAGCCGGCGCATGAGCCGGCCGTCGTAGGCCTTGCCGAGGACCTCCTCGTCGTGCGTGGCCGCCGGCCCGTTCAAGCGCCGCCACCCTCACGCCGCCGCTGCGCTTCCAGCTTGCGACGGCGCCTGGCGTCCTTCGGCGACTCCCCCGGCAGCCGTACCGAGATCGCGACGCCGCCCATGATCGCCACACCCCGGATGCGCAGCAGCCGCGGCGCGCCGCGCCAGGGTTCGGGAACGCCGGGCGCGGCCGGGTGCCGTGCCTCCCGCGGATGGTCGAAGCCGCCCAGGATGCCCATGCCCTCGATCTCGACGGGCAGGTCGGGCGGCACCACGATGTCCACGCCGCCCATGAAGCCGAACACGTACACGTCCGTCACGCCCGCCGCGAGCTGCGCTTCGCGGAAGTCCAGTTCCGTGCCGCCCATCAGCGCCATGGCCAGTACCTGCGGCGCCGGGCGCCAGCCGCCCGCGCGCTCGGTGCCGCCCATGATGGACACGACCAGCTCGCGCTGCCTGCCGCCCGGGCTCGGCGCGGGCACGTCGGCGGCGGCCGGTGCGGATTCCGCCCGCTCGGGCAGCATCGGCAGCCCGTCCAGCGCGCTGCGGGCCTCCTCCAGCGTCGCCGCGCGCTGGGCCACGTCCAGACGCCGCTCCAGCTCCTCGACGCCCAGATGGTCCAGCGCGAAGTGCCGGGTCAGATCCTCGATCACCCGCTCGCGCGCGGCCGCGGGGGGCGGCGCGGCTCGCCGCTCCGGTAGCTGATTCATGCCCGGAAGATAAGGCCCTACCGGCCAGCCTCACAAAGCCGGCACGTCGTTGACAGTGCAGGAGGTGGACGGTATATCAGGGCACCGTTATCCCCCCAGACAATTCCATCCTTTCCCGACGCGGGATGAACTGGCTCGACCGGGCACGCGAGTACTTCAACAGGATTCGGGGTCGCCTTTTCGCCGCCTTCGGCCTGCTCGTCGTGGGTCTGCTCGTCATGTGGTGGTTCGCGGCGGTATCGCTGAACCGCTACTCGGGGCAGGTCACGCAGCAGATGGAGGAGCTGCAGGTGGGCGCGCAGCTCGGCACTGAGCTGGTGCATACGATCCTCGCGCAGATGAACGCCGGCGAGCACTACCTCGTCGAGCCGGACTCCGCGACCGCGCACCGCTTCGAGGAACTCGGCTTCCGCGCCCACGAACTGCGCCGCCGCTACGCCGAACGCGCCGGCCTCTCGCCTGCCGAGCAGCAGCAGCTCGCGCGCATCGAGGAGCTGCATTCGCAGCTCGAGGTCCTCTACTCGCTGGCGCACGCGCAGGTCGATCTGGGACGCCGGTCGGAGGCCGTGCAGCAGCTGGCCGGTGGCGGCGACATGCTGGACGAGCTGACGCGCCTGGTCGGTGACCTGACCAGCGGCGAGATCCAGGCGATCCAGGCCGCGGCCGCGGACCTGCGCGGCGACGCGGAACAGCGCCAGCCGCTCCTGATCCTGCTGATGCTGGTCACGGTCGGTGCGGGCGCGTTCATCGTCTGGAGCGTGATCCGCGCCATCGATCAGCCGCTCGGCCGCCTGATCGGCGCGGCCGACCGCTTCGGGGAGGGCGACCTCACGGCCCGCGTCGACGGCCGCATGCCCGTCGAACTCGCCACGCTCGCCACCGCGTTCGGCACCATGGGCGAGCGCATCAAGGCGGTGGTGCAGGAGACCGTCTCCACGGCCGACGAGATCTCCGCCTCCGCCTCCGACCTGTCCAGCATCTCGGAGGAGGTGGCGGCGTCCAGCGGCGAGGTCTCCGCGGCGATGGAGGGCATCACGTCCGGCGCCGAGGACCAGGCCGCGGGGCTGCGCTCCGTGGACGACGCACTCGAAAGCATCCGCTCACGCGCGGAGGACGTAGCCGTCAACTCGGGCCGTGTGCGCGAGCTGAGCGGCCGCATCCACGACCTGGCCGAGGCTCGCCGCGGCGAGGTGCGCGAGGCGGTCAGCACCCTGCTCGAAGTGCGCGAGGTGGTCGAGAGCTCCGGCCGCGAGGTCTTCGCGCTGCAGGAGGCGTCCGACACTATCACGCAGTTCGTCGAGACCATCCAGGGCATCGCGCGGCAGACGGACCTGCTCGCGCTCAATGCCGCCATCGAGGCCGCGCGCGCCGGCGAGCACGGCCGCGGCTTCTCCGTCGTCGCCGAGGAGGTCCGCAAGCTGGCGGACGGCAGCGCGCGCGCCGCCGACGAGGTCGCCAGCACCGTGCGTGGCATCCGCGCCCAGATCCAGACGGTGGTCGCCACCATGGAGGACGGGACGTGTAAGGTCGAGGGCGTCGAGGAAGTCTCCAAGGGCGTGGAGACCGCCTTCGAATCGATCCTGGAAGCCGTCTCCGAAGTGCGCGACGCTGCCGAACGCGTCTCCGACGCCGCCTCCGGCAACTCCGAGGCGGTGGACACGGTCGAGCGCACCGTGAAGGCCGTGGGCGCGACCGCCGAGGGACATGCGGCCAGCGCGCAGCAGGTCAGCGCAGCCGCCGAGGAGCAGTCCGCGGCCACCGAGGAGATGAGCGCCGCCAGCGTGGAACTGCTGCGCGCGGCCGAGCGCCTGAAGCAGCAGGTGGCCGGCTTCCGCTTCTAGGGCCGCGCCCCGCCGTTTCGGCGACCGGGCGGGGCGAGGTGCCGCGGCCCGCTTCTTGTAAAAGGGGCCGGCCGGCGCACTCGAACCCTGGACGGACATTTCGGCAATGAACATTCTCCTCTGGATCCTGTTCGGTCTCGTCGCCGGCGGCATCGCCAAGCTGATCATGCCCGGCAAGGATCCGGGCGGCTGCATCGTGACGATCCTGATCGGCATCGCGGGCGCCCTGGTCGGCGGCTTCATCGGCAATCTGCTGTTCGGCGCGGAGGTGACGGGCTTCAACATCCCGTCGCTGCTCATCGCCATCCTCGGCGCGATCCTGCTGCTGGCCATCTACCGCATGGTGGTCGGGCGGCGGCGCAGGCCGTGACCGCCGTCGCGACCGCATGAACGAGCGCCCCTCCGGTCGGTTGACCGGAGGGGCGCTTCTCGTTCCGGCGAGTGACTGCGGCGCAGGGGGAGGACGGCGACGTTCGCCCGGCTCGCCGGCGTCCGCGTCGTCGGCTCGCCCGCGCCTACATCGGTGCGGCCAGCGTGATGCCGGTCCGCTCCAGCTCGTCGTGCAACCTGCGCAGTTGCCCCGGGTCCGCGTCCGTGCCGTCCAGCAGCAGCACGCCGCTGGCGCCCGACAGCGTGAGCGCCTTGCGGATCAGCTCGATCGGCTCGGCCGGCCCTGCCGCGACCACCGCGGCCTGCACGCTCTCCGTGATGCGGCCGATCAGTTCCAGGTCGTATTCCAGCGCCTCCCCGGTCGGCTCGATCGCCGCGACGACCAGTTCACCGGCACCCAGCTCCACCACCTCGTGCGCCCAGGCGATCGCGTCCCGCGATGTGGCGGTGTTGCCGCCCCGCACGTAGACACGGTACCAGCCTCCGGTGGTGTCGGTCTCGACCAGCAGCGTGCCGTCACTGCCCAGATCCACCGTCGCCTCGCCGCGGCGTCGCTCGAGGCGCACCTCGATCAGCACCGACACGCACTGGCTGCCGAAGCGGTCGGCGACCTGCCGCACCAGCTCCGGATTGGCGACCGCGGCCGTGCCGAGCAGCACGCGGGACGCGCCCGCGCGCATCAGGCGGGACACGTCCTCGATGGAGGCCACGCCGCCGCCGACCAGCAGCGGCATGGAGCCCAGCGCCCGCCGTGCCTGGGTCGTGGCGCGGGCCAGGTCGTCCACGTCGCCCAGGCCGTGGCCCTGGTCCAGCAGCGCGATTTCCTCGGCGCCGGCGGCCACCGCGTCCCTCATCATGTCCGGGATGCCGCGCCCGGTTTCCGCGGGCCGACCGTGCTTCAGCCGCAACCCGTAGATCACGCGTTTGGGCATCATGCGGGCCTCCGCCGGCGCGGCTCGGCACTCCCGCTGTTTCTGCTGCTCATCCTCCGGCCTCCAGCCCCCGCGATTGAACGAATCGGGAAACGATGGTAAACTCGACACTTACGGAGAAGGCCCCCGTTGCGTGCCCGCCCGCTCGTCCACGCTTCGCAATGCATGGACCAGCGTGCGGCGGACCGGGGCCTTTTCATTGAATGCAGTGGAACGAGGAAACGACAGGGAATGAAGTTCGACGAACTCATCGGTTCGCCCGCGCTGCGCAAGGCGGTGGCGGATCTGGGCTGGGAGCTGCCGACGCCGATCCAGGCGCAGGCCATCCCTCCCGTGCGGGAAGGCAAGGATCTGGTGGGCGTGGCACAGACGGGGACCGGCAAGACCGGCGCGTTCCTGCTGCCCACCCTTGAGAAGAACGAGGGGCGGGAAGGGCTGCGCACGCTGGTGCTGTGTCCGACGCGCGAGCTGGCGCAGCAGGTGGCAGCCGACGCGCGCGAGCTGGCCGAGGCCGCGGGCACCTGGGTGGTGGAGGTGGTCGGCGGCATGCCGATGAAGCCGCAGACGCGCGACCTGCGCGCCCATCCGGATCTGGTCGTGGCCACGCCCGGTCGGCTGATCGATCACCTGCGCCGCGGCAACGTGAACCTCGGCGAGGTGGACACGCTGATCCTGGACGAGGCGGACCGGATGCTGGACATGGGCTTCCGGCCGCAGATCGAGGAGATCCTGGCGGCGCTGCCGCGCAAGCGGCAGACGCTGCTCTTCTCCGCCACCATGCCCAACGGCGTGCACGCGCTGGCGCTGCGCATCCTGAACGAGCCGGTCTGGGTCAAGGTGACGCCCGAGCGCGTCGCGGCCGAGACCGTCGAGCAGGTGGTCTACTTCGTCCGCCCCGAGAAGAAGGTGGATCTGCTGCTCGAGCTGCTCGAGCGGCCGGGCATGGACCAGGTGCTGGTTTTCACGCGCACCAAGATCGGAGCGGATACGCTGGAGACGCGCCTCAGCCGCGCCGGCGTCGACGTCACGGTCATGCACGGCGACCGCAACATGAAGCAGCGCATGAAGGCGCTGGACGCCTTCGCCGAGGGGCACGTGCGCGTGCTGGTCGCGACCGACGTGGCACAGCGCGGGCTGGACGTGGAGGGGATCAGCCACGTGATCAACTACGACGTGCCGCAGGATCCAGAGGATTACGTGCACCGCATCGGCCGCACCGGCCGGGCGGGCGCCAGCGGCGATGCGATCACCTTCATGACCGCCGGCGAGCTCGCGCTGGTCAAGGCGATCGAGTACACGCTGGGCTACGCGATCGAACGCGTGTCGCTGGAGGGGTACGACTACCCCGGTTCCTCCGCCGCCGCGGCGTCCCGCGACCCCGCCGGTCGCACCAACCGCGCCGGCGGTCGCATGGGCAGCCGCAGCGCCAACGACCTGAGCGAGGAAGAGCTCGCCGCCCTGCTCGGCAGCGGCGTCGTCAAGCGGGACTGACGCGTCGCCCCGCGCGAGCGGGCGGGAACGTGCAGCAAGCGGGAAGGGGCGCGGGGATCGATCGATCCCCGCGCCCCTTCGCCTTGCCCCTCCGCGAGCGCGTCCCCGCGCCACGACCCCCGACGCTGGCCGTCAGGCCTTCGTCCAGTTGGCCTGGAACGTGTCCGTCGTCCCCTGCGGGATGCGTACGTCCCACTCGCGGTCCGGCGGCGTGGCCTTCTTGATCAGGTGCGGATTCAGCCCCTCGATCACTTCGGCGTCCACGCCCAGCGCCTTGGCGATGTCGGCCAGCTTCACCCCGCCGCCCACGCGCACCTCGTCGTAGACCAGCGGCTCCTGGCGCTCGATGTCCGTGAAGCCGTACTGCGCCGGGTCCTTGCCGATGTGGCCCATGGCCAGCATGACCGGCACGTAGTCCCGCGTCTCGCTCGGCAGGTGCCGCGAGATCTCCCAGAACACCGACTCCTCCCCGAACCGGCCGCCGGCCTGCTCGCGCACAATGCGGTCGACCCGGTTCTCGCCGGTGTTGTAGCCCGCCGCCGCCAGGTACCAGCTGCCCTCGAAGCGCTCGTTCAGCTCCTGCAGGTAGTCCAGCGCGGCGTCCGTCGCGGCAACCGGATCGCGCCGCTCGTCCACGTAGCTCGAAACCTCCAGCCCGTAGCGCTCACCCGTTTCCTCGATGAACTGCCAGAGGCCGGCCGCGTGCGCGCTCGAGTAGGCGTTGGGATCCAGGCCGCTCTCGATCGTCGCCAGCCAGATCAGGTCCTGCGGCATGCCGCGCTCCGCCAGCTTCTGCTGGATCATCGGACCGAAATGGCCCAGCCGCTCCAGCCACAGCTTGGTCTTGTCGTAGTTCTTCCCCATCAGGAACTCGATGAAGAAGTCGACCTGCTCGTTGCGCGTCTGCTCGATGTCCCAGCTCTCGCTGACGACGAAGTCGACCACCGCGTCCGTGGCGTCCATGCCCGCCGTCGCATCGCCCACCGGCTGGCCCGGCGGCTGCGCCGTGGTGGCACCCGCCAGCGCACCGATCGAGGACGCGGCCACGCCCAGCGCGACCGCACGACGCCCGCGCGGACTCGTCGCCCGCTCACGGAAGCTGCGGTCTTCCGGGGCCCGCCGCCGCTCCCGCGTCTCGCTCGACGATTCCGTGGGTTCGCTCGTGGGATTACGATCGCGTTGTTCCGCCATGGTCGCTCCTTCGTTCGGGGTCCGGTCGACACCCATCCCCCCTGCGAAGGCCGTACCAGCCGGGAGGAGCGCGCCGGAGCCGGGGGAAGACTCCTTAAGTCGCTGCCGCCCATATACTTACGCAATCGCTATGCCGCGGGTTCCATCCGCGTCGACAGGAAGCGCGCTGCCTCCGACTCCGCCCAGAAGCGGGGGCGCCAGGGCGGGCCGCCGATGAAGCCGACATGGCCGCCGTGCTGTGTGAACGCGGCGGACAGCCAGGGATTGTCGCGGACCTGGTCGCGGGGCAGCGCCTCCGGGGGCAGGAACGGGTCGTCCAGTGCGTGGATGAGCAGGGTCGGCCGGCGGATGCGACGGAGGAAGCGCGCGGAGCTGGAGTCCTGGTAGTAGTGCTCCGCGCTGCGGAATCCGTGCAGCGGGGCGGTGGCGGCGTCGTCGAAGTCGCGGAAGGAGCGGGCCGCATGGATACGCGGTACGTCGCAGGCGTCGTTCAGGGCCTCGCCCTTGGCCGCGGCCTTGGCCTGCAGGCTCTCGAGGAAGTGGCGTACGTAGAAGCGCGACACCGGATCGCGCTGAAGGTGTCGCTCGCCCGCGTCCAGGTCATAGGGCACGGACACGGCGACCGCCGCGTCGAGGGCGGCCCCGTCGCTTTCCTCCCCCAGGTACTTGAGCAGCACGTTGCCGCCGAGCGAGAAGCCGACGGCGAGGATGCGGCGCTGCGGGTGCCGGTCTCGGAGCAGCGCGAGCACTTCGCGCAGGTCCCCTGTGTCTCCGGAATGGTAGAAGCGGGGCAGGCGGTTCGGCTCGCCGCTGCAGGAGCGGAAGTTGAGCCCCACGCCGCGGATGCCAACGCGTGCCAGTTCGCGATAGGTCAGGTAGGCGTAGCCTCGGCGGGCGGATCCCTCCAGCCCATGCAGCACGAGCGCGATCGGCGCCGCGTCCGCCCCTGCACGTTCCGGCTCCGGGGTCCAGTCAAGGTCGATGAAATCGCCGTCCGTGGTCTCGACGCGCTCCCTTTCCAGCGGCATCAGGTCCAGCGGGCGGAGCAGCCTTCCGGCGACGGTCTGCGCGTGCGGGTGCCGCAGCCACCAGGCGGCCCGGAACGGGCGCGGGTGGTACGGGGTGTCATCCCTCGCGGCACGGAGGGGGGGCGGCAGCGGGTGGTGGTCGGCATGAGGCATGGGTGAATATAGAACGGGGGCGCGCTGTGTCAGCCGCACCCCCGTCGAATCCCGCCTCCACTCCCGGCGGAAACAGCGGGCCCGGTGCCTCGGACCCGCCGCGTTTCCCGGCGCCGTGTCAGATGACGTAGCCGGCAGCCAGGGCGACCTGATACATCATCGAGCCGATGGCCGCGATGTAGAGGCTGGCGACGCCGATGGCCTCGGCGTACGCGCTCAGATGTGCTGCATCGGCTTTCATGTAGTTCGTCATGGCTGTACCCTCCGCTCTCGATTCCCGGTGACTTCGTGGCGCCCCGTACGGTGGGCCGGTCGGGCCGGTTTCGGCCCTCCTGCCTGATTGGACGGCGGTGCGGCGTGAGCGGTTGCGGAGCGGGGACGGGTCGAGCGAGGGCGGGACGGGGGGAGCAACGGGTCGGGCAGTACGCGATGGAGAGATGAGCAAGCAGCGCATCGTCGTGCGCAATGCACGACAGCACAATCTGAAGGGCATCGACCTGGACCTGCCGCGGCGGGCGCTGGTCGTGGTGACGGGACCGAGCGGCTCGGGCAAGTCCTCGCTGGCGTTCGACACCATCTATGCGGAGGGGCAGCGCCGCTACGTGGAGTCGCTGTCGACCTACGCCAAGCAGTTCCTCGACCGCATGGAGAAGCCGGCCGTCGACCTGGTGGAGGGCATCAGCCCGGCCGTCGCGATCGAGCAGAAGAACCCGACCAAGACCAGCCGCTCCACGGTCGGCACGGCCACGGAGGTGCATGACTACCTGCGCCTGCTGTGGGCGCGTGTCGGGCGCACCTACTGCCCCGAGTGCGGCCGGGAGGTGCGGCCGGACACGGTGCAGTCGGCCACGGACGCCGTGCTCGCGCTGGAGCCGGGCACCCGGTTCACGGTCTGTTTTCCGCTGCCGCGCAGCGCGCGCGTGGATCATCCGACCATCGTCGAGAACCTGAAGGCGCTGGGCTTCCAGCGCGTCCTCGCGGCCGACGGCGCGCTGCGCCTGGACGAGCCGGGCGCGGAGGACCCGGAGCGCTTCGGACGCGACCTGGCTGGCCCGGCCGAACTGCTGGTGGTGATCGACCGGCTCAAGGTGCCTGCCGCCGACGACGACGTCGAGGCGTTCCGCGGCCGGCTGGCCGATTCGCTCGGCACCGCGTTCGCCGAGGGGGAGGGCGAGGCGGTCGTGGTGCTGGGCGGCAGCGCGAGCGACCGGGCGCTGCGCTTCACGGAGCGGTTCCGTTGTCCCGAGCACCCCGCTGCGGCGTTTCTGGATCCGACGCCGCGCCTGTTCTCGTTCAACAATCCGTACGGCTCGTGCCGGCGCTGCACCGGCTTCGGCGCGGTGCTGGAGTACGACGAGTCGCTGATCGTGCCGGACCCGTCCCGCTCGATCGCGGACGGCGCGGTGGATCCGTGGGAGAAGCCGCGCTACAAGAAGCAGCGCAAGCGGCTGGTCGAGCTGGCGCGCGAGAAGAGCGCCGACCCGAAGGCCGCCTGGGCCTCGCTCCCCGAGTCGTTCCGCCGGTTGGTGATCGACGGCGGGCGCGGCTTCAAGGGCGTGATCCCGTTCCTGCGCTCGCGGGAGGAGAAGCGCTACAAGCAGTACATCCGCGTCTACCTGCGTCAGTATCAGAGCGCACGCGAGTGCCCGGATTGCGGCGGCAGCCGCCTGCGCCCCGAGGCGCTGCACGTGCGCATCGCGAGCCGCGACATCGGGGAGGTCGGCGCCATGCCGATCACCGAGCTGCGCGCGTGGCTGGACACGCTGGAGCTGACGGAACACGAGCGCGGCATCGCCGCGTCGATCCTGCGCGAACTGCACGCGCGGCTGCGCTTCCTGGACGACGTCGGGCTCGGCTACCTGACGCTGGACCGCCAGACGCGCACGCTGTCCGGCGGCGAGGCGCAGCGGATCAGCCTGGCCAACTCGCTCGGCTCCTCGCTGGTCGACACGCTGTACGTGCTGGACGAGCCGACCATCGGCCTGCACCCGCGCGACAACGACCGCCTGCTCGCGCTGCTCGAGCAGCTGCGCGACGGCGGCAACTCCGTGCTGGTCGTGGAGCACGACCCGGCCGCGATCGCGCGCGCCGACCACGTGGTCGAGATGGGGCCGGGCAGCGGCGAACGAGGCGGCACGGTCGTCTTCCAGGGGTCCTTCGACGCGCTGCGTGGCGCGGAGACCGCCACAGGCGAGTACCTGCGTGCGGAGCAGGCGCCCGCCGGCAAGCGGCGGCGCGTCGATGGGCCGCGCCTGGTCCTGTCGGGCGCGCGGCTGCACAACCTGGACGGCGTCGACGTGCAGGTGCCGCTGAACACGCTCACCGTGGTCACCGGCGTGTCCGGCTCCGGCAAGAGCACGCTGGTGCACGACGTTCTGTTCCGCGCGCTGGAGCGGGAGCTGGAGGGCGCGACCAGCGCCAAGCGGCACCTGGGCGAGCCGGTCGGCAGCTACGGCGCGCTCGAGGGGGCGGGCCACCTGGAGAGCGTGGTGCTGGTCGACCAGTCGCCGATCGGGCGCACGCCGCGCTCCAACCCGGTCACGTACGTCAAGGCGTTCGACCGCATCCGCGACGTCTTCGCGCAGCAGCCGCTGGCGCGGGAACGTGGCTACACCGCCGGCACCTTCTCCTTCAACGTGAAGGGCGGCCGCTGCGAGGCGTGCAAGGGCGACGGCGTGGTGCAGGTCGAGATGCTGTTCATGGCGGACGTCTACGTGCCGTGCGACATGTGCGGCGGCTCCCGCTACAAGCCCGAGGTGCTGGACGTGCGGATCAAGGGCAGGAGTATCCGCGACGTGCTGGAGCTGACCGTGGACGAGGCGATCCGCTTCTTCATCCGGGAGGACCGGCTGGGGCGTATGCTCTGGCAGCTGCAGCAGGTGGGGCTGGGCTATCTGCGGCTGGGCCAGCCGGCGCCCACGCTGTCGGGCGGTGAGGCGCAGCGGATGAAGATCGCACGCGAGCTGGTCACGGCGGGGAAGAAGGGCGGGCGCCGCCTCTATATCCTGGACGAGCCGACCACCGGCCTGTCGGGCAACGAGACCCGCACGCTGGTCGGTGTCCTGGAGCGACTGATCGACGCCGGGCACACGGTGCTCGTGATCGAGCACAACCTGGAGGTGATCCGTGCGGCCGACTGGCTGATCGACCTCGGCCCGGAGGCCGGGCCGGGGGGCGGGCGCGTGGTGGCGCTGGGCCGGCCGGAGGATGTGGCGGAGGTCGCGGAGAGCCACACCGGCCGCTACCTGCGCGAGCTGGTGGCGGCCGGCGCGGCGGCCTGACCCGCGCGCGTGCCACCCGCGTGCGCCGCGCGCGACCCGTCCCGCTCCGCCTTGACGCCCGCCCGGACTCGGTTCTACCGTCCGAGGAACCTCCGATTCCGCCGGCCGCATCGATCGCGACGCACCGGCCGGCCCGCAGTGCTCGCAGCAATGACCTTCGAGGAGAAGTCCCGATGATGCATCGAACGGCCGTGGCGGCTCTCGCCATGGCGATCCTGAGCGCGCCCGCCGCTGCCCAGCAGGACGCGGGCTGGCGCCCCGACCACTCGCCGTCCCAGCTGACGACCGGCACCTACGAGTACACGGTCACGACGGCGAACGGTGCGCAGCACTTCACCAAGACGCTGGAGCAGGTGGCCGAAGGCGAGGCGGACTATCGCTACTCGACGGCGATGAACATGGGCGGCATGGACATCGTCCAGTCGACCACGTTCACGGACCAGTTCCGGCCGGTGGCCTCGCACGTCACCGGTCCCAGCGTCTCGGCCGAGCTGCACTACGGCGGTGACCGCGTGACCGGGCAGGTCAGTCTGCCGACGGGTGTGAACCAGGTGGACGCCGCGATCACGCCGGACGCGGTCGGCACGGGGATGGACGCGCTGGCCATCGCGCTGACGGACCTGTCCGAGCGGGAGTCGTTCACCTTCCGCATGTCGGACGGCGGCGACCTGCACGAGATCACCGTCACGGTCGAGGGCGAGGAGGAGGTCACCGTGCCGGCGGGTACGTTCGACGCCTACCGCCTGACGGCCAGCACGGCGGCCGGTGACACGCAGATCTGGGTGACGCGCGACGCGCCGCACCTGCTGCTCCGCCAGTCGGTGCAGGGCGGTGCGGCGACCATCGAGCTCCAGAACATCCGCCGCGACGGCGGCACCTGACCCGGGAGGACGCATGATCAAGCCGAGACTGCTGCCGGGCGCGCTCGCGCTCGCGGTCGGCGCGCTGGTCGCGCCGGTGGGCGCACAGCAGGCGCCCCGCATCGACTACCACACCTTCACGCTTGACAACGGGCTGGAAGTCGTGGTCCACGAGGATCACTCGACGCCGATCGTCGCCGTCAACCTCTGGTACGACGTCGGCAGCGCGCATGAGGAAGAGGGCCGCTCCGGCTTCGCGCACCTGTTCGAGCACATGCTCTTCCAGGAAACGGAGAACCTGGACAAGGGCCAGTTCATGTCCATGATCCCGGCGGCCGGCGGTTCATTCAACGGCACGACCAACGAGGATCGCACCGCCTACTTCGAGACGCTGCCGTCCAACCGCCTGAACCTGGCGCTGTGGGCCGAGGCCGAGCGCATGGCGCGGCTGCAGGTCACCGCGGAGAACTTCCAGCGCGAGCGCGAGGTGGTGAAGGAGGAGCGGCGGCTGCGCATCGACAACCAGCCGTACGGCGCGGCGTTCCTGACGGTGGACACGCTGGCGACGGACTACGAGCCGTACAAGCACACCGTCATCGGCAGCATGGACGACCTGAACGCGGCCACCGTGGAGGACGTGACGGCGTTCTATCGACGCTACTACGTGCCGAACAACGCCACGCTGGTCGTGGCCGGTGACGTGGAGCTGGCCGAGGTCCGCTCGCTGGTCGAGCAGTACTTCGGCGGCATCCCGCGCGGGCCGGAGATGGAGCCGCTGCCCGCGCCGAGCACCACGCCGCGCGTGGACGGCGAGCGCCGGGTCGTGCTGCCGGACGACAAGGCCAACACGCCGCTGGTGATGATGGCCTACAACATCCCGCCGGCTCGCCACGACGACGCGTACGCGCTGGACCTGCTCGGCAGCATCCTGAGCCAGGGCGAGTCGAGCCGGCTGTACCGTCGGCTGGTGCAGGAGGAGCAGGCGGCGCTGCAGGCGGGCGGTGGACCGGACAGCCGCGTCGGCCCCGGCCTGTTCACCTTCTTCGCGCTGCCGAACCAGGACGTGAGCCCGGAGCGCATCGAGGCGCTGATCGAGGACGAGCTGCGCAAGATCCGCGAGGACGGCGTGCCCGCGCGTGAGCTGCAGAAGGCGCAGAACCAGGCGCGCGCGAACACGATCATGAGCCGGCAGTCGGTCTTCTCCAAGGCCAGCCAGCTGCAGTCGGCCCGCCTGTACCAGGGTGACATGGAGGCGGTCAACACCGACCTCGCCCGCTATGCCGAGGTCACCGTCGAGGACATCCAGCGCGTCGCGCGCATGTACCTCGTGCCGACGAATCGCACCGTCGTGATCGCGGTGCCGGCGGAAGAGGCGCCGGCCGATGCGGACGAACAGACCACCTGAGGCGACCATGAACCCGATACGTACCCGACCCTTCCGCGTCGCGGGCACCGTGCTCGTGCTCGCCGCGGCCGCCTGCGGCGGTCGTGCCGAGGTCGAGAGCACGGCACCGGTGCAGGCGACCGAAACACGCGTGCGGCAGGCGCCGCCGCCGCCGACGGCGCTCGAGCCGGTCTCGCTGCCACCCTTCGTCGAGGCGCGGCTGGACAACGGCGCGCGCGTCATCATCGTCGAGAACCACGAGCAGCCGGTGGTCAGCGTGAACCTGCGCATCGACGCAGGCACCACGTCGGATCCGGGCGGCCTGACGGGTGTGGCGGACTTCACCGCCTTCCTGCTCGACAAGGGCACCGAGGAGAGGAGCGCGACGGAGATCGCCGAGGCGATCGACTTCGTGGGCGGCTCGCTCGGGGCGGGCGCCGGCGACGACTGGACCTCGGTCACGCTGACCGTGCTGACCGAGTTCCTGGACACCGGCCTCGAGCTGATGTCGGACGTCGTCTTGAACCCGACGTTCCCCCAGGACGAACTGGAGACGTACCGCCGCCGCATGCTGACCAGCCTGCAGCTGCAGAAGAGCCAGCCGGGCTCGCTGGCCAGCCGACGCTTCACGGAGGCGGTCTACGGCACGCATCCCTATGGCAAGCTGACCACCGAGCAGTCGCTGCGCGCGATCCAGCGGACCAACCTGCTCGGCTTCCACCGTCAGAATTTCCGGCCCAACAATGCGCTGTTCGTGGTCGCCGGGGACGTGCAGCCCGAGCGCATCGTGGCGCGGCTGAACCAGGCGTTCGCGGGCTGGGAGGCGGGCCAGGTGCCGGCCGAGCCCACGGGCATGGCGCCCGAGGCGTCGATGCGCGAGCTGCAGTTCGTGCACAAGCCGGGCAGCGTGCAGGGCGTGATACGGCTGGGTCACCTGATGCCGTCCGCCACCGAGGCAGACTGGCCGGCTCTGGACGTGGCCACCTACATCCTGGGCGGCGGCGTGTCCGGCTGGATGTTCCGCATCCTGCGCGACGAAAAGGGCTACACCTACGGCGCGTACGCCAGCGCGTCCGAGCGGCGCGGCCCGGGCACCTTCGTGGCCCAGGCCGAGGTGCGCAACGAGGTCGCCGACAGCGCGATGGACGAAATGCTGCGGCTGATCGAGCGGCTGCGCAGCGAGCCGATTCCTGCGGAGGATCTGGACGCGGCCAAGAGCTACCTGACCGGCTCGTTCCCGCTCACCATCGAGACGCCGCAGCAGGTCGCGGGTCAGATCGCGTCCGAGATCCTGCTCGGCCGGGGCGCGGACTACATCGAGGACTACCGGGCGCGGGTCGGCGCCGTCACCGCCGCCGACGTGCAGCGCGTGGCGCGGCAGTACCTGCACCCGGACCGGCTGCGCATGGTCGTGGTCGGGGACGCGCTGCAGCTGTTCGAGCGGCTGCAGCCGTTCGCCACGCGCGCCGTGATCTATGACGCCGAAGGCGGCACCGTCACGCTGGACGAGCTGCGCCCGCGCGCGTCGGAGCTGAGCTTCGATGCGTCACGTCTGCCGATGGGCGAGCGCGAGTACGCGGTGATGGTGCAGGGCAACCGCTTCGGCAGCTACACCACCGAGCTGGCGCGCGAGGGTGCGAACTACCGGGCCACGGCCAACATGGCCGCGGGTCCCATGCGTATCGAGTCGGCGGTGCTGTTCACGCCGGAGCTGACGCCGATCTCGGCCACGGGCACCAACCCCGGCGGCCAGACGAGCCTGACCATGGAGAACGGCCGCGTCACCGGCACGCTCGCCACTCAGCAGGGCCCGCAGGAGGTGGACGTCGAGGTGCCGCAGGGCACGCTGCTGACGGGCATGGAGGACCTGGCCATCGCGCTGACCGACCTCGGCTCGACGCCCCAGTTCAGCTTCCCCTTCGTGGACGAGGGCGCGCTCTCCACCGCCACCGTGCGCGTGGTGGGGGAAGAGACGGTCACGGTGCCGGCCGGCGAGTTCGAGACGTACAAGCTGGAGCTGGACGCCGGCGGCCAGAGCTTCACCGTCTGGGCCCGCAAGCAGGCGCCCCACGTGCTGATCCGGCAGGAGTTCGCCGGCCAGCCCGTCGCGATCGAGTTGGAGTCGATGTAGACCGTCCGCGGGACGGAGGGACAGCGAAAGGGCGCGGCCGAGGCCGCGCCCTTTCTGTTTGGTGGCTGCAAGGCGGCAGCCGGGGCCCCATTACTGCCGCCGGAAACCGCCTCAGCTCGCCGCCGCCTCCAGCTGCGACGTGCACTGCGGGCAGCGCGTCGCGCTGAGCGGGATGGTGTGGATGCAGTACGGGCACGTCTTGGTGGTCGGCTCGGCCGGCGTGCCCGGCTCCTCCTGCTGCATGCGGTTCAGGGTGCGCACGATCATGAAGAACGTCGCCGCGATGATCAGGAACGCGAGCACGTTGTTGATGAAGACGCCGTAGTTGACCGTGACGGCGCCCGCCGCCTGCGCGTCGGCCAGGGTGAGGTACGGGCCTGCGGGCTCGCCGGCGCGCAGCAGCCAGAACAGGTCGCTGAACTCGACGCCGCCCAGCGCCAGGCCGACGGGCGGCATGATGATGTCCGTCACCAGCGACTTGGCGATGGTGGCGAACGCGGTGCCGACGGCGATGCCGACGGCCATGTCCACCAGGTTGCCCCGCTGCAGGAACTTCTTGAATTCCTCGAGCATGGTCCGTGGGGTGTGGGGGGAATGGGATGCGGCTATATGCGCTGCCGCACGCGCGCGGGCAAGCGGTTCGAGGGCGGGCGCCGGCTGGACCGGGAGGCGCGGCCGGCCTATCCTGCGGGGCGCCGCGGCCGAGGCCGCCGCCACTCTGACCAGCATCCTCGATTCCATGCCACGCCCAACCCGCATCTCCCTGGCACTCGCCGGCGCACTGATCGTCAGCGCGTGCGGCGGCAATCCCGAGCCGGCCACGCCCGCGCCCGCGGTCATGACGGTGGCCGATACGATGACGCCATGGGCGTCCAGCTATGCGCCGCTGCCGTCCCGGCCCACGCTGATCCGCAACGCAACCGTGATGACCGCCGCGGGCCCGACGCTGGCGAACGCCGACGTGCTCATGCGGGACGGCCGCATCGCCGCTGTCGGGCAGGGGCTGGACGCGCCGGCGGACGCCGTGATCGTCGATGGCACGGGCCGCTGGGTCACGCCCGGGCTGATCGACACGCATTCGCATCTCGGGGTGTACGCCGCGCCCGGCGGCAGCGCGCTCTCCGACGGTAACGAGGCGACCAGCCCCAACACGGCGGAGGTCTGGGCCGAGCACTCTGTGTGGCCGCAGGACCCGCAGTTCGCGCGGGCGCTGGCGGGCGGCGTGACGTCGCTGCAGATCCTGCCCGGCTCCGCCAACCTGTTCGGCGGCCGCTCCATCACGCTGCGCAACGTGCCGGGGCGCAGCGTCATGGACATGAAGTTCCCGGGCGCGCCCTACGGCCTGAAGATGGCCTGCGGCGAGAATCCCAAGCGGGTCTACTCGGGGCGCGGGCCGTCCACCCGCATGGGCAACGTGGCGGGCTACCGCAACGCGTGGATGGACGCCGAACGCTACCGTGAGCGCTGGGACCGCTGGCGCGAGGAGGGCGCGGCCCCGGACGACCGGCCCGAGGAGAACCTGGAGCTGGAGACGCTGGCGGGCGTGCTGCGTGGCGAGATCCTGGTCCACAACCACTGCTATCGCGCGGACGAGATGCTGGTCATGCTGGACCTGGCCGAGCAGTTCGGCTACCGCGTCACCTCGTTCCACCACGGCGTCGAGGCCTACAAGATCGCCGACGTGCTGGCCGAGCGGGACGTGTGCGCCTCGCTCTGGTCCGACTGGTGGGGCTTCAAGATGGAGTCGTACGACGGGATCCAGCAGAACATCCCGCTGGTGCACGCGGCCGGCGGCTGCGCCATCATCCACTCGGACGACGCGCGCGGCATCCAGCGGCTGAACCAGGAGGCGGCCAAGTCGCTGCGCGCCGCGTGGGAGGTCGGCATGGAGGGGCTGGACCGCGACGACGCCATCCTCTGGATCACCGCCAACCCGGCGAAGGCGCTGGGCATCCTCGACCAGACCGGCACGCTCGAACAGGGCAAGCTGGCCGACGTGGTGCTCTGGTCCGGCGACCCGTTCAGCGTCTACAGCCGGGCCGACCGCGTCTGGATCGACGGCGCGCTGGTTTACGACCGCGCAGACCCGTCGCTGCAGCCGGTCAGCGACTTCGAGCTGGGGCAGGGGCGCTGAAGCGCAGCTTCAAGCGACCGCTGAGCGCCGCCTAGGCCGCCCGCTCCAGGTCGTCCGGCACGTGAGGGCTGGGGGCACGGCCGCGGCCGCGCGTGCGGATGTGCCGGCGAGCGCAGGCGCGCGCCTCGCAGCGGACGCGCCGCGCGATGCGCTCCCAGACCTCGCCGTGGCCGGCGTCGCCGTGCCGCAGCCAGGCCTCCACGTGCGCCATCTCGTGCAGCAGCGTGTCGTGGCGAGCCCAGTCGTTGCCCGGCAGCATCAGGTCGGCGTGCAGTGCGATGTCCAGCACGATGCGCCGACCGTCCGCGCGCCGATGCAGCCGCACCTGGCCGAAACGGCTGCGCATGCGGCTGCTCAGCCGCACGGTCAGGTTGGCGGGCAGGCGACCGCCGAAGCGCGTCCGGTTGTAGTGGCGGTAGAGCGCCCTGAGGTAGCGCCGCTGCTCCGGCGTGGCGCAGCAGGGCGTCCGATGAGCGGGCGTGCCGCGTGACCCACCCGCACCCCTCCGGCGCCTGCGTTCGCGACGCCCCGCCTCCCGCAGCCCGCGTCGCAGCACCTTCCACTCCCGGATGGTGCGCAGCGCCGCCGCGACCTCGTCCGGCCCGGCCCGCCCCGACGACAGGTAGGTGGCCAGAGCGTCCAGGATCCGGGCGGGCGCCTCGCGGAAGGCGTCGTGCAGGTTCAGCGTCGCACCGTCGCGTCCGACCGACAGGATGGTGCTCCTGTTGCGCCGGAACCGCACCGCGCGATAGCCCCGCACGCCACGCTCACGCAGCGCCCGCAGGATCTCGTCCCCACCGAGTCGTGCCACGATTCGTTACGAACTGCCGCAGAAGTGCCGGAACAACGGCGCGCAGCGCCGGGCCATCCCCGATGGTCGGGCGACCACCGGGGGACCCGTATGCTGCACGGCTCGGGCCGCTGGTACAAGGGCGGGTCCGGCCCGCTGGATGTCGGATGCGGCCACGGTCCGGCGGCTGTGCCGGCCGTCCCGCCATGCCGCGTCGCGGCATCGAACGCGACCGAGACCGGGTGGCGGTGGCCGGGGCGGTCGGCTGGCGGGCGGGCTCGCTTGCCCGGTGGGGCCGGGGCGGCCATTCTGCCCCGTCCCATGGCTCCGGCCCGTCCGTTCCCGACTCCACCGATCCCATGACGCTGTCTCGCTGCCTGCGCCTCGTCCTGCCGCTCCTGGCCCTGGCCGTGGCCGTGCCGTCGCTTGCGGCGGACGCGGCTGCCCAGACCTTCGCGATCCGCAACGCGCGGGTGCACACGATGGCGGGTCCGCCGCTGGAGGGCGCAACGGTGCTGGTGCGGGACGGCCGCATCGCCGCGGTAGGCAGCGCTGTCGCCGTGCCGGCGGGCGTGTGGGTCATCGACGCCACGGGCATGGAGCTGACGCCCGGCTTCATCGATTCCGCGACGCAGATCGGCGTCGTGGAGATCGAGGCGTACGGCAACACCAACGATCGCTACGTCTCGAACGATCGCATCACGGCCGCGTTCAACGTGGCGGACGGCTACAACCCGCTGAGTACGCTCATCCCGGTGACGCGGGTGGAGGGCATCACGCGGGCGGTGGTGCGCCCCAGCCCGCGCGGTTCGCTGATCGCGGGGCAGGGCATCCTGGTGGACCTGGGCGACGGACCGGCCGTTTCGCGCATCCATCGCGATCCGGTCGCGATGTTCGCCACGCTGGGCGAGACGGGCGCGGCGATCGCGGGCGGCGCGCGCGGCGCGGCGACGCTGGTGCTGCGCGAGGCGCTGCAGGACGCGCGCGACTACGCCGCGAACCGTGCCGCGTGGGAGCGCAATGCTCGCCGCGACTATGCGCTGTCGCGTCTGGACCTGGAGGCGCTCGTGCCCGTGGTGCAGGGGCGGCTGCCGCTGGTGGTGCAGGCGGACCGGGCGAGCGACATCCTGACCGCGCTGCGGCTGCGCGAGGAGTTCGACCTGCGCATGGTGATCATGGGCGCGGCCGAGGGCTGGATGGTGGCGCAGGACCTGGCGCGTGTGGGCGTGCCGGTCATCGTCTACCCGCTGCAGAACATCCCAGGCTTCGAACGGCTGGGCAGCACGCTGGAGAACGCGGCGCGGCTCGACCGCGCCGGTGTCACGGTGCTGATCGGCACGGGCGATCTGGACGCGGCAACCTCCTCGCACAACACGCGCAACCTGAAGCAGGCGGCGGGCAACGCGGCGGCCTACGGCATGCCGCACGACGCCGCGCTGGCCGCGATCACCAGCGTGCCCGCGCGCGTCTGGGGTGTGGCCGACGACTACGGCACGATCGAGCCCGGCAGGGCCGCCGACCTGGTGCTCTGGTCGGGGGACCCGCTCGAGCTGACCACGCTGGTCGAGGGTGTTTGGATACGCGGCGAGGAGATGCCGGAGGAGACGCGTCAGCGACTGCTCTTCGAGCGCTACCGCGACCGCGAGCCGTTGCCGCAGGCCTACGACCGGGGTCAGCGGTGATGCGCGCGGCCGCACGACGCCCGGCCGCCTGTACCGCGCTGGCGTGGCTGCTGACCGCCTGCGCCGGCACCGCCGAGCCGCCGGCCGCACCCGCACCCACGACCCCGCCGCCCACCGAGGCCGCCCCGGCGCCAGCGGCGATCGACGCCGCCGAGGCCACGATCACCGCCGAGGACGCGCGCGCCCATGTCGCGTTCCTGGCCAGCGACGAGCTGCGCGGCCGCGATACACCCAGTCCCGGACTGGAGCGGGCTGCCGACTACATCGCCGAACGCTTCCGCGCGCTCGGGCTGGAGCCGGCGGGCGACGACGGCTCCTACATGCAGCGCTACCCGATCACCGAGGTGACGCTGGACACCATCGCGGCCCGGCTGACGCTGGACGGCGCGGAAGGCACGGCGCTGGTCTACGGGACCGACTTCTTCGTCTTTCCGGCACCCGCCGACTCCGTCGCAGCCGAGGCCGTATTCCTCGGGCCGATGCGCGCGCTGATGGACCCGCCGCCTGCGGTGGAGGGACGCATCGCCATCGTCGTGCTGGACCTGCAGGCGGGCACCGACTTCCTGGTCGCGCCCCGGCGAGCGGCCGACGCGGGCGCGCGCGGCGTGCTCTACGTGCTGCCCGGCCTGGTGCCGCCGGTCGCCGTACGCCAGATCGCCGTCGCCGCCCGCGAGCAGGCCTTCGATCTGCCCCTGCCGACGTTCGGCGTGACCTGGGCAAACGCCCAGGCGCTGCTGGAGGCGGGTGGCCTCGAACGCTCGGCGCTCGGCGCGCCGCCGCCCGAGCCCGCGCACCTCGCCGGCACCCTGCGCATGGTCGCGCCCGCCAGCCGCACGGAAGCACGCGTGCCCAACGTCGCCGGCATCGTGCGCGGCTCCGACCCCGAGCTCCGCGACGAGTACGTCGTGCTCACCGCGCACTTCGACCACGTGGGCGTCGGCGCGCCCAACGCGCAGGGCGACTCCATCTACAACGGCGCCGACGACGACGCGAGCGGCACCGCCGTCGTGCTCGAGGTGGCCGAGGCGCTGGCCGCCCTGGCCGAACCGCCCGCCCGTTCCGTGCTCTTCCTGGCCGTGAGCGGGGAGGAGAAGGGGCTGCTCGGCTCGCGCTGGTTCGCGGAGCACCCGACCGTGCCCATCGAGGACATCGTCGCCAACGTCAACATGGACATGGTCGGCCGCAACGAGCCCGACCGTCTGATCGGCGTCGGCAAGGAGTACACCGAACTGGGACCGCTCGCGGAACGCATCGCCGCCGACAACCCCGACCTCGGCCTGCGCATCCTCGAGGACCCGAATCCGGCCGAGCAGGCGTTCTTCCGCAGTGACCATGTCGCCTTCATGAAACGCGACATCCCCGCCATCTTCCTCACCACCTGGCTCCACGGGGACTACCACCAGCCTTCCGACGAGGTCGATGCCATCGACGCGGACAAGCTCGCCCGCGTCGGGCGCCTGGTCTTCCTGCTCACGCACGCGGTCGCCGACGCAACCGAGGCGCCCGGCTGGGCCGGTGACAGCCTGGAGCAGGTCCGCGAGATCCTGCTCGGCTCACCGTTCTGATCGGCTGCCGAAAAGGCAGAAAATTTCGCGGGCGTCGGCTTGCGAAGCGGCTGTTCGCGACCTATTCTGCGCAGTCCCGACCGCGCGTCGACGCCTCGGCGGTCGCTGCCGACCGCGGCACCGCGGCGGGGTGACGCTGGCGAGGCAACGGATTTCTCGACGCTCGCGCGCGCCCGCGCGCACCTGTGCGCACGTGAGGGGTAGCAGGGGACGGCGCCGCGGCCGCCGAGGGTGGCGGCGCCGGGCGAGCGCGCGGTAGCGCGCCGCCGAACCGACCGTAGCCACGGGCACACGGCAGAGAGCACCGAGCGAAATGGCCGACGATACGCCGATCCTTCCCGAAGATCCCAACGACCTTCCCGCCGCGGACGGCGGCGACAGCCAGCGGGTGCTGCCGCGGCTGATCGAGGACGAGATGCGCGAGTCGTTCATCGACTATTCGATGAGCGTGATCGTGCAGCGCGCGCTGCCGGATGTGCGGGACGGCCTGAAGCCGGTGCACCGGCGCATCCTGTACGCGATGAGCGATCTGGGTCTGAGCCCGGGTCGACCGTACAAGAAGAGCGCGACGGTGGTGGGCGAGGTGCTGGGCAAGTACCACCCGCACGGCGACATGGCGGTCTACGACTCGCTCGTGCGCATGGTGCAGGACTTCTCGCTGCGCCATCCGCTGGTGGACGGGCAGGGCAACTTCGGCAGTGTGGACGGCGACGGTGCGGCGGCCTACCGCTACACGGAGGCGCGCCTCACGCGTCTGGCCACGGAGATGCTGTCGGACATCGACAAGGAGACGGTGCCGTTCGTCTCCAACTTCGACGACCGCCTGCGCGAGCCGACGGTGCTGCCGGCGCGCTTCCCGAACCTGCTGGTGAACGGCAGCTCGGGCATCGCGGTGGGCATGGCGACGAACATCCCGCCGCACAACCTGCGCGAGGTGGTGGATGCGTGCATCCACCTGATCGACAATCCGGAGGCGACGCCGCTGGACCTGATGCGGTTCGTGAAGGGTCCGGACTTCCCGACCGCCGGCTTCGTGCACGGCATCGACGGCATCCGCGAGGCGTACGAGACCGGCCGTGGCCGCATGATCATGCGGGCGCGTGCGGAGATCGAGGCGCCGGACAACGCCAAGCCGCGCATCATCGTGACGGAGATCCCGTTCATGGTGAACAAGTCGCGCATGATCGAGCAGATGGCGCAGCTGGTCCGCGACAAGAAGGTCACGGACATCACGGACCTGCGGGACGAATCGGATCGCGACGGTCTGCGGGTGGTGATCGAGCTGAAGCGGGACGCCATTCCCGAGGTGGTGCTGAACCAGCTCTACAAGCACACGCAGATGCAGTCGACGTTTGGCGCGATCCTGCTCGCGCTGGTGAACGGCGTCCCGAAGGTGATGAACCTGCGGGAGCTGATCCACCACTACGTGGTGCACCGCGAGACGGTGGTCCGTCTGCGCTCGGAGTACGACCTGCGCAAGGCGCAGGAGCGCGAGCATGTGCTGGAGGGTCTCAAGATCGCCGTCGACAACATCGACGAGGTGGTCGAGATCATCCGGGGCTCGGCGGACACGGACGAGGCGGACGCGCGGCTGCGCGAGCGTTTCGGCCTGTCCGAGATCCAGAGCAAGGCGATCCTGGACATGCGGCTCGCCCGGCTCACCGGCCTCGAGATCGAGAAGCTGGAGGAGGAGCTGCGCGAGGTCCGCGCGACGATCGAGGACCTGAGCGACATCCTGGCCAGCGAGGAGCGGCGCTGGAGCATCGTCAAGGACGAGCTGCGCGAGGTCGCGGAGGCGCACGGCAACGAGCGGCGCACGGAGATCGTGGCCGACGGTTCCGACCTGACGCTCGAGGACCTGATCGCCGACGAGCCGATGGTCGTGACCATCTCGCACACCGGCTACATCAAGCGGCTGCCGCTGAACACGTACCGCTCGCAGCGGCGCGGCGGGCGCGGCCTGCGCGGGATGGAGACCAAGGAAGAGGATTTCGTCGAGCACCTCTTCGTGGCCAACACCCACGACTACCTGATGTTCTTCACGCGCCGCGGCCAGTGCTACTGGCTGAAGGTGCACCAGATCCCGCAGGCGGGCCGCTCGGCGCGCGGCAAGCCGATCGTGAACCTGCTCTCGCTGAGCGCGGACGAGCAGATCGCGGCGATGGTGCCGGTGCGCGAATTCCCGGAGGACCGCTGGCTGATGTTCGCCACGCGGCAGGGCGTGGTGAAGAAGACCGCGCTGTCGGCCTACGGCAACGTGCGCTCGGTGGGTCTGAACGCGATCAACATCCTCGAGGACGACGAGCTGATCGACGTCCAGGTCACGGAGGGTGACGACGAGATCGTGCTCGCCACGCGCAAGGGCATGGCGATCCGCTTCCACGAGCAGGACGTGCGGCCGATGGGCCGTCCCGCGACCGGCGTGCGCGGCGTATCGCTGGGCAAGGACGACATCGTGGTCGGCATGGTCGTGGTGCGGCAGCAGACGCGGGAGGACGCGACGTTGCTGGTCGTGACCGAGCGCGGCATGGGCAAGCGCAGTGAGATCGAGGTCTACCGGCTGCAGCGGCGCGGCGGCAAGGGCGTGATCAACGTCCGCGTCACCGACAAGACCGGCGAGGTCTGTGCGATCAAGCAGGTGCTGCCGGACGAGGAGCTGATGCTGATCAGCCGGAGCGGTGTGGTGAACCGGCAGCGCGTCGGCGAGATCCGGGTGATCGGCCGCGCCACGCAGGGCGTGCGGCTGATGGCGCTGGACGAGGGCGACCAGGTGATGGACGTCGCGCGCCTGATCGCGGAGGACGAGGAGGAGGCGGAGGTCGAGGGCGCGCTCGAGGGTGAGGGCGATCCGCCGGCCGAGGCCGAGCAGGTGGGAGAGGAAGCGTAAGCGCAGGCGGTCGCCGGCAGGGTCGGCGGCCGCCGGCTCCCCGGCGCAGCGAACCAATCGAGACACCGGAGACGAGCATGAACGGCCGCGTCACCACGAGCACCATCGAGGAAGCAGCACGGCGGCTGCCCGCCGTCATCGTGCGCACGCCGCTCCTGCCCGCGCGCTGGCTGACGGAGCGGCTCGGCACGCAGGTCATGCTGAAGTGCGAGAACCTGCAGCTGGCCGGCTCGTTCAAGATCAGGGGCGCGTACACCAAGGTGTCGCGCCTCTCGCCGTACGAGCGGCGGCGCGGCATCATCACCTACAGCTCCGGCAACCACGCGCAGGCCGTGGCCATGGCGGCCAAGTTCTTCGACACCCAGGCCGTGGTGGTCATGCCGGAGACCGCGCCGCAGGTCAAGATCGACCGGACCAAGGAGCTGGGCGCACGCATCGTCTTCGCCGGCACCACGTCCACCGAGCGGCGCGAGCGGGCGGAAAAGCTCGCCTCCAAGGAAAAGCTCACCATGATCCCGCCCTTCGATGATTTCGACATCATCGCCGGGCAGGGCACGGTCGGCCGCGAGCTGGTGCAGGACTGGCCGGACGTGCAGGCCGTCCTGGTGCCGGTCGGCGGCGGCGGGTTGATCGCCGGCATCGCCGCCTGGGTGCGCGAGGCGCTGCCGCACGCGCGCATCATCGGCGTCGAGCCCGAGGCGGCGCCGTCCATGAAGACGTCGCTCGAAGCGGGCGAGCCGGTCACGATCGCGCCCGGCAAGTCGATCGCCGACGGCCTCATGCCCGTGCGCCCGGGCGACCTGACCTTCGCCCACGCCAAGGATTACGTCCACGAGGTGGTCACCGTACCGGACGACGCGCTCAAGGAAGCCGTCGCGCTGCTGTGGGCGCATTCCAAGATCGTGGTCGAGTTCTCCGGCGCGGCCGGCGTCGCGGCGCTGCTGGCCGAGCGCTGGGTCCCGAACGGACTGCGCACCGCCGTCGTCATCACGGGCGGCAACATCGATCCGGCGGTAGCGGCCGGCCTGCTCGGCACCGAGGACGCGCGGCCGGCCGCCAAGGCGGTCAAGGCCGCGGCGGCGCGGGCGGAGAAGGAGGCGGAGGCCGAGGCCGAGGGGGATGGAGAGAAGCCGGCCCCGAAGAAGACGGCGGCGAAGGAAACCGACAGGAAGACCTCGGCGAAGAAGTCGTCGTCGAAGAAGAGCGCGTCGACGAAGTCATCGCCGAAGAAGGGCGCGTCGAAGAAGTCATCGCCGAAGAAGGGCGCGGCGAAGAAGTCGGCATCGAAGAAGTCGGCATCGAAGAAGTCGGCGTCGAAGAAGTCGGCGTCGAAGAAGACGGCGGCGAAGAAGACGGCGGCGAAGAAGACGGCGGCGAAGAAGACGGCATCGAAGAAGACGGCGTCGAAGAAGACGGCATCGACGAAGACGGCGTCGAAGAAGGGCGCGAAGAAGGGCGCCGCGAAGAAGTCGCCGTCGAAGAAGGCCGCGAAGAAGAAGTCGCGGAAGTAGGCGGCGCGCATGGCGCCGAATCGCACGCTCACGGCGCTCGCGGGGCTGCGGGTCGGCCATGCGACGGACGCGGCGGCCCGCACCGGCTGCACGGTGGTGCTGGGTCCGTTCCGCGGTGCCTGTCACGTCGCGGGTCTCGCCACGGGCACGCGCGAGCTGGATGCGCTGTCGCCTCCCACCTGGTGGATTCCATCGACGCGCTGCTGCTGACCGGCGGCAGCGCCTACGGTCTGGGCGCCGCGGACGGCGTGGTCGACTGGCTGCGCGAGCGCGGACTCGGCTTCCGCACGCCGGCCGCACCGGTGCCGATCGTACCGGCCGCCGTGATCTACGATCTGGGCGTCGGCCGAGCGGACCGCTGGCCGGATGCGGCAATGGCGCGCGCGGCCTGCGATGCGGCCGGCGTTGGCCCGGTCGAGGAGGGGCCGGTCGGCGCCGGCACGGGCGCGACCGTGGGCAAGCTGCTGGGACTGGAGCGGGCGTCGGCGGGCGGCATCGGCAGCGCCATGGACGATGGGCCGGAGGCGCCCGGCGGCCATGCGGTGGCCGCGCTGGTGGTGGTGAACGCGCTGGGCGACGTGCTGGACCGGCAGGGCGGCGTGCTGGCCGGTCCGCGCCTGGACGACGGCACGCTGGCGGCCAGCGTGGAGCTGATCCGCCGGCGCGGCAGCCAGGCCTTCGCGGGCGCGGTGCCACCCACGAATACGACGCTGGCCGTGGTGGCGACCGACGCGCCGCTCAGCCGCACCTCGCTGGTCGCGCTGGCGCGTATGGCGTCGACGGCGATGGCGCGGCGGATCGCACCCGTCCACACGCCTTTCGACGGTGACATCACCTTCGCGCTATCGACGGCGCCGGAGGCGCGGCCGGTGGCGCCGCCCGACCTGTTCGCGCTGGGCGTGCGCGCAGCGGCGGCGCTGGAGCAGGCGATCGAGCGGGCCGTGACGGTCGGCCGCTGAGTCGGTGCGCCAGCCGGAACCCCGCAGCCGCCACGCGTTTAGCATGACCGTCACTCACCGGATCCGCAGGCGATGAAGCTGCTCCTGTTCGACATCGACGGCACGCTGCTCAGTACGGACGGAGCGGCGCGGCGTGCGTTCCACCGCACGATGCTGGAAGTCTATGGCACGGCAGGCCCGATCGACGCGCACGACTTCGCGGGCAAGACCGACCCGCAGATCGCACGCGAGCTGCTCCGGCTGGCCGAGATGGAGGACGGCGAGATCGACCGGGGTCTGCCGCGCCTGTGGCAGGGTTACGCGGCGGCGCTGGAGGCCGAGCTGAACGACGATGGCCACACCACGGTGGTCATGCCTGGCGTGGTCGCCCTGCTGGACGCGCTCGAGGCGGAGCCGGAAGCCGCGCTCTCGGGGCTGTTGACCGGCAACATCGAGCCGGGTGCACGTCTGAAGCTGCGCAGCGCCGGGCTGGACGGCCGCTTCGCCTTCGGCGCGTACGGCTCCGACAACGAGGTGCGCAACTGCCTGCCGGAGGTGGCGCTGCGCCGTGCGCTGGAGCACTCCGGCCGCGGCTTCGACGCGGCCGCGGCGGTCGTGATCGGGGACACGCCGGCCGACGTCGCGTGTGCGCGCGCCGCGGGCATGCGCGCGGCCGGCGTCGCGACCGGGCCCTATACGGCGGAGCGTCTCCTCGAGGCCGGGGCGGACGTCGCCTGGACGTCCATGGCGGACACGGAAGCGGTGATCGACTGGTTGATGCGCGGCGGCTGAGGCGCCACCTTCAGCGCTTCGATCTCAACACGAACGGACGGATACATGGCTCAGCATCAGCGGAAGGGTGGTGGGGCGGCGCGCTCCGGCGGACGCGGCGGTTTCTTCTGGGTCCTCGCCCTGGTGGCGGTGGTCGGCATCGGCGCGATCCTGTGGGCCGTCATGGGCGGCGGCTCCGGCAGCGCGGCCACTGCGCCGGTCGAGATGGGCTCGATCGAGGACGCCGAGGCCATGGCACGTGCGGCGCAGCCGGTGCGCAAGGGCGATCCGAGTGCGCCGGTGCAGATCGTGGAGTTCGCCGACTACCAGTGCCCCGGCTGCGCGCACTTCGCGATGAACGTGGCGCGCCCGCTCCAGTCGTACATCGACGCGGGGCAGGTGCAGCTGGTGTTCTACGACTTTCCGCTGAACGAGGTGCACCCCAACGCGTTCCTGGCCGCGCGCGCGGCCCGCTGCGCCGGTGAGCAGGGCTCGTACTGGGAGTACCACGACGCGCTCTTCTCGCGGCAGAGCCGCTGGTCCACCGATCGGCGCGCGGCGGACACCTTCGTCGAGTACGCGTCCGACATCGGGCTGGAGTCGGGGCCCTTCGAGTCGTGCCTGCGCAGCGACCGCTTTGCCGACGTGGTCACGGCCAACACGCTGGTGGGTGAGCGGCTGGGCGTGCGCAGCACGCCGACCGTCTACGTGAATGGCCGTATCGCGGGTGAGGCCTGGGGCGACGCGGCCGCCATGCGCCGGCTGATCGAGGCCGAGCTGAGTGGCGTGGGCGGCCCCGCCGAGCCGGTCGAGGGATGAGCAGCACGGCGCTCGACTCGCCGGTCGATCCGCTCGGCGCGGACGCGGTCGCGGAGGCGCCGACGACGCGCATGGGCATCGCCCTGCTCGCGCTGGTCGGCGTGCTCGTTTCCACCTACCTGATGCTGCACCGGCTCGGCTACATCGGCTCGCTCGCGTGCGGCGTGGACGGCGGATGCAGCACCGTGCAGTCGTCCGAGTTCGCGACGTTCGTCGGCATCCCGGTGCCGCTGGTCGGACTGGTCGGCTACGGCGCGCTCATGGCCGTGGCGCTGGCGTCGATCTCGCCGCGCTGGCAGGACAGCCGCGCACTGGCCGCGTTGCTGTTCGGCATGGCCGGCGTCGGCTTCCTGTTCTCGGCATACCTGACGGCGCTCGAGGCGTTCGTCATCCACGCGTGGTGCCGCTGGTGCGTCGCCTCGGCGATCATCGCCACGCTCGTTTTCCTGCTTGCGCTCGCGGAACTGCCGCGTCTGCGCCGGCCCAACCCGCGAGCCCCATGAGCCAGACGACCCTCGCCGTACGCCTCGTCTTCGCCGATCGCGGCTCGTTCCACGACCTGGTGGTTCAGCTGCCGGCCGACGTGCTGGATCGCTACGAGCGGCTCATCGACGCGCTGCGCGAGGATCCCGAGATCACGGCCGGCATCTTCATCGACCATCGCCGGCTGGTCGCGGCGTATGTCGAGGACGGGCTCGCCCCCGGTCAGCCCGTCTGACCCGCCCTCCGCAGCATCGTAAGGGATCGGTCGTGGTGAGGTCTTCGATCCGCGCGGCGCTCGCGCTGCTGCTCTGCCTCGCGCCTCCCGGCGCGCAGGCCCAGGAGCGGGACGGCAGGGCCGACCTGCTCGAGCGTGCGGCCATGAGCCGCGCCAAGGGCAGCGAGCGTGCGCCGGTGACCGTGTTCGAGATCGCGGACTTCCAGTGCCCCTACTGCGCGGAGTTCGCCGCCGACGTATTCCCCCGCATCGATGAGGAGTTCATCCGCACCGGCCGTGTGCAGTGGGTCTTCGTCAATCTGCCGCTGCCCAACCACCGGCAGGCGTGGGCGGCCGCGGAGGCCGCGCTGTGCGCCGGCGCGGTGGCCGGCCGGTTCTGGACCATGCACGACCGGCTCTTCGAGGCGCAGGCGGCCTGGTCGTCGGGGGAGGGCGCCGCGCGGCTGTTCTCGCGCTACGCGCGCGAGGCGGGCGTGCCGCAGGCCGAGTACGATCGCTGCGTCGCCGAGGACAGCGTCGCGCCGCTGATCCTGCAGGACGTGCTGGGTGCGTCCGCCTCCGAGATCGGCGCCACGCCCACCTTCATCGTCAACCGCGAGCAGAAGGTGGTCGGGCTGCAGAGCTTCGAGGAGTGGAAGGAGCTGCTGGAGCGCGCGGAGGCGCGGGCGCAGTAACCCGGGCTACGGACTACGGGCTACGGGCTACGGGCTACGGGCTACGGGCTACGGGCTACGGGCTCCTGACGTATCCACCTTCCGCCGCGGCGCGCGTTCTTTGCAGCGTCCACTCGTGGGCGGCTGGCGGGGGCCAGGTGCCTCGGCTGGCGGCGTCGAGCAGGGAGCGCGCTTCCCGGCGGGCGGTGCCGGCGGTCGCAGCGTCTATCCAGCCTCGTTGCTCGGCCTCTTCGAGCTCGTCCTCGTCCAGCACGCGGGCGCTGCCGCCTTCCGCGGGCAGCCACACGTCCAGGAACAGGTCGGTGGTCGACCACTCGCTGCCGGCCACGCCGTGCACGGGCGTCAGGATGTTGGCGTACCATCCGGTGAAGGTGCCGTCGGGCAGATGGAAGCGGCCGACGTCGTGCCGGCGGCCGGGCCAGGTGAACCAGACGATGGGGCTGTCGCGCTCCAGCACGACAGCCCCGTCGATGATGCTCGGCTCGCGAACGCCGGCCCGGTCGAGCAGCGTGACCACGGCGCCATCGTCTCCCGCGCCGAGCCGCGCCACCAGCCGCTGCTCGAAGATCTGCTCGCGGTCCGGCGGGCGCCGGTACCGGATGCGGATCAGTCCACCCACTCGGCCACGAAGACGTTGGTCTCGCCGGGCTCACCGCCGTGCCGGTTGGACGCGAACACCAGCAGCCGGCCGTCGGGGCTGAAGACCGGGAAGCCGTCGAAATCGTCGGAGAAGGTGACCCGCTCCAGCCCGCTGCCGTCGACGCCGATCAGGTACAGCTCGAAGTCGCGGCCGCGCGGCGCGTGCAGGTTGGACGAGAAGATCACCTTCTCGCCGGAGGGGTGCCAGAAGGGCGCGAAGTTGGCCGCGCCGTTGTCCGTGAGGCGACGCTTGTTCGAGCCGTCCACGTCCATGACCCATATGTCCAGCGTGCTAGGCCGGATCAGACCGCGTGCGAGCAGCGACCGATAGTCCTCCAGCTCCTCGGCCGTCTGCGGATGATGCGCGCGGTAGATGATGCGCGTGCCGTCCGGGCTGATGAACGGTCCGCCGTCGTAGCCGGGCTCGTGCGTGAGCCGGCGCACGTCGGAGCCGTCCGGAGCCATGGAGTAGATCTCCAGGTCGCCATCGCGCATGCTCGTGAAGACGATACGGTCGCCGGTCGGCGAGAAGGTGGCTTCGGCGTCGTAGCCGAACGCGTCCGTCAGCTGGCGCGGGTTCGAGCCGTCCGCATCCGCCACGAAGATGTCGTAGCTGGGATACACTGCCCAGACGTAGCCCTGCGAGAAGTCCGGCGGCGCCGGGCAGGCCAGGTCGAAGTGATGCGTGGACGAGTACAGGATCCGGTCGCCGCCCGGGTAGAAGTACGAGCAGGTCGTGCGGCCCTCCCCGGTGCTGACCATGCGCGGGTCCGAGCCGTCCAGGTCCATGGTCCAGATCTGGTCGCAGCCGCCCTCTGCCGGCGTGCGCTGGAAGATCAGGCGCGTGCCGTCGAACGAGAAGTAGGCTTCGGCGTTCTGACCATCGAAGGTGAGCTGCCGCAGGTTGCGGAAATGCGTCTCGCCTTCGGCCGCGTCGACCCCGCGCGCGGGGCCGGGAACGTCCTGCGGGGCACGCTGGGCGCATGCGGGTGCGGCCAGCGCGGCCGCGGCCAGGCCGAGCGCGGCGGCGTGCCGGCCCGTGCGGAGAATATCCATCATCGGTGCGTCGATCGGGTTCAGTAGAAGGTTTCCTGCGTCGTCAGTGTTTCGGCGGGCGCGAAGCGCGGCCCGAGCTCCTGCTGCCAGCGCGAGAGCGTGCTGCGGATCTCGTGCAGGCCGACCTCGTCGGCCCAGCGCAGCAGCCCGCCACGGAAGGGGGGGAAGCCGGTGCCGGTGATCAGCCCGAGGTCCACGTCGCCTGCCTCATCGACGATGCCGTCCTCCAGCGTACGCGCGGCCTCATTCACCATCGTGAAGAGCAAACGTCGCTCGATCGTGGCCTCGTCCATCTCGCGGCGGCGCCCGCGGTCCACGCCCAGCTGCTCGTAGATCGATTCGTCGATGCCGGTCTCGCGGCCGCCCTGCCGGTCGTAGGCGTAGAAGCCGGAGCCGCCCTTGCGGCCGAGCCGGTCGATCCCGGCCAGCCGCTGCAGCGTGGGCGACGGACGGAACCGCTCCCCGAACGCCTCGTGCATGGTTTCGGCGGCGTGGCGCGCCACGTCCAGCCCGACCTCGTCCAGCAGCCGGAACGGCCCCATCGGCATGCCGAACCGCTTCATGACGCGGTCGACCTGCTCGATCGACGCGCCCTCGTCCAGCAGCCAGCCGGCCTCGTTCAGGTACGGCGCGAGCAGGCGATTGACCAGGAAGCCCGGCCCGTCCTGCACGATGATCGGCGTCTTGCCAAGCCGGCGCGCCAACGCGAACACCGTCGCCACCGAGTAATCCGACGAATCCTCACCGCGCACCACCTCGACCAGCGGCATGCGGTGCACCGGGTTGAAGAAGTGCATGCCGGCAAAGCGCGCGGGATCCCGCAGCGCGCGCCCCATCTCCGTGATCGAGAGCGACGACGTGTTGCTCGTGATCACGCAGCGCTCCGGCACCTCCGCCTCCACCTCGCGCAGCACGCTCTTCTTCACGTCCATGCGCTCGACCACCGCCTCGATGACCAGATCGGTCGAGCCGAAGCCCGTGTAATCGAGCGTGGGCGAGATACGGCGCATGGCCTGCTCGGCGTCCCGCCGCTGCATCTTCCGGCGCTTTGCCGCCTTGTCGAACAGCTCCTGTGCGTGGCGGAGCCCGCTGCCCAGCGCCGGCTGTGCGATGTCCTTCATGCGTACGGCGATGCCGCGGTACGCCAGCAGCTGCGCGATGCCGCCGCCCATGACGCCGGCACCCAGCACCGCCGCCCGGTCCACCTCCAGCGGCTCTGCGTCCGGCGCCTTCTTCTTGGCGCCCTCCATCAGACGGAAGACGTGGATCAGATTCTTGGAGACGTCGGTCGGCACCAGCCGGCCGACCGCGTCCGCCTCGATCTCGAGCTGCTCGGCCACGCTCCGGCCGAGGCCGCGATCGATCACGTCCAGCGCCGCCAGCGGGGCGGGGTAGTGGCCGCCGGTCTCGCCCAGCACGCTCTTGCGCGCCTGGCGCAGCACCAGCTTGCGCGCGGGACCACTCGACAGCAGCCGGTCCAGCGCGCCGCGCGGGTCGGGCGGCACGCGGCCGTCCGCCGCTTCGCGCGCCAGTTCGCGCGCGCGGCGCACCAGGATCGACGGGTGCACCCGCTCGTGGATCAGGCCGATCCGCTGCGCCTTGCGCGCGTCCGCATTGGAGCCGGTAAGGATCATGGGCAGCGCAGCGCGCAGCCCCACCAGACGCGGCAGGCGAGTGGTGCCGCCGAAGCCCGGGATGATGCCGAGCCGCACCTCGGGCAGGCCGATCCTGGTCTCCGGCCGGTCCGACGCGATGCGCCAGTCACAGGCCAAGGCCAGCTCGGTGCCGCCGCCCAGGCAGATGCCGTCGATCGCCGCCACCGTGGGGATGGGCAGATCCTCGACCTTCTGGAACAACTCCTGCCCGCGCCGCGCCGCCGCACGCGCCTCGCCCGGATCCGTCACCGCGGCGATCTCGTCCACGTTGACGCCCGCGATGAAAACCCCGTCCAGTGCGGAGCGGATCACGAGCGCCCGCGCGTCGTCCGTCGCCCGCCGGCCGACCTCGTCCACCAGGCGGTCCAGCTCGAGGAGCACGGACTCCGTGAGCACGACCGCACGGCCGCCGGGATTGTCGAAGACGATTTCGAGGAGGTCGGGTCCTGCGGACTCGAGACGGACGGTGCTGGTTTCGGCGGTCGCGCGGCTCACGATGATGCCCTCCGAATCACGCGGACGGTACGCGGCCGGCGCCCCGCGGCGGGGCGCCGGCCACGCCAGGTCACAACTGCGGGCGCGTCTCCGCCGACTCGCGGTTGAGCAGCACCTCGACGACGTCGCCCTCCACCTGGACCGGCTCGTTCCAGTACAGCTCCTCGTAGGGCAGCGGATAGCGGGCATGGACCCACCACTCGCCGTTGGCCACACCCGAGAAGCGGACCATGCCGTTGGCGTTGGTCGTGTCCACCAGGATCTCGCGACCCGTCGCCTCCTGCCGGGCGGCGAAGATCGAGTCGACGGCGCGGAACGCCTCGTCGCCCCACTGCGCCCGCTGCAGCCGGATCTCCTCCGCCTGCGTCGTGAAGCGGCGCTGCAGCCCGGAGAAGCGCGCGAACGACTCGTTCATCTGCCGCTCGAGACCGCTGACGCGGCCTTCCAGATCGTTGAACTCGCCGAACAGCACGCGGTACTGCGGGGAGGCGGGGCTGAGCCCCTGCAGGTCCTCGCTGAGTTCGCGCAGGCTGTCCCGCACCACGTTCCAGCGCGCGGTGGCGGCCTGGTAGGCGACGTTCGCTTCGGCGATCTGCTCCTGCAGCGCCAGCAGCGTGTCGGGGATCTGCGGCTCCGGCATGCTCGCCGTCTGCGCCAGCGAGTCGAAGATGATGTCGCGGTCGAACGGCAGCATCAGGACTTCCACGCCGCTGAGCGGCGTGGCGCCCGCGTCGGCGGCTGCGGCGTCGCCCAGACCGCTCGCCTGCGCCTGCACGACGACGTCCGTGCCGCCGCACGCGCCGAGCGCGATCGCGGCCGCCATGACCGAGAAGAGCGAGGTCGTCCTACGCATCGGGTGTGTCTCTCTGATCGGGGTTCCCTGAAGGCGCGAGCAAGCTACGGACAGCCCACGGCCGGATCAAGCCGGCGCCCACCGGCCGCAACGATTGCGGGCCCCGCCGCGCGACGCGACGGGGCCCGTAGTGGAGGCCGGCAGGACTCGACGAGGGCGGGGCGGTTCGGCGCCGCGACCCCGTGCGGCTCAGTCCGGCACGACCTCACGATCCAGGATGTAGTAGGCAGGGTCCTGCGGACGGCCGTTGACCAGGATCTCGTAGTGCAGGTGCGGCGCGGTGGACAGGCCGGTCGTGCCGACCTTGCCGATCTCGTCGCCGCGCGTCACCGCCTGGCCGCGCTGCACCGTCGCCCGCGACAGGTGGGCGTAGCGCGTCTTGTAGCCATAGCCATGGTCGACCTCGACCACGATGCCGTAGCCGCCGCGACGACCGGCGAAGCTGATCACACCGTTGGCGGCCGAGCGCACCGGGGTGCCCCGCGGCGCCACCACGTCCACGCCCTCGTGCGGACGCGCACGGTTCAGGATCGGATGCATGCGGCTGCGGCTGAAGCCGCTGGTGATGAAGCCGCTGGTCGGCAGGATCGACGGCGTCGAGCGCAGCAGCGCGTGCTTCACCGACACCGAGTCCGTCGCCTCCGTCCAGCTCGCCGCCAGCACGGTGGCCCGACGCAGCAGACCCTCCACGTCCATCGACGCCGCGAACGCCGCCTCGCCTGCCTCCGCATTCAGTTCGTAGACAGGATTCGCCTGCAGCGTCTCCGTGCCCGGTCCACCGATGCCCGCCATCCGCACGTCCGCGTCCAGCGGCTCCAGGCCCGCGACCAGACGGAAGCGCTCGTCCCGCTCCGACAGGTCCTGCATCGCCACCTTGAGCGAGCCCAGCCGATCGTTGATGCGGTCCAGCTCACCGACCAGCCGCGCGTTCTCCTCCTGCAGACGCGACGCGCGCAGGCTCTCGCTCTCCTTCACGAAGAAGCCCGCCGTGAACGTCGTCAGCACCGACAGCGCGATCAGCAGCGCGCCGAAGCCCAGGCGTACGGTGTTCCGGGATACCCGGAACTGCCGCACACCCTCCTGGGTGTCGGGCACGATGAGCAGTGTCCAGCGCTGATTGGCCATGGGAGTAACCCGTCGGCAGTAGTGGGCCGCTGAATCCCGACCCGGAATCTCGTATCTGCTTGTGGTGAGGCGCCCTGCGGAATTCGGCGCCAATGGTACCGGCAGTGCTCGCCGGGGTCAACCGGCCCCGGGGACGAGGCATCAGGGCAATCGCCATTCCCCGTGGCTCTGCCTGCCGTATCACGTTGTTACAAGGGGGTTTGGCGCATTCGCTGTGGAAAAGCGGCGCCCCGCGGGCGGTACCTGTGTAGTGTCGGTCGGAAAAAGATTCTCACGCCGCCGCGGGCTCCGGCCGCGGGAAAAGGACCTCGCCGCGGCGGACGCTCTGATCGGCCGGCTCGTGCGCGGCCAGTTCGTCCAGCGGCAACGGCGCCGGCAGGCCGAGCGCGCGCGCCAGCTCCTCCATCTTGGACGGCATGAAGGGGTGCAGCATGCTGGCCAGCGCGGTCAGCGCGCGGGCGAGGGACGCGAGCGTCGCATCCAGCCCGTCGGCCTGAGCCGGGTCCTTGGCCTGTTTCCAGGGCGCGCGCGCCTCGACGAAGCCGTTGGCCGCGGAGACCAGTTCGAAGGCGGCGGCGGCGCCGGCGTGCAGCAGGTTCTCGTCCATCGCCTGGCGATAGGTCACCAGCGTGTCGGCCACGCGGCGGTCCAGGTCGGTCCGTTCGCCCGCAGGAACGCGGCCGTCCCGGTATCGCTCGATCATGGAGATCGATCGGTTGGCCAGGTTGCCCAGGTCGTTGGCGAGGTCGGCGGTGTAGCGCTCGTCGAAGCGCTCCCAGGAGACCTCGCCATCACCGTTCCACGGTACGTCGCGCAGCAGGTAATAGCGCAGCGCATCGGGGCCGTAGCGCTCGATCGCGTCCTGCAGCTCGAAGGTCACGCCCTCGGACTTGGACATCTTGCGGCCACCGAACTCCGCGAAGCCGTGCGCCCAGACCGTGTGCGGCAGCTCGATGCCGGCACTGAACAGCATGGCCGGCCAGTAGATGCAGTGGAAGCGCGTGATGTCCTTGCCGACCACGTGGAAGTCGGCGGGCCACGCCTCCAGGTAGCGCTCGTCCGGGAAGCCGACGGCGGACAGGTAGTTGGTCAGCGCGTCGATCCAGACATAGACGGTGTGCTCCGGGTCGTCCGGCCACTGCACGCCCCAGGGCAGCCGGCTGCGGGATACGGAGATGTCCTCCAGCCCGCCCTCGAGTACGCGACGGATCTCGTTGCGGCGTGCTTCAGGCTGCACGAACTCCGGCCGCTCGTCCAGCAGCTGGAGCAGGCGCGGCTGGTAGCGCGACAGCCGGAAGAACCAGTTCTGCTCCTCGTACCACAGCAGCGCGCGCGACGGGTGGATCGGGCAGCGGCGCCCCTGCGCCTCCTGGCCGTGCTCCAGCCCTTCCGGCGCAGGCGCGTCCGCGTCGACCTCCAGCTCGTCCTCGCTCTTGTAGGCCTCGCAGCCGACGCAGTACCAGCCGGCGTACGTGCCGGTGTACAGGTCGTCCTCCGCCTGCATGCGTGCGACCATCTCCGTCACGGCGCGATGGTGCCGCTCCTCGGTGGTGCGGATGAATTCGTCGTACGAGACGGAGAGCTGCGACCAGGCCGAGCGGAAGCGGTCGGCAATGCCGTCCACCCACTGCTGCGGCGTGATGCCCGCGCCCTCCGCGCTCTGCAGCACCTTGAGGCCGTGCTCGTCCATGCCGATGGCGAAGCGCACGTCCCAGCCCTGGAGCCGACGGTATCGCACCATGGCGTCCGCGCCAATCTTCTCGACGGCGTGACCGATGTGCGGCGGGCCGTTGGCGTAGTCGATGGCCGTGGTGATGTAGCAGCTCTTGCCGTCGCTCATGCGTCCGTTCCCCGTCGCCCACCGCCCCGCAGCCCCGAAGAGCGCACCTCGGCCTTGAGATCGTCCAGCGTCACGGTCCGGCGCGTCCCGTCCGGCGCGCGCAGCGTGATGCGCTCGCGCCAGATGTCCGTGGCCACCACCCGCTCCTCCCCCTGCGCCGTGCGGATCGTCTTGCCCTCGCGCGGGAAGCGCTTGCGCGCCTCCACGTACGACTGGTGCTCGTAGGTCAGGCAGCACATCAGCCGTCCGCAGCACCCCGAGATCTGCGCGGGATTCAGCGAGAGCCGCTGGTCCTTGGCCAGCTGCAGGCTGACCGGCTTGATCTCGCGCAGCCAGGTCGAGCAGCACAGCTCGCGGCCGCAGCGGCCCACGCCGCCCAGCAGCGCCGCCTCGTCGCGCACGCCGATCTGCTTCAGCTCGATGCGCGTGCGGAAGGTGCGCGCCAGGTCGCGGACCAGCTCGCGGAAGTCGACGCGCCGCTCGGCCGTGAAGTAGATGGTCAGCTTCTTCCGGTCGAACTGCCACTCCGCCTCGGTCACCTTCATCTTGAGGCCGTGCCGCTGCACCTTCTCGCGCGTGGTGCGGCGCACGCCGTCCTCCTCCTCGCGCAGGCCGCGCCAGCGCTCCGCCTCGTCCTCGCTGGCGGTGCGCAGTACGCGGCTGGACGGCACCGGCGCGGCGCAGCCGCTGGAGCCCGAGCACTTGCGTTCCGCCACGGCGCCCACGGCCGTGACGCGGCCCAGGTCCTCACCCCGGTCGGCCTCGACCAGCACCAGCGCGTCCGTCGGGAGCTCGCCCCCTTCCAGCGCGTAGTAGCCGCGACGATTGCCCTTGAAGCTGACTTCGACGATCTGCATAGACGTCAGTCGCGAGTATCGAGCATCGAGTCCGCCCAGCTCTCGCCGGGCGAACACACCTCGCTCGACCTCACCACTCCTCGTTGCTGTCGATTGCACGTCGGAGGCGGCCCGTACCACCAGAGCCGCTCACCCCTCACCCCTCACCCCTCCCGGTACGCCCCCATGGCGCCGAACTTCTCCCAGCGCAGGCGACGGCGTTGCTCGGTGTCCATACCCCGCAGTTCGCCCAGGTGTCGCTGCAGCGCATCCGCCAGCGCGCCGGCCGCGGCGGCCGGATCGGTGTGGGCGCCGCCCATCGGCTCGGGCACCACGTCGTCCACGACGTGCAGCCGCTCCAGGTCGGGCGCGGTGATGCGCAGCGCTTCGGCGGCCTTGTCGCGCGCCTCACCCGTCTTCCACAGGATCGCCGCGCAGCCCTCGGGCGAGATCACGCTGTAGACGGCGTTCTCGAGCATGAGCACGCGGTCCGCTACGCCCAGCGCGAGCGCGCCGCCGCTGCCGCCCTCCCCGATGACCACGGCCACGACCGGCACGTGCAGCCGCGCCATCTCGCGCAGGTTGCGCGCGATCGCCTCCGCCTGCCCCCGCTCCTCTGCGCCGATACCCGGGTAGGCGCCCGGCGTGTCGATCAGTGTGACGATCGGGCGGCCGAACTTCTCGGCCAGCTCCATCAGGCGCAGCGCCTTGCGGTACCCCTCGGGGTGCGGCATCCCGAAGTTGCGGCGCAGGTTCTCCTTCATGTCGCGGCCCTTCTGGTGGCCGATGAGCATCACGCTCTCGCCGTCCAGCCGCGCCCAGCCGCCCACGATGGCGGCGTCGTCGCGGAAGGCGCGGTCGCCGCGCAGCTCGACGAAGTCGTCGAAGACCTGCTCGGCGTAGTCGAGGGTGTAGGGCCGCTGCGGATGCCGCGCCAGCTGCACGCGCTCCACCGGCGAGAGGTTCTCGTACGCCTGCTCGCGCATGCGCTCGAGCTTGGACTCCAGCGTGCCGACCTCCTCGTCCACGTCCAGATCGTGCTGCTCCGCCATCTCGCGCAGCCGCTCGATCTGCTCCTCGACCTGCTCGATTTCCTTCTGTATGTCCAGCGCCGACGAACTCATGCGTTTCCCCGTCGCGCGTGATCGATGCCGGCGCACGGTGCGCCGGTCGCTTGGTGCCGTGCGGCTCAGGCCCGCACGAGCCGGACCCGGTCCCGTCCGAGCAGCTCGCGCAGCTGCTCCAGCAGTTCCGGCGTCGGCCTCACCCGCAAGGACCGTGAGCGGAGCCGCCGCTCGGTCGGCCGCTCACGATCGCCGTTCGCGTCCGCGAACACCACCAGCACCGGTGCGGCGCCACCGTGCGCGCGCAGCGCCTCGGTCGCCGCGCCGATGGTCCCGGCCGGGCCCGAACCGTTGCCGATGCCCGGCTCCAGGCGCAGCTCCAGCGCCAGCGCTCCGTCCTCCGCCAGCCCGCCCAGCGGGAGCGCATCGTCCAGGAAGACCGGCGGATCGTCCTCGTCCCGGTCGCGGCCGGAGACGGTGCCGCGGATCAGCACCGCCGCGTCCTGTGCCAGCGTCTCGCGGTGCTTCTCCCACTGCTCGCCGAAGGCCAGCACCGTGGCCGTGCCGAAATAGTCCTCCACGGTCAGCCGCGCCCACTCCGACCCGTTGCGCCGCGAGATCTGCCTGCTGATCGCCGTGACCACGCAGCCCAGCTCGATCTTGCGGTCGCGATACTCCTTCAGGTTGGACGTGTTGACGTCCTCGAAGATGCGCAGCTCTTCCCGGTGCTTGTCCAGCGGGTGCCCGCTGATGAAGAAGCCCAGGATCTCCTTCTCGCGCTTGAGCCGCTCGGCCTCCGGCCAGGACGCCACGTCCGGCAGCTGCGGCTCCCGGCGCGCCGGTGCAGCATCCGCGCCGCCGCCGCCCATGTCGAACAGCGATACCTGCCCGGCCTCGCGCTCCTTCTGGCGCAGCCCCGCCTCCCCCAGCGCGGCGTCCAGCCCGGCCATCAGGCGGGAGCGGTCGCCGAAGGTGTCCAGCGCGCCCGCCTGGATCAGCGCCTCCAGCGCGCGCCGCCCCACCGCACGCAGGTCCACCCGCTCGGCCAGGTCGAACAGCGACTCGAACGGGCCGTCCGCCCGCGCGCCCAGGATCGAGCGCACGGCGCCCTCACCGAGCCCGCGCACCGCGCCCAGCCCGAAGCGCACCTGCGTGTCCGAGACCGGCGTGAACTTCCAGTCCGATTCGTTCACGCTCGGCGCCAGCACGGCGATGCCGTCCTCGCGTCCGGGGACGTAGCGGCCGAGTTCGCGGCACTCGCCGATATACTTGACCACGTCCTCGGTCTTGTCCACGACCGACGACAGCATCGCCGCCATGAACTCGGCCGGATAGTAGCGCTTGAGCCAGGCCGTCTGGTACGACAGCAGCGCGTACGCCGCCGAGTGGGCGCGGTTGAAGCCGTAGCGGCCGAACGTCTCGATCTGCGAGGCCAGTTCGCCCGCCAGCGACCGGTCCACGCCGCGCTCCACCGCGCGCGTGGTGAACTTCTGCAGCTCCTTGCCGATCAGCTCCGCGTCCTTCTTGCCCACCGCCTTCCGCAGCACGTCCGCCTCGGCCAGCGTGAAGCCGGCCAGCACCTGCGCGATGCGCATCACCTGCTCCTGGTAGGTGATGACGCCGTACGTCGGCTCCAGCACCTCCTCCAGCTGCGGCAGGGGATAACGCACCGGCTCCTTGCCCAGCTTGCGGCGCACGAATACGTCGGTCATGCCGCTGTCCAGCGGGCCGGGGCGGATCAGCGCGTTGGTCGCGATCAGGTCCTCGAAGCGGTCACAGCGCATGGCGCGCAGCTTGTCCGTCGCCAGCGCCGACTCGAACTGGAACACGCCGGTCGTGCCGCCGCGCGACAGCATCTGGTAGACGCCTGGGTCGTCCAGCGGCAGGTCCATGATCGAGTCGTACTCGGCGCCGCTCTCCGGATGCCGCAGCGCGCCGTGCCGCCGGCGGATCCACTGCTCCGCGTCGTGCACCACGGTGAGCGTCTTCAGGCCCAGGAAGTCCATCTTGAGCATCCCGGCCTGTTCCAGCGCATTCATGTCCCACTGCGTGACCAGCGCGTCCTCCGCCGCACCCTTGCCGGGCTGCGTGCACACGGGCACGTAGTCGTCCAGCGGGCCCGGCGCGATGACCACGCCGGCCGCGTGCACGCTGGAATGGCGGGACAGGCCCTCCAGCACCTTGGCGTACTCGACCAGGCGCCGGACGCGGTCGTCGCTGCGGTACAGGTCGCGCAGCTCGGTGACCTGGTCGGCCGCTTCCGCCACCGTCAGCGAGTTGTTGGGCGCGTTGGGGATCAGCTTGGCCAGCCGGTCCGTCTCGGACGGCTCGAAGCCCAGCACGCGGCCCACGTCGCGCACCACCGCACGCGACTTCATGGTGCCGAACGTGATGATCTGGCCCACCGAGTCGCGCCCGTACTTCTCGCGCACGTACTCGATCACCTCGCCGCGCCGCTCGTAGCAGAAGTCGATGTCGATGTCGGGCATCGACACGCGGTCCGGGTTCAGGAACCGCTCGAACAGCAGGTCGAACTCGAGCGGGTCCAGGTCCGTGATCTGTAGCGAGTAGGCGACCAGCGAACCGGCTGCGGAACCGCGACCCGGCCCCACCGGGATGCCATGCTGCTTGGCCCAGCGGATGAAGTCCTGCGTGATCAGGAAGTAGCCGGAATAGTCCGCGTTGTCGTTGGAGATCACACCCAGCTCGTACTCCAGCCGCTCCGTGATCTCCGCCGGCAGCTCCTCACCGAAGCGATCGCGCGCGCCCTCGTACGTCAGCCGGCGCAGGAGCTCGGCCTCGGTCTCGACCTCCTCGGGCAGCGGGAAGCGCGGCACGTAGTAGCGCTTCTCCAGGTCGAAGGCGACCTGGTCCGCGATCTTCAGCGTGTTCTCGACCACGTCCGGACGGCCGGGGAAGCGCCCGGCCATCTCGTCCGCGCTCTTGAAGTACAGGCCGTCGTCGTACTTCATCCGGTTCGGGTCCTCGCGGTCCTTGCCGAGGCCGATGCAGAGCAGCACGTCGTGCGCGTCGTGGTCCTGCGGCCGCAGGAAGTGCGCGTCGTTGGTCGCGACCACGGGCAGCCCCAGGTCGGCCGCCAGGCCGAAGATCTGCTCGTTCAAATCGCTCTGGCCCGGCGAGTCGTGCGCCTGCACCTCCAGGTAGTAGCGGCCGTCGAACAGGTTGGCGTACCACTCGGCCGCCTCGCACGCCGCGGCCGCCTGGCCGTCCATCAGATGCCGCGCCACCTCGCCCGCCATGCAGGCGGACGAGACGATCAGCCCGTCCGAATGGCGCGCCAGCACCTCGCGATCGATGCGGGGGCGATGGTAGAAGCCCTCGCGGTACCCGATCGACGTCAGCTTGATCAGGTTGCGGTACCCCTCCAGGTCCCGCGCCAGCAGCACCAGGTGGTAGTACGCGCGCTCGTCGCGATTGCCGGAGCGAACGCGGCGGTCGCCCGGCGCCACGTACGCCTCCATGCCGACGATCGGCTTGAGCCCCGCCTTCTTCGACTGCTGCAGGAACTCCCACGCGCCGAACATGCAGCCGTGGTCGGTCAGTCCCAGCGCGGGCATTTCGTACTCCTTCGCCCGCGCGATCAGATCCCCGATGCGGTTGGCGCCGTCGAGCAGCGAGTATTCGCTGTGGGTGTGCAGGTGGACGAAGGACATCAGCTGACCGCCGCGCACTGGAAGGAGTCCAGGATGTTCTCGAGCTGGATCATGTATTCGTACTTCGGTTCGCCGGGCGCGTACAGCCACGCGTCCAGCAGGTAGGTGCGGTCCTGTTCGGGGCAGGGCACGGCGCGGGCGATGAAGGGTCCCGCGGCCGGGTACTCGCCGGGCGGCGTCTCCCACACGCCCTGCAGCTCCGTGATGGGCGGCGTGCCGTCCGGCGCATCCGGGCGGCGGTACGCGCGCGCGATCATGCGCTCCTGCGCCACCTGCTGTTCGAAGCCGTAGGCCCGGCCGGACACCGACTCGCGCCATGCCGCGAGCCCGGCCGAGTCCACCGCCTGTGCTCCGCGGCGCCAGGTCGCCAGCACGGCGCGCCGCAGCTCCGTGGAGCCGATCGCGTAATGGTTGCGGAAGACGTGCGCCGAGTCGAACGCCTCGTGGACGTAGACGTCGGGCAGCGCCAGGCTGAAGCCGGCCTCCTCGCGCAGCTCCCGCTCCAGGTCCTGGTCGCGGCCGCTCAGGTACATGCGGTTGCGCACGTACTGCCGGTAGCGGGCGTCCAGCACCTCGTGCAGTTCCGGCACGATCTGGCCGACGGCCTCCGCGCCCGCGCCGCGCGGCAGCAGCACCAGCGTGACGTCCTGGCCGCGCGCCCACACGGTGCCCACCTGCCGGATCGCGGGCAGACGCTGGGGCACGTCGTCCATCGCCTCGACCGCCCGCTCCAGCCACGGATCGCCCTCGTAGCCGATCAGCACCACCTGCTTGAACTCCCGCAGCTCCAGCCAGTCCTGCTCGGTGGGCGCCACGTGCGTCACCTCGAAGGTGCGCTCTTCGCGGACCGTGAAGATGCGGGGCTCCAGCGCACTCATGACCGTGTCGTCCACGGCCTGCCAGAGTCGCTCCGGTGCCACCACGATCAGGCTGCTCGCCTCCCCCAGCGCGACCGTCGCCGGCTCCTCGCAGGCGGGCAGCGCGGACAGGCTCAGGATCAGCGCGAAACGAGTGGCAGCGTGCACGGTAGACGGGCCAGCGGGGACGAGGTTGCGGATCACACAAGCTAGCGGCGACGCCCGTCGCGGGCTACCGGCGGCTTGTGCACCCCGGGCGCCGGTGCGTACCCTCCGGCCGGCGGCGGGAAGGCCACCGCGACGACCTCGCTCCACTCAACGCAACCATATCGTGCATCGCCCCGAGATCGCCTGGATGCAGCGCATCCGCAACGTTCGACGCCGCGGCGGCCGCGTGCTGCTCGCGCTCGATTTCGATGGCACCCTCGCGCCCATCGTGCCCCGGCACGAGGACGCCGCCATGCTGCCGGATGCGGAGGAGCCGATCCGCCGGCTGGCCGCGCGGCCGGATACGGTGGTGGCCGTGGTGAGCGGCCGGGGACTGGACGACGTGCGCGCGCGCGTACGCGCGGACGGCATCTATTTCGCCGGGAATCACGGCTTCGAGATCGAGGGACCGGACGTGCGACACCGGCTGCCCGATGCCGAGGCGCTGCGTCCGGTGCTGGCCGGCATCCGCGACGCCCTGCGCGAACGCTACGCCGGCATCGAGGGCGCCGAGGTCGAGGACAAGGGCGTCACGCTCAGCATCCACTACCGTCGCGTCGCGAGCCCGGCCGACGCCGAGCGCGTACGCGAGGCCGCCGAGCTCGCCGCCGCGGAGGACGACCGGCTGCGCATCACCCATGGCAAGGCCGTACTGGAGATCCGCCCCGCCATCGACTGGCACAAGGGGCGCGCCGTGGATTTCCTGCTCGAGACGCTGGCCGAGCGCGGCGATTTCTTCCCCGTCTTCATCGGCGACGACGTGACCGACGAGGACGCGTTCGAGGTCGTGGAAGCACGCGGCGGGCTGGGCGTGGTGGTGGACGAGGACCCCGCGCGCCGCACCTCCGCCTCCGCCCGTGTGCCCTCCCCGGCCGCGCTGGTAGGTTGTTTGCGACGCCTGGCGCACGACTAGCAGCGACCGCAAGGCATCGACCGATGGACCACACAACCAGCCATACCCGCTGCACCGTGGAGGAGGGGCCCTGCTGCCCCGTCTCCGAGGACATCGCGCGCGAGGCCGCGGCCGGTCGCGGCGGCGACGAAGTCGGCAAGGGCGGCGGCCACTCCCACGCCGGACACGACCACGGCCACTCGCACGGCCTCTCGTCCGACGCGCTCGCGCACCGGCCGTCCGAGGGTGCGCGTGCCGGGGAGCGCAGCCTGCGCTGGGTGCTGGCCCTGACCGGCGTATTCATGATCGCCGAGGTCGTGGGCGGCGTGATCGCCAACTCGCTCGCGCTGCTGGCCGATGCCGGCCACATGCTGACCGACTTCGCGGCCATCGCGCTGTCGCTGTTCGCGATCTGGTTCGCGCGCAAGCCGCCGACGCCCGACAAGACCTACGGCTACCTGCGCCTGGAGATCCTGGCCGCGCTGCTGAACGGCGCCACGCTGTTCGTCATCGCCGGCTTCATCTTCTACGAGGCGTACCACCGCCTGCTCGATCCCGTGCCGGTGCAGGGCGGCGTCATGCTGGCCGTAGCGGGCGCCGGGCTCGTGGTCAACATCGTCGCCGCGCTGCTGCTGCACCGCGCCGCCGGCGAGAGCCTGAACGTGCGCGGCGCCTACCTGCACGTGCTGGGCGACCTGCTCGGCTCCGTCGGCGCGATCGCCGCCGCGCTGGTCATCCTGTTCACCGGCTGGACGCCCGCCGACGCCCTGATCTCCGTGCTGGTCGCGGCGCTGATCCTGTTCAGCAGCTGGAAGCTGCTGCGCGAGGCGGTGGACGTGCTGCTCGAGGCCGTGCCCTCCCATATCGACATGCTCGAGGTGCAGGACGCGATCGACCAGATACCGGGCGTGGACAACGTCCACGACCTGCACGTCTGGACGGTGACCAGCGGCTTCCTGGCCATGAGCGGCCACGCCGTGGTCAGCGAACCGTCCGACCACCAGCGCATTCTGACCGAGATCCACAGGCGCATGATGCAGCGTTTCGGCATCCGCCACGTCACCTTCCAGCTGGAGCACTGACATGGCCGACCGGATCGAGGTGCACACGCCCGAGCGGGAAGCGATGGTCGAGATCACGGACCACGTACAGGCGCTGGTGGACGCGGAGGGCATCGAGGACGGTGTCGTCCACCTCTGGTCGATGCACACCACCTGCGCACTCACGGTCAACGAGGGCGCCGATCCGGACGTGGTGCGTGACGTGGTTGCGCATCTCCGTCGCCTGGTCCCGCAGGACCCCGACTTCCGACATGCGGAAGGCAACTCCGATTCCCACATCAAGACCCTGATGACCGGTCCCGGCCTCACCCTGCTCGTGCAGGCCGGTCGCCTCGTGCTCGGCACCTGGCAGAAGGTTTTCCTGTGCGAGTGGGACGGACCCCGCACCAGGACGATCGCCGCAATCGTCCGGTAGGAACGGGCGTATCGTCGTTGTACGATCGTGCAGGCGATCCGGACGCCGCGCTGGCGGCCCTGCGGCGCCGCTCCTACAGCTGGTCGTCCATCCTGCTCATGCCCGCCTATCTCGCCCTGGAGGGCCGCATGGCCGAGGCGACGGGCGACCGGCAGGGAGCCATTCAGGCCTACCGCCATTACATGATGCTGAGGGATGAGCCGCACCCTTCCCTCCGGCCGGAGGTGCGAGCCGTGCGCGATGCCCTCGCGCGCCTCATGTCCGAATAGCGCGCATGCCCCACACGCCGCCCGCACGAAACTTTCGGGTTCCTCGCCGGTAGCAACACAGCTTCATCGGCCAGGGGTGGCCGGTCGAACGAGGGACACGACAGGGCCAGGGGCCGCATGCTTCGCAACATCGCCATCATCGCGCACGTCGATCACGGCAAGACCACGCTGGTCGACAAGATGCTCCGCCAGGCGGGCACGTTCCGCGAGAACCAGCAGGTCGAGGAGCGGGTCATGGACTCGAACCCGCTCGAGCGGGAGCGTGGCATCACGATCCTGTCCAAGAACACCTCCATCCGCTGGCGCGACCACAAGATCAACATCGTGGACACCCCCGGCCACGCCGACTTCGGCGGCGAGGTCGAGCGCATCCTGCGCATGGTGGACGGTGTGCTGCTGCTGGTGGACGCCTTCGAGGGCCCGATGCCGCAGACGCGTTTCGTGACGCGGAAGGCGCTGGCGCTGGGCCTTCAGCCGATCGTCGTGATCAACAAGATCGACCGGCCGGACGCCGAGCCGCATCGCGTGCACGACGAGGTGCTGGAGCTGTTCATGGAGCTGGACGCCAACGACGCGCAGCTGGACGCGCCGTTCCTCTACGCGTCCGGCCGCGAGGGCTATGCGTCCGTCGACCCCGCCGCGCGCGAGGGCGACCTGACGCCGCTGTTCGAGGCGGTGCTGGAGCGCGTGCCCGCGCCGCCCAGCCGCGACGCCGAGCCGTTCCAGATGCTGGTCTCGACCATCGACCACTCGCCGTACCTCGGGCGCCTGGCGATCGGCCGCATCGAGCGCGGCCGCGTCAAGGTGGGCGACCCGATCCTGCTGCTGGATCCGGTCACCGACGCCGGCGCCGAGATGGACGCGACCGAAGGGACGCGCGGCAAGGTCGCCAAGCTGTACGCATTCGAGGGGCTGGGCCGCGCCGAGGTCGAGCAGGCCGGCGCGGGCGAGATCGTCGCGCTGGCAGGCCTCGAGGGCGTCGACATCGGCGCGACCGTCGTCGACCCGGAGCATCCCGAGCCGCTGCTCGGCATCACGGTCGAGGAGCCGACCGTCTCCGTCGACTTCGTCGTCAACAACTCGCCGTTCGCGGGGCGGGAGGGGAAGTACGTGACCAGCCGCCAGCTGCGCGACCGGCTGAGGAAGGAGCTGGAGCGCAACGTCGCGCTGCGCGTGGAAGAAACCGGTTCCCCGGACACGCACACCGTGTCCGGCCGCGGCGAGCTGCACCTCTCCATCCTGATGGAGACCATGCGCCGCGAGGGCTACGAGTTCGCCGTGTCGCGCCCGCGCGTGATCACGCGTGAATCCGACGAGGGCGAGACGCTCGAGCCGTACGAGGAAGCCACGATCGACGTGCCCGAGAGCTTCACGGGCGTCGTCATCGAGAAGCTGGGCAAGCGGCGCGGCGAGCTGCGCGAGATGCGCGCCTACGGCGGTGAGAGCGGCGGCGTGCAGATGATGCGCCTGGTCTTCCGCATCCCCGCCCGCGGCCTGTTCGGCTACCGCAGCGAGTTCCTGACCGACACGCGCGGCGAGGGGACGCTGCACCACCAGTTCCTGGAGTGGGGCCCGTGGGCCGGGCCGATCAAGAGCCGCGAACGCGGCGTGCTGGTCAGCATGGTCGACGGCACCGCCGTCGGCTACGCGCTGTTCAACCTGCAGGACCGATCGACCATGTTCATCGAGCCCGGCGTCGACACCTACGAAGGCATGATCGTCGGCGAGAACAGCCGCCCCGGCGACATGGAGGTCAACGTCGCGAAGGGGAAGAAGCTGACCAACATCCGCGCCGCCGGCGCCGACGACGCGATCCTGCTCGAGACGCCGCGCCAGCTCACGCTGGAGTACGCGCTCGAGTTCATCGCCGACGACGAACTGGTCGAGGTCACGCCCGAGGCGATCCGCCTGCGCAAGCGCCACCTCAAGGCTCACGAGCGGAAGAAGGCGGCGCGGCGAGCGGGGTAACGGCTCGCTTTCGCTCGCGGGGAGGCTCGCTGTCGCTCGCGGGGAGGCTCGCTGTCGCTCGCGGGGAGGCTCGCTGTCGCTCGCGGGGAGGCTCGCTTTCGCTCGCGGGGAGTCGCTTTCGGCTGCGTGTGAGGGGTGGCCGATCCTGCCATGGGGATGCCCCGGCCAAAGGTGAGTTTGGGGCATGCCTTGCCGACTTCCATGTTACCCGATGGCGCTCGAGGCTGTGGCGGCGGTGGATGAGATCGCCCTGCGCCTGCCTCGGCTGCGGCTGTACCTGACCGACCAGCTGATGCGCGCGGGGCTGTCGATCGTGCTCAACCTGCGCGAGGGGGCGGCGGAGTACTCTCCTGCGGAGAAGAGCCGTTTCTACCGCATCGCATACCGTTCGATCGCCGAATGTGAAGGCGGCATCGATGTGGGGGAACGCTTACGCCTCGTACCAGGAATGGAGCTGCGAGAGGCCAGGTCCCGCCTCGCCCATCTGGGCGTTCGAGTGCACAACCTGATCAAGCGTGACCTCCCCGCCCGACCCGACCATTGAACCCGCCGCCCCCGCGAGCGCAGCGAGCCTCCCCGCGGCCAAAGGCCGCCTCCCCGCGAGCAACGCGAGCCTCCCCGCGAGCGCAGCGAGCCTCCCCGCGGCCAAAGGCCGCCTCCCCGCGAGCGCAGCGAGCCGCGCAGGCCCGAAAAACCCTTGACATGCCCCACTTCCGGTCCGACCTTCGCCCCCGTCGCGCCGGAACGGTTCTTCCATCCACGCGACGGCACTCACATCCACCCGAAGCGCCTACGATAGGAGCGACTTCAATGCCGAGCGTGCTGGTCCGCCCCGACGCGTCCGCCGAGCTGGAGGACGAACTGCTCATCGTCGCCTACGACGACGACGACGAGGAAGACGGCTGGGAAGAGGACGACGACTGGGACGACGACGACGACGACGAGGACTGGGACGACGACGACGAGGACTGGGACGACGACGAGGACTGGGACGAGGAGTGGGAGGAGGAGCTCGACGAGGAGGAGGAGCCGCGTCGGGGTGGTGAGGATCTGGAGTAGTTCCGGGCGCGGAAAACGGCCCGCTCCGTCGAAGTCGCATCGAGTGCCCGGCCGGGGGTTGACCCGGGCCGGGCACTTCGCTATCATCTCGTGCTCGCGGCGCTCGCCGTAGGACAGGCGGGCGCCCGCTGTTTGAAAACCGAGGTCGAGGATGAACGTGCGGGGCCTCGAACGCAGGCGAGTCTTCCTGCGGTACCGCTCTTTTTGGGGCGGCGAGGTTCAAAGCAAAGGCTAGATAATTCCGGACGTTGAAGAAGTAGTCGACGTTCGATTCGAGAGCTG
>Ga0207847_100068_pt1 | contig 130512 bp, 115 predicted proteins | sample TtaePargueraPR_8_FD_187736 | JGI IMG/M metagenome (GOLD analysis project Ga0207847, IMG submission 187736) | Aerobic enrichment media microbial communities from Bioluminiscent Bay, La Parguera, Puerto Rico - Tt and E1 (SPAdes) | ecosystem: Environmental > Aquatic > Marine > Unclassified ... | reverse complement strand
TCCGATCAATGAAAGGGGCAAAAAACTTCGCCATTATCAGGTCAATTATTGATACTCTCAATAAAAGAAACCTCAATGTCTTTCATAACCTCGAACTAATCGCCAATTTTAATACCTGAGTAGTTACGGAAATTTTATAGGTAGAATATTATCTGATTATCATTGTCAAATAAAAGGTTAGTCTATTTCTTTCTCTGAGGACTCGTCCAAAGTCTAATTGAAAGTAGAAAATAAGTGGAAATTACTTCACTTTTTTATTCCTCAATTCATGATCTTGATCAGTGCAACTATTAATTCAACAATTATCTTTGATCAAGTTAAAAGAATGGATATTTTACTTGAAATAGATTTAAATTAATTGGATTTTAGGATAAAAGACCAGGAAGAATCTGACATACATTTTCTAAACATATAAATAAAAATAAGCATGGCTAAAATAGGAACCTTAGACTTCACCGGTATCTCGGGACACATTTACACATTCAATGTGTACCCGATGAACTATCAGCTACCAGATAAAGAAGCCGTATATTTTGTCACTCATCGAACCATAAAAGCCGATTCAAGTGTAGATCATATTCTCATATTTGTGGGTGAAACCCCGAACCTGGCCAAAGAATTTGTCAAACATTCAAAGTCTGATTGTTTTGATAAAGAAACTGCCAATTGCATTTGCGTGTATTGGGAGGACCATACTGATACCCGCATCAACATTAAAGAGGACTTATTAAATCACTATCACCCTCCGTGCAACGACTTTTAAAACCAGCCATTTGCCCGGGAGGCTCTCCCTCTCGGGCATTATAATTATCTTCCTCAATTTCTCCAATATTAAAAGGGCTGGAAGAAAAAGATACAACAAAAATAGCTATGGCAAACCAGCCCAGGACTTTTCTCCCAAATCCAAGCTTTACCTCCTCATTGGCGGGTGGATGGTCAATTCCCAAAAATCTGCCAACTACCAATCCGAAGAGTAAATAGACGTAGCTATTTAGTCTCACATCGATGAAATGCGAGCCGACATACTGTAGCAGGAAGACCCATATAACGAGAAGGAGTCGTTTTCCAAATTCCGGTGTGATATAAGAAAAGACAAGATTCAGGTAAATAAAGTATAAAGTTCCAAACAACAGTAATTGATTAATTGTCAATGATGGTGTTATGACTCCAAAACCGGCAAAAACAATAAAGAGGACAAAAAAGATTCTAAATGCCCATCTACTTTGTTTATAACCCAACAGGCCATACAAAACGTGCCCTCCATCCAGCTGTCCAACAGGAAGCAGGTTCAATGCAGTAAAAAACAGGGCCAGGTATCCGGCAAACAACCAAGGGAAGTGGTAGAGTTCATGCATGTTAGGAACCCTTTCCGGATCAGGAGCCACATGTTCGATAAATGCATCAAAAAGTAAGTTTGACCCTAATGTAAGTGAACCTTCGGTGTTGAAATAAATTGTATCCGGAAGCTGTTCCAGGAACTCGGCATCAAGATGCTGAAGGTCATTTTTGAACAATATAGTATCAAGGTCATAAACGATATCCTCGTAATTGTCGCCAAAGATCTGGTATTCAGGATGTAGCTCGAATATGTATTCCTTCGGAGGAAGGGTATAAAATCCATAAAAAAGCACCGCCAATGCAATGACAAATCCTGCTAAGGGACCAGCAATTCCTATATCAAAAAATTCGAGGGTTGTTTTTGGTTTTTCCTTTATTTTAATGAACGCTCCCATGGTGCCAAAAGAGGGCATGGGGACACCCAGAAAGCCTAACCACATTGGGATATAAAAGGGTAGAGTAACTTTTATCTGATAATACTTTGCCGTTAAATAATGGCCAAATTCGTGCGCAGTGAGGATAAGAAGAAATGGAAGTGAAAACTCCAATCCTCCGACAAAATTTTCCCATGACATTCCATACTCACCAGGTAAAAACAAATATCTGCCATACATCCATTCCGCACCGGCAAAGGTGGTTGTGATGATGGTAATGAGAAATAAGATGATATGTTTTCTGTGCTTTTTAGACACTTCCGTTGATACCTGGCAGCATGTTTTGTGTCAAAAAATTCCTTTTAACCAGGACCGTTTTAATACCTAATTTTTCTGCGGTATCAATGTTTTCCTGCTTATCATCATAAAAAATGGCTTTTTCCGGGCTCACTTTCATCTCTTCCAAAACCTCCTCATAAATATCAGTGTCCGGTTTCCGCTTATTCATGTTGCAGCTATAAAACAACCTGTCAAATATCAATTGTGGATGCTCATAAGGCGTTTGTTGACTAAAAATTTGATGAAAAGAATCTACGTGAATAATATTGGTGTTGCTCAGAATGCAAAGTTTGTAATCATTTTTAAGGGAATCAATCCACGAAAATCGATCAACAGGAATATCCAAAAGCATGGCATTCCACGCTGCATCAATTTCTTCATCCTGAAGGGGTTTGGGTGTTAGTTCGCGGATGTGGTCCCTGAATTGTTCACAGGAAATATTTCCCTTTTCATACTCCATGTAAAAGCTCTGGTTGAGCTGTGCTTCCTCCAAAATATCAAAGCCTTCACCTATGAGTTTTTTGAAGGCTTCCAATGTTTTGAAAATATCTAAATTGATGATAACTCCTCCTAAATCGAAGATGATGACTTCTGGTTTTACCGGCATTAATTTTAATTTTTATGTTTGTGTATTCGGCTGCAAATATCTAATATTGCACTCCCAAATTCAAGGCGGTCGAAAGGATTGTCGTTTAATGAATAAAGATTTATCAAAAACAAAAAATAAACAAATCATTTGAATAAAAATGATTTGCGGGCCCATAGCTCAGTTGGTTAGAGCACCTGACTCATAATCAGGTGGTCCCAGGTTCGAGCCCTGGTGGGCCCACAAAAAAAGCTTCGCTTAATAGTGAAGCTTTTTTGTTTTAAAACAGCATTTTTCAATGAACTATTGCTACATCATTTTTAGTAAGAAGCTCAACCGTTTTTATATTGGTGCCTGCCATGATAATTTGGACCTGAGGATCGAGAAACATAACAATCATTCTTACGGTAAGAACCATTACACCGCTAAAGCAAGTGACTGGGAATTATTTATTTCCATTGAATGTGAAACTTATGATATGGCCAGAAGAATTGAAATGCACATTAAAAGAATGAAAAGCAGCAATTATATCAGAAACTTGAAAAAATATCCTGAATTGATTGACAAAATAAAGAATCAATGTAAAAGTCAGAGCACCTGACTCCCCCGAAAGCTTTCGGGGCAGGTGGTCGCTGGTTCGAGCCCAGCAGGGCCCACTTCAAAGACTGTCAAAAACTGACAGTCTTTTTTTATTTTTGTACTATGTACTTTGTTTATATTCTTTATTCTCCTTCTGCTGATCAATTCTACAAAGGTCAAACAAACGATATTATTGACCGAGTTTACAGGCACAATTCGGAGAAGGAATTTGCTACCAAGTCAGGGACTCCATGGATACTATTGTGGAAAACAACAAAACAAAGCAGGGCTGATGCAATGGTTTTAGAAATCAAACTGAAGAACCTAAACCGCTTCAGAACAATTGAGTTTATTTTGAAGTATAATGATGGCATCCCTGGCCGAGACGAAGCGATGCTCGCGCAAAGCTTGTCTCGGTGCTGACCATAGCGTCAGCATTCGAGCCCTGGTGGGCCCACAAAAAAAAGCTTCGCTTAATAGTGAAGCTTTTTTGTTTTAAACAGCATTTTTCAATGAACTATTGCTACATCATTTTTATTAAAAACTTGAAAAAAATGGCCTAAGTTGGTATCATGGAAAAAAGACAATACACTCCTACACTGTCCATCCATGCTCTGAATGCTTAAAGGATAAAATGATTGATAGAGTACTAGAAAAATTTTGAGATCATACCTTAACAATAGTATTTTATTCGCTTCTATTATCTCTTAATTTATCTTTCAACTTTTCCAGAAAAGATAGATCCTCAACATCTCTTGATTGATTCCTTCCTTTAATAGCGGCCTTTTTAAAAAGAATTAGGTCATCAAGGTCAGCGACATTTAGAACCAACCCGTCTATTTGCACTTTCTTTGCTCGTTGAAATGCATATATGAAATCAACTACATCAAGTTTCTTAATAATTTCAATTCTCAATGGAGGTTGACCTATTCCAACCATTTTTTGAACCAGAAACATTTCCATTTGAATGCTTTCAATCGGAATCCCATAATCTACGCAAGCCGATAACATTTTTGAAGCATTCTCTTTTGTAGCATTTATAAAAATATCAAGATCGTTGGTTGCTCTTATATGTCCATAGGCTCCCATGGCATATCCACCAATGAGCAAGTATTCTACTTTATGCTTGTTGAGTTCATGAATAAAATCACGGAAATGGGAAGGAAATCTATTATTTGACCTATTCATCAGTGGTATAATAGATCTCTCTTACGATGGGATAATTTAGCACATCTATATTCATCATAGCATAATTGGCAATAATTACTTCACAATAATGCTCAAGATTTTTACTTAAAGTATGAGTCAAAGCTAAATCCACTTCGCTATCCAAGTAATCTTCGCCTTCATTTATATAATAGATGGTGCGAGTCTTCATTTTGTAAAACTAGCAAAATATTATTTTATTTTGTTTCAAAAAGATTAAGATGATCTAAGTCAAAATTATCGGATTAACTTAAGTAAAAAGCAATAAATAAAGCCTTCTCACTAATGAGAAGGCCTTTCGGTTTTGGGTTGTATGTTACAATAGTTTATTAATTCAAGTTTTGAAGGAAAGTGGATAGTGTTAGCTATAAAGCTGGCCATACGGGATCCAGATTATGAATGTTCAGCCTCACGACGGCTCTATGACGACTATGGCCGGTCTTTACCAGTTGAATAACGAATTTACCGGAAGCTCCCTGAAATTTCCCCGTTCCGCCATGAACATTACCCGTTAATTCATATCTGGGTGAATATTCATCCAAACTCTCATTTACTGTTCCATAGATTTCAGAGCCTAAACTGTCCCATATTTTGAAGTCACCATCGCTGATGCGAACATGATTTTCGACAGGTTTCAGGACTCGATGATGGTACAATTCCAGTTGTGCATCTCCCATCTGATCCATTTCACCATTTCCTTCCATGAGGACTCTCAACTTAAGATCATCATCCAGGATCCCCTGATCAATGATATGATCTTTGAGTATAAAATTCCCCTGAAATGTTTTCTCATTCCTTTTGGGAGTAATTGTATCTTCTGTTAGTTCCGGCTGATCCTGATCTGTATCATCATCCTGGCACGAAAACAGGTTAACAGCAAATAATGCTGAAAGCAATAGGATTTTAATCGTTTTCATGGTTTTGGTTTTTTGGTTAATAATTGATTGTTGCTTTTGATGAATGTGTAATGAAATCAGCTTTTATAACTCATATCCCTGCTTTTTCAGTAAATAATATCCAAACAAAGAGAAGGATATTTTCTATAATAAAAGCCATCCCAAATGGAATGGCTTTCAATGTGAGGTAGCGGAAGTAATAAAAATAAAAGTCGAATTATTATGCTGGGATTTTGATTTATAAGATTGTTGGATTTTCATCCAGGTTATAAACTCTCGCCTGGATCGTCGCCGTAACCTGACCATTGAATTGATTTTGCAGTGAAATTGTCAAATATCCCCTCACTCCTTCAAATCTACCCGTCCCACCTGAAATTGAACCATTAAGGGTATATTCAGAGCCTTCAGTACCACCGTCTAACACCTGACTGCCTGTGGATCCAAATAATTCTGAGCCAGATTCATTTCGGATGATAAAATTTCCATCGATTATGTGGACTTTATTGTTAGCGAAATCGATGATCTTTAAATGTTCCAGGTTCAGACTCGCTGCCCCAAATTGGTTCAGGTCCCCATCACCTTTCATGTTCATACGCATTTTGACCTCACTCTCATCAGAACCCTCATAACTGCTCCCGTTTGAAAGTGTAAAATGTCCCTTGATTAATTCTCCCGGTTCATTTTCTGTGCCTGTTGTGGTCACTGTTTCATCATCACAAGAAAATAAAGTCACAGCGACTACAGTAGAAATGGCGATAAATAAGGTTTTAATCGTTTTCATGGTTTTTTGGTTTTGGTTAATAATGATGGTTATTTGATGGAATGTGTAATGAATGTTCTTCATCTAACCTTTATCATCAATATTTATGTCGATTCATCCTCATCAAGCATTCTGTCAAGAAATAAAACCCGAAAGCCATCCACGAAGGGACGGCTTTCTTACTGAGGCTGTGGAAGTATAAAAATTAATTAGGGTGTTATTTTGAAATATCAATAGGGTTGATATCCCGATTATAGTATTTCCCATTCGTTACAGCACGATATGTATTTCCCTTTTGATGTGTCAATTCTAAATTCAGATACCCTCTGATTCCAGCATATCTACCTGTTCCATCTTTTATTGATCCTTCCAGCTTATATTTTAGATTGTTTTCAATTTCCTGATAACTGGTGATTCCATGAATCACAGAGCCGTCTCTACTTTCAATTGTGAAACTTCCCGATAAAACCTGCATTCGACTTTGCGTGGTTTTAATAACTTGTTGATAAGTCACCTTCAAAACTGCAGGATCGGAGTTATTGAGATTTCCTTCACCAATAATTTCCACATCATATCGAATACGGTCATTGTGAGCTTCTACAAAATGGTCCTTTAGTTCCATATCAAACTCACCATAAACTAATTCACCAGTTTCCTGGGATATCTGTTTGTTTTCTTCAATTTCTGGTCTCTCAGGTTCTTCATCGCATGAAAACATGGCTAATGAAAAACCGATTTCCATGGCTAACAATAAAATTTTGATGCTTTTCATGATTGTTTTGGCTTTGGTTAATAATAGTTGTATTTGTTTAGTAGTGTAATGAGAGTTTCTGATCTAACAGAGGATGATGAAGTTCTGCATCGAATATTCGGCACTTTCAGGAAGGATAAGTTTTTTGTAATCAATGCTCTACAGCAAATAAAAAAGTAAAGCCTTCCTCACCGAAAGGCTTTCTCGTTGTAACGATGAATGGTGAAAACCCAATTAAGAAATTAATTTAGTTTATGGTACTTGTGGTTGTTCGTCCATATTGTGGACTCTTGCTTCTGCTAAGGCTTGGTACTGATTGAATTCTTGATTGACAAGATCAATTTTCAAGCTACCATAGACGTGTTCAAACTTCCCGGAACCTCCAAATATCGAACCTACCAGCTGATATTTATTGTTGCCATCGAGTGTCAATCCCTTGATGTTCCCATAAATTTCAGATCCTGAATCATTCCATATGGTAAACTCTCCCGCTCCTATTCTGACTTTTTCGTTTATATTGTCGATTATTTTTTGATGACCGACCTTTATATGGGCTTGACCAAATTCTTCGAAATCACCTTCTCCATCCATTTCTACATGTAATGAAACTTGTGATTGATCGTGTCCACGATATTCCTCGCGAGAGCTTACCGTAAAAGTTCCGTAAATTAATTTGCCAGGCTTGTGAACCAATGTAGTATCACGCTCATTTTTACCTGATTCATCTTCACATGAAAATAAAGTGAAACAAAACATTGCTGTTGTGGCAACAAATAAAATTTTAATTGTTCTCATGATTTTTGGTTTTTGGTTAATAAATAGTTTCCAGCAGAATGTGTAATGGAAAGTGCTTCCATAACCTTTGAAAATCATTTTAAAAAATACAGAGGGGTACTATGATAGATAGCTCAAGTAAAATCCAATAAAACTATGGGTAAATTTGCCGGCAACCCCGATTGATTCTACCACTCAATTTCATGCTCTCCAAGGTCAAGAGCATCTTCCAGGTATGGATGGGTTGGATCATCTGAAATCCTGGCAAGCTGTTTATTAAAGTCGTTTTGCTGATTATTAGCCATGTAAGTCAATAGCAGATACCAGTCTGAGGAATATCCGTATACACTGTTCCCTTCGGAGAGGGCCTGGAACAGGTTTGCCGCTTCATTATAATCACCAATATTGAAATAAGCGTGAGCCAAATAGTATTGCATTTCCGGATTGGGATTTTCAATTGCTGACCAGCTATCAACAGCCCCATTAAAGTCATTACTTTCAAAAAATCTTATACCTTCAGACCACTGAGCATTCCCATCACCCATGGTACTTCCGGGTGATTCGGGAAGCTGATATTCCGAAAGGGCGAGTTTATCACCGGAAGTCGTTTCGATGTTGACCTGGTAAAAAACGATATAAGCGACTGCCAATAAAATAAGCGTGGCTGCTACCTTCCATATTATTGGCATAAACCTGACCTTCGACTTTTCATTTTCTACGTTACCTTCCCACTCATTGAATTGATCTCTCAGTTCGGTTTCCACCTGCTGATCAATCGCCTCCATGGAAAGCATATATTCACTGTATAGTCTTTCCAGCTCAGGATTTTCATCCATTTCCTTTAAGAATTGTTCCTTTTCCCCGGGAGTCAATTCATCTCTAAAGTAGCTTTCTACTTTGTTTACATTATCTTGTTCCATGCGAATGTAGGTTTAAATTGTTGTAGTGCTTCCCAGAGTTGCTTTCTGCATTTAGAAAGGGTGTTGGAAGCTATTTGTCCGTTTTTAAACCCCATAATCTCAGCGATCTCATCCATGCTGTACTGATCCACGATAAAAAATTTGAGCCGCAGGATCTTCTGGCATGATTCTCCTAATTGATTAAATATTTTCTTGAACAGTATTTTTTGCTCTTTTCGTTCTAGTTCCCTTTGAGGATCCAATGTATTGATAGAAATGTCAAATCCATCTTCGGGCAGCGAAGCCATTTTTGCTCGTTTTAGCTCATTTCTCCAAAGGTTATAGCATACCTGGTAAAAAAAGCCTTTCACTGCACCTCCCCTGAACTTTCCCTCTTTCATGTGGCTATCGATCTGGATCAATCCATTTTGATAGGTATCCCTGGCATCTTCTTTCGAACCGCTGTTGCTTACTATGACAGCGTGTATTTTCCTTTCCAGCTCTTTGTCAGATGTAATGTTACTTAATACATAGTCTCTTGCCTTATTATTTGTAATGAGCTCCCTGCACCAGTCTGTTTTAGCTTCAGATTCAAAGAATTCGTCAATGGATTCAGTTTTGAAAAGCTTTCGTCTAACCAGCTTATCCAATAGAATAACACAATTGTTGAAGACCATCTTCCCATGTTCTTCATTCCCTCCACCTTTTATGACGATATCTTCTACCATAGCTCGATAATGTTTATGTTGAAATACATACTTCAGGGCACGGTCTCTTTCATTTCCACCTGTGAGGATAGCATTAAAAAGTTGTTGTTTAGAGTACGGTTCCTTATTCATATGTGTATCAGCATGATAGGTTATAACCGGCAATTCCCAGGTATTTCTAAATATACAAAATGAGGGAGGATTTTATAAGGATTTGAATGACGAAAAAGATCAAATTGTTTAAAATCAAATTAGTTGAAAAAGAGGTGAATATTGATTAATTTAATAACACCTGGTTATATCTACCCCGGCTCTTACACATTAAACAAACACTAAAACCTAACAAGATGAAAACTTCGGTCTCTTTAACATTGCTAGCAATAATGTTTTTTACTTTTCTAGTTAGTTCAATCCTTCAAAGTTGTGAAAATCCAAATGGGAATCAAAAAGGTGATAACGAAGGAGAAGCAAGCTCGAGCACAGGCAATATTATACAAAATGAAACTATAATTAGTTTTCACGATAATACTAGTAAAGCCAAAGTAAAACAAATAATTGATAATGCAATATTACAAGGTTTTGAAGTTGATTCATGTGGCTGTGGAGATCTGTATTTATTAAAAGACAACTTAAGCAATCCTAATTTAACCCCAGACTCAAAATTAGCTTCAACAGGAGGCACACCTGGTCAGAGAGGAAACGGAAATGTCCAGGGAGATGCCTATGCACATTATAACATTCAATTGGAATTAGATCCTGTTTATGATCCGAATGCATCCAATGACCCGATAACAACTCAAAATCCACCAACAAGCCAAGGAGTATTTAAGATAGCCATTATAGATGGTGGCATAACACATTATCAAAATTTATCTGATTTTTTATGGGTAAACAATAATCCTGACCCATGTTATCTAGATAATTATAACAATGATCGAAATGGATTTGATTTCACAATTGAAAATGGGTTATCCCCTACCCCATTTAATATGCATGGAACCTTTATTAGCCAAATTATTGTGGAACCCTTTATTGGCACCCAAATTCAAATTGCATTGATGAACGTTCGAATTTTCGATTTTGAAGGTAAGTCAAATCTATTTGATGCGTTATGTGCAATTGAATATGCAATAAAAAAAGATGCCAATATTATTAATATAAGTTGGGGTTATTATAGGTCTATTGCAGATGACTTAGCAATGAAGTCTGACACACTTTTATATGAATATTTACTAAAAGCCAATACAGCAAACATTCCAATTTTTGCTTCAGCAGGAAATGACACTGTAAACACAGATAATAAATTTCATTATCCTTCTGGTTTTTTTACCATAAATGCTGATCCCAATTATTTACCAAATTTAATATCTATTGCAGCTTTAGATGACAATGAGCAATCATTGGCCAAATATACTAACTATGGCAAAAAGTCTGTATTTATTGCATCAAAAGGAACCCATTTAATGAATGGCGACACAATTAGAGGAACCTCATATGCAACACCAGACGCTCTATCCTATGCATTAATTCTAAAGAATAACAATATTATTATGTCACCTGGTGATTTAAAAAATTGTATTAATAACAATGCTGCTATATATGGATTCCCATTGTTTACTGAAGGTAAAATTGATAAAGCTAAAGCTAATTGCCCTTAGCATTTGTATGAAGATATCATTGATAATTAATGTTTCATTAATTTTATTATTAAATATTGCTGCTTTTTCAAATACCCAATTAGATTCAACAAATATAAATATCAGTGATAGTAGTCAATTGAGCAGTATTACTGCCTTAATTAATTATTGGATCGATGATCCAGAATTAGATTGGATAAATGTAGAGTACAAAGTTGATTCACTAAATAAATTTTATAAGAATAAAAATGGAAGTATATCATTATCAAATTCACTCATCATCCATAAAAAAGGTGTTATAAAATTTTATCAAGGACTAAACAATAATTTGGAAGCCTTTTTTGAAGCAATAAAATACTACAAAAAAGCCCTTAAATACAGAGAGAAAATACAAGCGAATACTAACATGGATCTTACTGCAGATATAATTAATGGCTGTAGTAATATTGGAGAATGTTATATATACATCGATAAGCCTGATGAAGCTGTAAAATTCTTGGAAAAGGGTATTAGCATTGCAGAAACACATCGAGAATTTGAGGAGTATTATGATATATATTTGAATCTTTTTTACCATTTGGGGCAAGTTTTTATACAATTTGGGGATTATGACAATGCAATTGAATATTTTAAAAAAATTATTGATTACAACCATTTTACAAATAAACCCGATGAATTATTCATTGTAAATCTTAGAAAAACTTTAGCTCTAAATGAATGCGGTAATCTTTTTGCTAAATTCTTATATAACCCTTTAGCTGCACGTAAATTCTTGATTCAAGCTGGAAATTTAGCTATCAAAAATGACGATTTGTATAATCTTGCTATTTACTATCGAAATATGGGAATAGTTTACTTCCAATTGGAAGAATTTGATAGTTCCATTTATTTATCAAAAAAATCCTTAGAAATATGTAAAAAAATAAGCTACAAAGGGATTGAAGCTGATAATTACGTAAACCTTGCTGCAGCTTACAACAAAGTTTTGAACTTTGATAAAGCATATTCATTTCTAAAACTTGCTGAAGAATTATACAAGGAAATCGGTCGCGATTATAATTTATCGTTAGTATATGACAATCAAGCAGATAGATCCTTTTTGTTAGGTAATTATATCGAAAGTCTTAAGTTTAATAATCTTGATATTTCTTGTCTAATTAATGATTTCCAACCTTCCGAAGTATTCTCAAATCCAACAATCAAAGATAAATTAATAGCTGATAAAGAAGGTTTAGTTTATTCGCTCAACTCCAAAGCAAAAACATTTCTGCACCTTTATCAACATGAAGGTGGTGAAGAAAAATACCTCAAAGCCGCTTACGAAACATTTTCTCTGGCCGACAAGGTAATCTCCCTCTGGCGCTCGGAATTCCAGGCGGAAGCCTCTCGCATGTCGCTGGCAAAATACACCAAACCCATTTACGAAAAAGCCATAGAGACTTGCTTTGAGCTTTATCAGATCAATCAGGAAGATAGCATACTCAATAAGGCTTTTGAATATTCTGAAAAGAGCCGGGCGATTGTACTGCTGGATGCAGTAAGAAGGACGAAAGCCAGTGCGCATGTCGATCAGCAGCTGATCAGTAAGGAGCGAGATCTTAACCTGAAAGTCAATTACTTCGAGAAAAAAGCCGCTCTCCAGGAACTGGACGAAGAAAACAGAACAACTTACAACGTCTATGATTCTGTGCTTTACTACCGCAGACAACATCAGGCTGTCATTGATCAGATCAAGGAAACAACGCCAGAATACCACAACCTGATCTTTGAACAGTCAACTGTCAAACTTCAACAGCTAAAAAAAGCGCTAGATGAAGATCAATCATTCATTGAGTATTTTGTGGGCGATAGCAGCTTTTATACCTTCCTGGTCAATAAAGACAAGACATTGTTCCTGAAAAACGATCATCCTGATTCAGTCAGAAATTGGGTGTCTGATTGGGTGTCGAAAATGCCACAGTTGGATCTAAGCTTTATAGAACCTTCCAATAAATTATACCAGTCTCTTATTTCCCCAATGACAGGAAACCTTAAACCAAGGATTGTAATCGCAGCCGACGATGTGCTAAACCTGTTAAATTTTGAATCTTTGGTTACGGAATTACCAAATTCTGAACGTATCTACCTGCCGGAATTTAACAACTACCTCATTCACAATAAGCAAATCAGCTATGCTTTTTCGGCTTCTACCTTGCTGGAAACTTCTACGAAAAAACGGCTCAATAAAAGCCAATATCTGGGTGTAGCCCCGGAATTGCAGGCCGGATTTTACATCAAGAGCAATTGGTTTGATAAACTGGATCATAACAATGAAGAAATAGTTGAGACCAGCAAACTATTTAAAAACAAAAACCTTGTTCATTCATCGTCCGCTAAAAGTTCATTCCTCCAGCTTGCTTCTTCACACAATTTGATCCATTGCGCTACACATGCTCTGGCTAACAATGAAGATGGTGATCTTTCATTTATTGTTTTTGGCGAGGACGAATCGGACATCTTATATGCAAAAGACCTGTATGCCCTGGATCTGAATGCTGATCTTGTTGTTCTCAGCGCTTGTCAGACCAATGCAGGCGAATTAAATAGAGGAGAAGGTGTGATCAGCCTCGCCCGGAGTTTTACCTATGCCGGAGCAGCCTCGATTGTCACAAGCCTTTGGAATGTTCGGGAAAAAACCAATAAAGAAATAATTTATCATTTTTATCAATATTTGAAAGAAGGTTTTGGAAAGGATAAGGCATTGCGAAAGGCTAAATTGGATTACCTTTCTTCTGTCACAAGAGAAAATGAAGCCCAGGCACACCCTTATTTCTGGGCACCGCTTGTCATCATCGGAGATACCTCTCCCACTGCCCCCGAATTACATTTTTCTACCAAAATCATCGTTGCGATATCCATACTCACTTTCCTTCTTTTGGTCTATTTTCTAAAGAAACGAATAAGAAATTTAATTCATTAATCTGACCATCAATTAATTCCAGTTGTCAAATCAGCTTCTTTGAAGTAAATTCCTGCCTCTTTACTTTAACCTGAGTTCAATAAAGGAAATTAGTTTTTACTTGAAGTATCCTTAATTCTCACCTGATCGCTATCGGGAGGAGGAGATACAGAAGAGGTGGGTTCAATAAAAAAATTCATTTCAAGTAAAAACATCTAACAAAAACCCTAATAAAAACATGTTTCTAATGATGACCCACCCCTAGCCCCTCCAAGGATGGGAATAAATGGTGTTTTTATTAAGGTTTTTAATCGAACTCAGGTTACTTTATTCACCTTTTCCATCTATTATGCAAGACGTATCCAGCATTCTTGTTCCTTCCGCTATCGCCATTATCATGCTGGGAATAGGCCTGAATTTGACCATCTATAATTTCAAAAGAGTATTTGTAAAACCAAAAGCTATCCTGACCGGACTGACACTCCAGATGGTGCTCTTACCCTTGACTGGTTTTATAATCGCTTACCTGTGGGACATGACACCAGAGTATAAGGCCGGATTGGTTCTGGTGGCATCCTGTCCAGGAGGAACTGCATCCAATCTCGTTACCAATATGCTAAAAGGTCGGGTGGCGCTTTCCATCTCCTTAACGGCCTTTAACAGTTTGTTGATCCTCTTCACAATTCCTGCATTGGTTAGCTTTAGCATTTCATTTTTTCTGGGCATGGACAAGGAAATATCCCTCTCCTTTTGGGAAACTTTTTTCAATCTCAGCTTTACAGTGATTGCTCCGGTTATTGTAGGAATGATTATCAGGCACTATTTCAAAAGTTTTGTCCAAAGCTTGAAAAAACCACTTCGATACATCCTTCCGGGAATATTAATAGTTGTCTTTATTGTGGTATCATTTGATTCCTCGGGTGAATCATCCTTTCAGGATATCCTGAAGTTTTCTTTAATTCTCCCTGCTTTACTATTAAACCTCATCACCATTTTACTTGGCTTTTTCTTATCGGGGTTGATGAAAATCAATCATGAAGGCAGGTATACGATAGCCATTGAAATGGGATTGCAAAACAGCGCATTGGCCATTTTCATTTCTAACCAGCTGCTCGAAAATACCTCCATGTCCATGATGGCGATACTTTACAGCAGCTTTTCTTTTTTCACAACATGGGGTCTTGCTTATTTGCTCAAAAAATATTTCAGACCTAAGGAAGCATAATTCCTTGTAGAGCGCTTTCCTCGAAATTCTTCCAAATGTTGAAAAAATCACCCATCACCTAAAGTGGACTTCCTGCTAATTTGCTGATTTAGAACAGGATATGAGCGTGATCAAAAAAGGAATAATTTTCGCATTTCTTAAAGAGAATTTTATCTATAAATAAATCACATAAATGGTCAGGATGGGAATCGACCTGGTAGAAAGCGAGATTGTTCAGCCTGATCATTTATTCCATACACATGAACAAATCTGACAACCATGAATATAAAACCGAATGAGCTATTGTTGATTTACAATTCCAAATATATGCTTGACAGAAAGACGATTGGATATGCCCGAAGTTTGAGGCATTACAAATTAAAAGAAATGGATGTTCAGCACGAAAATTTAAGTGAAATGCAATTGGAAGAAATAGCAAAATTATTGAATGTTGAACGAGCTGAATTATTGGATCGAAACTCGGAAGATTTCCAAAAGGAATATGCCAACATTCAATTAACAAAAATGGATATCCTGAAAGTCCTCAAGAAAAAGCCTCACATGATCAAAACCCCTATTGTGGTATATAGCAATCGTGCTGAATTTGTAGACTCATCTTTTTCCTTTATAAAAGAGGACATGATAAGCTGATTGATAGAATCTATATAAAAATTCACTAGTCAATTTTATTAACCTAAGTCAAAATTAACACTTGCTATCTTTCCATGTTTATTGAACGACATTTCCCTTCGCGGGAATAGGCATTTCCTCTAAGTGACGGGCAAAATGAATGAGGTTCCAGGTCATGATCCTGGTATTTCTTTTTGTAAATTCATTATTCTGACCAGCTTCCTTGTAGGATGGGCCGGGTCCCGCGTCACCTACCCAATAGACATCAACCTGGGGTGGTATGGTAAATCCAATGTGAGAAAGTCCGTAGAGGATATCCCTGCAAACATTTTTCCCTCCGTCTTCATTTCCGGTCACCATCACTCCAGCCACCTTGTTGTAATATAAATATTGCCCTGCTTCATTTGTTTCTGCACTGTGAGCATACAGTCTTTCTATGACCTTCGTCGCTACGCTGCTCTTTTCCCCAAGCCAGATTGGTGAACCAATTACCACAATCTGTGAACCCATAATTTTTCTGAGTAAAAGCGGCCAATCATCCTTCTTGAATTTTGGATCTACACTATGCTCAATAGTCAGATCTACAGCTCTGACTATTTCAGAACTGATTCCTTCTTTTTTCAATATTTCTCTGGATTTATTGATTAGTACCTCAGTATTTGACTCTTCCGGAGATCTTTTTAATGTGCAATTGATAAATAGCGCTTTCATGTTTAGCTGTTTCTAATTGAGTGAATGAGTTCTTTCTTTGTCATTTTGGAGCGGCCTTCTATGCCAATTTTTCTGGCTTGCTCGTACAAATCCTTTTTAGTACGGGTTTCGTATTTGGATGCACCGCCTCCCTTTTTCCCGCTGTCAGGTGTATTGGCAATCCGAGCAGCTTTTTCCTTGCTCATTCCTTTTTTGATAAGAGCTTCGTATTGCTTCTCATTTTTGATAGTTGATAATTTACCTTTTGGCATAGCTATATGTTTGTATGTTGTGTGATTGGTTTTCTTTTTAGTTCCATTAAAATCAAACCCACTATTAGTGCTATGATTACGATAATACATGTCGTGCTGACTGTTGGCGTACTGTCCTGCCATCTATTGAAATAGATGCCCGCAATTCCCCATGTAATGGCAATAACAGCAGAAATCAGCCTTAATCTTTTTAGTAAAAACAATCCGACCCCTCCTCCAATGATAATCATGATCGCGGCCCAAACCTGTTCGGAAAGGCCAAACCCTTGCCAATCCAGGTCGGTCAGATATACAGCAACATTTGCAATGGCCGCTATGCAAATCCACCCAAGATATAGTCCAAACGGGATCTTTACCAGCCATTTGAGAGGGAGAGAAGTTCCCATCTTCTCTATAAGTGAATAAATCCTAACATTGATATCGATTAATGTGAGTAAAATGAATGCCATGAATGCGATGGTCAAAGGGAAAATTTCATAGTGCCAGGAAATGAGCCAGGCAACATTTGCCATGCAGTTAAGGAAAAAGATCACTCCAAGTTGCGATGCTACCGTCTTTGCCGTATTGGCTCCCCGCTGGAGTACACCTTTTGATTGGTAAATTACAAAGGAAAGCAAACCAAGGTAAATTACGGACCATATTCCAAATGTAAATCCAGCCGGGGTAAACAGGTTTTTATAGGAAGCGGAAACGCTTTGGGTTGTTTGATCATTAATTGGTAGTGTATTGGCCAGGATATTAACAACTATTACGGCCATGAAGCCAGCAATATTTAATATCTGTATAGTTTTTACCGGTTTTATCATTTGAATTGTTTTTGGAAAAATATCCATTTTACATTCTCAACCTTTGTAGAAATTGAGTTTCAATAGCATATCGGGTCAAAATCATGCCATAATCATATCATTAAATCAGGCAACCTCATTCTTTGACCCTTTATCAGAGTGAGGAAAAAAATCCACAATATTAACATGGATTGTGGAATGCCATCCCAAAAAATATAGAACGACGGCTTAGATGATACCTTGAGTTTGCTTTAAGGCTTCGGCATATCTTTTGGAAGGTTTCTTAGTAGCATTAGAGAAATCAAAAAAAAATAATATGTCACGGTTAAGCAGAGGAAATCATTTCTTAGGAGGATTCGGAACTCAGAATTACCTGGAAGATTATCACATGGGAAAATCGGGAGACTATCGGCCAGTTTCAAATATTTCGGAAAATGATGCGGAATATAAATTGGAACTCGGGATACCCGGATTTAGAAAAGAAGATATTGAATTAAGTATACACGATAACCGACTGATAATATCAGGACAAAATCAAAATAAAACTTCTTTAGAATATCAAAGGCAGGAATTTAATCATTCCACTTTTAAGCAGACCTATGATTTACCTGGTGATGTGGATAAGGAACACATCAATGCAACATGCAAGAATGGTATGTTGGAAATTTTCTTGCCTAAAAAAAGAAATGTTCAGAAGCCGCATTCGAAAATCACCATCAAGTGATTATCAGATCCTGACACAATTTAATTGTTAAAGACAAAACGAAAAGAAAGGGAAAATGAAAATTGTAGATCCATTGATTCAAAATATAGTCGACAGGTTAAAGCTCGCTGAAGAGATATATGAAAAAGCTGCACAAAGTGTTCATAACCAACCCATGAGGGACCAATTTGACACATTGGCTAAACAAAAGACCAAATATATCACGGAAATAGCTGAATATTTTAACATTGATCGACAACGCTATCAGATCAATTTAACAGATCGTATTCGTGTGGAGCTGGACAAAGTAGGAATTGAATTTGACAATCTTGTCATCCATCGGAATGAGATGGATATTCTGAGTTATTGTATCAGCAGGGAGGAAGAAGTTGTGGGTGCATATAAAAAGTTTGTTGACGATATCGGTAAGGATCAGCATCTTATACAAATGATACAAGCTCAGATGAATGAGTCAATGAGGAATCTTTTTGAGCTAAAAGAAACTCAAAAAGTTTATGACTTTGAAAGAACTGATAAATAAAAATTCTTAATAATTAACCGACAACCTGACACCAGCTTTAGATTTTGAACTCATTAGCATAGATAAGAGGAATCATTATGAAAAAACACATACTCGTACCAGTTGATTTTACTAAAATCGCCGAAACCGGTCTTGCTACTGCGATCAACATTGCTAAAAAAGTCGATGCAAAGATTACGATGCTTCATGTGATAGATGATCAAGGCCCTGCCAATTTCCGACCGGACGGGGATATGATAGCCAAACACAAAGAAAATGCTGAGCATGATCGGTTTATGGCCGAATTGATTAAAAAAAGTCGTGCTGAATTAGGTGAATTGTTCAATCGCTTTGATTTTCAAAACCTCGAAACCAAATCAGTCATAGAATTTGGAAAGTTTAAGGAAGGATTAAAATCATTTTTAGACTCAAACAAAGTTGATCTGATTGTAATTGGTACGAGTGGGGAGACTTCTTTAAGCGAATTCTTTTCTGGAAATCATGCTACGCAGACTTTTAGGATTGCGGATGTACCTGTTCTGGCATTGAAGGATTGTTTTTCCATTACCAACCTGAACGATATCCTGCTACTAACTGATCTTCAGGATTACAAAAAGGAAACGATCGGCCTGATCAGGAATTTTGCAGAAATGTTTGATTTGAAAGTGCATATTGCACACATCAGGCAAAATAAGGATCTTGTCGAAGAAAATATAGAGCAGAGGTTAAAGACGTTTGCTCAGGAGAATAATTTCAAAAATTACGAGATATTTGTACTGGAAAAAGGCAGGAAGACTGAAAAAATACATGAATTCACAGAAGAAATGAATATTGATCTGATCGCAACCATTACAGAAGGTAATTCCGGATTGGTCAGGTTAATTTTCGGCAGCGATACGGAAAAGTTTCTTCACAAATTAGAAAATCCATTGTTAACTGTTAGTGAATAATTTAATTCGGAAGATACTTTTTAGCAATCAATTTACTTTGATCGAATTGATTAATGATTCGAAAATGAGTAATTTGTAGAAATAATTACACACTTGTTAAATTTTAATTAAGACTAACGTTCCTTTTTATGTTGAAGGCATTGATTGTAGATGACGAAGAGGACATAGGATTAATGGTCGCGAGATTTTTGAAAAAGGAGGGATTGGAGGCCGACTATGTAAATCGTATTCAGAAGGCAAAGGAAAAGATAATAAATGGAGATTATAATTTTTTCTTTTTAGATCTGAATCTTCCAGATGGCACAGGATTTGACCTGGTGCCCGATATTAAATCACATAATAATGACCCGAAGGTGGTCATTATCAGCGCATTTGATGGTATCAATGAAACCAAGAAAGCAAATGAAATGGGTGTGGATATTTTTATCAAAAAACCATTTACAAAAAATGAAGTATTAGAAGCTGTACGTGATCTGACTTAACCGACTGCTAACATTATTTATGGATAAAATTCTTATTGTTGATGATGACAAGGACATCTGTGTATTGCTAAAAAAGTTCCTTTCTAAAAAGGGCTATGAAGCTCATACCGCAGATACTGGCAAGGAGGCAGTTGCATGGCTAAAGGAACATCCTTGCGATCTGGTCTTATGTGACTTTAAATTACCTGACTACACGGGGCTGGATATCCTGCAAAAAATCAAGATTATCAATTCAAAAATCCAGGTAATAATCATCACTGGATATTCGGATGTCCGGGTAGCAGTCGATTCCCTTAAAAAAGGGGCTTACGACTATGTAACAAAGCCTCTGTATCCGGATGAGATATTGCTAACCGTCCAGAATGCTCTGAAAAGCGAAGTAGTACCAAAGGAAACTTCAGGAAATAAAAGATCCCTTCCGTCGATAAATAAGTACGAATATATTGCGGGCACCAGTCAGCAATCACAGCTTGTTCAGAAACATATTGATCTGATTGCTCCAACGGAAATGTCTGTCATAATTGTAGGTGAAACCGGAACCGGAAAAGAATACGTGGCAAGGGCCATTCACGAAAAAAGCAAACGTGCTAACCAACCTTTTATCGCTGTGGACTGTGGAGCTTTACCAAAAGACCTGGCAGGAAGTGAACTGTTCGGGCATGTGAAAGGAGCGTTTACAGGGGCCATTCACGATAAAAAGGGGTGCTTTGAATTGGCTAATCGTGGAACCCTGTTCCTCGACGAAATCGGTAATCTGAGCTATGAAAACCAGGTTAAATTACTGAGGGTTTTACAAGAAAGAGTAGTTAAGAAGGTAGGAGGTATCGAAGATATTTCGATAGATGTCAGAGTATTGGTGGCATCCAACGAAAATCTCAGAGACAAGGTAAGAGGAAATGAATTCAGGGAAGATCTTTATCATCGACTAAATGAGTTCAAAATTGAATTAGCTCCCATACGTGAGCGACCAAATGATATAGAATTATACGCCTATCACTTTCTGGAACAGGCAAATCAACAACTGGAAAAGAACGTAACTGAATTCCATGAAGAAGCCCTTAATAAGCTACGTACCTACTACTGGCATGGAAATTTACGCGAATTAAAAAATGTTATTAAGAGAGGAGTCCTGTTAACCCAGGGACATGTTTTTAGTACCAAAAATTTACCTCCGGAAATTTCAAATTCCGTTTCATCAGTCAATAGTCCGGTAGAGGTATATTTTAATGACGCGATGCCAGGAAGTTTGAAGGATGTCGCTGAACAAGCCGAGCGAAAGGCAATCCTCACAGTTTTGCAAAAAACGAATAATAATAAAACCAAAACGGCTGAATTGCTCAATGTGGACAGGAAAACACTTTACAATAAGCTAAAAGCCTATGGTATTGAAAATTAAATATATTGAGGCATAAAAGATTTTATTGTTTCTATTAGAATAAGAAAGTTCAAAGTAGTTTTTGGTCATTAAACAAAAAGCTGATTTTCAATTTATAAAACCTCCATGTTTGAGCAATTTAATAAGTCTGGAGTAAGTTCAACCGATGAATTCCTCAAAAGTGTCTTAGACAGTGCATTTTATGGAATACTTACCTACAGGTCCATTCGAAATGAACAAAATGAGATAATCGATTTCGAATGCTTATACGCCAATGATATTGCTGCAAAAATCATCAACATTGACACAAAAGATTTAAAAGGATCCAGGTTGTTGGAAGTATATCCGGGCAATGAATCTGCAGGATTATTTGACAAATACAAAGAGGTCGTCGAAAAAGGTGATCTAAGGACTTTTGAGCAATATTATGAAGGGGAAGATATCAATAAATGGTTTAGGATTTCCGCTGTAAAGCTCAACGATGGGTTTACGGTTTCATTCCAGGATATCTCAGAATTTAAGAAAGCAGTAAAGGAAGTTGAGGAAAGGGAGATAAAATATCAAAAATTATTTAGTGAATCACTTGATCCAATTTTTATTGTCGATGACCAATTCAATTTTGTAAATGCAAACCCCGCCTTCCAGGATTTATTTGAATATTGTTTGAAGGACCTCATCTGCCTGAATTTTCAACAAATTTTTAATGAAAAGAAAGATTTTGAATTGCTCAGGAAAATAATATTGGACCAAAAAAAAGTTGAAGAATATGAGGTATTGTTAATAGATGGCAAAGGAATAAAAAAACCGTGCCTGGTAAATTGTGTCTCCATCTACGAAGAAGAAAATAGCTCATATACTTATCTGGGAATAATCCGGGATTTAAGCAAAAGAAAACAAGCTGATAAGGAGTTGATCGTAGCTGAGAAACTTTCCATGACGGGGAAAATTGCACGGACCATTGCTCATGAGATAAGAAATCCACTTACAAACCTTACCCTGGCCTTGCAGCAACTGAAAGATGAAGTTCCCAGCGAAGTGGAAGATGCAGAACTCTATTTCAATATTATTCAAAGAAATGCCGACCGGATAGGAAACCTGATTACAGACCTTCTCAATTCAAGTAAGAGCCAGGAGCTGAAACTTGAAAAGCAGTCTTTGAATAAGCTTGTAAAAAGCTCGCTAACCCTGGTAAAGGATCGCATGAAATTGCAGAGTATAAACCTTTACCAGGATTATGATAGTAATTTACCTGACATCGCTATTGATAGTGATCAATTTAAAGTAGCACTGCTCAATCTTTTTATCAACGCCATTGAAGCCATGAAACCAGACAAGGGCAAATTAACTGTCAAAACTGCTCTGGAGGGAAACAACCAAATAAAGCTTAGCATATGCGACAATGGCATAGGAATTCCAAAAGACAAACTGGATGATCTATTTGAACCATTTTTCACCGAAAAAAAAGAAGGTTCCGGTTTAGGATTAACTGCTGTTCAAAATATTGTTCACAGTCACAAAGCCAAAATTGAAGTAGATAGCGAGTTAGGAAAAGGAACTTCTTTTCATATAATATTTAAAGTAAAACCGTAGAGATTTTTCCCCACCTCAGGATTTGAAATCCTCATTTTATTTAAACAAAACCCTCTTGGTTCTTCATCAGATGCGATTTTTCAATTGGAACGCCATTCGCTTTAAATGTTAAAGAACAAGTATCAAATTAAATAGAAAAGTCATGAAGGATCATACGCTTGAAATGAAAGAAATTGAAGACAAAAAGGAAAAACCTTTCGCTAAAATGGGTTATACAAAAATGGAAACCGCGGAACTGGTGGATTCACTTAATAATCTATTAGCAAACTTTAGTGTCCATTATCAAAAGCTTAGGAATTTTCATTGGAATGTAAAAGGGGCGGATTTTTTTGACATACACGAAAATTTTGAAATGCAATACAATAATGCCAAAGTAGCCATTGATGATATCGCTGAGCGAATCAGGGTCTTTGGACAAACTCCATTAAGTACCATGAGGCAATACCTGGCCACCTCGCAAATTAAAGAGTCAGGAACTGATCTGACAAGCCTGGAAATGGTTCGCGAAATCATAAAGGATTATGAAATATTACTGGAATTCATGTTCAATGTAATTGAAATGGCTATTGAACACGGAGACAGTGGGACCGAAGATATGGTTAAAGGGTTTGTCAAAACCACCGAGAAAAATCACTGGATGCTCACATCATTTGCCCACCAGGGATAATAAACAGAACGTCCTGAAAGTATCAGGACTCTTTTTAAAATCTTAAAAACAGTCATATATGAACACGAATGTAAAAATCTTTTTTTCATTTATTTTGGGAGCCGGCGCAGGCGTAGCTTATGGAATTTTAACTGCACCACGAAGTGGAAAAAACACCAGGAAAAAAATAGCCAAAGACGTTGATGCCGCCAGAAAATCAATTGAAAAAACAACGTCTAAAAAATTTGATGAAACAAAAGAATTGATCAGGTCTAATGCTGACAAACAAATAGAAAAAGGAAAAAAAGCATTAGATAAAATCAAAGAAAGTATTCCATCACCAAATTAAATTGATTCAAATTTTCTAAAGACATTGATAAACCAATTTTTTAAAGGTTGGTTATCAATGTATCGACATGAATTTCAACTTAAGAAAGGCAGCAGATATTCTTTATGATAAACTGGAAAGCTGGCTGGAAGCCTTAACAGCCATGCTTCCCAATATGGTGGTAGCCGTTTTGGTTATCATCATTTTCTTTATCATAGCCAAAATCCTGCGCATGATGTCCAGCCGGCTGTTTAATCGTATGTCTGATAAGACGGCGATTAACAGTCTGTTTTCTACTATTGTATATTTGATCACGATTGGGATCGGACTCATGATGGCATTGATTGTCCTTCACCTGGAACAAACGGTCACTTCGTTATTGGCAGGGGCAGGAATCATCGGTTTAGCCCTGGGGTTTGCTTTTCAGGATATCTCAGCCAATTTCATCTCAGGCATTTTGATTGCTTTCCGCAAACCCATTCAGGTGGATGACATTATAGAAGTAAAAGGATATACGGGAATTGTTGAAAAAATAGATTTGCGGGTTACGGTCATACGGACATTCCAGGGGCTTCATGTTATTATACCTAATAAAGAAGTATTTCAAAATGCTGTAACGAATTACACGAAGACCTATAACAGACGAATAGACCTTGAAGTGGGAATTTCCTATGCAGAAGACCTGGAGAAGGTAAAAGACGTGACGATCGAAGCTGTTTCGAAGCTCCCTTATTTGTTACCTGAAAAAGAAGTAAATCTCTTTTATAATGAATTTGGGGATAGTTCCATCAACTTCACCATCATGCTTTGGATCCATTATCCCGATGAACCTGGTTTCTTGAAGGCACGAAGCGATGCCATAATAGCCATTAAAAAAGCATTTGATAAAAACGGGATCACTATTCCTTTCCCCATTCGAACTTTGGACTTTGGTATCAAGGGTGGAGAAAAGTTGACAGATATGAAAATCAATATTGATGAAAAATCCTTGAAAAACGGGAATGGAGAAGCCAAAATAAAAACCAAATAACACTGACTAAACCTATAAATCCAATGAATGTACTTGAAATAAAACGATCGAACGATAAACGTAAATACGAACAAAGGATCATTGATTACTCCATGAGGTTTAATGACCGAATTAAGTTCCTGGAGGAGAAAAGGAAAAATTTTAAAGATGTTGAAGAAACAGGGGATTTTAATGCAGAGCTGCAAAACCTAAAATCAAAAAAAGCTCATTTTGAAAATCAATTGAGAAAACTTTTTGAGATGAACAATGAGGAGTGGATGCAATTTCAACATGAGATTAACCATAATCTCCAACAATCTGCGATCGCATTCCAAACTTATTATAAAGAAATTAAAAAGAAGTTTGGTCAAATCCTGGCAAAAGCCAGACCTCAAAAAGCTGGTCTTTAATTGAATTGAATTTGAATTAATTTATTCTTTCCTCAATTACATTTAAGAACCAGTTAATGGTGACAACCAACAAACACAATCCGACAGCCAATACATATTGTTTAAGAGCTACTGCGATTCCAATTCCTGAAGAATACAGTAGTGTGGCTGCTGTGGTAAGAAATAGTACCGTTTTTTTATTCCCTGATTTTAATATTGTCCCTGCTCCAATAAAACTCACACCTATTACAATTGCCTGAATGATACGAATAGGGTCGCTTCTGATTTCCCCTAAATCAACGCCGGAACCAATATATTGAATAAGTGTTGTGCATATGGCTACAAAAAAGCATGAAATGCTTCCAACGATCATGTTTGTTCGCATTCCGGCCGGTTTCCGGAATTTTTCACGTTCCATTCCGACAATGCCTGATAAAACACCAGCGATTGCTATATCCAGTAGCAACCAAAGGTCATCCTGATAGTGTTCCACAAAATATTTTATAAACAATTTTGATTCAATTAGATATTGCTAAAATAGCAATTAAGCCCTTGATTTACAGATGATAAAAAACCTCCCTTTGAATCTTTCAAAGGCTGGAAACAAGGTCATACTCATTTTGAAAGTTCAGAGGGAGATTTCAGATTTTTATTTATCGATTAAAGTAATTGAAAATGACGGGTATTAAAGAGCTTCTGCATCTGCCTCCAGTTTAAAATTAAGCTCAATGGTTTCAATGGGATCGCCATCATAGTTAGCCGTGATTTTGTCCTTCAGGACAGGGTTTATACTTTGCAGGGTGAAATTACCTTCTGCTGTAAACTTTTGATCACTGATTGAGACATTTGCAGGGAAATTAAATCCAAAAGCCTCTTCTTTTAAATTCAATACACCTTTAATGGTTGCATCGCCATCTTTCTCGATAACTTTCACAATCTTGTATTTTGCAGTTGGAAATTCATCCGTATTGAGAAACTCCCTGGATTTCAAATGCTCAATTAATTTTTCTTCATTTTCTTTATCCATTTGAGTGTCCTCGGCAACCTTTAAGCTGGAAAGATCGATCCCAACAAATCCTTCGACAATTTCGCCTAGTTCGGCAAACAATTTTCCACTGTTGAATTTTAATTCGCCCCTGTTGGAATTTTTTTCATCCGTTCCTTTCCACGTTATTTTACTCTTTTCTTCATCTACAATGTAAGTTTTCATATCTTATACAGTTTAAATTCTAACAAATCGTAATAACCGGGTTTATTCTTACCGGTAGATTTTGGGAGAAGTTATACTACCCAAATTTGCCTATCATAGTTCCAAAATCATTCCATAACGGAAAAAAGGGAAATGAAAAGAAATAGTCTTATAAACCTAAGCCTTTGGGTAATTACATGGACAAGATAGTTTCTGGTATTGTGGAGTGGCTTCCACAGCATTTTTTATAATGAGATCAAAGGATTTCAGTCTAAGGCCTAAGGAATATTGAACCTAAATAATTAAAACTTAGTCCAGTTTTGTAAATCCGTTGTGGGATTCAATCATTCTATCGACCTCCTCCTTGCTGAATCCAAGCTTATGAGCTACTGTGCAAATAAGGTCATATTCTTCTTTTACAAATTTTCCATCAACCTGGGCAAGATTGATCATTTCTTCCAACTGACTTTCTTTTTCATGGTTATTTTGAGGAATAACATAGGCATATTCGCTGGCATGATTCAACATGACCTCCAGACGATCGATCGGGATATTGTGCTGATTAGCAATTTGGATAAGCGCTTTTCTTTCTGATTCGTCTATTTTCCCGTCGGCAATAGACATAGAAACGAGATTTCTAAAGTGTTGCAGTTTAGTTTTATCTGGCATTTTAGACTGGATCTTAAAAAAATGTATTCACCTAATTACAAAAACAGTCAAAAATATATCATTCCTATCAACAATTCCCTATAAGATTTGAAATATTTTGGCAGATGATTTTACAAAACGAACAGAGTTTGCTCTTTGAACTTAATTTGAGAAATCCTCAATCAATTTTTCTGAAAGCCATATGGCAACCTTCAATGCAAAAGCGAAAGTACAAAATCAGATCTTCACTCTCATTTCGCCCGACGGTATAGTTAAGCCCCAGGGTATCCGGATATTCCGGAATGTTCGAAGGAAGGGTTTTATAAAGGGACAATACACTAGCATTCATAAAAGTATCTTGAAGAATAAAATAATAGTTGTAAGAAGTTAAACCCTGCATGGTAGAAGAAAATTCATTTTCAGGTTTTAATTGAATGGTTTGTGGTGGATCAGCATTAACTGGATTGGTAATATACCCACCCCCAGGGGAATACCCACTCTCATATAAAAGCCACGTCCCCATTAGTTCCTGTGAAGTGGTTGGTTCTCTAAATACATCCGGGTAATCACAGCAGTCTTTGTTGTCACAAGAAAAAAACAAGAACACCAAATAAATAATAGTAAAGAAGCTTATTTTGCTCATAATCTCAAATTTATATATACGAAGACACCATTCTTTTTTGAACCGTTAAATTGCGCTCTGATTATTTTAATGAATAATGACCAATTATTCTATTTGGCTAAGGGACATAAAATTTTCAATCAAGATTTATACTATTTTTCTTCTATCATTTATTTAATCGGATTTGATTTTTAGTAACTTGATCCGCTAAATCTTTAATTACAAAATATAACACACTATGTCTATAAGAACTGCAAAAGCCAAATGGAATGGAACATTGAAGGAAGGGAACGGGGTTATGTCATTCAGCAACTATGATGGCCCTTACACCTTTAAATCCAGGTTTGAGGAAGGCGAAGGGACAAATCCTGAGGAGCTTGTCGGCGCCGCCATTTCCGGATGTTATTCCATGTTTTTATCTGCGTTAATCTCCGGGATTGATCTAAAACCCGAAAGTATCATCACAACAGCCAAAGTAAACCTGGAAAAAGACGACATCGGACCAAAGATCACTTCAATTGAATTAGATTGCAATGCAAAATGTGAAGGTCTATCTGCTGAAAAATTCAATGAGCTTGCACAGACAGCTAAAGAGAAATGCCCGATTTCCCGTCTTTATGCCGGAACTGAAATAAAATTAAAAGCCTCCTTATCTTAATCGTATTAAACGTATTGTTACCTTGATTCCTGCCCAAATGGGCAGGAAATCATATTTTTTATATCCTGCCTCAACCGGAATTCCAAATCACCTTAGAAAATTCCACTCATTTTTTACCAGTCAAAGATTACCTTTAGGAAAATTAAGTTATTAATAAAAGTGAATTGTTAATATTTAATCACATTGTGTAATTTTTTATTTTAAATCCTTTAATATTGTTGTTGATACATTAAAAATTTAATATTTTTCTTAGTCTTTTTAGTATACCGTAAGACTAGCATCACTAAATATGACTTTTTAGATTTTTTTATGATATGCTTAATCCCCGCAAAATAAAATATATCCTCACGACCATTTGCCTTATTGTGTGCATCTCAGTCACCTTGGTTGCTCAGACTACCTATTATAGTAGTTTAGAATTAGGAGCCACTGACGATTGGAATTTAAACACTTCGTGGACTTTGAATTCTGATGGAAGTGGATCCGCAGCAGGAGTGCCTGGAAGAGATGATCATGTGGTAATTTTGAGTGGAGCAACAATAGTTATCAACAATACCAATGATAATGGTTCAACTGGTGTATTACCGGACAACTTGAATCGCCCAAATGTTGGAGGGTTCAATGACTCTGGTCAGAGTCATTTCTATCAAATAGGTAATATTACAGTTCAGGCAAGTGGTACATTGCAATCAAATGTAAGAACAATGCTTGAAGGGTATGTTTCAGTAGAGGGAACCTTTTCGACAACAAATGATATCGTAAATTTAGGTCAGATTTATATAGCGCCACTTTCTACATTTTATACCGGTGATGATTTTGTTTTATCGGGTTCAAGTAGAACAACCATAGATGAAGATATTAACAATGGAGATGATCTTTACATTGACCATACTGATGCCAGGCTTTGTGGAACCGGAAGTTTAGGCCTTGGTTTAATGGACCCTAATAATGGACCAACGGATATATTATATTTTAACAGTGCCTCTATAAATCAAATTTGTAGTGGCTTTGGGATAAGCTGCGTAAATCCTGACGCTTCAGATTGTGATCCTGTTTTTCCGGAAATTGGTTCAGGAGGCTTTTCAATAGATCTGTCAGATTTCAATTATTCTAAAACCTTTACCATCAATTCAGGGCAGGTTACAGGCGATTTAACAGACTTCCCGGTTTTAATTAATTATACAGATGCCAGCATCAGTACTGGTTCTGGCGGAGTTGAAAATGCTAACGGCTACGATATCATTTTTGCCACTAGTTCATCTTGTGGTTCTCTGACACAACTGGATCATCAACTTGAAAGTTACGATGGAACAAGCGGTAATTTGGTTGCCTGGGTGAAAGTTCCATTTGTTTCGTCATCAACAGATACTGATATTTTCATGTATTATGGAAATGCTGCTGTAACCGATGATATTTCCGTTAAATCTACTTTTGACGACGATTACATCGCCATATGGCACATGAATGAAGATCCGGGTAGTGGAAATATGCAAGACGCTACTTATAATTCTCATATTGCTACACAAAATGGGGGAATGTCAGGAAATGTTACGGGACCCCTTGGTAATGCTGTCGAATTTGATGGTGGAGATGATTACCTACAAACAGACAGCGACGAACTGGCAACTGAAAATAATTTTACTGTTTCTGCTTGGATATTGGCTTCTCAGACTACTGTAAGTCACATAATTTGGCAAGGTGATGTGGCTGGGAATGGATGGGGAGACTCACAACAGGAAATGCACTTTTCATTAGGAGACTGTTGCCCAGATTCTAATGGGGATATGCTAGTTGACAATGAAGTATCTTTTTTCCTTGGAAACACAGAGGATGAAGATCAAGAGGAAATCTTGCAAATTGGAACTACAGGTGGACCTTTCAGCCCGTTTAACGATAACTCCAATTGGAATTTTATTGCTGCCACAATAACCGATATGGCAGGTTCCCCAGTTACCGAATTATTTCTAAATGGGCAATCTGTAGGTACAGATCCTGGAACAGCTGGTTCAGCTTTTATTGCAAGAAATAATTGGAATACGGATATGAGGTTTGGAAGACCTGGTCCTGCCACACGATTTTATATGGGCCAACTTGACGAAGTAAGACTATCCAGCATAGTCCGTTCAGCTGCCTGGATCCTGACCGAATACAATAACCAGAGCGATCCATCAACTTTCTTTACGGTTTCATCGGAGCCGGGAAGTATCAATCTCTGCGGTCCCCTGCCTATTGAGCTTCTTTATTTTAAAGGTTCGACTGAAGGGAATTCAGTTGTTTTGACCTGGGCGACTGCATCCGAGCTGAATAATGATTATTTTACAATTGAAAGATCTTTTGATGGAAGAACCTTTCAAAATGTAGCTGAAATAGCGGGTGCGGGAAATAGTAAAACCAAACTTGATTATTCCTATCTGGACAAGGATCCCGGTAAAGGCTATATCTATTACCGGTTAAAACAAACTGATTACGATGGTCAATTCAGCTATTCAAGGTTGATAAGCGTAAATCTTGATGTCACAGCTCCAGCAGACCTGAGCATTTATCCTAATCCGAATAATGGGACCTTCCAGATTACCAGTTCGTCCATCTACGATAAAAATTTATCTCTGAGAATTTATAACACTTCGGGCAAGCTGATGAAAACGGCTACTATTGTGAATGATTATCATTATCTCGATACTTATTTCGATGCTTCAGGATTGCCAAAAGGTGTCTACTACCTATCCTTAAATTCATCGGTGGGATCCTTTGTGAAAAAATTAGTGATCGAGTAAATAGAAAGTAATCTTATTATGGAGGCATTCTATCGACATTTTTAAACATTCAGTTCTGTTTATTAATTTGGAATCTATTAAATCCTCATAGATGTTTCGGATTAAATGGCTGTAAAAAAGATTAAGCGTTATTTTTCCTCTGCAGTTTGGTGGTCAGTCATTTCAGCTGCATTTATTGGCCCCGGAACAGTTACTACTGCGGCAAAAGCGGGTTCGGATTTTGGTCTTTCTCTTTTCTGGACGATTGCATTTGCCATATTGGCTTGTTTTGTCCTTCAGGAGGCGGTTGCACGATTAAGCTTCCATTCAAAAATGAGTTTGGGAGAAAACATCTCTCTTATTTTTAAATATCCCTTTGTCAAATATTTAATTGGGTGCTCTGTCATCGTTGGTTGCATGGCTTTCGAAGCCGGAAATATACTCGGTTCGATAGAAGGCTTAAAAATGATGGGGTTAAATACTAAATTCTTATCAATCATTGGGATTGGCTTAATCAGTTTCTTGGTTCTATCAAGTGGCGGAATCAAAAGAATGACCTTCTTTCTTGGATTATTTGTAGCAATAATGGGTATTAGTTTTTTGATTGTTGCTTTTTCTCTTTTGTTAAATCATCCCACATCACTTTTTGGAATTTTCAAACCCAAGATTCCCTCAGGTTCCGGGCTGATCATTGTTGGATTACTTGGAACGACTATTGTTCCGTACAACCTGTTCCTCGGCTCAGGAATTTCCAATAATCAATCCATCAATGAAATGAGATGGGGAATGTCTATATCTATATTTTGTGGAGGTTTGATCACAGCCGCCATACTGGTAACAGGTTCATTCATCAGCAGTCCCTTTCAATTTGAGATGCTTTATTTAACCATCCAGAGGTCTTCCGGAAGCTTTTCTGCAATTCTGGTTGGATTTGGCTTGTTTTGTGCCGGAATATCCTCGGCTATTACAGCTCCACTGGCAGCAGCTTTTACCGCCAAATCCATATTTTCAAAAGATCAAAAGAACTGGGCGTTCAATTCAAGGAACTTCCGAACGGTTTGGATGTTTGTTTTAGGAATAGGTGTACTTTTTAGTCTATTTGATTTTCAACCCATTTCTATAATTGTTTCAGCACAATTATTAAATGGATTTATTCTTCCTTTAATTGCATTTACTATCATCGCTGCAATCAATTCCAAAAAGTGTATTGGTGAAAACTCCAATACATTATTTCAAAATATTCTTTCAATAATTGTGTTAACTGTTTGTCTTCTTCTTTCACTAAAGACTTTTATTTCAATTTTCAATTCATAGAGTTTTTTCATATCGCTTAAAATTTTCATCAATAGAAATATTTGACGATCAGCAACCCGCAACACTTATTTGCGTGTTTTTAATTTTCACCTGTTCACTTTTAATACCTAAAATCCGGAAAACCATTTCTAAACGACTTACTTAACCTATCTATGCACAAGAATTTACACAAAGCAACAGATTGCATTCATTCAGATACTAAGTTTCAGGGTGTAAATACTCCCATTTATACTTCTACGGCAAATCGGTATCTGGACTATGATGAAACAATTTACCCAAGGTATTTCAATACCGGTAACCAAAAAATCATTACTGAGAAACTTGCCCGACTGGAGAAAGGTGAGGATGCAATTGTTTTTAGTTCGGGAATGGCAGCCATTTCAACATCTATCCTTTCACAAATAAAAAGCGGAGATCATGTAATTGTGTCAACAGAAATTTATGGAGGTACGCACAAGTTCATCCTGGACGAGTTCAAAAGATTTGGGATAGAGTTTAACTTTGTCTTTGGAAACGACCTGGAAAAGCTCAAAACTTCCGTAAAACCCAATACGCGGATTATTTATACAGAAACCCCATCCAATCCACTTTTGAGTATTATCGACCTGGAAGCCTTCGCTACATTTGCTAAATCAAGAAATATTGTTACCATAGTCGATAATACATTCGGAACCCCCATCAATCAAAATCCACTGGAGTTAGGGATCGACATTGTCATTCATAGCGGCACAAAATACCTTTCCGGTCACAGTGATCTGTGTTTCGGGGCCATGGTTAGCTCAAAATCCATAAAAGAAAAAGTATTAAGTAGCGCATTGAATTTTGGAGGAAGTCTGAATGCTTTGGACTGTTACCTGATCGAAAGAAGCCTAAAGACTCTTGAAGTCAGGGTCACTCGCCAAAATGATAATGCGATGGAATTAGCTCATTACCTGAAGAAAAACAAGAAGGTCAGGAAAGTTTATTATCCGGGTTTAGAGGACCATCCCGAACATGAAGTAGCAAAGAAACAGATGAATGAAAAATATGGAGGGATGCTTTCGTTTGAGCTTCAGGGAGTGCCAACTGAGCAATTTTTAAAAAAACTCCATTTAATAGCTCCGGCGGTAAGTTTGGGGGGAGTGGAAACCATCATTTGCCAGCCATCAAAAACCTCTCATGTGAAAATGTCACCGAAAGACCGTTTGAAAATTGGTGTAACGGATGATTTACTTCGGTTGTCCGTAGGTATTGAAAATACCAATGATTTGATCAATGATATTGAACAAGCCTTAACCTAAAAAAACTATGTCTAAAAAACATCATTATACAACTAAACTGCAATGGACAGGCAACAAAGGAACAGGAACGTCAGATTATAAAAGCTATCAAAGGGATCATAAGATTTTGGTCAATGGAAAGCAGGAAATAGCTTGTTCTTCAGACCCTTCTTTCAGGGGTGATCCAACTCGATACAACCCTGAAGAATTTCTGGTAGCATCTCTATCAAGTTGCCATATGCTATGGTATTTACATTTATGTGCCGTAAATGGAGTTGTCGTAACGGGCTATACGGATCAGGCCGAAGGCACTATGGTTGAAAATCCCGATGGTGGTGGACAATTTAGCTCTGTGACCCTCTATCCAAACGTTACCGTTGAGAGTGAGGCCATGATCAAAAAGGCAATGGAGTTACATGAAGAGGCTAACAAAAGATGTTTCATTTCCAGTTCTTGTAATTTTCCAGTTCATCATCAGCCTGAGATCTTTGTTGGAGGCAAATGATGGATCTTGGAAGTTGGTCAATGAAAAACCAAGACAGCTATAATTACTATTACCAATGAAGTTAATAAGGCAAGTTTTCCCAGTGTTTCAATTTTCTTTATATGAATTTCCGCATTGCCTTTTTTTGCTTTTTTAGCGGTAGAACTAATGATCCCGATTAATGCCCCCAAAACAAGCACAAGTACCAATTTGGCAATTAATAGAGGTGAGGAGGGAAGTGTTTTCCAATAAGGAACGATTAAAAAAATTCCTGATATTATGAGTAATGTCAAACCAATGTGCCCCATTTTACTTAAAGCAAAAGTATTCAGTCTGAACTTTTGGGCTTCGGTTTCTTCCATTTTGGAACTGGCTATTCCAAGGAACATAAACGCAAGACTTGTACCAACCCCCATCGCCAGTCCGACGAAATGAATAATTAAAAAGGTATCTCTCATGAATTTTTCTGATTTTGAATTTTTCGAACTATTTTCTGAACAAGATTAACATAGAATAGAACCATATCAAATATGGAATTTTATTTGATAATTTTTAAATTCAACCTATTGTCAAATTAAAGAAAATGACTAAAACATTATCAAATACCCTTATATTATTTATTGCAATCTTAATCCTTTGCTCTTGCACTTCATCAAAAAATGAAGAAGATAATAAAGCCGCCCGGTTTATTGGAGATTATACCGCCAAATACCTCGAACTTTATTACAAGTCCACGCTGGCAGACTGGGATCTAAACACGAAGATCATTGAGGGTGACACCATGCAATCCTGGAATGCCCGACAGGCAGAAGAGAAATTAGCGGAATTCACGGGAAGTGTTGAGAACATCAATACTGCCCGGGAACTTCTGGATAGAAAGGAGGGATTAGACACAATTCAAATAAAAATACTTGAAAGGATCCTATACCTCGCAGCTGATAATCCACAAACCATTCCCGATCTGGTAAAGGAAAGGATCAAGGCCGAGAAAAAACAAACAGAAATACTATATGGATTTGATTTTACGATTGCAAATCAATCTGTTAGTACCAATGACATTGATAATATTCTGAAAGATGAAACCAATATCGCTAAGAGACTGGAAGCGTGGAAGTCAAGTAAAGCGGTAGGGTTAAAACTTAAAGATGGTTTGATTAATCTCCAAAACCTCAGAAATGAAACCGTTAGATCATTAGGGTATGATGATTTCTTTACTTACCAGGTATCTGAATATGGAATGTCAAGACAGGAGATGATTGATATTTGTGAAAAACTGGTTCGGGATATTTGGCCATTGTATCGTGAGCTACACACATTTACCCGGTATGAATTGGCTGAAAAATATGACAAACCTGTTCCGGAAATGCTTCCGGCGCACTGGCTCCCTAACCGTTGGGGGCAGGACTGGTCAGCCATGATCGAAGTTGAAGGAATTGACCTGGATGGGATACTGGAAGAAAAAGGACCGGTCTGGTTGGTAGAACAGGGTGAGAGGTTTTATGTCAGCATGGGATTTGATGAGCTTCCCGAATCCTTTTATACCGAATCCAGCCTATATCCTTTGCCTGATTCGGTTGATTACAAAAAGAATAACCACGCGTCTGCCTGGCATATGGATCTGCAAAATGATGTGCGCAGTCTGATGAGTGTCATTCCCAATGCTGAGTGGTATGAAACCACGCACCATGAATTGGGACATATTTATTATTACATGGAATATACTAATCCACACGTTCCACCTATTCTACGTAGAGGTGCCAACAGAGCGTTCCATGAAGCAATTGGTAGTATGCTTGGGTTGGCAGCCATGCAAAAACCATTTTTGCAGCACCTGGAATTATTGCCGGCTGATGTAGAAACAGACGAAACGCAAACCCTTCTCAAGGAAGCTTTGAATTACATTGTTTTCATCCCCTGGTCCGCAGGTGTGATGACAGAATTTGAAAATGACCTGTATGCTCAAAATCTATCCTCAGATCAATTCAACCAAAAATGGTGGGAGTTAAAAGCAAAATACCAGGGGATTGTCCCTCCTGAAGAAAGAGGTGAAGAGTATTGTGATGCTACATCCAAAACCCATATCAACAACGACGCTGCACAATACTATGACTATGCGTTGTCATATGCCATCATGTTTCAATTTCACAATTATATCGCCGAAAACATCCTGAATTCTGACCCGAGATCTACCAATTATTATGGCAACAAGGAAGTTGGCAAATTCCTTCATGAAATTCTCTCAGTGGGAGCCACCAAAGACTGGCGACAACTAATGAAAGAAACTACAGGAGAAGAAATAAATGCCCAGGCGATGCTGAATTATTTTGAACCACTGATGGATTATCTAAAAGATGTCAATCAGGGAAGAGAGCACACTTTGCCGGAAACACTTAATTAATCTTCAACTGAAACTGGTTTAATATTCCTGCTGGCAATTAGTTTTTGACAAACTTTCTGATGAGAAAGCCATCATTACTTTGGAGTTTAAGAAAGTAAATGCCTTTTGGCAATCCTTTTACAGGGATGGGATTATGTTCCGATGTCAAATTCCCATCGATTAGAATTTTTCTTTTCATATCCGAAACAAAAAAGCTGATCTGGTTTATCTGATCTTGTTGAATATTTAAGTAATCGCCATTTACTGGATTGGGAAATACGCTAACCGATCCAATTAAATAGTCTTCCAGGGCTGTGATAAAAGCGCCCTCATCACCATCCCACAACGTATCATGTGCTTCTAAACCATGCCAGTAATTTTCACTGAGGAAGGATATTCCTTTCTTTGCAGCATCAAACCCACCAAATTGCGTGTCAGACCACGACCAGCTCATTACACCGGCATATCCATTTTGATAGGCATATTGATGGCTTTCTTCAATCGTCCGTTCAGGGGAGGGGCCATCATTGTTTGGTGCAAGTCTTTCATGAGTGATTCCATTTGCAGGGAATTCACCTATAACGATCGGCTTGTCAATTCCCCAATGAGAGGCGCTGTTGTGAAACGGAGAAGTGTCATTTTGCTCCCATTCAGGATAGTAGTGTACCATGATAAAATCAAGTGTCCCATCTTCATCACCTCCTGCGGCAATTAACCGGTCATCCCGATAGTAGTCTGTGAAATTTCCGACATCTGTAGAGGCTTTGAAATTCCAGGAACCATTTGATACAAGCGCTGATGGAACCTGTCGATGAATTTCACCTGCCAGCATATTAATAAACTGCTGAACGTATTGCATATTCGTTTTGATCGGAGTCCATCCAAACTGGGTTGTCATTCCCTCGGGCTCATTGAATATTTCCCAACACATCACAGCAGGGTGGTCGCCGATCTCCTGTAAAATGGGGATAAGTGCATTGTCGATGTACGATTGAGTTTTATCAGGATCTTCTACCAGTTGTTTCATCATCTCCTGATCCTGACCCTGTGGCTGTAGCATGTCAAATGACCACAAACACATGCTGATGACAATACGGCGTTCATAAGCCAGGTCAAGCGCTTTCTTCATATTGGGAATTTCCTGTGAACTCAATCCAGTTACATATCCATCAGCGTCAAACTGTGGACTGGCAAACCCATTGGTATGAAGCCACCATCTACAGGAATTTCCCCCTGCAGCCTGTATCGCGTCAAGAATTTCAGTAAAATTGTCTTCGTCGAAATTGGTCACATCACGGGCAAAGTTGTCATTTCTTGTCCACGCTATATTTATTCCATTTGCGAATATCTTGATCTGACCTCCTCTCAAGGGCAATCGGTTTGGAGGTACCTGTGCCAATAAGCTTAAAGAAATTAATAAGCCACAAAAAATAACGCACGCGCGAACCAATACAGTCTTCCTATCCATTGAGGTGAATTTTAGTGAATTGCTACTCTGCCATCAGGCAAAAAAACAGCAAAATATGAATGGGGTGTTTTTAAAAATAGATGGGTGTTTCCACAAAGATAGGAAATGAATTGAATGGTTAGAAAGCATTTAGGGTAAATTTGATTCTATTGACAGATGAAATTTAAATTGTCACCTCTAATTGTTTAATTCTAAATCAGCATCTTATCGACTTCTCAAGTTTCAAGTTTTCGCGATATCCTGATAAGGAAAAACAGGAAAATGCCAACAGTGGCTACCACTACGACTATCAGGGCAACATGGGCGACCATACTTGGTTCTTCAGGAGGGTCGTATTTAATAGGATCGATGTCAGTTTCAACTTTATCTGTTGGTTCGAATATTTCTTTTGGATCACTCAGGCTTTCAGGACTATTGACACCGGCAATATGTCCGGGTGAGCCACTCTCATGACGAATGTAAGACAGAATATTCATGATCTCATCATCATCGAGATAGTTTGCCGTCATTACTTCGTGATATTGCGCGGAAATATACAATGCGTAGTTATCGCCGGTCTCCAACACATTTTTCGGATCCTTAATAAAATCAATCAGCCATGGTAATGGCCTTCTGTACGTAACGCTTGCTAAAGGCGGCCCGATCTTTTCAGCACAAATTTCATGACACTCTCGACAATTGTTGTTAAAAAGTTGCTTTCCTTTCAAGACATGTGTCATTTCTCCAGTAAATTTTAAATCAGTGGTTTGCTGATAATAATTGACTTTGTCCTTCTCTGATGTATTGATCTCTATATTTTGTGTAGAGTAATTCTTGTTGACATCAGGTTCCTCATAAGAATCAATGGTTTGCTGGTCAATAAAGGTCAATATTTTGCTGATGTCTTCATCCGATAAATTATCAAAATCGGGCATGACTGCATTATTGAAATTGTGAAATAAATGTTGTGCGTATTCATCACCCGATCCGATTACCTTTTGAGAATTTTTGATAAAGCTCACCAACCATTGGCGGTCTCTCCTTTTGGTTACACCAGCTAGCGCCGGACCAATTCCCTGCTGACAGATAAAATGACACTTGGCACAGTTTGCATTAAAGAGTTTTCCACCTTCTGTCATTTTATTTTTTGCAAATTGAAGATCCAATGTTGATTTATCTGATACATCTTCTGTTCGGAAATTACACGCGGTGCAGAGGAAAAAAAACAATATCAGGAATAAGTAATTATTGGCATGTATCTTTTGATCATTCACAATCATTTCATAAGCTTTTCGGGTCCTACAAAAACTAAGTCTATCGCGCTGGCTTATTTCCATCTTTTTAAAAGAATGGATTATTAACAACCTACCCGCATTGCTTGGTTTACCTGATTCTTATATCAGGTTTACGCTTATAAAAGTGACAATAAAAGTGCCATCGAAGCTTGGTGTGGAGATTACAGAGGTAATTTGAGATGAAGTTTCCGGTTTAAGTTTGCAGAAAATGACGGTTAATTAAAAGACCAGGCCTTTTCACAGGAATCCAGATATTCCCAATCACGACCCTCCAATAAAGCTTTTTCCGTTATTTTGCTCTGAAAAACCATGAATACATGTTTGGAAAAAATAGCAGAATGATCTGGTTTTTTTAAGTTTAAAAAATGAGACAGATAAATATTACCTTCTTTTAGAAAGGTTTTCTTTCGTAGAACATCTTCCTCAAAAGCCTATGGATTTTAACACACTAATCAGTGATTCTTCCTATTCATTACCTTGACACCTCTCCGCCTGATACCAACTCATTGCCTTCGGCTTGTTCCTTTTTCTTTTCTTTCTTCTTCTTTTTGTTTCCACTAAATAAATTTAGAAGCCAGCTATTATTCACCACCTGAATGGTTTCTTCCAGCTCTTCTGTTCGCTCTTTCACATTGTAAATCGTTGTGTCGATATTTTGAGCCATGGTCGTATCGGATAATAATCTACCCAATGTCCCATTTTTGTTATTGAGCATGGTACTGAATTCTGAAAGTTGATTGGCTATTTTACTCGCTTCCTGAGTAACAACCTTGATCGAATCCATCATACTCTGGAAATCCTTTGAAGTTTGTTCATCTGTCAACAACTTGCCAGCTACTCCCTTCCCTTCTTCGATTTCAGTTGAAAATTCCTTCATTTTATTTGAAAACACCTCCGTATTATTGGTGGTCGTTTCAAGGGAATTTAAAATACTTTCCATCTTTATCTTAAAGATGGAATCGTAAAGCAACGTTCCGACAACTCCCTGGCCCTGCGTTACCTTATCAGTAATCCCAACCAGATCACCTGTTATGTCTTCGAGGTTTTTACTATTTTTGAGAACACTGCTCATGATGTTGTCAAAATCAGCCTGGTCTTTTGCCACTAATTCATCCCCCTCCTGTACCTGGCCTGCTTGTATTGAACCTTCAGAAATATTGATTGATTTATTACCCATTAACCCCTCGGTCCCGATAGATACTTTCGCATCTTTCTTGATGAAACCCGCTGCGTCCGAATCAATAAGCATGGTGATGGTAACAGTCGAATCCGTATTGATTTCAATGCCTTCAACTGTACCAACTTTTACACCTGCAAGCCTGATATTACTTCCCTCCTGCAGACCGCTGACATTTTTAAAAACAGCGCTTACTTCTATTCTCGAACCAAAGAGGTTTTCCGCCGAACCGAGATAATATAGCGTTACAGCAAAAATGATCAATCCGATCGTAACGAATATACCGAGTTTAATTTGTTTACTTTTCATGATTTTTAATTTTTGAAAAAGGAGTTAACCTCTTTGTTTTCAGAATTTTCCAGTTCTTCATACTTACCTTCAGCAATGAAATTACCATCACGAAGAATGCATATCCTGTTACTCGTGATCCTTGCGCAGGAAAGGTCATGTGTAACCGTAATGGAGGAGATGCCATGCTTTTCCTGCATCTCAAGCATCAGGTTACTGATCTCCTTGGAGGTAATAATATCCAGACCGGTTGTGGGCTCATCGTAAAGCATGATCTCAGGTTCCAGGATTAATGTTCGGGCCAGGGCGATCCGTTTTTTCATCCCACCCGACAATTCCGATGGCATTTTATCAATGGATTCAATCAAACCCACACTGTCCAGGGCTTCTTCTACCTTATCCTGGATTTCACTTTTTGATGGCCGATCGGGAATTCTTTTCAAAGGAAAAGCCATATTTTCTCTAACTGTCATAGCATCGTACAATGCTCCTCCCTGGAATAAGTACCCTACTTTTCTTCTCAATTCATTCAATTCATGGTCTTCAAGCTCTTGCAGGTCTTTACCCAAAACAGTCAAAGAGCCACTATCTGGTGTGACCAATCCCACTACGCATTTCAGCAAAACTGATTTGCCAGATCCAGACCGGCCCATAACTACCAGGTTTTCATTTTTCTTCAAATGCAGATCTATATCTTTCAATACCGTATTTGATCCGAATGACTTACTGATGCTGTTACTATCTACAGCCTTCTCATTTCCATTGGCTGTAGTTCTATTTATTTCATCCTTCTTACCTTCTTGTGCAGATCTTTCCATTTAAAAGAGTAATTTCTGGGTTTGAACAACGAGCAAATCAATCACAAAAATCAACAACGAAGCCAATACAACCGATCTGTTGGCGGCATTACCCACACCCTGTGTTCCTTTTTTTGCATAATATCCCTGATAACACCCCACTATACCAATGGCCAATCCAAAAAGGAATGTTTTGATCGTTGCCGGGATAACATCCGACAGTTTCACTGCGTCAAGGGCTTGAGTTAAGAATAGTTCAAGCGAAATGTTCATCTCCATTTGGAGGGAGATAAAAGAACCTGCAAAGGCCAGTGCATCAGCATAAAACACCAACAATGGAAGGGCAAAAGCGACTGCCAGTACACGGGTTTTCACAATAAAATTCATGGGTTTTGCACCCGATACTAGCATGGCATCTATTTGCTCGGTTACACGCATAGAACCGATCTCTGCTCCCAGGCTGGATCCTATTTTACCCGCGCAAATCAAAGCTGTGATCAACGGTCCAATCTCACGGATGATGGAAATCGAAACCATGGAAGGCATCCATGATTCAGCACCCAGTTCTGCCAGGGTTGGTTGGGTCTGCAACGTGATAACCATTCCTACGATAAAGGCAGTTATTCCTACCAAACCTAATGAGCCGTTTCCGAAAATGTATGCCTGTTTCAATAGCTCCCTGATCTCCTGGGGCCTTTCAAAAAGGTTTTGGACAAAACTCCTGGCGAATGACAGCATATCCCCAACCGTATAAAAAAATGATTTGACAGGAGAAGTAATAATTGAAATATCAGGATATTCTTCCTCCGTAGACTTGTTGTAGTTTTTTTTCATCTGAATAATTGATTAAAGTGTGGTCTTTTTTCCACACTCAGTGTAGAGACAAACGTCACTTTCTCTCGTTTTTTCAATCAACTTTGTAGCCTTAAGCCAATTGCAGCAATATTTTGCGAATCTTTGCCACGTGTCACTTTTGGTTTAAATAGCTAAAGTTCAAAGCCTATACCATATTTTGGTGGGATGAGAAGGGTAAATAATGTATTTATAAGCTGTCAGACCTGCTGTAAATGCTGAATCAGAAGTATGTTAGGTCTTTATTTTGCATCACCATTGGAAACTAACGGTGATGAAAAGCCTGACTAGATCAGCGAAGTCTTTGCGATCTAAACATATCAACAAGAAATTAGATTATCTTACTATTTCAAACATTAAAGATGCCTGAGCCAAATTAACTTTTGATCACGTTGGTTAGTTTGAACAAGGAATTCAATATCTATGATAATTTTAAGAAAGCTTAAAAAACCACTAAAGATCATAGCATGGATCCTTTCGGGGATCTTGCTATTCTTTATTTTATTGGTGGTCATAATCAGACTTCCTTCTGTTCAGCATTTTATTGTTCAAAAAATAGACCCGATCATTGAGAAAAAGCTTGGTACAAATTTTCACATTGACCGGTTTTACATCTCATTTCCCAAAAACCTGACAATTGAAGGTTTGTACCTGGAAGATCAAAAACAAGATACACTCGTTAGTCTGGGCTACCTGGATGTTAATATTGGCTTATTTGGTTTGATTAATAATGAAGTAGAAATAGATCATTTAACACTTACCAAGTCAAAAGTATTTCTTAAAAGAGACAGCCTGACAGGAACATTTAACTTTGACTTTATTATAGATACTTTTGCCGGCGACACTACCAAACAATCTTCAGGAAGTTCCTGGAAAATTGATGCTGATGGTATTGAGTTGGGCGAGATAACTTTCCAACTTGATGATCACCTGGGAAAAAACTATATCCACACAAAAGTGGGTGAAGTGGACCTGGAAATGGATGAGATAAACCTGGACTCGCTATATTTTGATGTAGACCATCTGCGTGTAAACAATACGGTTGCAGACGTTCGAACATTTTCGGTTGATGCGAGCGATTCTGTGGATGAAGATGAGGAGCAAACTACGTTATCCGTTCTAGCCGGTGAATTGGCTATCGAAAATTCACGCGTAACATTTAGGGATGGATTACAGGAAGCAAAAGCTGAAGTGAAAAGCCTTCAACTGGCAGACAATGAATTCTCCCTTCATCGACAAATAATAAAATCCGGGGAAATCTATCTGGAAGGATCGTCTTTTTCCTATGCAATTGAAGGGTTTGATACAACCAATGTTTCACCTGATAGTCAATCAGAAAGCTCTAATTGGACAATTCAGGGTGATATAATAAACCTCGACGACAATCAGATTAAATATGACAATCATTCCTCACCACCGACGGAATCGGGGTTGGATTACCAACATTTGGAGCTGAATGAATTGTCTGCCGAAATTCAGGATTTACACCTGGTTGATAACCTTATTGGCGCAAAGATCAATGGTTTCCACGGAGTCGAGAAAAGTGGTTTCACCATCGAAAACTTCAAAAGTAATTTCGAACTGGAAGGAGAAAAGCTAACTGTAAAAGATCTCCAAATTCAAACTAAAAAATCATCCATTGAAGGAGAAGCATTATTTTATCTCTCGTCTTTCTTTGATCAGAATCATGCTGAAAATTCTCTTTCCGAAATAACTTTTACCGATACAAAAGTCTTTACTTCTGATATTTCTTATTTTTTACCTGCTATAGATAGCGCATGGTCGGATGAAACCGCGATATTCCTCCAGGCTGACTTGCAAGGCTGGATGGATGAGCTAATCATTGATAAATTTCAATTGGATCTCGACCGTACAAAGCTCCAACTCAATGGAGAAATAAAAGGACTTCCTGAGTTCAAGAACACTTCTTTCGATCTTCCACAGCTTTCATTATCAGGATATTCCCGGGACATCATGCAACTTTTACCCGACACTCTTTTGCCAGGTAATTTGCAAGTACCCGACACTTTCGATATCAGCTCAAAACTTAAAGGTGAGATCAATGATTTAAATGGAAACCTTGCCATTCGGAGTTCAATGGGAGATGCTGACTTTTCGGGTCATTTCAAAACCGGGCCAGAAAATGACAACCTCTATCTGAATGGTGATCTTGAAGTTGAAAAGTTTCATCTGGGACATTTGCTAAAAAATGACCAACTAGGCAGGGTGAGCATGAATGTCAATTTTGATGGCTCCGGTTATGAGTTTGAGTCGGTGAATGTAGATGTGAATGGCGAAATAAAATTGCTGGAATACAAAGAATATGCTTACAAAGACATTGCCCTTGATGGGAATATCGACGGCCAGGCCTACCAGGGAAATCTCAGCATATCAGACAGTAATCTTAAATTTAATTTTGATGGACTAGTCGATATGAATGATTCCATTCCAAAGTTCGACCTGGAGTTCAACCTGGACCACGCCAACCTGCAAGCGATGAATTTTACCAAAGATGAAGTCATTGTTCATGCAATTGTTAAAACTGAAATTGAAACCGACGCATCTAACCACATCAATGGTTCGCTGGATGTCAGGGATGTGCGGGTCATCAAAAATGGAACTTACTATTCTGTGGATTCGCTACTTTTTGCCTCTATCAACCAGGAACAGGAAACCAATGTGACAATCGATTCGGATATCTTGCAGGCCAGTTTGGAGGGAAATATCGATATTTTAAAAATGCCAAAAATCATCCGAGAACACCTTGACCGGTATTTTAAAGAAGAGAACGTTCAGCAAGACAGCCTTCAAAAAATTGATCAGCAATTCACTTTTTCCATCAATTTGCGAAAACAGGAAATGCTGACGGAAGTCTTACTTCCCGGCATCGAATACATCAATATTTCAGCCATTGAAGGCCATTTTAATAATCAGGAAAATGAGCTGGTTGCAACGGTAGACATTCCACAGTTGAAATATAAAGACCTCGAAATCGACTCGCTGGTTCTGAATGTCGAAACAGGTGACAAAGAAATAAATGGCAATCTCTCATGGGCTTTGTTAAAAAATAACCTCTTACATGTTGCCGATCTGGAATTGGAAGCCGTTTCACAGGATCAGGTTCTCGATTTATTGCTATCCATTCCATCCAAGGAGGAGGAAGAAAGCTTACAATTGGGTGCCAATGTGCAGCGTGAAGAAGGCATATACGTAATGAGGCTTAAACCAGGAACTATTTTGTTTAGTGGTCAACAATGGAAAATTGCAGAAAACAATACCATTCGGTTTGATAAAAATATCTGGATAGAAAATCTAAACTTCCGGAATTATAACAGTCAGCTAACGATTGCATCAAAAGTTTCCGAATCACAGGATTCTACGCTGCAGGTTAATTTTTCGGACTTTAATCTGGCCAATTTAGGCGAACCGTTGGGTCAGGATACAAGCCTGATAAGCGGTAAAGTCAATGGGATGTTTTCTCTTTTTACAAGTCAGGAAAATCTATCATTTAATGCTGATTTGTCCATTAACAACCTTGCCGTAAAAGGAGCTCCAATAGGAGAAATTGCGATCAATAACCAATACAACAATTCCACCAATACTTTTGCGATAGATATTCAAAGGGAAAATGGAAAAGCAAAACTTGAAGGTACCATGGCATATCCTGAAAGTGAAAGCCCTCCTGTTTTAGATGTCAACGGTAACCTTGATGGGCTGGAATTAGCGGGTTTCAAACCTTTTTTCCAAGGTCAACTGGATTCTTTACAAGGAACAATCAGCGGGATCCTCCGGGCAAAAGGAACTGTTCAATCGCCTGATTTAAATGGCTATCTGCATTTTAACAAAGTTAGCCTGACGCCTTCCTACACCTCTGTGGCCCTATTGATCGAGAATCAGGAAATCTCCCTGAAAGGAAAGTCATTGCAAGTGAAAAACTTTGTATTGAAGGATGAAAAAAATGGTCGCTTAACCCTTTCCGGGAATGTGAATTTTGAAGAATTCACCAGCTACAAAACAGATATGAATATTTCCACAAAGGATTTTTTGGTGTTTAATACAGAAAAAGAGGAGAATGATCTTTACTATGGAAACCTCAAAATATCTGGTGGAGCAGGCATAACCGGAAACCCTGAATTATTGAAAATTGATGGGAATATAAGTGTAGCAAATGGAAGTAATGTAGTATATCAGGTTCCTGGTACCCAGGCTTCGGTTATTTCTGAAGAAGGCCTGGTAAATTACATCGATCAGGATGCCGAAGAGAATTCCTTTATTGAAAAATTTGAATCGATACTGGAAGATACCACAACCACATCCATTCAGGGCTTAGACGTTAGCGCAAATATTTCCATTAATGATGGTAGTACGCTAAGTATAATTGTCGATCAGCAAACAGGCGACCGGTTAGATGTCAATGGTGATGCCAACCTATCCTTTAATATGCCTCCAAATGGTGATATTTCCCTTTCGGGAAGATATTCCATTACCAAGGGTAGCTACAACTTGAACTTTTATGAACTGGTTAAACGAAAGTTTGATATTACCGAAGGAAGCTTCATCCAATGGACGGGCGACCCGCTGGAAGCCAGGCTGGATGTGACGACACGCTATCGAATTGAAACACTGCCTCCTGTATCTGATATTACCAAACGACTGCCATTTTTTGTCAATCTCCATATTCGTGGAGAAATACTCGAACCTGAGCTGAGTTTTGACTTATCCATGCCAAATGATGTTCAGGAGCAGTATCCGGATATTTATTCTTTTGTTCAAAACGTAAATGGACAGGAAACCGAGCTGAACAAACAAGTCTTCTCCCTGATTGTTTTAAACAGCTTTATGATGAAAAGCTCCCAACCCGAAACGGGCGATATGCTGACCAACACGGCACGTCAAAGCCTGAGTAAAATTCTCTCCCAACAACTGAACAGGCTGGCAGGAAGTCAGGATTTTGTCAATTTAGATTTCAACCTGGAATCCTACCAGGTGGCAGGTCAAAACAATACATCTGCACGCACAGATCTTGAGCTGGGCCTCTCAAAATCTTTCCTTGACGATCGTATTACCATCAGGGTGTCGGGGAATGTAAACATAGAGGGTGAAGAACAAGCCAGACAGCAAAATCTCTCGGATTATGCCGGAGATATCATCCTGGAATATAAGCTTACGGAGGATGGAACTTACCGTTTAAAGGCCTTCAGTGAAAATGAATACGATGGTCTCGACCAGGGCGAGATTACGGAAACAGGCATTGGGATCATACTTGTAAAGGATTACAATAAGATAAGTGAGTTGTTTAAAGCAAAAAACAAAGATGAATAGGATCCAATCGTTCATATTGATCATCCTTTTCACCTGGTTGTTTTCAGCCTGCACGGGTTCCAAATACCTTCCCGAAGGCAAAAAATTTTATAACGGTGCGGAGATAAGTTTTAAAGGCCAGACAAAAGAAATCGATAAAAAGCTAGAAAGAGCTGCCGATGAATTACTTCAGCCCAAACCCAATACAAAAATATTCGGATCCAGGCCCCAGGTTTGGCTCTATTATATTGCCGGCGAACCAAAAAAAGAAAAAGGATTGAAGCACTGGCTGAAATACAAACTGGGTCGGCCACCTGTATATGTGGAAGATGTAGATTCTGAAAAAACATCCCAAATTCTTGAAGATAAAATGGAAAATGAAGGATTCTTCGAAAGCGATGTTGGATTTAAGTTGGATGAAAATAAGAAATCTGTCTCTGTGGAGTATTTGGTTACAGTTGGTCAACCCTACCATATCAGGAATGTTTCCTACCCGGAAGATAGTAGTGATTTCTCCAAAATCATAGACTCGCTCAGGCCTTATTCGGTACTGGTGGAAGGAAACAGGTATCGTCTTGAAGACCTTTCAGATGAAAGATCCAACCTGGAAAATGCTTTAAAAGACAGAGGGTATTATTACATGGATGACAGGTTTATGATATTCGATGTGGATACTACAGTGGGAAACCGGCAAATTGACCTTTTTATGAGAGAAAAGGAAAATGTGCCCGAAAAAGCTCGCGGCAGGTTTAAATTAAATTCAGTAACCGTCTTGCAGCAAGAATCCTTTAATAAAAAAGATACACTCAAAACTGATACTGTCAAAGTTGACAGCGTCTATTACCTGGATCCGGCTAATGCATTCAGACCAAAATCGGTTGTTAGCAAAGTTAATCTCCGACCCGGGCAATATTACAACAAACAGGCCCAGGATTTTACCATAGGTAAATTAGTTGGTTTGAATTCATTTAATTATGTCAATGTGAATTATGCAGAATCTGAAGAGCCAGGTTTTTTGGACGCTTCCATTTATTTAATTCCGAAAACAAAAAAATCCATCCGTCTGGAGTTGCAGGCTGCACTGAATTCCAATGACTATATTGGTCCTTTATTCCAAATGACCTTTCAAAACCGGAATTTTCTAAAGGGTTCCGAAACATTTCAGATAGGTTTGACTGCGGGTTTTGAAGCGCAACTCTACAGTGGAACACAAAGCGGTTCTCAATATTCCTTTGAGTTAGGATTGAATTCTTCCCTTTCCTTTCCAAAATTTATCACCCCATTTCATATCGATTTTAGAAACAGTCAGTTTGTACCTTATACCAAGATCAGAGTTGGAGCTCAACGACTGAACCGTGTCGGATATTTTTCCATGAGTTCTGTAGATTTAGGTTTTGGGTATGGGTGGAATGAAACTGTAACCAAAAGACATCAATTTTATCCTATTGATATCAGGTTGGTCAACCTTACGAGTACAACGGAGGAATTTCGCGATCTGCTGGAATCAAACAGCTATTTAAGGGCCAGTTATGAGGAACAGTTTATTCTCGGCTTATCTTACTCCTATTTTTTCAACACACAACCCGATGAAGCCCGGGATTCTGACAGCGACTTTTATTTTAACGGAAATCTGAATTTGTCCGGAAATGTAGCCTACCTGGTCCAATCTGCCTTTCAAAAAAAGGAAGAGGGCAATTTTGATATTGGCGATGCGGAATACTCTCAATATGCCAAAACGGATTTTGATTTCAGATATTTTTACGAATTTGATAAAAAGAATAAGCTTGCATTCCGACTGATAACAGGAGTTGGGTTTGCTTACGGCAATTCGGTTACCATGCCCTATGTTGAGCAATTTTCCATCGGTGGATCCAACAGTATCCGTGCGTTCAGAGCAAGGTCTGTTGGCCCAGGTTCGTATGCTGATACCACATCCCAATCCAGCGACTTTATCATTGACCAAACCGCTGATTTCAAGCTGGAATTTATCACGGAATATCGTTTTGATGTAATTGGCGCTTTCAAAGGGGCCGTGTTTGTGGACATGGGAAATATCTGGACACTGGAAGAAGACCCAAACCGACCAGGAAGTAAGCTGGAATTCAACCAGCTACTTGATGATCTTGCTATAGGAACAGGAGTTGGAGTACGCTACGATGCCCAATATTTTGTGATCAGGTTTGATGTGGCCTTTCCGCTCCGAGTACCATCTTACAATGCAAGCAAATGGGTATTTGACAAGAACGCCATTCCCGATCCGCCCTATCGAAAGGTTGACAATGTGGTTTACAACATTGCAATCGGGTATCCTTTTTAATAAGAGGAAAATAGGTCAGACGATAGTCAGACCGGTCTGACTATCGTCTGACCTCGAGCTGTTCGAATTCTAATAAGGGACGAAACAATTCGGCAATCAGGAACGGATTCAATAAAATTTTCTTACCATCTCCATCGAAAATATCATTGCCATTGTAAAGCAGAATGATTAAATTAATCTTCCTCATCAATGTTTCTTTTTCACATGAAAATCATTTTCAACATAACCATTTTGGTTTTGCTTGGCTCAACGCTGCAAGCTCAAACCAACAAAAAGCCACTGCCTTCTGAAATAAATCAATTTTATCAGAAATACAATATCGTTAAAGCTTTCAGCTCCCATCAGGAGCGATCTGCACTTGTAAAATTGTTAAATAAAAATGAACCATTGCCCGATTTTCTTGATAATCGCATTCGCTACATTTTCAAATTGATCAAAGATATTGAAATTCAAAGCGGCTCAGAAGCCAACATTCCCAACCCCTTCCAGCAAAATACCTGGAAATTCCAGTCGTCAGAATTGCAGCAAGTACAAAGCTGGACGTACTCAGGCGATGTCCTGGTACTGAAGGTTAAAAAGTACGGATTGCCAAATGATGTAAACGCAAAACTCATCTCTCACTATGATGATTTCCGACAGGATAATTTTTTTCACTTGATGCAAGCCCTTGACGAAAAGCTATCAAGCCAATCCACTGCCATTCACACCTGGCGAAATGTCAACGGAAGTTGGGTGAAAGATAGTGTAGAAAAGGTGTTTGTGGAGTGAATATGGAAAAAGAAAACTACTTAAGGTCTTAAGGTCAGACGATAGTCGGCCGATCTGCTAAACTTAGTTGGTTTAACTATTCCAGATCATACTGCACGGCCGAATGGATCTGGTAGCCATTAAATTTTTCACGTCCGTTTAAAAAGCTTAATTCGATCATGAATGATACATGATCCACTATTCCACCAACTTTTTCGATTAATTCGCAAGCTGCTTTTGCTGTACCTCCAGTGGCTAATAAGTCATCATGAATCAGTACCTTTTCTCCTGGCAAAATGGCATCTTTGTGGATCTCCAGGGTATCAGTTCCATATTCCAACTGGTAAGTCTGTTTGATAGTCTCACTGGGGAGCTTGCCTGATTTCCTGATCAACACTAGCCCCGCATCCAGTCTGTTTGCCAGGTAGCCACCGTAAATAAACCCCCTGCTATCGATCCCTACTACTTTATTGATACCTCTGTCTCTGGAAATTTTGTATAACATTTCGCCCATTTTCTGGAATGCCCCTGCATCTTGCAGTAAGGTGGTGATGTCGCGAAAAATGATTCCTTTTTTAGGAAAGTCTGGTACGTTCCTGATTTTAGATTTAAAATATTCCTGCATGGTGGATTTTTTTGGTATGCAAAGGTAAAAAAGTTATTCCCCAATCTGTTTAAAAAAAATCTTAATTAATTAACTGTGAACACGGCTATGAACTTGTGGACTTTGGTTTTTAAATGACAAATGTAGGAACCCTTGTCTTCTTCACTATCTTCTGCCGACGGAGCCTTTTCTGAGTGGGTGGTAATAAAGGATGCGATAAAGTTAGCATGGTGAAGATTGTCCTCTGAGTTTTTATCTGACTCTACTTTTGCACTAAAGTCGCTTTTTAGCTGCTCATATCGGGGCTTTATTTTGTGAAGAAGGTCATTTGAATAAATGTCGTTGTTTAAGAGGATCAGGATTGAAACAGAAATACCAATCACATACAGGGTGTTTTTTTTAGCAATCAGATTTCTGAAAATTAGGATCATGTTAGTTGTAAATAGGATTAGTTAATCAATAGCCAATTTTTATGCCACTACTTAGAATCTTTCTTTTCGCTGCGAATGACACTGTTTGTTAAAGATATGTGTTCGTAATCGAACATTTTTTTATCTCATTTTCGTACAATCATTTACCATTTTGCAATGGAAAATCCGTGAAGATCTTTCCTTCATTGAGGAAAATCTTTCTGTGAAACAGATTGGCCTCATTAAGGTGTTCTGATGTCAGGATGATCGTTAGGCCTTCGTTATTAAGTTCCGAAAGAAGGTTGATAACTACTTTTCTTTCTTCTCCAGTCAATTCGTTCATAATATCATCTACCAATAGCACTTTTGGGTTGAGTACCATACACTGAGCTATGGAAGCTTTGATGCGAATCAAGGGGCCAACATTCCTGGATAAATGATTTTTCTTATGACCAATTTTCAATCGATGACACCAATACTTTGCTTTTTCGAGCGATTGGGACTTTGTTGCATGGAGATACTTGAGTGGCAAACTTATGTTTTCCCTGATGGTGAAATAGTCTATCAAATTATAGTTTCTGTATAAGTATCCCACATTTTCCATTCTGAATTGCCTTTTTTGGTCATCAGGCAAGCCTTTCACCTGTACATTTTCAAATTGATAATCACCATAATAATCATCATCCAGCATGGAAATTATCTTTAATAGAGCGCTTTTCCCACATTGGTTAAACCCAACGACAGAAATAAATTCGCATTCGTTGATCTGTAGATTAATGTGATCAAGAACAGCAATTTTCTTCCCCTCTTTATATTTAATCTTTACTATCTGATTTAAAGAAATCATTATCATAAGCTGGAACCTGTCAGGTTACTTCAATTTAAATGCCATGTAGAAAAATGCCTTTAATTGGGATTTAGGATTGTTTTGAGAGAACAGAATGTTCGTTATCGATCTGTGATGTTCAATTGTGAACATTAGAAGGATAAGTGAATATTATCCTTATATTGAATTTTTAAGGATACCTAATAATTTAGCGGTTGATATTGAAGCTCAATTTGTTTGATTATGAAAATAGCAGTATTAGCATGGGGGTCACTACTTTGGAGTCCCAGAACCCTGGCTGTTGAGGAGGGTGCCTGGATGGAAGACGGACCATTTTTACCTATAGAGTTTTCAAGGATAGCGTCTGATGGAAGGTTAACCCTGGTAATCGACCCTAATTTTGAGGATATTCAGGTGTATTGGAAGTTGATGACGTTTAACGAACTTCAGGAGGCGCTGGAAAATCTTCAGGACAGGGAAGTAGCGGATACCCTGGAGGAAATTGGATTTGTCAATACAGTTGACGACACATACTGCATTCGAAAGGAATCAAAATTTTTAAAGGAGAGAATTGCTGAATGGTGTACAATTAAAAAAATTGATGCAGTAATCTGGACTGATCTTGCTCCTAAATTTATTGAGAAGACAAATATGGAATTCAATTCTGAAAATGCACTTTTATATCTCAAGTCTCTTGAAGGAACCACATTTGAAAGAGCCAGGGAATATATTATGAAAGCCCCGGGTCAGACAAGAACAAAGTACAGGGAATTGTTTGAAGACTTTTTGAATATCTAGAAAATAGGGGGAGAATTGAGTTTGATTCGAATATCACTGGGGGTAAGATTTATCTAAGACCATATTAAATTTCTCCATCAATTTCCTATTTGAATCTTTAAAATAATTTAAAATTTCTTTCCTGGTAGCATTGGAAATAAATGTCTCTTTTTCTGAATTGTAGGATAGTTTTTCCAGAACGCTGTAAAAAGCAGTAGTAGAAAATTTTTTGGTTATGAGATGAGACGGTCTAAATGAATTATAGGTAAAATGATTGATAATTCTTAAAATTTTTGTTGCTCGGACTGAGATGGATTTATTGATTGGCTTTCTATAGGGATATTGTTGGAAAGGTACTTTTAAAAAATTGAATAGCTTTTTTTGAAATGTACCATTCGCTAAATCTTCATACTGAAGGACACAAATATTATCAAAGTTAAAAATGGCAGAATACAGCGAAATTGTTTCATAATAGTTGAAGTAGTCAGGATGGAAAAAATATCTGGGACTATTTTTATTGAAAATGATGTATTCATTGAATCTCAATACCCCACCGCTTTTTATGTATTGCTTATACGTTGAATCAAGGACATCATATTGATTTCTTATGGTAATAATTACTTTGTCAAATCCTAAACTCTTTAATCTGTTTGCAATTAATGTTCTATTGACAAAAGCTGTTTGGTAATGTAAACCGGTTAGAGGTTCGTTTGAAAAGAGGTTGGTAGAAGTAAAATTATCCTTGAGTATTTTGTTAAATGAGATTTTAATTTCCTCAATATTTAAAATACTATCATCCTCATTACATAATTTAAAAAATAGGTCCCTGGTTTCCTGATTGTAAGTATAATTTACACTTTCCGGGAGTTGCCTGAATAAATATTGTTGTAAAAATGTGGTAGCGGTTTTTGGAAACCCAATATGAATAATGTTCATATGAATGATGTGTCTTATCTTACAATACAGTGAGTTAAGCTTTAGGTTGCCTTGGAAAATGAAAGTATTCAAAAAATGCTACTATATTTTAATGAAGAGGCAACCAATTTTATTATTGAAATGGTATTGGCTATCAAATGATCAATATTGATGAATACTTTTTTTTCAGAGCTTTTATTCTGGGGACTCTTTTTGGTCTTCAATTTCACTTTGTTTGCTTTTAATTACTTTATTCAAATTGACAGTAACAACTTTTTGCCATTTTCCTTAAAAGGATTAAAAAAAGGAAGACGAGGTGTATTCATAAGTTACAATATGGATTTCTTCAGATTTAGTATGGAAATTTCCATTATCATTCTTCTATACCGATTTGCAGTTCTTGAAAAGGGGATTTACATATTTTCTTTTATTTATTGTTTTTTACTGATTTTCAATATTTATCACTTTGCATTTGCTTATATATATAAAACCACACCAGTTATCGCAAATGATATAAAATTGTTAAGAGATGGTATGGCAATTCTGTATAATGAATCTAAAATTAAACTCCTTGGCTATGCCATAGGATTGATAATCTTGGTTATTGCCGTTTTCACTTTTTTTACTTTGTATCTTAGTTTTAGTTTACGCTTTGAACCAGTTCCAATCACCTATTTTGTCACACTGCTGTTGTCTGTAGTATTTGTTTCAGCTATTTTAAGAAAGGGAATTTATAGGAATCGTCGTGATTTAACTTACAGGTTTTTATTCATGACAGCCAGGTTGATTGCTCATATAAGGAATAGTCATGACCTGTTAAAAAATAAGCTCAGATTTAAAAATTTGATTAAGTCAATCGAGGAAAAGGATGTTATAACAAGAGCAATCAATAAAAAGCCTAATCTTTATTTCATTTTCATAGAGTCTTATGGGTCATTACTTGTTAAGGAAAATAAGATTAAATCCCAATATAAAAGTCTAATAGAAGATTTTACACAACAGCTGAATAAGTCAAACTGGGGTGTTAAAAGTAATCTCTCAGAATCAATTACACTTATAGGACCGTCCTGGCTGGCTTATTCATCATTTTTATATGGCTGTCGAATAGAAAGCCACCTTACCTATGAATACCTGATAAAAAATAAAGCCTTCCACAAGATTGATTCAATATTGAATACTTTAAACGAAAATAATTATACCATTTTCAATTTAAACCCGACTAAGCCAAATGCCAATTTGCCAATTTCGATGGATGATTTAACGAGTTTTTATCATGTCGACAATTGGATATTAAGAGATGATATTAATTACAAAGGCCTGGAATATGGATTTGGCGAATTTCCAGCTGATCAATATACCTTAAACTACGCATATGAAAATTACTTAAGGCAATTCATGTCTCCCTTTATCCTTTTTTATCTTACTAAAAATTCACATAGCCCTTACATAAGCCCAAAGAAACCATTAGACGATTGGAGGAAAATCAATGGTTGCAAAAAGAAAGATCATTCAATAAGTGGAGGGTTTTTGACAAGACCGAATTTAACTGATTACATTAATTCAATTCAATATCAGATTAAAGTCATTGAAAAATTTATAATTGAAAATGGAAATGAGAACGATATATTTTTATTGGTTGGGGACCATCAACCACATGAACTTACAAATGGTGAGGAATTTGGATTGGAAACTATAGTTCATGTTGTTTCTAAGAACCAGAATTTTTTGAACGGTTTCGAGAAATATGGTTTTAGGGATTCGCTATACGATAATATTTCTCCTGTCAAGCACGAAGGTTTACATTCAGCATTTTTGAGGGAATTACTAAGATGTTTCGGAAAATCAGAAAATGTTTTACCAGATTATGAGCCAAATGGAAAACAACTTCCCTGAATTTTATAAAAATTGGTCGTTTATTCACGCCGTGATCAATATTGTTTTTTTCGGAATAAGTTTTTCAACTGGTTATTACTCTATATGGTTGACTATTTCTACATTATCTTTTTTATATTTCATTTCTTTTCTTCCCTTTTATGTTACCGGTTTTCCGCTTAAAATTGGGTATGCAAATATTATTACTCTGTTTCGTTTATTTCTATTAATTGTATTGGCATTTTACCATACAGATATTGAGAATCTTTTTTTATTTTTTACATTTCTTTTTCTAATTATTCTTGATGGTATTGATGGCTATATCGCACGTAGATTTCATCAAACTTCAGAAATGGGAGAATGTCTCGATATGGAGACAGATGCTTTTATGGTTCTTGTTTTAAGTTGGATCCATTTTTCTGAGGGTCGACTAGGGTATTGGATTCTCATCCCCGGGTCGTTAAAATATTTCTATACTGTACTTTTTTACTTTAAAGAGTGGGGAAATAAAGAATTTCTACGCAAGAAAATCAGAGCTTTGATAGCAGTGGTGTTTTTTGTTAGCCTAATTACACCATTTGTATTTGCTTCAAGCATTTCTCAACCAATTTGTATGGTTGCTTCAATGTTAATTATTATTTCATTTGGATTGTCTGCTGTTTTAAAATTTTTGAATCGAATTACAATAAATTGATTAGACGCTTTCTTGTCTTTTGGTATGTTCTTTTATTTCACGGACATTTTCGACTAATTCGCGCAAAATAGGATTCGTCATAGAGTTATTTCTCATCTCTTCTTCCCGTAGTCCCCACCTGGTATCTAAATAACCTATAAACATTAAAACAACCAGATACAAAATAAATAATATTGGAATAATTAAATATTTATTGTTTTGAATCAAGTCATAAACAAATCCACCGTCTGATGAATTAAAAAAGACCAGATTGAGCATAAAAAAATTAATGTATCCGAGGTACATCCTCGCTCTGTCAAAGTAAATTTTCAAATTGATCAATACCCTTTTAGAAGTCTTTTCCTTAATGATTTTTTTCATAGTATGTTATGATTTAGTTGCTATAATTACTTTATATTCCACCGTGTTTTCATTGTATAATTGTTCGAGCAAAAGTGCTCCATAGTAAGTTTCTAAGTTTACCTTTAAGTTCTTGCTTGCAATGGGTTTAAGGATGTTTATAAAAACTTTAAAAGCCTCGATCATAAGATTTGACCGACATCTAACATGGCTGGTCAGATCGTAGGCCCTTAGATTGTAGTTGAGGGTTTTTAATTTTTCTTCCAGTTCACCAAATTTCATAAAACCTGATGCATTCCATAATAATTTATGTCTCTCGACTTTGATGCTATCATGCATTAGAAAATCATCAGCGATGAAAATTTGACCTTCTTTTTTTAGTGCTTTATGAAAATTTGAGATTACTTGATCAATATTGCTGGCGTGTTTCAGCGATTCAATGGCAAGTATTTTATCAAAACTACCTTCAATTGGTTGTTGAAAATCATACACTTTGAAACGGAGATTGGCTAGTTTATTTGCATTTGCGAGTTTTTCAGCAAATTCTATTTCTTTTGAACTTAATGATATGCCAATACCTTGAATAGAATGCTTTTCCACAATTTGAAATAGAGTATCTCCGGTACCACATCCTGCATCCAATATTTTTTCGTTATCTCGAAATTTAATTTTCTCAAACATTAAATTGATCAATGGATCATCAAATTGATCTCCGTTGGAAAGTTTTTTGTGTACAGGATAGTGAGATAGTTTCTTTCTTTTGCTTTCGAATGAAAACAAATGGTCGTATATATCTGGTATACTATTCATTTTTAGATAATAAGAAAATGAATTCGTAGGCATAGCAGATATTAAATGGAAATCTTCTTAGCTTCCCATAATCTGTTCTAAAGGGAAAAAGACTTTTTCGTAAACGTAAATAAGGCCAATGATCCGGATAAACATTTAATATTTGCAAGCCACAAGATTCAAATAAATTTTTCCACTCATCGTAGCTAAGCGCATCTTGGTTCCCGCTTGAATTTTTGAGCTTTAATGGATTTAACAAATACTTCCATGTAAAATTTTCAGAATTTCGAACCATATAGCAAAAAGTAGCGTTTTTTTTAGCCACTCGTTTTTGCTCAGCTAATACTTTTCTCCTGTCTAGCATTCTTTCAAGTGAGCCTATACAGGTTATATAGTCAAACGTATTGTTATCAAATGGTAAGTTCTCGGCATTTCCAATCGTTAAATTTGCTTCAGGGCAATATGTTTTTGATTGATTAATTGCTTCGGTAGAGATATCAATGCCATAGCTAATCACACCTTTTTCTATCAATTTTTTTAATAGAAGGCCCAGACCACATGCGACATCAAGGGCAATACCATTTTCCTTTGGTTTTAAGATTGAAATAAAAATATCATAGGCTTCAGGTGGCCTTAGGTATGAAAAACTTTTTTTCTGATAGACCCAATCGAACCAGCGCTTAATTTCTACCTGTCTTTCATTCATAAAAAAATATATCTGGGTGTAGATTTTGAATAGTTTACATAGCTGTTTCCAAATTTGTTGATCAACCATTTTTCTTCTATGAGTATTTTGTAATGAATGTTTACAGCATAGATTAAGAACCCTAAAAACAAAAACCAACCAGGGAAAATTAAAAGCATTCCAATAAATGTCAGATGTAAGCCCATAACTATGGGGTTTCGACTCCATTTGAAGAATGAGTTTGATACTAATACATGCCTGTAATTGTCCTTCAAAATAAGTGCACTTTTTATGGAAATAAGTCTTCCTATAATCGAAATAGATATTCCGGAAAATGCTAAAATATTAATCCCGGAGTCTGCATTTCTTGCAAGTTTAAATACTGAAAGCACTAGTGGGGACAGGTAGGATATCAGACTTATTAAAAAGAGGAATACTATAAATATCTTTTGGGCTATACTAAAATTTTTACTTTTTACCAGCTGATTTGTTGAGGCTTCACTTTCTACAGGCCATAAATAAAAGTCAGGTACAAAACTCAAATAGATCAATATGACTAAATAATAAATCACGTTTTAAGGATTACTTCTTCATATTTTTTACTTGCGGCTGTCCATGAGAAGTCTTTGATTTTATTGATGTTGTAATTGAATTTAAGTTTGCCTGAAACTATTTGATGTAAAATTCTTGCCATCTCTTTTATATTAAAAGGTTTAATTAGATAGCCATTATTTCCATGATCTATTATTTCTCTTGCCCCTCCGACGTCAAATGCCAATACTGGTATGCCAGAATATATTGCTTCGCATAGTACCATTGAGATATTTTCCATCATGGATGTGTGAAGGAGCAATGGATAGCTTTCGAAAGAAATTTTATCTTGATATCCATGGAGATTGACAAATGAATATGATTCTAATTTTCTCCCCAAAGATGGGTTCTTGATATTGCCGTAAATGTCTATAGATATCCCCAACTCATGTATCTTTGGAAGTATTAATAATGCCAATTGATACTTTCTGGAATCTATATTTCCAACCATTAATATCTTATTGTTGCTGAATTTTGGGTGATCAGCTTTTTCTATATTGATTCCATTTCTGACCAAAAACACGTTTTTATTGAATGAATTAATGAATTCTTTCTTGAACTCTGAAACGGAGAAAACAGCTGTTGCTTTTTTAAAAATCGCCTTATACAAAGGACTATAATAAAAAGAAAGAAATTTGAATCTTAGGGAAGTTTTTGCCAGCTCTGGCCAATTATCATGATAAGTGAAATAAAAGGGGATCCCGGTTAAGACAAAACAGATCGAATTGTAGAAATCACCATAAAAAATAGCATTTTCTAATTTTAACTTATTTAATATTTTAATTAGATGTAGCCAATTTCCAAAAAGGTGAATTTTTGCATTGCTAAATAAATGGTTACCAACCTTGTTGCAAAGGACAATAGTTTCACTAAACGAACCTTCCATTCGCTCAAAAATCTCGCATGTTGCTTTTGATCCTCCTGAAAAATTCTTTCCGAAGTGAGTGGTTAATATGACGAGTTTTTTATTCATTATAAATCTTCATATGATGCAGAAGCTATATGAGATTCATGTAACACTATTTTTAATTTTATTTTCTCCTTCATGGATTTCTTTATCTCCGAATAAATGTATTTGGCTATAAACTCTGTTGTTGTAAGCTGATTTTTAAATTGTGGCAAACTATCTAAGTTTTGATAGTTTAATTCTGACAAAACTGCGTTTAAAAGTCTTGATGCTTCTCCGATATCTAAAACTACGTTTTTATCATTCAATTTTTCGCTGGAAAAACTAACCTCAACAACATATGTCGCTCCATGCATTTTTTCTGCTTGTCCAAAAAATGGATCCTTTAGAGAATGAGCAATCATGATATGATCCTTAACTGTTACTGTGAACATTTTAAAGTTTTTAATTAGTATTTTATTGTGACACCAATATCATTCACTTTACCATTTCTTAGTTGATCATAAAACTCAGGGGTTTGATCAAAGGGAACCTCTCTTGTCAACAAATGGGCAAGATCTGTTGTTTGAAGAATATTGAATACCATTCTTTTACGACGCTTTGGATCCCATCTACCCATCTTTGAGGGAGGTAGATTGCTTACTTGAGACGAAATGATTTTAACTCTGTTATAGTGAAATTTATCCCCTAATTTTAAATTCAAATCTGTATTCCCATACCAGCTTAATTCAATTATTTTGGATTCAAATCCTGCATTGTCAATAGCTAGTTGTAATCCTTCCTGGCTACTTGTGGTATTAAAAATAATGTCATATTCATTTGACATGTTTATGGTATTATTAGCTGCATTAAATCCATGTTTAACACATAAATCAAGTCTATTTTGATCCTTTTCTATTATTGACAATTCTCCTGGATTACCAGCCTTTAGAATAGCAGCTAATAATGCTCCAATCATTCCATATCCAATAATTAGAACATTTTCTCCAATAGAAAACCCGGAATCCCATATTGCATTTAGTGCGGTTTCCACATTGCTTGCCAACGAGGCTGTTTTTAAATCACAATCCTCTATAAAAACCACATCGTTTAAGTTAACAAATGCTAATTCCTGGTGGGGATGCATTAAATGAACTTTTCTGTTTTGCACATTTGTTGGACCATCCAGAATATAACCAGATAAAGAATACCCATATGTAAAATCAGTACCGAATTCTCCTTCTAAATAGGGGACTTTCATTTTGTTATAAGTTATTCCATTTAACTTCTGTGTTAAAAGTAATTTTTCGGTACCCTGACTTACCAAAGAATGTTCTGCTTTCACCACAATTTTATTATGATTGCATGAAAACATTTCTGAACAATGCTCGATTCTTGAACTTCTTAAATTATGCCATAACTTTTTGTAGTTGTAATTTTGCATTGGTTAAAATTCTCCCACGAACATCATTTCATTTCCTATAGGGATAAACCTATAAGAACGAAATCTTATAGATTCGCAAATATTATTCACTCCATTAAAATTATACCCTGCCTTACCTGATCCTATAATTTGAGGTGAAATGTGAATCTGGACCTGGTCAACGCACCCTTTTTTCAGAAAACATGAAGAGGTGTAAGACCCACCCTCTATATAGACGCTGTACAAGCCGTATTCAAGTAACTTATTTAGGATTTGTTTGGGACTATAGCTGCCATTAATTTTTCTGAGTTTTATTTTTGTTGATGGGATACTATCTGTTTTGTGATTCTGACCAAAGACAATCGATTTATTATCAATTGCCTTATAATTTTTTAAATCCAGATTGTCGCCTCCAACAATTATTTTAATAGGATTATTGCCTGTGACGTGACGAACATTAAGTTGAGGGTTATCTATAGCCAATGTTTGAGATCCTATTAAGATACCATCAAGCAGTGCACGCATTCGATGTGCATGGATTAAATTTTCGTTATTTCCAATCCATTTAGAATCTAAGGTCTTTGTTGCTATTCTACCATCCAGCGATTGTGCAAAATGAGTGATTGCATATATTTTTTTATTTAGTTTTGCAAAATGAGGCAAAATAGCATAAGGCAAATAGATTGAAAGTAATTTGATCTGTTCAGCATCTAAGCTATTATTTTTTATAATATCAAAAGAAAATGGCCTGATACAATTGATGATTGTCAGGTAATGATTTGGATACGCCGAATCACATAAATTAATGCAAATAGGAAATGAAGGTCCTGATTTATTGAATATGATTGAGAATTCGTCTGGCTCTAGCTTGATGGAAATAAATCGAAGGTTGATGGATGATTTTTTTAATTTATCATTTAAATCCAATATCAAATTCCAGGTAGTACTCGTTTTATCACTCATTACGAAACAAATTCATCAAATCGACTACACTTGTAATTTCAGACATTGATCAATTTTATAGTTGACACTACTTAACCGATTTTGAAAAAATAAATTCATTGATCGATTTTTTCAGGCTTTTTGACAATACAAATAAATTCGACAGAGGGTTGCCTCACTTATTCAATCAGTGCTGAATCTTAATAAATGTTTGAAAAAATAGTTTAGGAGCTTACTTATTTTTAAGGCAAAATAAAAAAGCCTCCGAGAGGAGGCCTTTATAGTAGCTGTAAGGGGAGGAGTCGAACCTCCACGAAGCGGTTAGTCACAGTGTCTGATCAACACACGTAATTTATTCCGTGATCTTCACCCCCGAGACAGGAGGGCATGTCTGCCAGTTTCATCACCTTACAATTTGGATAACAAAAGAAAAACCTCGCATAAGAGGTTTTGGCTTTTGATGTAAGTTATTGTCTCTCCCTAAAAAAGGGATCGCAAACTTACAATCTTTCAAGAAAATACTTCAACTTTTTTGAAGTTTATTAGGTTTGGCTGTAAGGGGAGGAGTCGAACCTCCACGAAGTGGTTAGGCATATGCCTGTACAACGCATAAGCTTTATCCCTAACTCTTCACCCCCGAGACAGGAGGGCATGTCTGCCAGTTTCATCACCTTACAATTTGTCAAAAAAACTCCCCAACTTTTTTGAGGTTTACTAGGTTTGGCTGTAAGGGGAGGAGTCGAACCTCCACGAAGCGGTTAGGCATATGCCTGTACAACGCATAAGCTTTATCCCTAACTCTTCACCCCCGAGACAGGAGGGCATGTCTGCCAGTTTCATCACCTTACAATTTGTTAACTTTGGTCATTCCCATTTGGAAATTCCTTAACGTTTTTAACGTTTTGTTGAGACAAAGTTATCGGATTAAACTTTAAATTAAAAAAAATATAATACTTTGATGAAATAAATACATATGAGATCAAAAACCTACCTTAAAATTGTGAAACTCAAAATTAAGATTCTCTAAACAGGGTTGAATTATGAAATTTTCAATAAATTTTTTCAATGGGATATAGTTAAAATGACCAAATTATATATGGAGAAATAAGAATTCTACGAATAAAAAATCGGTTCTTTATCCAGAAACGCCATATTTTGCAAGAATGATTAAATAAAAACGGATAGCTGTTCAAATTTAAAGTATTGCTTTAAAATATTATAATAATTTCAAACTTCAGGTCAAATGATTGAAAAATCCTAAAGTTCGTGCCCGCACTGATTACAATACTTTGCCCCAACCTCATGGATCTCTTTTCCGCAAGATAAGCAGGATTGTGGAATGTTTTCTGTGGTATACCGACTCTTGGTCAACTGGGCAGTCACAATACCGGTTGGAACAGCGATTATTCCATAGCCCAATATCATTAGCATTGTGGCCACAGTCTGCCCTAGTGGAGTTTGCGGAGCAATATCGCCATAGCCAACAGTTGTCATGGTAACAACCGTCCAGTAGATGCTAATGGGTATATTTTTGTATCCATTCTCAGGTCCTTCAATGATATACATTAGTGTACCCGTCATCGTAGAAATACAGATCACAGCAATAATGAAAACTATGATCTTTGGTACACTTGATTTTATTGCCTCCTGAAGAACCCTTGCCTCGCCTAAGAATTGAACTAGTTTCAGGATTCTGAAAATTCTTAGGAGCCTGAAAACCCTTATAACAATCAATGCATGAGAGCCGACAAATATAAGGCTGAGATAGGAAGGTAAAATGGATAGCAGATCTATCAAACCATAGAAGCTGAAGATGTAGTACCTGGGTTTTTTAAGGCAAAATATTCTTGCGAAATACTCAATGGTAAACAATATTGTATAAACCCATTCCGATTTTCTTAGGAATTGGCCGTATTTATCATTGATACTTTCTACACTTTCAAGCATTACCGTTACAATGCTTATCAGGATCACAAGGATCAGTACAAGATCAAAGAACTTACCAGGTGGCGTGTTTGATTTAAAAATAATTTCATGGATTATTTTTTGCCAGTTTTTGGATCCAGAGGTTTGATTATCCATTATTCAAAAATTAAAATTCCATAGTTATAGGCCAGAATAAATCCGTAGATAATTTATGAAGGATTCCACAAGAGTGAAATAATTATATGTTTTTTATCTGCATATCCTTCTAAATCAATTTGTTCCGCATCCGAATCAGATGATCATTCTATACCCGAACCGTATTTGTTTTGTGATAGTAATATTATCTCCTATTTTTGCCCGAAATAAAAAAAGAATGAGCGTTTTAGTAAACAAGGATTCAAAAGTTATCGTTCAGGGTTTCACAGGATCAGAAGGGTCCTTTCATGCTGAACAAATGATAGAATACGGGACAAATGTCGTGGGCGGCGTGACACCAGGTAAAGGTGGAATGAAGCATTTGGACAAGCCGGTCTTTAACTCGGTACAGGAAGCTGTTGAAAAAACAGGCGCCAATGTCACCATTATATTCGTACCTCCTGCATTTGCAGCAGATGCCATTATGGAAGCAGCTGACGCGGGAATAAAAGTTATTATAGCTATTACAGAAGGAATTCCTGTAGCTGATATGATGAAAACCAAAAGCTACATTAAAGAAAGGGATGTTACCCTGATAGGTCCAAATTGCCCAGGGGTGATCACACCGGGTGAAGCAAAAGTTGGTATCATGCCGGGTTTTGTATTTAAATCCGGAAAGGTTGGTATTGTTTCAAAATCAGGAACGTTAACCTATGAAGCTGCTGACCAGGTGGTAAAAGCCGGATTAGGTATTTCAACAGCAATTGGAATAGGTGGGGACCCTATTATTGGAACTTCTACCAAAGAAGCAGTGGAACTTTTTGTCAACGATCCCGATACTGATGCAATCGTAATGATCGGCGAAATTGGCGGGACTTATGAGCCCGATGCTGCCCGATGGTTGAAAGAAATGGGTAATCCAAAACCCGTGGTTGGATTTATCGCTGGTCAAACTGCCCCTGCAGGCAGAAGAATGGGACATGCCGGAGCAATAATTGGTGGAGCCGAAGACACTGCTGAAGCTAAAATGAAAATTATGAAAGAATGCGGATTGACAGTAGTCGATTCACCGGCAGAAATCGGTGCTACGATAGCAAAAGTTCTCGGCTCTTAAAGAGCTTATTATATATTCTCTCTAAGAAATTTTTATTTCTAAATTAAAACACATTCTCTGCAGGATTTATTTTTCTAAATCGGACTCTTGCAGAGAATGTGTTTTTTGTGCGTTTCAAGGTTACTGGTCAAAAATACCTTTATTTTTATTACCAAACTTTTCTCAAAATAGAAAAACAATAATCAGGTAAGGTTTGGTTGTCTTTCATAGTCTGAGCGTCAGGGTACTTCCTTCTTCGATTTTGAAATGTTGTACTTTCGTGAATTTGCTTCCTTTTGCGGCATTTGATCTGAAAACCACTTTGTAGGTACCAGGTTGAATATTAATGGTTTGACGGGTTTCATTACTTTTAAGGTTATAAACCCATCGCTGTCGACCCTCTTCGTCCAGCTCATATATGCTTCCAACGCCATATGAAGATGAAATGAAATTGATGATACCCGGTCTCTGAAGTGAGATCAATCTTTCCTGATGGGGCGGTATTTCCAAACTTTTGAAACTTAAAACAGGTAAAGTGAGTATTTCGATATCATATTTACCTGCGAGTAATTGTACGGAATTGTTGGCTAAAAAATATGTATGGGTTTTACCGCTTTGCGGATCTTTTACGAGGCATTGTACTCCATTTTTGTAGGAAACCATACCAGGGAAGTCAATTTTCAGAATTCCCTGAGGGCATTGAACGGGCAAAACATTATGGGTTCCACCTTCAAAAGTTAAGTTTCTTTTTACCACCGGAGGAATCGTATTGACAACTACATCATAGGAAAGTACCGGGTCTATCTCGACAGAATCAGGTCGGCCTTTTTCATCGCGGTAGTGGACAAATTCAAAAACAGAAGTATGTGTGAAGTTATTGATAAATGAGACATTTATGTTGGTTTCAGTTGGTTGTCTTTTTTCATCCAGCAGTTCAACACTGACCGTTGTTTTTCCCAGGCTCTGATTGACGGCTTTTGATAAGGCCGTCCTGAACTGATTGATATTCTTGGCATCAAAGTATGCACCCATGCAGCCAAATGCATCCTGGTAATCTTCCTCCATGCCGATACCAATGATAAAAGGCTTTAGAAAAATACCCTTTTTCTGAAGGGAAAGGGAAACTTCACATGGATCCCCATCACAGGATTCGATCCCGTCCGTGATGATGATGATAATATTTCTGTAGGAATTATCTTCCGGGAAGTCATTGGCAGCTTGTGATAAGGAATAGGCAATTGGGGTGGTGCCTTTTGGTTCGATTAAGCGGAGACTCTGGACAATTTTTTCGTGATTGTCTTTGCTGAAAGGAACTTCGAGCCTGGTATCATTGCATTTTTGATACCGTCGGTCAAACTGGTGGCCATATACTCTCAAGGCTAGCTCCAGATTGTTATTTACTCTCAGGGAATCAACAAAATCAGCGAGAAATTTTTTAGCGACATTTATCCGCAAAGTATTTTCCCATCTCGCAAGCATGCTTCCGCTACCATCCAGCAAAAAGAGTATTCGCGTCTTTTCCGGAATGCTCTGTGGAGGCTTTTGAGCAATATTCTCAAAACTCAATAAAAACAAAAAGATAAAAAGGCATGAATATTTCCTTCCCAAAAAAATCATTTGCTAAAGCTTTACTCCAATAATGTTAAAATTACGCCAAATATTTTCGGGGGGATAAGATTTAATTATGGTTTTGTTTCAAAAGATGATAACATTTTAAGGATTCTCTTCAGAATATTGATAGGATTTGTAAGCGACCTTTCTAACAAATGGTTTTCCATTTTGATCAATCCCTTCAATGGTGCCAACAAAATTTCCCCTTATGTCAGAATGATAGAATTCGACAGTTTCTTCTTCACTTTCAAGATAGTGAAAGGTTTTCCAGTGAATAGTGGTTCTCAGATCGTCTTCATTTCTCCATTTTTTACGATCTTTTTCATGATCCACATATTCAAATTCGGTATTTGTTTCTTCATCTATTTTATCTTTTCCCCCTCTTTTCAGTTTAATGTCGATCACTCCTACAGAATTCAAACCGGTATAATCCAGGATATCAATAGCTTGTGTACTGATTTTTATTTCATCTACATCAAAGGGATTTATCTGATCGAGCACAGAAGCGAATTCTCCCGTTCGCACCCCATCAATAACGATCAAGGCCCCACCCTGTGCTATGAGTGAATTTTGTGCACCGGCAAAGACTATTTTCCCGTCCATAAGTTTGTATGGTTTCATAACGTTGATCACATCTCTTACAGGAGTGCCGCTTTCCAGTAAAGTCTTATAGGGAGGTTTTCTGTCCTTGCGCTCCACTTTTTTCAAATTTTTGAACAAAATGGGATTGGAAGCAAGGTAATATATATCGTATGGATAATTGGTATAGATGCTGTGGCCTCCTTCATTTTTCAAATGGTACAATTGATTGGGAACGGTAAAGAAGCTTTCAGCCTGGTGCTCATAATTGAAATTGATGGACTTATTGTTTTGCTGATAAATATGGTTCCAGTTGTTGAATGGAAGACTATACTGAAGAGTGGTGTTTACTTGCTCAGTCCAGCCTTCTCCAAGGCTCTGTTCATAAGTATCCAGAAATTGACTTTTGCGAAGCTCACTATTTAAATAGACAAACGACCACAAATTTTGGCTATTGTTGTCATGACTTAAGCGGTATTCATCTACAACATTTAATGATACCATTGTCTCATCAGGAGCAACAATGCTAAATTCAATTTTTTCCCTGTTTTGATAACTTTCGTTAATTGGCTGAATAGAAATTTCAGTATTCATTTTCGGATTTAAGAAATACATATTTTCAGCCATTGGATTTGTGTCCGAATCGAATATGGTAAGTTGATTAATTCCCGGTTTCAGCATGCTTTTTGGCATTTTCACTTCAAGTTTATCCTTCAGAGTAAATTGGTTGATAAACTCTGACTCGCCATCATGGATATTAAGAAGTGTAGCTGATTTTTCAATCAGTGAAGATGTACTTTTTATGGTAAACAATAAGGAGTCAAACCCCGCTTCCTGAATGGTAAAATGAATGCCTGAAGGTTTTACGTCTGGAAAAGCAAATGCCTTATCAACGAAGAACGGCTTAGTGATAACCATTTTTAGCTCCTTGCTGTAATTTGGCAGAACCGGAATAGCCGCCAATCCCTTTTCGTCGCCTGATATTGTTGCGAGTATATCATTTTCCTTATTAATGATCTGGGCGGTAAAAGGAAATGAATTTCCATAGCGATCCTTGGCTTGTATTTTCATGATATTCCTTAATCCATGCACCAATTGTCCACTCTCCGGGAAAAACTGAACATGTATGTTATCTGATTCAACAGAAATAGGTAAAGAATAACTTTCGGTATACTGATTATCTGAAATATTGATCGACAGGAATACAGGTTCATCTTTCAGGACTTCAGGTAATTTAAATTCAAACGCCCCCTTTCCATTTTTATCCAGTTTTCCTTCAACATATGAAAGTGTATTCAATCCTGAAATGAGGTTGATGACATAGTTTGCACCTTTCAATGGAGTATTGAAATAATCGGTCACCTCAAGATGGGCGATCATTTTTTCTCCAGCGGCATAGTACTTTTTTTCATTAATAACATTTATCAAAAAAGAAGGAATAGCATTTTTAGCGATTTTCAGCTTCTTTTCAAACCAGACCTCTGGAAAAGATGACATGGACGCTGATAAGTAATAATCGCCAAATTTGTTGAGCTCAGGAATTTTGAATGATGCTTTACCAGTTCCGGAATTTAACTGGACATTGCTTTCCATAATTGATGATCCATACTGATCTTCTAAGGTGAGAACGATGTTTTGATCTTTCCTTGTTAGCAAATTTGTCTGTCGATCAAGGAGAACCATAGATAACCAAACCTGCTCTCCCGGCTCGTAGAGAGTTTTATCAGAATTCATGTACAACTTATAAGGATAAGTTTTTTGGTTAAATGTTTGGAGGTAGCTTTCAACCTGAGCCTGAACCTTGCTTTGAGCAGAAGCTGATGTGAAAAAAATTATTAAGAAAAAACAAAAAATATAGTAGATAGATAAAGTGTAAAAGGTTTTCATGTTAGTTGGGCTAATTCCTAATTAAATTTAGCAGCTTAATGCTGTTAAAACAATACCCGTTAGTTGGAATTAACTCATTTTCAAATTGATATAATAAACCATTCTGATAGATTCTTCAAGTGTCGCGATCATTCTTATTTATATTTTTTGAAGTTAGAATAACGATTTAACTATTTTCCGATAGTGATTTTCATACGCGGATATATATTAAATTTGTATACAATTAAAAAGTACTATCGATGAGGGGAGAATTCATTTTTTCTGCAATAAACGAATAACAGGGCTGTTACCAAAGTGTGATTATTCATATTGAAAGACAACCGTTTTAGGATAAAAATTGTATTTTAACTGGACATTAGATAGTAAAACACCCTAAAGTAATTTTTTCATGTGTAGAAGGCATTTGAGGATAATATTGGTCATATCTGTTTTATTGGGTAAAACCAGTGTGTTTGCTCAAAATGACCCTTCATCGACCATTGATTTAAGGTATTCCTCAGAAATAGTTTCAGATCTTAGCTTTTACAATGGAAACATAAACAGTATTGTCCAGGATAACGATGGGTTTATGTGGATTGGCTCCTGGGTGGGACTGTTCATGTACAATGGTTATTCTGTAAGACCCTACATGCCAAAACCTGGATTTAAGGAATGTTTTAAAGGCAGAAAGATCAGAACAATTTATAATGATTCCAGGGGAAGAGTCTGGGTAGGAAGTTCGCTTCAGGGACTTCATTTATTCGATCGAAATGAGCAGTGCTTTATACAGTTTTTAAATGATCCTAATGATGATCATTCCATTCCTGAAAATGATATCATGGGGATTTGGGAGGATAGCCAACAAAATATATGGATAGCGACTACAAATGGATTTATCAGTAAAATTACGGAGGGTGCCAGAGGAGAATTTGAGTTTACAAATATAAGGTTTCATGAAGGCACAACTGATTTTTTAAGCATTTTCTCATCAGAAGATGATATCGTATGGATTGGAAGTTCGAATGGGCTGATAAGATTTGATTCCAAAGAATTCAATGGACAAAATTCCAATGGTTTGCTGGAGAAAATTTTTATCTCTCAGGGAAATATTCCGATTAGTACCATCAATACAATTTTTGTTTACAACTCCGAAAATAATTCTAAACGGTCGATTTGGCTCGGAACATTGCAAGGATTGGTTAATCTGGAATATCAGGATGGAGCAGGGGTTGTAAATCAATCAAGGATACTGATCAATTCAAAAAACCAAAATAATATTCAAAACCGGATCAATGCGATTTTTCAAAGTGAAGAGGAGAAGGAGTTCTTGTGGATAGGAACTGATGGAGGAATGAAAAGGGTCAACTTGAAAACCGGTCAACCGGTCGGTTTTTCCTATGTTTTTGATTCTAAAGCCGAAGATGGGGAATCTGAGAAAATAACGACATTTTGTGAAGATCGTTCAGGTGTAGTTTGGGTAGGAACTAATAAAGGCATTCGTAAGATCAACATTTTCAAGAAAGAATTTGAGCACATTGGTCTGAAGGAAGAATTAGGAGATCAGGTTGGTGAAATTAAAGGCCTGGCAAAAACAAATAATGAGATAATTTATGTAGCCACTCATGGGCTAGGGGTTGGTCAAATAGATCTAAGAGACAAAGCACCTACCATACAGCCAATTCGAATTGATGAATCGGGGACAGGGTTAAAATTTATTAATTCAATAGGAGTAGATGCTTTTCATAATATTTGGGCAGGGACAAATGGCAATGGGATTTACCGAATCAATTCCTCCAAAATTAAAGATGGTTTTGCTGAAGATGTTACTTATTTTTCAAATGATGTAAATGACACGACTTCAATAAGTGATGATTATATCTACAGCGCATGTACGGATCAAAAAGGCAATTTTTGGGTTGGAACCTATCAGGGTGGGTTGAATCGCTATGATGCTGAGAATAACAAATTTATTATCTATAACTCAGTGCAGGGACTCGATTTTACTTTGAGTCAGTTTCCGATCATTGATATGGTTCAGGATGCTAATCAAAATATCTGGATCGGCACACGTGGAAATGGTTTATATTATTTCAGGCCTTCTGATAAGGCAAAAGCTGGCTCTGAACTATTTTATCATATTTCTGCAGCTGATACGGCCAAAAACAGGTTGTTTGATAATTTCATCACCGATCTTTTTCTTGATCAAAGCAATCATCGATTGTGGGTAGGCAGTGAATCGGGCCTCAGCTGCATTGACCTTTCTACACTTGAAATTAAATCGTATTCTCATTCAAATGGATTTCCGGGTGATCTGGTTCAAAGCATCGTCAGCATTCATGAAAATGAACTATGGATAAGTTCCAGAAAGGGCATTATCAAAATGGAATTTGTTGACGGATTTGATGCAAATAATATTGAATACAGGGAATATAGTTTTAGCGATGGGATTGAAAATAAGTTTTTTAACAACAATGCCGGAATTGGTTTTGGTGATCGTGTTTTTTTTGGTGGGTTAAACGGGGTTACTTTTTTCAATCCGAAAAACATCAAAAACAATCCTTATGAACCGATGGTTGCTTTGGTAGATTTTGAATTAAGTCATAAAAGTGTACCCATTGGTAAGTTGAGTGACGGCAGGACGGTTTTGCCAAAAAACATTAACGAACTGGATCATATTACACTTAAGCACAGTGACAAAATCCTGACGTTCGAATTTGTGGCGTTACATTATGCAGCTCCGGAAAAAAATACCTTTGCCTTTATGATAGAAGGCTTTGACGAAAGTTGGATCTATACAGATGCCAACCGACGGTATGCCCATTATACCAACCTTCCACCTGGCGATTATACATTTAAAGTTAAAGCGGCTAACAATGACGGTGTTTGGGGAATGAATGAAAAATCTATCGACATTACCATCTTACCACCATTCTGGACAACGGGCTGGGCATACCTGCTCTATACACTGTTTTTAATAGGTACTTTTCTCATTATTAGAAAAGTTACAATTTCTCAGATTAAACTTCGCCACAAGGTACAGATTGAAAAACTTGAAAGAGAAAGATCTGATGAGATCCACAACCTTGAATTGCAATATTTTACCAATATTTCCCACGAGATTCGCACGCCTCTGACATTGATCCTGGGTCCGTTGGAGAAAATACTTCAGATGCCTGATTTAAATGCCCGCCTTTCCAATCAGCTTCAGTTGATGCAACATCATGGGCAACGATTGTACAGACTTTTAAATCAATTGATGGAATTCAGGAAAAAGGGGAAAGGAGAACTCAAACTGAGGGCTGCTGATGGGAATATTGTAAAGTTCATCAATGAGATCTATATATCCTTCAGAGAAAATGCCCTTGACAGACGGATCAACTACCTGTTTCAAACTGAGAAGAATATCATCCAGCTTTTTTTTGACAGGGATATGTTTGAAAAGATCTTTTACAATTTACTTTCCAATGCATTTAAATACACTCCTGATCAGGGAAATATAGCGATTGATATAAAAATCCTTTCCCAAAACAAAGTACAGGCAACTCTGGAAAAAGAAAATACACAATTTGACAAAGTTTTTCCCTCAGATTATTTATGCGTAAGCATTTCAGATACCGGACATGGCATTTCTAGGGGTGATCTTGAACATATTTTTGAAAGGTTTTTCCGGGCGGGACTTACGGAATCCAAATCAACTATTGGTACAGGTATTGGTCTGACGCTAACGAAAGAATTGATTTTGATCCATAAGGGAATTATAGCCGTAGAAAGCGAACTTTCGAAAGGCTCAGTTTTCAAAGTTCTTTTTCCTCTTGGAAAGGATTATCTGGAAGAAGATGAGATCATTCAAAATTTCAAAGACAGTGAAAATGTCGAAAACTATCTTCCTCATCTTGCTGAAAAGAATGAGCAGATAAAAGCTAACCAGGTTATAACCGAAAATGGTGAAGAAGAATTTGAGAGAAGCACACTGTTGATTGTCGAAGATAATGAGGATGTCAGAAAGTACATAAAAGATATATTTAGCAAAAACTACAACATAATCGAAGCAGTAAACGGGGAGGATGGCATTGAAAAAGCCATTGATGAAATCCCTGACCTGATTATAAGTGATGTCATGATGCCTGTCAAAGATGGTATTGAGCTTTGCAGCCAACTTAAAAAGAGCGAACATACCAGTCATATTCCAATTATTCTTCTGACCGCAAGAACTTCTTTGATATTTAAGGTCGAAGGAATTGAAACCGGGGCTGATGATTACATTACAAAGCCGTTTAGTCCCCAATTATTGGGCGTCAGGGTTAGAAATTTAATTGAACAAAGGAAAAATCTAAAAAGGCGTTTCAGTGATAAATTGTATGTTAAGCCTAAAGAAATAACGCTTAATTCCCTTGATGAAAAGTTTCTCCAAAAAGTAATTGAGATGGTGGAAGAAAATATGGGAAACTCCGAATACGGAATTGATGATTTGTGCAGTGATCTGGGCATGAGCAGGATCCAGCTTTACAGGAAACTTAAAGCTCTGACCGGGTTGTCTGCCAATGAATTCATCCGTTCCCAAAGATTGCAACGCGCCGCCCAGCTGTTAAACCAAAATCAATTGAACATCTCACAAATCACCTACGAAGTCGGTTTTAATGATCTTAAGTATTTTAGATCGCGCTTTCAGGAACACTTTGGAATGACTCCTTCAGACTACATCAAAGATAAAGGAACTACAAAAGCTGATAGCTCAAAGGTGAAAGCTGAAAGGAAGTAATCGGTAATCAGTAAAACATCACCTTTCACGGTTTTCTTTCTACTTTTCCATCATCCAATTTCCCAATCCGCCATCCCTAATCTCCAGTCCGAAATTCCCAACTTTGAAACATTTACCCACCTCAATTGATACAATTGTACCTGATCATTTCCCCGGGATATTTTTATGTTTGTTTTACTTTAATTCTCTCCAAGAGAGAAAAATTAAATTGACTTTTATTTTGAATTTAATGGCAGAAAAACGTTTTGCTAAATTCAAGTAATTATAAAAGTAAGGGTGTTTTTGTTAAGGTAAAAACTGGGGCTCAACAAGTCCCGGTTTTTTATTTTATAACAATTTGTTTTTTGCCCTTTCGCAAGAGTCAATTCGATCACGACCTTTTTCTATCACATCCAAATCCAATATTAATTAGGTGTCAGATGAAAATAACCAGGATAAAAACTTTTCTTTTTATTGCCATAGTAATTTTTTCACAATCAGCTTTTGCCCAGATTAACATCAATGATCTGAAACTGGTTGACCCCAACGCTAATGCAAAAACCAAAATTTTATATGCTAATCTGATAAACATATCCGGAAAGCATGTCATGTTTGGTCACCAGGATGATCTGGCATATGGTATTGGTTGGGAAGGTGAAAAAGGACGATCAGATGTCAAAGAAGTGTCGGGAAGTTACCCGGCTGTATACGGTTGGGACATAAGTGATATTAGTCAAAAACAAAACATTGATAGTGTGCTATTCGACCGAATGCAGAAATGGATAAAAGAGGGTTTTAAAAGAGGTGGTATTATTACCATTAGCTGTCACATGGAAAACCCTGTAACAAGGACCCATTCATGGGATACAACAAAAGCTGTCAAGCATATTATTCCCGGGGGTTATTTGCATGAAGAATATAAATTGAAACTGGATTCAGTGGCAAATTTCTTTCATCCATTAAAGAAAGTTCCGATAATTTTTCGTCCTTTTCATGAACATACTGGATCATGGTTTTGGTGGGGAGACGGAAATACCACAGCCGAAGAGTACGTTGCACTTTGGAGATTTACTATCGAATATTTGAGAGACGTAAAAGGATTGCACAACCTGCTCTATGCCTACTCGCCTGATAAGTTTAAAAGTAAAGAGGAGTACATGAAGTTCTATCCTGGGGATGACTATGTGGATATTATGGGTGTTGATGATTACCATGGTCTATACAGTCCGGAAACAGTCCACGAGACGATTGAGAGATTGCATACACTTTCTGATCTGGGAAAAGAACATAACAAAGTGATCGCCATAACAGAAACCGGAGCGGAAGCGATTCCGCTCGACGACTGGTGGACGAACGTTTTGCTCAAGACCATTCTTACGGATGAAAAAACAAAACAGGTAGCATGGGTGCTTGTTTGGAGAAATGACAGATTGGATCATCACTATGCTCCCTATCCCGGGCACTCAAGCGCCGAAGATTTTCAAAAATTCAGACAAGATCCGTATGTCTTATTTGAATCTGATCTACCGGATATGTATAAACTAACCAAAATCAAATAATTCAACTGATTTGGAGGTAGCCATAGAATCCTCATATCCATTCCGAAATAATAAATGTATGCATTCTCTAAATTTAAACTCGTGTAAATTTAACTTTGAATAATCAATTGTTTCGATTGGACATACATGGAAAATCGATAGAATTAACACAATTAACACCATACAATTTTTCCATTCCATCAAATGAACATTATCAATACAAAAAATCCAAAAGAGATGACAAAAGAGGAATTTGACAACCAACTGGCGCTTTTGAAAGCAGAACATGAACAACTAATTAAAAGAAAAAATGTTCCTACACCCAGCTTCAATGGAATTTATCAACGATACGAATACCCGGTTGTGACAGCAGCGCATACCCCGTTATTCTGGCGATTTGATTTGGATCATATGACTAATCCATTTTTGCAGGAAAGAATTGGGGTAAACGCTACCTTCAATGCCGGGGCGATGGAATTTAATGGAAAAATTGTGCTGATTGTCAGGGTAGAAGGGTTTGATAGAAAATCTTTTTTTGCCGTTGCTGAAAGTCCAAATGGGATCGATAATTTCAGGTTTTGGGATTACCCGATTACTATGCCCGAAACCGATGAGCCAGAAACGAATGTTTATGACATGCGGGTTGTCAGGCATGAGGATGGGTGGATTTATGGGACATTTTGTGCAGAAAGAAAAGATCCCAAGGCAGCCGATGGAGACACCTCGTCAGCAGTTGCCCAATGTGGAATTGCGCGGACTAAAGACCTGATTAACTGGGAGAGATTGCCAGACCTGATCACCTACTCCGGTCAGCAAAGGAATGTGGTTTTACATCCTGAATTTATCAATGGTAAGTACGCACTTTACACTCGTCCTCAAGATGGATTTATCGATACAGGTTCAGGCGGAGGCATCGGATGGGGCTTTACGGAAAGCATGGAAAGAGCTGAGATCAAAGATGAAGTCGTGATCGAACCAAAAATTTACCATACCATCAAGGAGGTAAAAAACGGTCAGGGGCCCGCACCAATTAAGACCGAGAAAGGTTGGTTGCATTTGGCTCACGGTGTCCGAAACACCGCGGCTGGACTTCGCTATGTTTTGTACATGTTTATGACTTCACTGGACGATCCGGGTAAGATTATTCACCGGCCGGGTGGACATTTCATGGGGCCGCAGGGTGAGGAGCGAGTAGGCGATGTTTCTAATGTTTTATTTACTAATGGATGGGTCAAAAAAGATAATGGAGAAGTATTGATCTATTATGGATCCTCAGATACCCGAATGCATGTCGCAACATCATCGGTAGATCAGCTGGCTGATTATGTTGTCAATACTCCGGAAGATGGTTTGAGATCGGCCACCAGTGTTGCAACCAGAAATAAGCTAATCAGCAGAAACATGGAAATATGGAAAAGCTTAAAATAGAATTAAGCAATGAGCTGAGCAGCATTCTGGACTTTTGGCAGGAAAATACATGGGATTGTGAAAACGACGGTTTTATTGGTGCTATAGATGGGTACAATCGCAAAGATCCAAAGGCAAATAAGGGTATCATTTTAAATACCAGAATTTTATGGACGTTTTCTGCTGCATGCAATGTGCTTGAAGGTGAAAAATATGCCAAAACTGCTCATCGAGCATTTGAGTATATATCCAGCTATTTCTTGGATCAGAAAAATGGCGGTGTTTATTGGGAATTAGACTATCAGGGGAATCCGGTTAATACTAAAAAACAGGTTTATGCCCAGGCTTTTGCGATCTACGCATTGAGCGAGTATTTCAGGTTTTCTAAAAATGAGCAGGCTAAGAAAATGGCGATTGAATTATTCCAATTGCTTGAAGAGCATTGCTTTGATCAGGTTGATAGCGGGTATCTGGAAGCTTATGATGAAGAATGGAATTTGCTGGAAGATTTGAGATTGAGTGACAAGGATGCGAACGAGAAGAAAACAATGAATACCCATCTTCACGTTTTGGAAGCTTACACTAATTTGTTGAAAATATGGCATGAAGACAAATTAAGAAGTCAACTAAATAATCTCATTCACATTCATCTAGATAAGATGTTGGATAAGTCTAGCTTCCATCTCAATTTGTTTTTTGACGAAAAATGGGCACTCAAATCCTCCGAATATTCTTACGGTCATGATATAGAAGCAGCATGGTTATTGTGTGAAGCCGCTGAAGCTGTTTGTGACTTGAAATTATTGAAAAAAGTGAGAGCATTAGCCGTTGAGATTTCTGAGGTTACCCTGAAGGAAGGGATAGATATTGATGGTGGTTTGATGCAGGAGGGAAGGAGTGGTAAGACTATCGACACCGATAAACATTGGTGGCCACAAGCTGAGGCAATTGTTGGTTTTGCGAACGCCTATCAAATAAGTGCCGATAAAAAATATCTGAACGCTGTGGAAGATGTATGGGAGTTCACCAAAAGAAGGATCATTGATCCGATGGATGGCGAATGGTGGTGGCGCGTCAATCGAGGAGGAGCACCATATCGGGAGGAAGAGAAAGCAGGTTTTTGGAAATGCCCCTATCACAATGGGCGAGCCTGCATAGAAATAATTAATAGGTTTAGCTAGATAATTCTTATATTTAAACAGCTTTTTGGTCCAAGATTTCCAATAGCCGGATTTTCATTTGATCAAATTTTGCATATCCGTTAGTGATTAAATAAAGCTCATCTCCAGTTCTGAATAGAACGGTTGGGTATCCTCTAACACCCCATTGCCGGTTGAGCCTGAATTCATCATAAGTGTCATTAACAACGGTCTGATTTTGGTATTTTTTTGTGAACAATTCGAAATCAATATCGAATTTTGTACACAGATCGTTATAAAAACGAATGGTTGATGGGTCTTCAGAATCTACGTAAAACTTTTTTTGAATAGCTTCAAAAAATTCCAATTCTCTGTTGCCCAACCAAGGCCTGGCTGCCACAACAGCACGACATGCAGGTTCGGTATCATAGTTAAACCCTTCTTTTTTGAACAGTCCATAGCCAAAAGGTTGACCGCTCATTTTATGTACTTCTTCCCAGTGATGTTTCAGGAATGATTTCATCTCATCATTCCACGGATCTCCACCTCCTGGTCTTAAACCGCCAACCACTATTTTAAAACCAATAGCCTTTTCTTTGAAATAATCTCTTAAAAGGATCAATTGAGGGGCGATTCCATAGCACCAGGAACACATTGGATCACCCACATAGATGATTTCTGAATTATTTTCACTATTGTAATTGAATTCCATTCCCATGATTATATATCAAGTAACTCTGTCTGTTAATTCTGTCAATTTTATTAATTGTATCTAAAGGTAATATGTTTTGATAGTTGGATGAGGATCACTTATATGTCTTTGGTTTGTCATAAATGGCCGATTAACCCGCATTATTCATGGAAAAACATGAATAATGACGATAACTTATTGAAAACTTCTGTTATTCAATAAGTTATGTCAGGTCTGATGACTCCGACAGTCGTATCAGACTCGTAGGAGGTTAACCCCGATTTTAACAAAATCCTTATTCCCCAAATTTGAGGAATGTTTGGATTCTTCACTTACGATGATAGTAAACTTAACTTACTTGTGACCAGGATTTTGTAAAACATCGGCCCATCGGGCGGAAAATTCAACGAATTTTCCGGGTTAATTTGAATTGATTCTTTCTTTGAATATGCTGATCTTGAGTGCTATTTATGTTTTTTTAATAAATGATTTAATTCCCAACACAAACTCTTGAATTGAGTTTATATACACAAAAGAAAACCATGAAAGAACTAGTAACAAAAAAGAGATCACTTTTAAAAGAGACCGAAAAACTTTTAAATAAACAGATCGAAATGGAAGGTCGGTCTTCTGCGCATTATTTATCAATGGCTTCCTGGTGTGAAATGAAAGGTTATGACAACTCTGCGGATTTTCTATACAATCATTCCGAAGAAGAACGAATGCATATGTTAAAATTGATCCGTTATGTCAATGAAGCAGGTGGACATGCATTGCAGCCCGAGATTACCGATATCAAGCATAGCTTTGAGACACTAAGGGAAGTATTTGAGCATATTCTCGAACATGAAATTGAAGTAACAAAATCCATAAACACCATTGTGGATCATTGCTTTATGGAAAAGGATTTTGCTACCTTCAGTTTCTTACAATGGTATGTGACCGAACAACGAGAAGAGGAAACCATCGCAAGAAGAGCACTTGAGCTTTTTGATATTATTGGCGAAGAAGGAATCGGTCTTTGGACGATCGATCAGGAAATTGCCAAGTTGGAGGGTCAGGAATCTGCTGCTCAAACAATGGGAGGTGGGGAAGGTTAAAATTATTTATTGATATATAGAAACAAAAAAGGCTTCTGATACCTTCAGAAGCCTTTTTTGTAATCTTAATTTTTTATTTCGCATAAGCCACGGATCTCATTTCTCTGATTACCGTAACTTTAATCTGGCCAGGATACTGCATTTCTTTTTCAATCTTCTGGCTTATATCAAAGGATAGCTGACCAGATTCCGTATCAGTTAGCGCTTCGGCATCAACAATTACCCTTAATTCTCTGCCGGCCTGAATAGCATAGCATTTATGAACACCTTCGAAACTCAATGCCATGTTTTCTAATTCCTTGAGACGTTTCAGGTAAGATTCCATGATTTCCCTTCTTGCCCCAGGTCTCGATCCGCTAATTGCATCACAAGCCTGAACAATTGGTGAAATCAATGCTGTCATCTCGATCTCATCATGGTGAGCGCCGATGGCATTGCAGACGTCTGGGTGCTCTTTGTATTTTTTAGCTAATTCCATGCCCAAAACAGCATGTGGCATTTCGGGTTCATCCGGCCAGACTTTGCCAATGTCATGCAGCAATCCGGCTCGTTTAGCGTGTTTAGGATTCAATCCTAATTCCGAAGCCATTGTTGCACAAAGTTTGGCGACTTCCCGGGAGTGTTGTAATAGGTTTTGTCCATAGGATGAACGGAACCTCATTCTACCAACCAATTTGATCAACTCGGGATGGACACCATGAATGCCAAGATCAATCACCGTTCTTTCACCAATTTCTATGATTTCCTCTTCGATATTTTTGGTTGTCTTAGCAACAACTTCTTCGATCCTTGCCGGGTGAATCCTCCCATCGGAAACTAATCTATGAAGTGACAGCCTTGCAATTTCCCTGCGCACAGGATCAAACCCGGAAATGATAATCGCTTCAGGAGTATCGTCTACTATGATTTCTATGCCGGTTACGGCTTCCAGCGCTCTTATGTTTCTTCCTTCACGCCCGATTATTTTTCCCTTTATTTCGTCACTTTCTATGTTAAATACAGAAACGCAGTTTTCAATAGCCGTTTCTGTGGCAGTTCTCTGGATAGACTCGACAACCACTTTCTTTGCTTCCTTTGTGGCTGTCAATTTTGCTTCTTCAATGATTTCCTTGATAAAGCTCGAAGCATTTGATTGGGCTTCCTCTTTCAAGGCTTCCACTAACTGTTCTTTAGCTTCCTCTACCGATAAATTAGCAATTTTTTCAAGCGCAGTTACCTTCTCCAGTTTTATTTTGTCAAGTTCATTTTTTTTGCGGTTGACGATTTCCAACTGAGCAGTGAGGTTTTCTTTCAGACTGTCGAGTTCTGCCTCTTTTCTTTGTGCTTGCTCCATTTGTTTGGAAACATTTTGTTCCCTTTGCTTGAGCTTGTTTTCATTGGAAATGATCAGGTTTTTCTTTTTGTTGGCTTCTTCTTCGAATTCGGATTTTAGTTTGAGGAACTTTTCCTTTGCTTCTAAGATCTTGTCTTTTTTAATTGATTCAGCTTTTAATTCAGCTTCTTTGATGAGTAATTCTGCGTCTTCTTTTGCCTTTTGTTCGACGCCTTTCAAGGCTTTTTGTAAGATTATCCTTCCGATAACAACACCTGCTATTAAGGCCACTATGGCAGTAATAGCAATAGTCAATATGCTTTCCATAATTTATATATATTTTTAAATATCCCCGGCGGGTGAGGCGGGGTTTCCGGAGAAAGATATTTTATCAGGAATTAGTTTTGAGGATTGGTATCCTGATTGATATCCTCAGAGATCAGTCTGTTTAAATAGACAACTTTTTCAACAACAGATTCTCCAATGGTCGATTGTGTATCTTCAGTTTGTAATTTTTCAAAGAGGCTGTCAAACGCCACCATAGCGAGCAGATCCTGCTTATCGTCTATTCCGAATTGATCTCTGTACAGCTTAATTTTTTCATTGATTTTTTTGCCAGCGAGCCGGATCTTTTCCTCATCGTTGGCATCTACTTTCATAGGGTACTCCCTGTCCGATATTTTAATTTTAATTGAAAGTTCTTTCATCAGGAAATCAGTTTAGTACCCTTGCTATTCATTAAGATACTTGATGCATTTATCAATTTCCTTTATATATTCATTAAGCTTTTCTTTTACTTCAGAAACTTCACTTTCACCCGTCGAAATACTATCTACAATAGTACTAATATTTATTTTATTTTGAAAGTTACTTAATTGCTGGTCTTTTTCGGAAATGATGGTTTTGAGACTTAGGTTTTCATCCTTTAACCCACTAAATTCTTTTTTCAAAGAATTGTATTCATTGAGCAAAAATCGAATTTTTCTCTCCAGTGTTTGAAGTTCAGAATTTAACCTGTCTCTTTTCATTTATTTTCTAATTACAGCTCCCAGTTCGTCTTCGTAAACCTTGATCAATCGCTGCATCACTTTATCAATCACTGTGTCTGTCAAAGTTTTATTTTCGTCCTGTAAAATGAAGCTTAGCGCGTAAGCTTTTTTATCACTACCTATGCTTTCACCTTCATAATAATCAAAAACATTTACATTTTTCAATAAAAAGAAATCTTTTCTTTTTAGAATATTTTTGATCTCTTCGAAGGTCACCTTCTTGTCTATGACAAGCGATAAATCTCTTCTGACCTCAGGGTATTTTGAGATTTCTTTAAACCTGAATTCGCCTGCATTTTCAAAAAGTAACCTGTTGTAGTTTATGTTTGAATAAAAAACTTCCTGATTTACCCCAGTCTGTTTTAAAATTGATTTTTGCAGCTTCCCTAACCTGGCTACTTCATTCCCTTCTACAAAAAGTTGAAGTCCAACACTAAAAATATCATCCTTGATCGGAATGCTGGTACATTCATGAACCGTAAATTTATTGATAATTTTGAGAACTACCTCATAAAAATCGTAAAATTCAAACTTCCTGGTCTGGTCGTGCCAGTTTTCAACCTCGTAATTGCCTGTGGACCAAATATTTAGACTTTCAATTTCTTCGTAATTTGGGCCTTTTTTGTGATACGATTTGCCAAATTCGAAGAGCTTAAGATCCTTTTGTTTTCTATTGATATTATAGGCTATGACTTCCAATCCATTGAACATTACGGACTGCCGTAAAACACCCAGGTCTTCGCTCAATTTGTTTAGAATAACAACATCCTCTTTGCTATCCAAAAAAGCTGAATTTTCTGAATAACTTGGCTTAGTTAGGGAATTGGTCTGGATCTCATAGTAACCGGATGCCGCTAATAGCTCAGATGCTTTAATAACGTAATCTGTTTTATCCTTTTCAGGAAAGAATGCCATGAAATCACTGGAAATGTTTTCGGGTATCTCGATGTTATCATATCCATAAATTCTCAGAATTTCTTCAATCACATCTGCCTCCCTTGTAACATCCACACGGTAAGGAGGGACAATCGCTGTAAACCCAACTTCATTCTGATCTTTGGTGGAAATATCCAAAAGAGAAAGTATTTCATGTATCCGATCTTTCGGCAATTGTTTGCCAATCAAACGGTCAATGTTTTTATATTTTGCCCGAACGACAAAGTCTTTGATTGTATCAGGATATATGTCAACAATATCCGAACTGATTTCTCCTCCTGCTAACTCCTTTATTAATAGACTGGCTCTTTTTAGAGCATAAACGGTCATATTTGGATCAGTTCCTCTTTCGAACCGGAACGAGGCGTCCGTTTTCAAACCGTGAAAAGCAGAGGTTTTTCTAATATAATCTGGTGAGAAATATGCACTTTCAAGGAAGACATTTTTAGTTTGCTCAGTTACACCGGAATGCAGTCCTCCAAACACACCCGCGATGCACATACCATCAGTTTCATCACAGATCATCAGGTCTGTTTCAGCAAGCTTTCTTTTTTTCTCATCCAACGTAACAAACTCCGTGTTCTTTTGTAGAGTTTTTACCACTACTTTTTTGCCTTTTATCTGATCGGCATCAAAAGCGTGGAGAGGCTGGCCTAATTCATGGAGGACAAAATTGGTGATGTCGACAATATTATTAATTGGCATCTGGCCAATCGATAGCAATCGCTGCTTAAGCCAATCGGGAGATTCCTTAACGGTGATGTTGGAAATAGTAATTCCTGAATACCTTGGACATGCTTCTTCATTTTTCACGATCACCTTTATGGGGTAATTTTGATTATCGATCTTAAAGGAATTTACATTTGGCCAGCAGATATCACGGTTAAACAATGCTTTTAAATCCCTTGCAACACCAATATGCGAAATGGCATCTGATCGATTGGGTGTGATCCCTATTTCGAAGACATAATCATCTTTGAGATTGAAATATTCAGCAGCGGGTGTTCCGTTAGGAAGGGCAGTATCCAACACCATAATCCCGTCGTGTGAATTACCCAAACCCAATTCATCTTCCGCACAGATCATTCCTTCGGAAACTTCTCCTCGAATTTTAGCTTTTTTTATTTTGAAGGGTTCGCCGTTAATAGGATAGATGGTTGAACCCGCCGTTGCAACAACTACCTTCTGGCCTTTCGATACGTTAGGTGCTCCGCAAACAATTGGCTTGGGTTCATCTTCTCCAATATCAACTTTTGTCAGGCTAAGTTTATCAGCATTGGGGTGTTTGTTGCATTCCAATATTTCACCAATCACCACACCTTCCAGTCCTCCTTTCACTGCTTCCGTTTTTTCCAAACCTTCTACTTCCAAACCGGATTTCGTGAGCAAATCTGAAATTTGTTGTGGGGTTTCTGAGATTTTAATATAATCCTTTAGCCAGCTTAACGATATTCTCATTTAATTCAAAAAGTCTATTTTATCAGACCGCAAAAATAAATATTTAAGATTATTAAGCAGCCTATCAGTGATTTAATTGAAATAATTTTTCCCCGGCATTTACAGGAACAGTTATTTTATTTTCTTTTGGTGGTAATGGGCATTTGTAATCTGCATTATAGGCACAATAAGGATTATAAGCCAGGTTGAAATCAATGGTTAAAGTTTTTCCCACGTCTGTGTCCATATCAATATATCGCCCACCTCCATAAGTTTCCAAAGCGCTTGTTTCATCATAAAAAGGCAAAAATAGATATTCTTCATCTTCAAAAAATGTTGGCTTTAAAACGGTGACTTGCTGATCTTTTCCATTCAATTGGAAATAAGCAGTGCCGTATTTCAGATACAGTTTTTCGCTGCCATCCGTATAGGAAAGCCGAATTGTTTCACGGATGGGATTGAGTTCAAACTGTGCTTTTACTTTGTAGTTTTTGTCAACTGGGTAATATTCAAGCTCCTGAAATTTTATTTTTTGATTGGGCAGTAATGGCGAATCCTCCGCGTTCTTAAATTCATTGTTTTTATTTTCCCGTTCTTCCTGAATGTTGGAAGCGTAGGTGTCTTCAATTTTCACATTGCTGAATGAATAAATGATGATCCCTGCAAAAGCAAGAGCAATGAAGATCAGGAAAAGTTTAGAGGCTTTCATTAATTACCAATCTTTTTAATCAAATGCTAAACGTGAATACTGACGTAAAATTCTTAAATATGTCCCTCATCTGCAAAACTATAAAAGCTATCATTGGCGAAAATGATGTGATCCAAGACCGGTATTTCTAATAATTGACCACACGAAACAAACTTCTTTGTCAAATCGATATCGTTTTTGCTCGGTTTAATGTTCCCGGAAGGATGATTATGGATGAGAACGATTGCTGAAGAAAGGTTTTGAATGGCAGTCTTGAAAACCACCTTCGGATCGACCACGGTACCGGCAACACCTCCCAGACTAATTTTTTCCTTTTTCATAACCTGGTTGGCACGGTTCAAGTGCAATATCCAAAACTCTTCAATTTGCAGATCGAGCAATTCCGGTTTGATCGTTTCATACACCTCCCTTGAACTGGTAATTTTAACTTTTTTGGGCGATTCCTGGTTTTTTCTCCTTCGACCCAACTCCAGTGCACTGACAATGGAAATGGCTTTTGCTTCGCCAATCCCTTTAAACTTTTGCAATTCTTTTACATTTAATCTTGCCAGCTCGTTCAGGTCATTGTCAACTGAACTCAAAATATGCTTGGCCACATCAACAGCTGTCATGGATTGTGTGCCGGATCCTAGAAGGATGGCAATATGTTCTGCGTCGCTCAATGCAGATTTCCCTTTTAAGAGCAGTTTTTCCCTTGGGCGATCTTCCTCTGCCCAGCTTAGTATTTTCATGAAAAATGGTTGTTAGTAAGGACAAAAAATCGAAGGATTAAACTGCAAAAAATAAGGGAATAAAAAAAGCCCAGCCATAAAATGACCGGGCTTATTGATATCTTTATTGAAATTTAAGCCAGACTATTTACTAATTTATGAAGCTTAGACTTCTTGTTGGCAGCATTATTTTTATGGATGATGTTTTTCTTTGCCAGTTTATCAAGCATGCCAGAAACCTTGTTGAACAACTCCATAGCCTCTTTTTTATCATGAGTTAATTTTAACTTCTTGATGAAAGTTCTGGTAGTTTTCAGATCATACCTGTTTCTCAATCTCTTCGCTTCGTTTGATCTTATTCTTTTTAAAGCTGATTTGTGATTTGCCATATTTTTTAACTGCGCTTATTTTTTTGAAGTCGCAAATTTAGCGGTTAATGCTATTATTACAAAACAATGCAATAAAATTATTTAAATTAAACGGATTGAAATCCGCTTTTGAATGGATACAACAATTCAGATTCTTATTGCTCCTAATGCTTTTAAAGGCAGTTTAAGTTCATTAAAAGTTGCTAATGCCATTAAAATCGGATTGGAGCAGCGTTTTCAAAACATAGACATATTCCCCATCGCTGATGGTGGTGACGATACACTTGATGTTTTTTTGAACGCTTTTAGTGGCGAAAAGATCGCGGAAGTGGTCAGCGACCCGCTTGGTCGAAAAATTGAGGCTCATTGGGGAATTACGCAATCAGAAACGGCAATAATAGAAATGGCAGAGGCCAGCGGGATCCGATATTTAAAAAATAGTGAGCTAGATCCATTTAAAGCTTCGTCATTCGGAACCGGAGAACTCATTCAATCTGCGATTGACAAAGGAACAAAAAAAATGTTGATTGGAATTGGAGGAAGTGCAACGGTTGATGGTGGTACAGGAATTTTGAAAGCTCTGGGAGCTAAATTTTTTCGGGACGATGGATCAGAGATCAATCATGGGAATTTTATTGTTGATCTACATTCGCTTGAATTAAATGATGTAAAGGAAAAGTTGAATGGAGTGGAAATAATTGTATTGAATGATGTTGATAATCCACTTTTAGGAGAAAATGGAGCTGCTCGTGTTTTTGGACCTCAAAAGGGGGCGAATGATCAGGATGTTGAGGGGCTGGAAAATTATATGAGAAAGTATAGTCAATTGATGATTGATATGTGTGGAAATGATTTTAGTGATTTCACCGGTTCCGGCGCAGCAGGAGGTATTGGCTACATGTTAAAATCTCTGTTCGGCGCTAAGATGGAAGGAGGATTCGATTATTTGTTAAAAAATTCCAGGTTGGAAAAATTAATAGAATCCTGCGATGTAATCATTACGGGTGAAGGAAAAATCGACAGCCAGACGTTACAGGGAAAAGGACCGGGAAGAATAGCCAAATTAGCCAAGGCCAATGGGAAAACATGTATTGGAGTGTGCGGAACATTCGAACCTCATGCCGAATTAGAGAAATACTTTGACCAGATTATCCCATTAGTAGATGAAAAAACAAGTGAAGAACAGGCAATGAAGAAAACGTTTGAGGTGCTAAAATCCGCCGGAGGCAAAATTTCAAAAATTATTGCCCCTAAACCCCTTTAGACAAACCAAGTAAAAACTTCTTAAACTTATTGGTATGATACTTGGCCATTCCTTTTTTATTAACAACAATTTTCCCATCCGGATCGATCACGAATGTTGTTGGAATGCTGGAGCTGTTGAATATCTCTGGCAGATTTGAGTTCAACTGGTAAATTGGGAGATTATATTCTTTCTTTTTGACAAATGTTTTGGCTGTTTCAAATTCCTTGTCAACAGAAAGCATGACAAAGACTATTTCACTATTGTCAGAGAAATCGTTATAGAGATTATCAATATCGGGCATCTCTGCTATGCAGGGCGGACACCAGGTCGCCCATATATTGAAAAAGATGGTCTTTCCTTTGAAAGTTTCGAAAGGGACACTTTCATCATTTACATCTTTCAATTCAAAACTATAGTTGGCTAGTCCATAATCATTTTTTTCAGTCGATGGTTGGACCAATCCTGTCTTTAAAACCAATCCTTGAAGTGCGCCAAGTACAGGCGTGTGTAAGCCCGTGACATACAGCGTGATAATGATCCCAATAAAAATCCCCCACTCAATTACCTCTCGTTTTAATGATTTTTTCTTCGACATTTTTGCCTGTTTTTACTTTGCAATACGCTATTTTTGGGTTTTTAATTGAATTTAAAAAGGACAAATTCAAATTAATTCACATTAGTCAATAAAACGTCAAAAAAGATTCACATGTCGATTGGTTTTGCAGAGAAGATAGCCGGAGAGATTAATTTATTAACCAAACAGGTTAATTCAACCCTTGAATTATTAAATGAGGGAGCGACAGTTCCTTTCATTTCCCGGTATCGAAAAGAAAAAACCGGAGGGTTGGATGAAGTTCAGATCGGCCAGATCAGGGATCGATTTTCACAGTTGGTGGAATTGGAAAAGAGAAGGGAATACATTTTAAAATCAATTGACGATCAGGAAAAGCTGACTCCTGAGTTGGAGAAAAAGATCAAAGCGGCGGAAACGCTGAATGAGCTTGAGGACATTTATTTGCCATACAAACCTAAGAAGAAAACCCGTGCATCGGTGGCAAAGGAAAAAGGATTGGAACCCTTGGCTCAGATGATTTTTGAACAAGGCAGAATTTCTGTACTGGATGAGGCTGAAAAATTTATTGATGAAGAAAAAGGTGTGAAAGATGCGGAGGAAGCATTGGGCGGAGCACGGGATATCATAGCAGAATGGGTGAATGAAAGTGCAGAGATCAGGGCTGATATACGAAAGTTGTTTGAAGATAGCGCAATTATTGTTTCCAAGGTGATAAAGGGGAAGGAAACAGAAGGACAAAAATTCAAAGACTACTTTGAATATGAAGAAAAACTGAAGGAAGTGCCTTCCCATCGTCTTCTGGCGATGAGAAGAGGGGAGAAGGAGATGGTCCTTAGTCTGGATATCAGTCCGGGAGAGGAAGATGCTATATCAACCATTGAAAAACATGTAGTCAAAAGACAGAATGAAGCTGCGGAACAGGTCCAATTGGCAGTCAAAGATTGTTACAAAAGATTGATGAAGCCATCCATGGAGACAGAAATAAGAATGGCTTCCAAGAAAAATGCTGACCAGGAGGCCATCGAAGTATTCAAAGAGAATTTAAAACAATTGTTGCTGTCAGCTCCGCTTGGTGAAAAAAATGTACTTGCTATTGACCCTGGTTTCAGGACAGGTTGCAAAGTGGTTTGCCTGAACAAGCAGGGAAAGCTGCTTCACAATGAGGCAATCTTTCCCAATGAGCCTCAAAAGCAGACCATTCAATCAGCTGCATCGATCAAAAATCTGTTGGAGAAATATCAGGTTGAAGCAATTGCCATTGGAAATGGAACGGCCAGCCGGGAAACAGAATCTTTTGTGAAATCAATTGGTTTACCAAAAGAAATCGCCATCGTCATGGTGAATGAAAGCGGCGCTTCCATTTATTCGGCTTCTGATGTTGCCAGAGAGGAATTTCCTGATTACGATGTAACTGTGCGGGGAGCTGTTTCTATTGGAAGAAGATTGATCGATCCATTGGCTGAATTAGTAAAAATAGACGCGAAAAGCATTGGCGTTGGACAATATCAACATGATGTGGATCAGACGATGTTAAAAAATAGCCTGGACGATACAGTGGTCAGTTGTGTAAATGCAGTAGGAGTGGAGTTGAACACATCTTCGAAAGAACTTTTGTCGTATGTTTCGGGATTAGGTCCGCAACTGGCGAAAAATATTGTTGAATTCCGTAATCAAAACGGACCTTTTCAAACCAGGGAGGACTTGAGAAATGTGCCCCGGTTGGGGGGGAAAGCCTTTGAGCAGGCAGCTGGATTTTTACGAATTAGAAATTCGAATAATCCATTGGATGGAAGCGCTGTCCATCCCGAACGTTACGATGTGGTCAACCAAATGGCGAAAGATTGTCAGGCTTCTGTTTCAGACCTGATGACAAAAACAGAATTGAGAAAGCAGCTAAAACTGGAAAAGTACGTCACGGAAGATTGTGGTCTGCCGACCCTTACGGATATCATGAGTGAGTTGGCGAAACCGGGTCTTGACCCGAGGGATAAATTTGAAATGGTAAGCTTCAAAGAAGGAGTGAACGAAATAACCGATCTCAAAGTAGGAATGCAACTGGAAGGAGTTGTGACGAATGCAACCAACTTTGGGGCATTTGTGGATATTGGGGTTCATCAGGATGGATTGGTTCACATCAGTCACTTGGCTGACGGTTTTGTTAGCAACGTCGGAGACCATGTAAAAGTTCACCAAAAAGTTCAGGTAACAGTTTTGGAAGTTGATGTTCCCAGGAAAAGAATTTCCCTTTCCATGAAAAGTGATCCATTTAATAAAACAACAGGAGGTAAGTCCATGGTTAAAAAAGATCGGTCAAAAGAAAGGCCATCTAGAAAGGAAGATAATTTAAGCTTTGAAGACAAGCTGGCGATGCTTAAAGGGAAGTTTGGGAAGTAACTTAAAGAAACAGGCCCGATTTCGGGCCTTTATATTAATCTGTTATTTTCCTCCAATCCTGGAACCTGAGGTCGATCCTTGCGGCTATTTTATCATAATTGTCCCAGCTGTCATCGATGTGATAGATTGAAGGCTCATTTTTCACGAGCGTCTCAATGTAATCATTTCGGTAGATCCCTCCCGCATAATAATATGAAGTGAACATGTTTCCTTGTCTGCCGAAAAGATCAAAGCTCAATGACCCATCCCAAATCTCAGCCAAAATGATGCAGCCAATTTCTCTTCTTGTAAATCGGTATATCTCAGTTGAGGCTTCGTCAGCAAAATAATCCGAATAAAGTTTTCTGTCTATGATCCACCCCATGTACATCCCAATATGCAAATAGGCTTTTTCAATGGGAAGTGATTGAGGGAAATCCCCTAAAAAGTGGTTCTTGGCAAGGTCGTAAATTTTATCCTGCTTTTTCTTATTCAACTGCTCACTCATAATAAAATCTATGTTAACGATAGGGTTTAAATATAGAAGAAAAGATGTTAATATTTTAAAAAGTATTTAATTTTTAGTCCAACGGGCCTTTTAACCCTATGAATGAAAAAAATCTTTAACCTCGTTTTTTTCTTTTTTCGTTAAGATTGATAGAAAAACATATATCCGATGAGAATAGATGCGACGATTCCTACAAAGTCTGCTAATAATCCACAGGTCACTGCATAGCGCGTTTTTCTGATTCCAACAGAACCAAAATAGACGGCAATGATATAAAAAGTTGTATCAGTTGACCCTTGTAATACACATGCAATTTTACTGGCAAAATGGTCAGCGCCATAAGTGCTCATGGTTTCAATCATCATTCCCCTTGCGCCACTTCCTGATAAAGGTTTCATAAATGCCGTTGGAAGCGCAGGAACGAAATCCGTATTGACGCTAAGTGCCGCAAAAAACCATTTTATGCCTTCGATAATAAACTCCAATGAACCAGATGCCCGGAAAACTCCGATCCCTACCAGGATAGCTACCAGATATGGTATGATCTTGACTGCAATAGTAAATCCTTCTTTTGCTCCTTCAATGAATGATTCATAAATATTGATCTTGGCTTTCATTCCCATTACAATAAATAGAATGATAATAATGAATAGGATGAGGTGACTGACAACTCGTGATACAACCTGAATTTTATCTGGTTCCATGTTAAAGAAATATAATACCATCCCTATAATGATCAAGGTGGCAGTTCCCAGGTAAGTCAATATTACCTTATCAAAAAGGTTGATTTTCTGAACAATTGCTACCAAAATAAGCCCGGTAAGCGTGGCGAAAAAAGTTGCGATCAGGATGGGTAAAAATATATCGGCCGGATTGGCTGCTCCCATCTGCGCCCTGTATACCATCACATTGATGGGAATGAGTGTCAAACCTGTAGTATTCAACACCAAAAACATGATCATGGGATTGGACGCCTTATCCTTGTCGGGATTAAGATCCTGCAGATCATTCATGGCTTTTAACCCAATAGGAGTAGCAGCGTTATCCAGGTTGAGCATATTGGCAGAAATATTCATTACAATGTGGCCGTAGACAGGGTGATCCTTTGGTATATCCGGAAATATCCGTTCAAAAAATGGCCGAACAAGTCTTGTTAATATTCTAATCATCCCCCCATTCTCACCAATCTTTAGCATTCCCAACCAAAAAGTTAATACGCCGGTCAAACCCAAAGAGATCTCAAAACCTACCTTGGATGAATCCATCGTTGCATCAAACATGGCGGAAAATACCTGATAGTCCTGAAAGACAATAAGCTTGATAAGCGCCACAACAAATGCAATGAGAAAAAAAGAAATCCAGATATAATTTAAGGCCATTTTACTCCATTTCTATACGTTTTGGTTTGATTTCATGGTTGCGGGTTGCCAGTTGCGAGTTATGATTTCCAGTTACGAGTAACGTACTCAATAAAATTATAAATTTTTCCTCCTAACAGATGATACTCGTCAAGTAATTCGGAAATGAATGCATCGAATTGAGTATAAAGAATCTTTAGCTTCTCTAAGTGACTAATGGTTTCATCATTGATTGCATGAGCGTAGGTAAGAAATTTGATAAAATCATTTTTATACCTTTTACGTCCATAGCCTTCTACGATATTGGAGTTTACAGAATCAGAGGATCGACGTAATTGGCTTCCTAGCTCAAATAGTTCATGCTTAGGGAGTTGAAAAGAAAATTTATGGGATTTGATAAATAAATCGAATGACAATTTATATATATCAAGATCCCGATACGATTTGGCAGCCATTTATTAATAATTTTTATTCATTTTAATCTTCATTGTCAACCGGCAACACGTAACTTGTAACAGGCAACTCTTAGAGTCATTAAATTATCCCAAACCAATTACGTCATCCTAATAATAAGGAGATTTTTTCTTTTCGAAAAGTTTAATGAATGCATGACCGGTTAAACCGGCAAATCCTGCTGCAAAGGCTCCAATAGATGCTGATATGAGAATTAAATATGTAGCCCCATTTATTGTAAACAAGGATGCTATTTGATTTGTCAATATTGAATCAGTTTGTTGATCTATTTTGATGGCCATAAATAGCCACAGTCCTCCTATGGCGAGAAAGCCACATGAAAATGATGAAAACCAGTTTGTTTTGATGACAATAGAAACAATAAAAGCAATAAGCATGACGGACCACCAGGGAGTATGAGGTTGGATAAAAATTGCTGCAATTAAAATCAGAAGAAGTTTGATGATAAATTTCATGCTATTGAGGATTCAGGGTTTGCGAAAAAATAGTTGCTTCTTCATGATCTGATGGCTCGTGATAATAAAATACTGGAAAGTATTCACCATTTACCCATGAGGCTAGAAAATGTTTGTAATGAGGATTGCCAGGGTTTCCTGATTGCCCCCCTGGGTAAGTGTGCCATGCTTTGATAGGATTGCCCATCTCTATAATGATCCTTTCAGATGGCCCATGTCGGTATGTATTGGCATTAACAGCATCACCACTTCCTCCAACCTCAAGATCCATGGCGCTAAATTGGGGGATCCTCGTGTAGTGCATGACATCTGTATGAAAATAACTTGCCCTGGTCAATTGTTCACCCTCATTTTCTTCTTGCCAATCAGAGATGGAATAGATGGTTTCTTTGAATGAAAGATTAATCAGGTCATTTATGGTTTCTTTTTGTTCTGTACTGTCAATATCAAAAAACTCAAAATCCGGTTCATTTTTAATTAGCCAGACAGTTTGATAAGAACTGGGATAGGGTAAGGGTATGTCTGATCGGGAGATTTCATCCCAGATAAGTTTGTAAAACTCTCCTGACCAGATCTCAAAATATGCTGGCGCTGCTAGTAAAGGATTATATTCATAATTCCAACTTTCCAAAACACTTAAGATATTCCGGTCATTTTCTGATAAATTGCTTTTGTCCAGACTATCCAATAGAACAGGCAATAGCTCTTCAGCAAATATACTATAGTTATCATTTTGAAGATTCATGAGATCATCCTCTACCATACTTTCCTTTTCATTCAATACAGTATTAATTCTCCTGTTCCGGTAATATTCATTGTTGTCTGAATAGACATAGTAGGGATAGGTCGAATCAACCGGGTGCTGATTTGCTGAGCTTACAAAACCCCTTGTTGGATTAAAAATCTGTGGATTATGTTCAGGAGAGATATATCCCGGCCATTCGGTTTTGCTGGTCGATCCATCCATGATGAACTTTCCCTGGTTAGGATATTTCACCGGGAATTTTCCTTGTACATGAATCGCAACATTTCCTTTGATATCTGCAAAAGCCAGGTTTTGTGGCGGACATGAAAAATGGCGAATGGCTTTTTTGAAATCCTCATAGTTATGTGCTTTGGCCAATTGGGTAAAACAAAGCGGTTCATATGAAACATCATGAGCCAGCCATCTCATGGCAAGATTGACTTTTGGGTTTTCTGCCAGAAAATTTTTGTCGTAGACAATTGGACCATGATGTGTGTGTACAATGGTGTCAATGATATCTTCAGCATCACGAACCTTTATTGTATCCACAATTTTTTTTGTAAGCAGCCAGGTACCATCATACAAATATTCATTTCGGTATTTGTTTTTGAGTTCAATCTGATACCAGTCAACAATATCACGTTTGGCATTGGTCATGCCCCACGCAATCGAATCATTAAAACCCTGGATGATCATGGGAGTTCCCGGTAAAATATGTCCATAAACATTGAATTCGGGTGTGTGATATTGGACGACAAACCATATTGCCGGAAGGCTCATGTTCAAATGCATGTCATTCGAAAAATAAGCATTTCCACTTTTTGTTTTTGTGCTACCAACTGCCCAATTGTTGCTTCCTACACCGGGATATTGCTTCGAAATGGTTTTGGCGATGGGAACAAAAACATATGAAGTATCAGTTTCTGTTTCGCGAAAAGAAGGAGTGAAATCCCAAATTTTCTCTTCAGGAATAATTGGATCAATCCCTTCAGGAAAATCCGGATAGATTTGATTGAACAATTCCAGGCCATACTTTTTAACAAAATTGGTATTTTCAATGTCATCCTCTCCGATAGTGAGCATTTTTGACATGTATTTCAGAACAAGGGCTGATTTTAGAGGCTCCCATTTTTCAGGTGCATAATTCAGGATTTTGTATTCAATTGGATAATCTTTGTAACTCAGTGATTGAATGTAGGAATTGACACCATTGGAATAAGAATTCAGCATTTCCATGATCTGCGGGTTTTTCTTCCATTCATTCAACACTTTTTGCGCACTCCACAACATTCCGATCCGCTTTTGCTCGCGGTCAATATTAATAGTTCGTTTGCCAATAATTTCACTTAGTCTTCCAGCTGCATTGTGTGTGACGAGTTCGAGTTGCCATAAACGGTGATAGGCGGCCACATAACCTGAAGCCATATACAAATCCTTTTCGTTTTCGGCAAAAATGTGTGGGATCAGGTTAGAGTCATAGCGGATGATAACTTCCTTCTCCAAACCTTCTAAGGAAATATTTGCTGGTCCGTCGATAGCTTTTGACTCGGCGTTTTGCCAGAAACCTTCGTATGGGTTGAGAAATTTGCCCAAAGGAGGAATGCTTACCGATTCAAGTTGAAGTCGGTTATTTAGTAAATAGAACAATCCGCAAGAAATTGCGAAAGCAATGAAAAATTTAAAAAATTTCATAAGAGCAATACTATAGCATACTTTGCCCGATTTAAGGGAAAATTTAAATTAAAAAAATAATATGCTAATAAAAACTAAGATTACTACTTAACTAGTTGTTCTGAAAAGTTAATAGTAAAACTGCCCCATCCATTGCTGTTTTTTCCAATAAATTAAACTCCCTGGTATCCAAATGATATGATGGATCATTCAATTGGCATTTCATGCTTGCGCATTTGTCCTTTTCCTTAAGCCAGTTAAGTAAAGGATTTACATGTTGCCTGTCGCCATTAAGTCTACTTTCGTATTCTTTCAGCATCTCGGGAAATGAAAGATCTTCATTTACTTCTATTCCCTTTTTCTCCAGTCTACCTTTCAGCCAGCTGACAAATTTTGTTTCAAACATGTCAATTGCCTCAAATAAACTTTGTTCATCACGCAGCCTCATTGTTAATTATTTTTTGGTTGATACTAGTAGTAAATTGTACTTTCTTTAAATAATTACATTTAAACTCGAAACAGTTCAATAAACTCGTTCTTCTATCTTGCTTAAATAGAATATAACCATTTTGTGCGAATTTAGTGCAAATGAATAGAAAAAAAACTTTTAGGGAATAATTTCTTTATTAAGATTTGATTGCTTTTGTGTTAAAAACAAGAATTTTGAAATTGGATTATTTCAAGAATTGATAAGACACTGTTAATTCGGAAGATCCATTGCCATAGGTGTAAAAACCTTCTCCGGTCTTCTTTCCCAGCTTTCCTGCAACTACCATGTTTTTAAGTAAGGGACAGGCAGAATACTTAGGGTTTCCGAAACCTTCGAAAAGTACATTCAGAATTGAAAGGCAGACATCCAACCCGATGTAATCGGCTAGTTGTAGTGGTCCCATTGGGTGAGCCATGCCCAATTTCATGATTGTGTCAATTTCCCTGACTCCCGCTACTCCTTCATAAAGGGCGTAAATAGCTTCGTTGATCATAGGCATGAGGATACGATTGGAGATAAAGCCCGGATAATCGTTTACGATTATAGGGGCTTTTTGAATTTTTTTCGTCAGTTCAACTATTTTATTCAATGTATGCTCGCTGGTTTGATATCCCCTAATGATTTCCACTAGTTTCATGACAGGCACAGGATTCATAAAATGCATACCGATCATTCTTTCCGGATTCGAAATAGCATTGGCCAAATTGGTGATTGAGATGGAAGAAGTATTGGAAGCGATGATACTTGTGCCGGAAACATATTTATTAATGTCCATCAAAACATCTTTTTTAAGATCCGCCTTTTCAGTAACTGCTTCGATCACCAGGTCACTTTCTTTAATGTTTTCAAATGAGGTAGAGAATTGAATGTTATTAAAGGAATTGTCTTTTTCTTCCTGGGTAATAATTTCCTTTTTCACTTGCCTGTCCAGATTGGTGCTGATGGTTTGCCTGGCCCTTTCCAGAAATTTATTATTTATATCAACGAGGTTTACCGAATAATTAAAAAGAGAGAAATGGTGAGCGATCCCGTTGCCCATTGTTCCGGCGCCAATTACTGAAATAATCTTCATGCTGAATTGTTTAATCTGACGATAAAATTACAAAATATACTATGAGATTTTAAGGTTAGATAATCAATCCTATCAGATATTAAAAATGATCCTTTTTACACGCAAAATGCAAGTTTATTGGTATAAATAGGTAGAAATCTACCTTGTTTAAAGAAATTTTACATCTTTTTAGCATGATTTAGGTGTTTTAGAGGTCATTTTTGAATGAAATTGCAAAAACTGAATAGTCAAAATCGAAAATTCTTCTTTTAGTCCAATATTTTATGTGAAAAATTCAATGAGTGGGTTTGTGTTAAACTTAACTTTCAGTATCATTTATTAAAAAATTCATAATAAAATTGGTCTCAGGTGAAGGATAGTTTATCAAAACATCAATTTTTTAAGCAAAAATTGTAGAGAATGTATTTCTTTTTCAAATTTTTTGAATTATTGGTCTCTTTCATACTTTTGTCTGAGGCTATTGTATTATTTGGTATTACGGGGAGATATACGAATGATATTTTTTAGATACGCTAAATAGCCAAGAATAATACCGATAATGAGTTTGTTAATGAAATAAAATTTCAAATTTAAATAGACAGTATAGTAAAAATTTTTTAACCACTTATTATTAAACTAAATCAAGTATGGAAAAACTAATTACAAACGGGATCTCGGTCCTGGAAGGAATTTCAGGCCGATTTGACCTACTTGCTTCTGCAGATGCTACGATGGCCATACAGGCTGCGACACAGGAAGTTAGCGATGGTCTTTTCACCGCTAACAACGTCTGGATGATGTTAGCAACCGCATTAGTGTTTATTATGCACCTTGGATTTGCCGGAGTGGAAGCTGGCTTTACCCAATCAAAAAACACGGTAAACATTTTATTTAAAAATACCTTAACTCCGGTTATTGGTATTATCACGTATGCCCTTGTGGGCTTTAACTTAATGTATCCAGGATTTACTCCTGACACTGGAAATGAATTTTTTGGTTTTGCCGGCTTTTTCATTGGGACAGATGCTGCCGGATTAACTGCCGAATATGCATCAGGTGGATACACCTACTGGACTGACTTCCTGTTCCAGGCGATGTTTGCTGCAACTGCTGCAACGATTGTTTCAGGAGCAGTTGCTGAGCGTATCAAGCTGAGCTCTTATTTGATTTTCACAGTTCTATTTGTCGGAATTGTATACCCGATAATTGGTAGTTGGGACTGGGGGTATGGTTGGTTAGATGACAGAGGTTTTACTGATTTTGCAGGTTCTACTTTAGTTCACTCAGTAGGTGGATGGGGTGCCTTGGCAGGTATCATTGTCCTGGGTCCAAGAATTGGAAAATATGAAAACGGAAAAGTAAATGACTTCCCTGGTTCTTCTGTTCCATTGTCTGTAATCGGAGTATTCTTACTGTGGTTAGGATGGTTTGGGTTTAATGGAGGTTCCGTATTGTCAGCAGATCCTGCTATAACTTCCCTGGTGCTTGTAACAACTAGCTTAGGTGCTAGCGCTGGAGCGCTTGGTGGGTTTTTAGCTTCATTCTTTGTTTTCAAGAGAATGGATTTGGGTATGGTTTTAAATGGTATCCTTGCCGGTCTGGTTGGTATTACTGCCGGTGCTGATGTGATCACTCCTGGCGAGTCACTTTTGATCGGATTTATCGCGGGTATCCTTGTTGTACTTTCAGCGGTTACAATGGACAAATTGAAACTGGATGATTGCGTGGGTGCTGTTTCTGTTCACTTAACTTGCGGTGTTTGGGGAACTCTAGCTACTGGCATATTTGGTGAAGGAGTTGATTTTGGCCCACAATTAATAGGTGTTGCTGCAATTGGAGCAACTGTATTTTTATCAGCATTCATCATCTTCAAAGTTCTGGATGTGATCTCCGGGATCAGGGTATCTAAAGAGCACGAACTTGAAGGACTGGATAGCCACGAGCACGGTATCAGAGGATATACAATTATTGTAGAATAATCCCTAACAATCAGACAATATCAGGTAAGTGATTTTTTCACTTACCTGCTTAAAATCAAGCACTTACAAAGTGCTACCAGGTAAAATATGTCCAACAACAATTATTTTAAATTTTATCAAGATGAAAAAAACAATTTTACTATTGACAACACTTTGTGTTTTTGCTTTCACGGTGAAGGCACAAGATGAAGATAGCGGATTAAAAATATCCGGTTCGGTTGATACTTATTACAAGTACGACTTTTCAGGAGAACCAAATATTGAAACAAGTTTTGCAAATGAACAGAATTCAGTTTCAATAGGTATGATCGATATCGCTTTGGAGCAAACAGTAGGTAAAGCATCTTTTGTAGGAGAGATCGCTTTTGGTCCGAGAAATGCGGGATCTGCAGGACCAGGAGCCTCGGTGATGGAACCACATATTCAGAATTTATATGTAAGCTATGCTTTCTCTGATTTGCTTACATTATCTGCAGGCTACATGGGGACTTTTGTTGGGTATGAAGTGATTTCACCAACTGGTAACTTCAACTACTCAACTTCCAGACTATTTACAAATGGCCCTTTCCAAAATGCTGGTATCAAAGCTGATTTCACAATTTCAGACAGGTTTGCATTTATGGTAGGTCTCTTTGATGATTGGAACGTTTACCAGGATTTCAACGGCGTATCTGACTTTGGTGCACAAATCTATGTGGCTCCTGTTGAAGGATGGGATGTTTATCTGAATTTTATCACAGGTTACCACACCCAGGCATTCTACACAGATTTAGCAGGATCTGTTACAGAATTTGATATCACTACAGGCTATCAAATCACCGACGCTTTCTACCTAGGATTGAACTTCGCTACTGCTTCTGCAGAATTTGAAGATGATTCAGAAGATGGATTTACTGGTTTGGCTCTTTATCCGCAGTATGCTATTTCTGATGCAGTTGCTATTGGTTTGAGATATGAAAACTTTAGCTGGAAAGATGCGCAGTCATACAATTCATTTACACTTTCCGTACCTATCTCATCAGGTCCTTTGACTTTCATTCCTGAATTCAGATTGGATACCTCAGATGAGGATGTATTTGAAGATAGTGACCTTGCAGCAACAGGATCCGCATCGCAGGTTTCTCTTGCAGCAATATATGCATTCTAAATTTCTTGATTTAGGTTTGTGAATGCGAAGGCCTGTGTATCTTTACATGGGCCTTTAAGCACTTGTAACATGTTGAAAATGAATGTAATTACCCTTCTTCTTTACTTATTTGTACATGTACAACCCTCTTTCTCTCAGGAAATTGAATTGCCTGTGGATGAATCCGGAAGATACACCTATCATGAAGTTGTAGATGTGAAGAATTTTGATTCCGTGACGCTATTGAATAATGCGGAGAATTTTCTAAAGGGTTACATCAATAAAAAGCAAAAGAAAACACTTCACAGGGATGATTTGAAAGGCGAAGTTACCGCAATGTCTAGTTTTCAGGTTTTCAAAAAAGGTTCACTTGGGAAAAACGTGGATGGTGCAATTGAGTATTCTCTGAGAATAGAAGTAAAAGATCAAAAGTATCGATATACTTTAACAGACTTTTATTTCCAGGAATACGAGAGAAACCGGTATGGAAAGTTCGAACCGATAAATGGAAAAGTCAAGCCACTGGAAACGCCTTCATCAAAACTTAACGATTGGCAATGGAATGATCATAAAAAAACAGTACAGGAAAAAATGACTGTTTTGGTCAGCCAGATGAAAGTCGATATGATGAAAATAAAGAGTGGTGACAAGAAGAAAGTTAAGGTAAAAGAAGACTGGTGATTCCGTTTTCAAAAAGACCATATTTTGACTGAAATTTTACATTTTTTCGAAAATTTGAACAAAAAAAGATCGATTAATTGTAAAAAGTGTGAAAATTCACAAAAAATTAGCTCGAATTGAATCAAAAAATGAAAAATGTGTTAATTTTCGAAATTGTTTGGGAAGGTTCATTATCTGACCAGAATTATCATATTCGTCACGATCAATTCAATAGGATTTCAAGATATCAGGAAAGTAGTTTGTGAGTAATTTTCATCCAGTTTTTGAATTCAGCAAAATACTCAGGAAGTCTTCGGAAATGCGGACAATTGACATATTTAAATTGAGCTTATGCTTGAGTCATCTCAAACAGATTAAGCTGTTACGCATAGATTTAAAGGAATAAAGAAAAGATAATAATTAACAATTTTAACTAATAATTTTTATGGCCTATTTAAGATTCAAAGCAGTTGAGGAGGCTGCGAAGAGACAACCTCTTGTGCCTGAAGCACCTTCAAATAAGGTATCAGATTACTACAAAAGCGCTTCATTTGACATGGATAAAATGAAGCAATCATTATCACCCGACGTTTTCAAAAAAGTAAAGTACAGCATCGAAAATGGTAAAAAGATCGATGAAGATACTGCTGATGCTGTAGCTGCTGCTGTTAAAACCTGGGCAATCTCTCATGGTGTTACAACTTATACCCACTGGTTTCAACCATTGACTGGTTCTACTGCAGAAAAACATGATTCGTTTTTTGATGCCATATCAGGTATTGAAAAATTCAAAGGAAGTGCATTGATCCAGCAGGAGCCAGATGCGTCTTCTTTCCCTAGCGGGGGTATCAGGCAAACATTTGAGGCCAGAGGATATACAGCATGGGATCCTTCTTCACCCATGTTTTTGTGGGGAACAACTCTTTGTATCCCAACGATCTTCGTTTCTTATACAAGTGAAGCCCTTGACTACAAAGCACCTTTGTTAAAAGCCCTGGAGGCGGTTGACAAAGCTGCGACTTCAGTTTGCAAGTTATTCGACAGGAATATTTCGAAAGTTACTGGTTCGTTAGGTTGTGAGCAGGAATACTTCCTTATTGATAAAGCATTACATAATTCCAGGCCTGACCTGGTAATGGCAGGTAGAACAGTTTTTGGTCATAACCCTGCAAGAGGTCAGCAATTGGATGATCACTATTTCGGATCAATTCCTCCAAGAGTATACTCATATATGAGGGACTTCGAAATCGAGTGTCACAAATTGGGTATTCCGGTGACTACCCGACACAATGAAGTGGCACCTAGTCAGTTTGAAGTTGCTCCTCTTTTTGAAGAAATCAATGTAGGAACAGATCACAACCTGCTTATGATGGATGTGATGCGAAAAGTTGCTGATAAGCACAATTTCGTTGTTTTATTCCATGAAAAACCTTTTGCAGCTTTAAATGGTACTGGCAAGCACAACAACTGGTCTTTGATCACGGACACTGGTGTTAATTTATTTCAGCCAAGTAGCAGTGCAAGAGAGAATCTATTGTTCTTAACATTTTTTGTTGTAACAATAAAAGCAGTTCATGCTTATTCTGATATCCTAAGAGCCTCCATTGCTTCTGCTGGAAATGATTTCCGGTTAGGTGCCAATGAAGCTCCGCCGGCTATTATTTCTGTATTTATTGGTTCTCAGTTGACAGAAGTGTTGAATGAGTTGGAAAGCAATGGGAACATTAAGATCGAAAAAGGCGACAATATGTACATGAAATTGGGAATAGATAAAATTCCTGAGATCATTTTGGACAACACTGACCGAAACAGGACCTCGCCATTTGCTTTTACCGGTAACAAATTTGAATTCCGCGCAGTAGGTGGAAGCGCTAACGTGGGACAACCCATGACAGCATTGAATACCATTGTTGCAGAGCAGCTTTCTTTATTTAAGGAAGAAGTTGATGGCTTAATGAAAGATGGTAAGGAAAAAAGGTTGGCCATTGTTGAGGTATTGAGAAAATACATCAAGGAATCCAAAGATGTCCGCTTTGAAGGTGATGGCTATTCTGAGGAATGGGTGAAGGAGGCTGAAAAAAGGAAACTTCCAAATGTAAAAGATACCCCAAGAGCTCTGGATGCTTATTTAGTCAAGAAGTCAAAAGAATTGTTCAATAAGCATAGTGTGATGAATGATAAAGAGTTGGAAGCAAGGAATGAAGTATTGCTGGAAAACTACATCATGAAAGTTCAGATTGAATCTCGTGTAATGGGAGATCTTTCTTTGAACCACATTATTCCAACCGCAATTGCTTATCAGAATAAGCTGATCAACAATGCTACCGGGCTGGCTAGCTTAGGGCTTGACAATACAGCCGTATTGAAAGTGATTGAAAAAATCACTGAGCATATTGATGCTGTAAAGAGTGGTGTTCTTGATATGATCGATGAAAGAAGACGAGTTAATAAGATTGAAGACTCACGTGAAAAAGCTATCGAGTACTGCGATAATGTGAAAGGTAAGTATTTTGAGCAGATTCGCTATCACGTGGACAAACTTGAATTATTTGTCGATGATGAAGATTGGCCATTGGTTAAGTATCGTGAAATGCTATTTATTAGGTAACGGTTTATAAACATTAATAGAAAATCCCGGGGCGATCACTTCGGGATTTTTTTATAACCAATTGAAAATCATGGGATTCATTAAAGTAGGTGATGAAATCCTAAATGAATTTTATGAAAAAAATTACCGTAAAAATTGTATAATAATTATTTGTTTTTGTACTTTTGAAGGAATCTTATTCATAATTTTTAGTTAGCGAGAATTAATTCGTTGTTAAGTAATCGCTAAGAGGTTAATTTCAATAAATTGAATTAATTAGACAACCAAAACAGACCCTTAATTTGAACCAATGAAAAAAGTTTTTTACCTGCTAATTCCCGTACTACTTTTGTCATCCTGTTATTCTACCAAAGACCTTAATTACATTCAGAGTGATGACCATATTAAAGGATTTGTAAGTTCATTTCACAATAAAAGAACTCTATACGAAGTCCAGCCGAGCGACATTTTATCTGTAAGGGTACAGAGTCTTGATCCGACACAATCAGCTTTCTTTAATATTGAAGGCTCTGATGGTAGAGTTGGTGGTGGTGGACAGAATGCTGATGCAGGTCTTTACTTAACCGGATATTCAGTTGACGAGAGAGGATATATCAACTTACCAATAGTTGGCTTGGTTAAAGTGAGTAGTTTAACCATTGACGAAGTACAAAGATTGATCCAGAAGGAAATCAGTAAATATCTTATTGATGCCATCGTTTTGGTAAAGCTAACAAGTTTTAAAGTTTCGGTTTTGGGAGATGTAGCAAGGCCTGGTACTTATAATATTTATAACACAAGAGCAACATTACTTGAAGCTTTGAGTATGGCTGGTGATATGAATATTGGAGCGAATAGGGAAAGTGTGAAAGTGATCAGACAAATTGAGGACAGTGGTTATGTCATAACACTTGACTTAACTGATCCAAAAGTTCTGGAATCTCCTTATTATTACTTAATGCCTAATGATGTTGTTTATGTCGAGATATTAAAACAATCGACAGTTAGGAACAACCTTCCGTTGGTTACAGTGACCTTCGCAGGTATATCAACACTTATTTTATTACTTAATTATTTGGATATCAATTCTAACAACAATTAAGCATGAAAAAGCAATCACAGGAAGATTATATTGATTTAAAACAAATCTTATCAAGGTTTATATCGAAGTGGCACATATTTGCAATAGCTCTGGTAATATGTATTGCGTTGGCGTTTCTATATATCAAATCCTCCCCTCCGGTTTATAAAGTTTCCTCCTCTTTAAAGATGAAAACCGAGGTAACCAAAGCGGAAAAGATTCTTGATCCGGTAGATGTAAAAGATAAGAATGTCAATATAGAGGATGAGATTTTGGTGATCAAATCAACCAATTACATACGTGAAACAATTAATAAGCTGGATTTTGCCATTTCATATTTCACAAAAGATTTATTGGTAACAGAAGAACGGTATAAGTTAAACTATCCTGTTTTGATAAGAATTGATTCTTCAGTTAGCCAAATTTCGGGTATTCCAATTTTTATAAATATTCTGTCCGATCAGGAGTTTGAACTAACTGTTAAAGGAGAAGAAGTGGTTCAGTATGATTTCGAAAATGACAGAGTTGTACAGAAAATACCCAATATTGATTTTACCAAGCGCTACCGATTTGATCAACCTATTAAAGAAAACCTTTTTGGTTTTACGGTGACTTTGACTGGAAATCCAAATATGTACGGTTCCAGTGAATTGTTTTTTCAAATCAATAATCCTGTTTCTTTAACGGAAAGATATCTTAATAAATTAAACATTGAGGTTGCAAGTCGTGAATCAAATATCCTTTTATTGTCGACAGAAGGAACGGTTGTTCCAAAGGAAAAGACTTTCCTGGATACTTTAATGTATTACGTTAAACAGAAAGATCTCGACGAGAAAAATATAGCTGGTATTAAAACCATCGAATTTATTAACTATCAGTTGGCCGATGTCTCTGAATCCTTGAATGCAGCTGAGCAGGATCTGGAGTCGTTTCAGTATTCCACTTCCAACATAGGGGAATCAGGTGCATTGTACCAACGACGAGACCAGTTGGAATCAGAGATAGCTGACCTGAACGTCAAGCTGAATTATTTGAGAAACATATTGAATAACCTTGAATCTTTGGAGAGTGTTTCAAAAATATCTGCGCCAATTTCTGTTGGTATTGACGATCCGATCCTTAGTAATTTGTTAGTAAAGCTGACAGATCTTAACCAACAAAGGATACAGGTAGGAAGGACAGCAACCGAAGCTAACCCGGTTATTCAACGAATTGACCTTGATATCCGAACTACCAAGAATGCGCTGAGAGATAACCTGACCGGAGCAATTAACACAACAAATATCAAAATAAATGATATAAATAGCCGGATTGCTCAAACTAACCAGTCGATTAATAGATTGCCAAGTGCCTCTATTAGACGTTTGGGAATCGAAAGAAGATTCGAATTTACAGATAATACATATGAACTGTTTCAACAGAGAAAAGCTGCTGCAGCCATCGCATTGGCTACGAATGAATCTGACTGGGCCATTGTAGAATCCGCCAGAATGGATGGAAATTCGCCGGTTTCTCCCAAAAAGAAATTCATATTATTACTTGCGCTTTTTATGGGATTGATCATACCAGCAGTGATTATTCTGGCAAAAGACTACTTTGATAATACAATTAAGGGTAAAGCTGAATTGGAGAAATATACCAATATTCCATTAATCGGGACAGTGGCAAAAGGTAATAAAAACATCAAATTGGCGAGTGACTACGATTCACGTTCTTTGTTATTGGAATCGCTGCGAGATATAAGACTAAATTTGCAGTTTTTCACAAGCAATAATGAGCACAAAGTAATTGGCTTTACCTCTTCAGCAAGTGGTGAAGGAAAAACCTTTTGCTCAGTAAATTTAGGGATCGTTCTGGCACAGTCAGGTAAAAGAGTTTTGATAGTAGATTCTGACATGAGGAAATCCAACATGCAATCCTTTTTTGAGGTTTCAACCAGACAGGGATTGTCCACCTATTTAATAGGTAATTCGGATATCCAGAATATCGTCCAGCCAACCAGGGTTAGGAATGTCGATGTGATCATTTCAGGACCTTTTCCTCCCAATCCTTTTGACCTGATTAGTTTACCAAGGTTCGGAGATTTAATCAACAGGTTTAAGGAGATGTATGATTACATCATCATCGACGCACCACCATTAGGATTAGTTTCCGAATATTTACTCATTGCTAACCACACAGATATTAATATATACGTGGCAAGGCATCATTACACAAAAAGGGATTACCTGGATAAGGTTAACGAATTATATGAAAGTCAGAAGATCAAAAATCTGGGAATCATTCTTAACGATATGAAGGTTTCGCAGATTTATGGCGGACTTAGCAAATCTCCTTCAAATGATAAATATGTGAGTAGTAATTTGACACCAAAAAAAGGAAAAATCCTTCAAAAGAAAAGCAAAGCTGCTAGTCATAGTCCTGCCCCGCAACAAGGGTAGAAGAAGTGAATAATGTGATAATAAGATAAGAGTTAATTATTGCAAATGAGAATTAATAAGAGCCTTTTTTACATTATTCCAATATTGATTTTTTTTCTTACTGAAGCCTTATTCATACCTTATCCTTATGATGTCGAGAGAACATCGTATCATGACTTTCTACTTATTGCAAGTAAGACTTTGCCATTTGGAGCCATGGTTTTTGTATTGATAAATTTATGGAAGCTAAGGAAGTCTTATTTTATTTTGTGTGCCATACCTGTTCTGTATATTGGTTATTTGGTATTTGAATCTCTTTTCTTTTATAATTCTTATTTCAAATTCCCACACGTGGGACTAAAAATAATGGATCTGGTAATTACCTGTTTCTTTTTCTTATTCTTCCTAAAAAGAGACTTTAAACATCACAATCTTTTAATGAATACCATAATAGCAGCGCTGATAATGACAATCATGCTTGAACCAAGCCAAATATCGATAGCTGCATTTGTAAATCATGATAGAGGAATACCTTCATCGTCTGTTTATCTCTTACTATTGCCCTGCTTGTACTTTTTTAATCAATATATTGTTGGGTTGCGTCAGATTGATTTGTTTAGATTTTTCTTATTATTTGTATTTATCATTTTTGCTCAACATAGAACTGTTTGGGTTGCTATGGGAGCTTCGTTCTTATTCAATTTTTATTTATTAAACAAACAAGGGAAATTAAGAGTTAATAAAGCTGTTTCTGGCTTTATACCCATTGGAATTACAATTTTTTTTGTTGTTTCAACTGTTTTAACATATCTGCCTGATGTAGTGGATAAGATTGATCAAAATATTGATCAGATTTTAAATCCCGATAAACAAGGTTCTACTTCTGAGTGGAGGCTAGAACAATTCAGATCGTATATCCCATTTATTAAAGAACACTTTTTAGAAGGCATGCGATTAAAGGGATTTGAATTGCCGATTCAGTTTTACAATCCCAATACTTCATTAGTTGAATGGGCTCCTGGTACAGGCCATCATTTTCATAGTTTCTATTTTGATAAACTGTTCTACTTTGGGTTAATAGGCTTTATATTGTTTTTAATTTATATGATTAGGCCAATTTATCGTGCACTAAGTCAAAAATTGGAATTTACTCACAAAGATATATGTTTTATTTCATTCGTTTTTAGTGGTTTTATCTATGGGTTAGGATATAATTTACCCACCCATTTTTTTGTCATTTTGGGCATTTCTATGGCTGTTGTTGAAAAAGCTATTAATCAACAAAAATATGCTAATCCAATTATGTACTCATAAAGCCATGTTAGAATCAATTATGCTGACTTTGTTTATTAGCTTTAAACATTAATTTTTTATGACATTAACAAGCATTCGGTCGAGTTGAATTAAAATTAATAATGTCACTTAAAGAAAAGACAATAGCGGGGGTTAAGTGGAATACTATTTCAGCAGTATTAACTGCAGTATTAGCCATATCTAAAACTTCAATATTAGCAAGACTTTTATCACCAACAGATTTCGGTTTGATGGCAATGGTACATGGAGTCATATTATTTGGAAGTCCGCTATCTGACTTAGGGATTGGGAATGCGATAATTCAAAAAGAAAGCGTTAATCACAAACAGCTTTCTACATTGTATTGGTTGAATATTTCACTTGGTGTATTTGTATTTATAATCATGGTGGGGATCAGTCCATTTGTGGCAAACTTTTATGAGGAGGCAAGACTACAAGAATTATTGATTTGGGTTGCAATTTCTTTTGTTATCGGACCACTTGGGAGCCAGTTTCATATTTTAATGCAAAAAGAACTTAGTTTTGACCTACCTTTTAAAATTAACTTTATAGCAAATATAGTGAGCTTTATTGTTACTATCGTTTTAGCACTGTATGATTGGGGCGTTTATTCCTTGGTGTATGGTAACTTGTGTATGGTAGTAATATCTACAACACTATTTGTCTTTTTTGGATTAAGAATCCATAAACCTGGTTTTTATTTCAACATTAATCAAGTTAAGGACCTAATCCGTTTTGGTAGTTATGAAATGGGGGAGAGATATTCCTTAATATTAACAAGTAGCTGGGATAAAATTTTAATAGGTAAATTTTTAGGGGCCGAACTACTTGGATATTATAATATTGCCTTTACAATTGTTGGAATGCCTATTCTATACATTAATCCAATAGTAAACAAAGTTGCATTTCCCGTTTTTTCAAAAATTCAAAATAATGTGAACAAAATTAATTCATATTACCAAAAGGCCAATTCCATGCTAATGACTATTAATTTTCCAATTTACATCGGGATAGCGCTTGTGGCTAATGAATTCGTTCTTTTATTCTTCGGTGCACAATGGCTCTCGTCAGTTCCAATAATGCAAATATTGGCATTTGATGTAATGTTTCGATCACTAAATACAGGAGGGTCAGTTTTAAGAGCAAAAGGCAGGGCTGATGTAAACTTTTTTTGGGGATTGATCAGATCATTCACGGTTCTATTTTCCATCGTTGTGGCATATTTCATACATCCTTCACTAGTATCAATTGCTATTGGAATAGTAATTAGCAGATATACCTTTGGGTTGTATTGGCACTATATAATTTCTAAAGTGGGTGGCATAGATTATCGACCAATTATTAGGGATGCAATTCGGATTTCAATTTTTGTAGGAATTATGGCAGTTGCAATTTTGATATTAAATCACCTTTTAATCATAGAAAATGTAATTTTTAAATTCATACTAGACATCATTTTAGGAGCGGGGATATATGCAATATTGATATTGAAATTTGATAAAAAAAATAAAGAGTTAATACTAGCTTTAAAAAAATAACACAAATATAAATACATGAACATTTTAATTACAGGAGCCAATTTTAACAATAAGGGTGCTCAACTTATGTTATGTACCTTAGTCGATACACTCAGAAGTAGCATACCTGATGTCAAAATTTGTGTTAGTCCCTTATTAGAAAATCGTATTAAGCTTCAGGAAATGAAAGTAAATATTCTAGATTTTCCGTTGTTTCATTATGGAAACAGACGATATTTTTTACTTGCTTTAAAATTTCCATTCATCATTCGGAATTTGTTAAGACTTCAGGGAGCCAATACCAATGGTGATATTCCATTGAATAATATAGATGTTGTAATGGATATTTCAGGGTTTGCTTTTGGAGCAAAATGGGGAAATTATCCACTTCATTATTTATCCCGTTTTATAAAAAGAATGAAAAAACAAGGTAGTAAATTCTTTTTACTTCCTCAGGCGTTCGGTCCTTTTTCAAACCTTGGAATGGAAAAAGATATTAAAGATGTCGTAGCAAATGTGGATTTATTGATTGCTAGAGATAATCAATCTTTTAAATTTATTCAGGACGCAATAGCGACAACATCAAAAAATGTAATAATCGCTCCGGATATCACACTTGTATACAAAAAAAATACTTATATAAATGACGATATTTTTAAAGGTGACTTTTGCGCCATCGTACCTAACGAGCAAATGTTAGTTAGAGCATCACCTGATTGGCAAATAAAATATACGGAAGTTTTAAGTCATATTTCAAATATAATACTTAGCAAAAGTAATGTGAATATAGTAATTCTTATTCATGCACAGGCAGGTAGCAAAGATTCAGAAATTGGCAAGCAAATTATGGACAACATTTCAAAATTAAAGCTATTTTCAGGTAGAATATTCCATTTTGTGGAAGAAGATCCTATAAGGCTGAAGTCGATTATTGCTAAGTCACAATTTTTAGTAGGTTCCAGATTCCATGCCTTAGCGTCTGCATTATCATCTAATGTTCCTTGTATCTCCACTTCGTGGTTACATAAATATGAAATGCTATTTGAGGAGTACAAATGTCAAGAGTTTAATTTTAAAGAGCCAACTGAAAATATATACGAGAAAGTTGAAAGTCTTTTAAATCCGGAAATAAGGAAAATGCTTACTGCAAAACTAAAAAAAGAGAATGCAGAAATTGAAAATAAGAATAAAGTAATGTGGGATTTGATTTTATCAAAGATTAATTAGGTCATGAGCGGGTTAAAAAAGAAATTAAGAGATTTTATCTTACAACTAGGACAAAACAGTAAATTCTTTTGTGTGGTTTACTATACATTTTTTTCCAATAGTTTCAATAGAGAATTCAGGGCGGTTTTATTGGGCAGGAAAAGCTATTTCGATAATTTGGAACAAAATGCAGGGAGTGAATTTCTTTTAAGAAGAAACACTCACAGGTTGGAAAAAGGGTTGTTAATGCGACCTTTGAAGGATGTTTTTGCATTGGATTATATCGAGGAGACCGTAAAAAATTATTTAGACTTAAAAAGCAACTATTCAGTAAATAATAGGGAGTCAGCTACATTTTTATGGTCTAGAGATGTTCTGCAACAATATTTTCAGACTGTAGCCAGTCACCCAGTAATTGAAAATGCCAAAAAGGAGTTTTACGAAAACGGAAAAGACGAAACTTGTGAGGATAATGTTAAAAAAATTCCTTATAAGCGATTTTCGAACTCAAAAGTTAACTTTGATGATTTTTATGAGTTATGCATTCAGAGGAGATCTGTAAGATGGTTTTTAGACAAGCAGGTTCCCCGAGATTTAATTGTGAAAGCTCTTAATGCGGCAAAGTACTCACCAAGCGCTTGCAACAGACAACCGTTTACTTTCAGGATTTTTGATGAAAAAGAAAGTGCAAGAAGGGTTGGGGCTATACCTGGTGGAACACGAGGATTTAGTGAAAATTTTCCAGCAATAGCAGTTGTTGTTGGTGATTTAAGTGCATACCCCTTTGAAAGGGACAGACATGTTATTTATATCGATGGTGCACTTGCCTCAATGTCATTTATGTTTGCATTAGAAACTTTAGGTCTTTCTTCTTGTCCCATAAATTGGCCGGATGTTGAACCAACTGAGCAAAAAATGGATATTGAGCTTGAGCTTAAGCCATATGAAAGACCTGTGATGCTTATTGCGTTTGGGTATCCAGATCCGGATGGATTGGTGGCTTTTTCTGAAAAAAAATCTATAGATGAGATAGCTTTTTTTCAATAGTATAAGTGACCATTGAAAATTGATTTCAAGAATTGAAGGAGTTGGAAACTAATTTTAGATTATTTCACATTGCATTTCTAGAGACTTTGGCGGTGCAATTGGCACTTAGAAAATTTATGTTCTGGTAAATTTTACATTATGATTGAGTTTAATATTAATCTGCAATATTTATCAGTCGAAAATTTCAATTTGATGTGGATAGCTCAAAAAATTACATTCTCTTGATTTAGGAGGTTTAATTACTGATTTTTGCGAATTTTGTCAACTTCAGAATGATAGTTTTTAAGGTTTTAAAGAATAATTTTTAGTAGGTCATTTCTCGGATAAATTAATATTCAAACAAAAGCTATTATTATTGATGAAATTAAAATGAAAAATTCTACTAAAAGCTTATAATTTACCTGTTTGATTATTTACCTTTCTTTGGCTAAATGTAGATAAATCATCCTTTATTATTTTTTTTTTGTTGTACTTCTTAATTCTATCAATTAATCAATTTGGAAAGGTTTTAGGTAGAAAAAATTTTCGATGTCTTAATGATCTATTCTTTAATGAAATTACTGAACCAACCAATTAAAAGTTCGAATCGTTTAGCATATTAAAGTCGAAAAATCTTTTATTGTTGATATTATTAGAACATATTTTTAATTTATTTATCCTTTTAATCTTCATAAACATTTCTAATCCCTTTTATTTAATTATATATTCTGTTAACTAACTTAGTTATTTTATTTAGGAATAATGACATTTTTGAATTTTGTATTCATGCAAAGCTTGATTCTTTTATACATAAATTGCAATTTAATATTAAGAAAATATTATTTTTTTGTTTTAATTATATTACATTTATGTTAAGAAAATTTTTTAATTATTAATTAATCTTTGATCTATGAAATCCATAACTCAAAAAACATTCAGACAACATTTTAAAATAACGTTGCTAGTCGTTGGTATTATATTTACAATTGGTGGGGTGTTACTTTCACCTGATTTTCTAATGTACTTTGGTTTTTTCAAAGGCAGTTTGACTTTTGAAAATAATTTGGTAGTAACTACAACTCTACTTGAGATAAGTATTATTAAGTGGACTCTATTGTTTGTAGGTTTGATCAGCTTGATAATTTATTTTACTAGCAATAAAATTAGTTCAACTTCTTTTTTTAAGGAGCTTTTTTTACAATCTAAATTGAATTTGTTTGACCAAAACACTTATTTTTTTAACAGAAGCTTTTACGTAATCTATTCTTTAATCTTCGCATCAATTCTATACTTACTTTTTGGAAATAATCTATTTTCTGATGAAATATTAAAAAGTATCAATATAGAAGATGGTTGGATTGAAAATATTAGTGCTATAGTGTTTCTAATAACTGCTTTAGTATCTTTTTCTATTGTCTTTAAAATAAAAGAAAGAAAACTAGATAAATTTATTTATTTAGGATTTGGTTTTTTATTCATCTTTATTGCCGGAGAAGAGATAAGTTGGGGGCAAAGGTTGTTTCAATTCGAGACTATTGCTCCGATCAAAGAAATTAATGTACAAGGAGAAAATAATATTCATAATATGTTCGGCTATTTTTTTGATCATATGTTTATTGCTGGAATTTTTATTTGGGGATTTATTTCTCCAATACTTTATCGAAAAAATTTATTTTTTAAGGGCCTTTTCAATTATTGCAAAATTCCAATAGCTTCATTAGGCTTAGCCTCAGGGTTTTTAATTATTTCAATGTATCATGACAGTATTTTATACAGGATGATCGATGAATTGAAGTATTTGCGAATAGCAGAGATGCGCGAATTTCTAACTTCATTAGCCTTATTGATTTTATTCTTGGAAGCTAGAGCTAGGTTCAAATCAACAACTCAAGTTGAACAACCAGTAGAAATAAGAGCAGAATTAGACAAGTTAGCAGTTAATAATTGATTGACACCAACTTTTCAATTTATTTAAACTCAATGGGAAAATTGAAGGGTTGATTAGAGAGATTTATCTCTTGTATTGTTAAAACTAAAACCCCAAAATTAGTAGATAAAGCTTTTTTTGGGTTCTAGTTTTTTTGAGTCATCATTCCTTTAATGCTAGAAATTATCACTACAAATTATTACATTCCTAGGCAAAAAATAGCATTGATTTATCAAATGGACTAAAAGTAGATTTATGATCTCCTAAAAATTGATTTGTATTAGTCGAACAACAAGAGTATGATGTGTTTATGGGTGGAAGACTATTGGCTTGACGAGTAAGAATAGTTTTATTCGTCCGCGCTAACCTCACTGGCAAATCTATATGCTAATAAAAATTTTCCTTGTCTTATGAGTTTGGTATCTGCTATAGGTGGTTTGATCTTTTCTTTTCAACGATTTAATAGAATGAAGCTATAAGCTATCAATCAAGTTTCATAGGTGAAAGGAATTTTCGCATTTGGGTGAGAAACTAGCCTGGAATATTCATCAAAACAAGTGAGAAAAGAATGAAATACTTATAACGAATAGATGTAGATTGTTTTGCATGTAGGGTTAAGCCCAATAAATATAAAACTCTAATCTCCGATTTGAATTTGAAGAGTGAAATAAATAAATCGATAAAAATTTAAATATTAAGATCATCGTTTTGTGTAATGGCTATCTCACTAAAAGAATGTAAATGAATTTCATAAGCAGGCTGCAACATTTTTAATTAATATCTAAATAAAAAGTGGTTGCCAAATAAATCTATTTGGCAACCACTTTTGTAAATTTAACTACTCATTTCATTTAGAGCTTCCAAAAGGATAAGGATTTATTTTCCCTTCCAGATCCCCATACATAAATAATTTTGCAGGCATTATCCCCCATGCTCCACAAAAAGGTGATACTCCACCCATACTACTGTACCTAAAACTTTCATTCATCAATTGTGTATACGCTGATTTAATTGTTTGATCCTGATAATATAAATTAGCATGTGCAAACCATATTGGCCTTGCGAATATGTTATCATCATCCCGGCCATCTATTTTAGTTGAGTTGTTATGGGAGCTTCCCGAATAGATGTATTTGCTTTGAGTTTTTTGGTCAAAATATTGATCAGTGATAAGCTTACTGAGCGTCTGAAGAACCAAAAGTAAACTCTTATTTCCTCCTTTACTTTCACCAATACCTTCTGAAGTCTGGTAATCGTACAATTCGAAATCACCTTTTCTTGCAAAAGCATCCGCCAAACTTAGCATACAATCTGCAGTTATAGAGGAGTAATCATATCCTGCTTCTGGCCTGCTGCTATTTGAACGTGAAAACTCGGAAGTTAATCCGGAAGGATAGATTCCAAATTTTAGCCATTCTTTAAACCATCTTTTTGCACTGGAAGCTAATGTAGAATTATTAAACTTAATTCCAGCAATGCCATAGAACATAACAGCAACAGCTTGTCTATTGTTGTACCAGCCATTTCCTCTTAGATTTTGATATCCTCCATCATGTGTATAAACACTTGGTTCTTTAGCAGTGGAAGATGGTGTATAGTCTCCAACATTTCTGTTAGGCCAAAGTTTTATTGAACGAACGTTGTCTTGGTGCTCCTGGTATACTTTAGCAGCAGTTAAAAACCAATTCTTCATTTCGGTTTTTTCTGAAGCTGAAAAATTATTTTCAACCATATCATACGAATAGACTAACCTATTAAGCCAATTCGCCATATCAAAATACGGGCTGCCATCAAGATTCTCTTTAGCAGATATGACTGAAGATTTGCCAAAGTCGGTTGAAGACTCTCTTACCTGACTAAGCAACTCTTTTTTTACAGCATTGGCATATTTTTCATCTTGAGTGATCAGATAAACAAACGCTGCGTCTCTTAAATTTGCATGTGCCCTTCTAATACGGTTCTTTTCAGTCTCTGAATCAGCGGGCCCACTACTTGACCAGGTAATTCTGTCGGCTGATGGATCCCGTAAAAAATCATTCGCATTTTTTAAAATCCTCTCGAAATCACCAGGTGAATTTATTCCAAAATCATTTGTTGACTTAAAAGGTCCATTTTGCATCCTATCTTTCCAGATCTCTATTTCTGCGTTAGTTGAAAATAAACTGGTTTGAAGCAGGGCCGGTTCCTCAATGACTGTGGTAGTGTCCTCCCCTTCAATATAGACGGTATCCTGAATGTAAACTGTATCGGGTTTTAAACTATTACTGAGTGAATCAACAATGGACTCGGAATCTAAATCTAATTCGAGTTCATCCAAAATCTCTGTACAAGAAAAAAATGTTGTAATTAGAATTACAAGCAACATGTTCTTTTTCATAATAATAATATTTAGTTAGCTGTTATCAAATCATTTTGTGTTTGATTTCATAGGTGGGTTTATCACCCTGTTGCGGTAGGTTGGTACTTGCGAATTAAAAAAATCGACTTTTTTAAATTCTGTCGTTTAATGCATCAAAACAATAGCTCAAAGATTCACATTAAAATCCGCTTAATTTTTTGAATGTAAATTCCAAAATGCAAAATGTAAGAATCAGTCACTTTTTGAAAAAATGTAAAATGTAAGTGGGATATATTTTTAATATACTCTTTCAATTGTAAGTGACGAACATTTCATTATATAGTAGATAATCAATGAAATACATTATGTAGATAGGATTAAGCTAGCGGATCAGTGATTAAAAATCAACACATTAGATTTATCACATAACGCGATTTTTTCGATGGAAAAATTAATAAAAAATGCAGTTGAACACATATTTAGCTAAAGTGCCAAGGTGTTTTTAATAGGTGTTAAATAGTAAAAACAAGGGATAAAATTGAACTATTTCTAGGGTTTTTGGCTAAATAATTTTCCATCTATGTTAAAAAATGTATTATTTACTTTTAATCTTGCCTGATCAACCAATTGCTTTTTCAATTGAGTTCTGATTTCCTTAAAATTATTCTATAATTGAATTATTCATATAATATTTTGTATAATTGCAATAAAAAGCACAAATGACAATAGGCATAGCGGGTCCAATGGCCTTAAAGATGATTAACATGGATTGGCAAGGGCATAAAATCCCTGAGGGATATAATTTTCCAATGATATCCATAATAATTAATGAATTGATATCAAAAGGATACAATGTGGTTGCATATACTATGTCAGGTGATGTTGAATCCCCTCAAGTTTTTAAAGGTAAAAATATTACAATTTGTGTAGGGCGAAGAACCGATCAACCCGGAAGAAAATTCTTTCTAGAGGAAAGAAAAGATTTGGTAAGTTTAATGAAAGAAAACCCAGCCGATATTATCAATGCACAATGGTCCTATGAATATGCATTGGCTGCCCTTGATTCGGGAATTCCAACAGTGGTAACTCTAAGAGATCATGCGACAACTATATTACTTTATTTTAAAGATATGTTCCGGTTAGTTAGGTCATTGATTAATTATAAAGTTCTTAAGAAAGCAGATTACTTTATTTCTAATTCAGAATACCTTAAAAAATTGCTAAGTTATAAAAACCAAGCTAAGACTAGAGTGATTAGTAATTTTTACTCTCCTTTTTTGGAGGGATACTATTTAGAAAAAAAACCAGAAAGTAAAACCATTGTCACAGTGGCAAACGGCTTTGATAAAAGAAAAAATATAGAAAATGGTCTGCAAGGATTTCAGTTGTTTAGAAAAAGATTTCCCGAATATCAGTACAAATTGATTGGTGTGAACATGGAGTCAAATGGCCCTGCTGCTGATTATGCCAGGAAAAATGGATTGGAGGAAAATGTAGTTTTTCTTGGTTATAAACCTTTTGATGCAGTAATAGATGAAATAAGTAAAGCAGACATTTTATTGCACCCATCAAGAGAAGAGTCATTTGGGAATACCATTTTGGAAGCTTTGGTAGTTGGTACAAATGTAGTAGGTGGTTTAAAAAGCGGGAATGTGCCTTACTTATTAGATCATGGGAATACAGGAGTTTTATGTGATATAAATTTACCCGATAGCATAGCTTCTGCAATGGAAAAAATTGTCAGTACTCCTGAATTTAAAGATCATTTACGTAAGAGTGGTCGTGAGTTTGCAAGTAGTAATTATTCAAAGGAGAAGGTGATTGCAAAATTGATTGACACCTATGAAGAAATAGTCTCGCTAACTCGTAAAGATAAAGTAGGTGCTAATTGATAGATATTTTTAGTTTATGACAGACTTTAACTTATAAATTTTATTTATGTGAGTCAGCTACAATTTTTCAGAAATAAGTGGATTCCTTATAAAGTAAAAAGAAGAACAGAAATTTCATGGAGAGAGAAGCGTCTTTAAAATCTTCGTAAGAGATGAAAAAAGTACTATTTATTCAAAGGTACCTACCACATTTTAGAAAGGAATTTTTTGATGGCCTGAAAAAGTCTTGTGAAGCGAGTAATATCCATTTAGATTTGGTTTCTAGCAAAATATATGGAAAAGATTCTGGTAAAATAAAGGAAATTGATCTGGAATGGGGAATAACTGTTCCGCTAACGATTTTTCAATTCCTTGGACAAACCTTTTATTGGCAAAAAGAAGTGAATCAGTTGGGTAAATATAATTTAATAATTCTTCAGCAATCCAATAGGGATCTGTTGAATTGGTTTTTTCTTCTATTTAGGAAGAGACATACCAATAAGTTGGCGTTTATAGGACATGGACGTAATATGCAATCTTCACAATCAAGCCTGGGAAACAAAATTAAGAGGTTTTTTATAAACCAAGTTGACGCATGGTTTGCCTACAATGAAAACGTATCAAAGTATCTTCTAGAAAATGGTGTGCCAAATATTAAGATTACATCTTTTGACAATACAATAGACACGAAACAATTAATAGACTCTTATGAATCTGTTACTGAAGATGAATTAAGAGCATTAAAAGAGGAAATGGATATTTTATCTGACAATATTGCTATTTATTGTGGTGGCTTATATCAGGAGAAAAGATTAGACTTTTTAATAAAGTCATGTCATTTGATAAAAAAGAAAGTCGATGATTTTCATTTAGTAATATTGGGAAATGGTCCGGAAAGAAATAAGGTCGAACAAGCAGCAGCGATGCATACCTGGATTCATTATATTGGTGGAAAGTATGATTTTTTTAACAAAGCGAAATACTTTAAAATTTCGAAGATTTTGCTCAATCCAGGGTTGGTTGGGTTGGTGATCCTTGATTCTTTTGCCACGATGACACCGTTGGTCACAACAAATTATCCATACCATAGTCCCGAAATCGCATATTTAAAAAATAGAGAAAATGGTGTAATGACTGAAAACAACATTGAAGCATATTCGGAAAATGTCATAAGAATACTACTTCAGGATCATGAATTGAAAAATCTTGAAAATGGGTGTAAGAAAGCCAGGGAGATGTATACTATGGAAAATTCTATTTCTAAATTTATGAATGGGATTGAGAGGCTATTAAAAACGGAAATTCAATGAAATCTAGTGATCTTCTGAGCATTTGTGTGCCAACTTATAATCGTCCTGATCTTTTGAAACGAAATTTGATATCTGTAGCAAAGCAGGCTACACCAGAAGTCGAGATTATTATTTCAGACGATTCGGAAGATCTACAAGCAAAAAGAGTGGTGGATGAGATCAATCAAACTTATAATCTTCAGATTGTTTATCATCGGAATGATTATTCTGAGAAGGTACTGCCCGAAGCTAAGCAAGCATTGAATGTGAACAAACTCATTGAAATGGCTTCCGGTAAGTTTATTTATATCCTTCATGATGATGATTATATACTTGACAATGGAATTTCCTTTATTGTAAGTGAATTAAAAAAGTATGGCAATTCCTATAAGGTGTTTGTTTTTGGGGTTAAAATAACTTCCCTAAACGGCAAAGTTCGCAAAACTCAGAAGGTGAGTAGGAATAGGAAGATACACAGTGATGAAGCACTAAAAATGCTGACAACAGATTCATCATTTATTCGAACTCCTGGTATTATTATTAACAAGGAAGCATACTATAATGTAGGCTTGTATGATGAAAAAGTACAATTGCCCATTGATTTTGATATGTGGATGAGAATTTTTCCACATTATAATCTGATTTATTCCCGCTATATAGTTGCCTGCTATACCGAACATATGGATAACCTAACTTCTCGTGTGTTTAATCAGAAGTATCTGTATGTTTTGATGAATATTTTTGAAAAACTTCGAGCTAAAAAGCTGCTTAGAGAAAATGAATTATTAAAAAATCAATCACTTTTTCTACATCAGTGGATTTTGGCTGGTGTTTATCGAAATCTTAGATTTGGCCGCATTAGACAAGCAAAAGAAATTTTCTCCTTGTTTAACGAGACTAAAATGCAATCCCTTCCAGTGGCATATAAATGGTTACCACTAAAATGGATATTTAGATCATTCTTTGTCCTGAGTGGTCATTGAATTTATTATGTTATAAATACCTTAGTCCAAAATATTAAATCATTATGAATCGTCCGGGCATAAATAGGAAAAATCAAAGTATTAATTTTATTATTAAATTTATTCGTTAAGATGGTCTGGGTGTAAAAGATCTTTGGAGAATAAATAGGATGGAATTTTGTTTTTGCAATCTCAAGGTGTTTCAGATAAATGAATTAAGATTCACAGGTATAGGGTTAGGAGAAATTGACATTATACTTTTAAAGTATAATATCATACAGTGGATGATTAGTAGGATAAAAAAACTAACCTAATATTAATGTTTTTTCTTCCAACGTCAGTTATTTTTCTATAGTAGGTTTGGCTATCATTTCTGGTCAATCAGTAAGTTGTAAATGTATTTTGGTCAAATAAAAGATAAAAATTATGAGTTTAAAGCACAAATTGAGAAGAATTGTAAATAAAATTGGGTTAGATATACATCCATATCCATATATGGAGCAGAGAAGTAAAATGATTGCATTAAGTCATTTTAATATAAATTTGATATTTGATATAGGGGCAAATTACGGTCTTTACGCTTTAGAATTAAGGGAGTTGGGCTATGATAAGAAAATTGTTTCCTTTGAACCATTAAATAAAGTATATGCTTCGCTTAAAAAAACTGCCTCTAAGGATAGCAATTGGAAAGTTGATAACATAGCCCTTGGAAATAAGGATGGAGAGGATTATATCAATATTTCTAAGAACACACATAGTAGTTCAATATTAAATACTTTACCATTGCATACAGATGCAGCGCCAGAATCTGTCTATATTGACAAGCAGAAAATAATTATAAAAAGATTAGATTCCATTTTTTCAAATTACTATGAGTCGGGCGATAATGTATTTTTGAAAATTGATACTCAGGGATTTGAGAAATATGTGTTAGAAGGAGCAGAAAATAGCCTGGCGAACGTTTCAGGTATTCAACTTGAAATGTCGCTAACACCACTATATGAAGGGACACCTTTGTATCTCGATATGATTGAATATATGGATAAAAGAGGCTTTCAACTTTTTGCTCTTGAAAATGGTTTTGGAGATCATAGAAATGGTCAACAATTACAGATAGATGGTACTTTTTATCGCAAAGAGTTAATCTGAAAAGTCCCCTCGATTTATATATTTCCGATTATCTTATCTAAATTGTTGTAATCTTTTCTTATTAAGAGGATGGCGATTTAATGATTTTTCGTAGGCATGTTTATTGAACCTTTTGTAATGATTATTTTAATTGAGTAAAAAAAAAATAAATATTGTTACCTGTTTAGCCATCGACCAGCAACCCTCTGATCATTCCATTAAATACAAAGCTATCGGTAGAGTTTCTCGGGATATGAAAAGGAAAATATATTGGCGACTAGTCTATGTTTATTTTGCTATCTCGGTAAGGAATAATCCTCATTTTCATCATATATTTTTCACCAATGATCAGGACGATTTTGTTTTAGAGGGCTTTAATTTTTCTGAGGAAGTACGGAAACTAGGCGTTGAGATTAGATTTCTGCCATTTACTCAATTTTACATTCCCGCAGGTCATTCCAAACTCTTCAAAAATGCCTATTATAAGTTTGAAGTATTTCGCGAACTTGCAAGTGAACAAATTCCTTCTGTGTACACGGATATTGATTGTATTTGGGTGAGGCATTGGCAAAACCTCACTGACTTATTGGATGAATATGACATCCTTATTTACGATGTTTATGAAAGAAGTGACAAACCTCATATCAAACACCCCAATAATACAAGCATGAAGGAAATGGGGGATGTTTTCAGGTCCATAGATTCAGATTACCCATCAGAATTCCCGATTTGGTATGGGGGGGAATTTCTTGGGGCAAAACCGGAAATATATAACAGAATTACTCATAAAATAGAACAAGTATATCGTCAGATTCTTGGAAGTGACAAGGAATCGTTTTTATTACCGAATGGAGAGTCAATGCTTGATGGTGATGAATACCTTTCGACTTATGTTTATAACTATTTCGATTGGAAGGTATTTCACGTCAATTCTCATATCCGTCGGGTTTGGACCCAATACAACTATAAGACCACGCGTCCCTCAGATATGGATCTTTGCCTATGGCATCTGCCAGCTGAGAAATTATCCGGTTTTCCGTTGGTATTTAAAAGGTTAAGGGAAAAGTCTACAAACGAGTTAGACTATTTCGGTCCGGATCAGATAAGTTTATTAGCAAATTACCTTGGCATCACATCAGATAATAAATGGATGGCAACCCGAAGGACTTATGAATATATTAAGAACAAAGTATGGGGAATATGGGATCATTTTTGGTTGAAAAATTAAGACTAAATATAAAAATTTAAGATTTGATGAATATCAAATAACATTCAAATAGCCAATTTAAATTCCCTTATCACTTTTACTTCGAAATTTCAGAAATACATCCAATTTTTAGCACAATGAATTAACTTGTATGTGAAATATAAATGAGAGTAAATGGAGTAATTCCAATGAACATAATTTTTGATGTTGAATGATTTTATAAGAATAATAATATCACTATATTCATTAAAGATTACCTTTTTAAAAATTATCATCGAACAACCAAAACCAGCACTTCTATGATTGAGACCTTAAAAGAACGTCAAAAGCTTGAAAACAACAAATCCTTTGGAGACAGGGAATTCATGGTTTTTGAACAAAATCATTTTCATGACCATCTTAGAAAAATTCCATTTAAAAAATTGAAAAAATTATTAGACCGAAATGGGATTAACTTAGATAATAAAAACCTGTTAATTTCTTCCTGTGGCCGTGGTGTGGATGTGCATCATTTGAAAAAGTACTACGATGCTAACTTTTTTGTAACGGATTTAGCTGAAAATGCAGTTAAACTCGTGAAAAATACTTTCAAAGATGTAAGTGGACAAGTCGAAGATAACGAAAACCTTTCATTTTCGGATGATACTTTTGATTACACATATGTCAAGGAGGCACTTCACCATCTACCAAGACCTATATTGGGTTTGTATGAATTACTTAGAGTAGGTAAAAATGGTGTTATTGTCATGGAACCAAATGATTCATTTATTACCAGAATTGCGACCAGATTGGGGCTGGCTCAGAAAATTGAAGGAGAAGGTAATTACGTTTACCGGATCAGCAAAAGGGATGTAGAGAAAATAGCCAATTCGATGTTCCTTGAATTTGATGTGATCAGATGCTGGGCTATTCACCGTGTAGCCAAAAGCCAGATCGAATTTATGATTCTAAGACTAATTAACCGTTTTATGAATACTTTCTTCGCTAAAGAGGGAAACTATATCATTTTCCTAATTAAAAAGAATTCCTAAGTTCAATCCCGATTTGAAAGTGGTGAAGAAGGTTTGTTCCAATTGACTATTTTGTTGGGCATAACTTCTTCATTATTTTGGGTATTTCCTTAATAAAATAGATAACGAAAATTTTTTGAATATCCCGTAGTGCAAGATAAATAATAAGCTTGTCTTTAAGATTTTTGCTCTACCTTTTTATGTGTGATGACAATCCACCGTAATTTAATTTTTTTGAAAAATGGTATTTTTCCACTATATTATATGACAAACCTATTATTAAAGTTTGTTGTTTAACTCTAAACCACACCAATATGAATTATTCATACCTCTCAACAAAAAAGTATATATCACTTTTCATTTTTTTAATTCTTCTTACTTTTCATGTTCATGGTTATAGCAACTTATCAATTATTGTCAATGTCAAAGGTTCACAAGCCGGGGGTGAGTTTGCACATTTTAAAGTGCTTGTCAATGGAGAAAAAGTGGGGATGTCTTTTTCATCCCCGGATTATGAAAATTATACTTTTCCGATCCCAAATCAGAATCCGGTCGAGGAGGTTCGTGTTGTATTCGACAACGACAGGGTAATAGATGGGCACGATCGAAACCTGTTTGTGAAAGGTATTGAGCTGGAAGGAGAATTCTTCAATGCTCCGGCTGAAAACGTAACTTATGTACAAAGTAATGGAAGGGTAAGAGAATATAGAGACAGAATGCCCTGGAATGGGGATTTGATATTTGATATCAATAATAGGTGCTATGGTGATTTCTTATTGAGCTCTCAACAAGAAGTAGATGAATTCGACTGCAAGGAGATAATGGGTAAACTAACGATTTCAGGCAATGATATTACTAATCTCGATGGGCTATCTTCTCTAATTTATGTCGATTTTTTAGAAATAATTGACAATGAATCCTTATCCAGTATAGAAGGATTGCTATCAATTAGTGAGGTTTCTTCAGGTATTTCAATTATCAACAACACTTCTCTAATTTCACTCAATGGACTTAACAATGTAAAGAATATTGGCGGACCATTTGAGATAATAGATAACCCCTCTTTGAAGAATGTAGACGGTCTTTCATCTTTGCAATACTGTACTGATTATTTTAGAATACGTAATAATGATCAACTTACTAATCTTGATGGCCTATCATCATTTAAAAAAGTGGAATACGATGAGTTATTGATTGCAGATTTATATATTAGCGAAAATGATGCACTCACTAATCTTGATGGCCTATCATCTCTTACTTCTCTTTACTATTTTAATGTAGCCGACAATAGTAGCCTTAAGACATTACCACATTTTACGGATTTAACCCATGTTTTTCAATTATCTGTGAGGGGAAATTCTAATTTGCTATTAATAAAGGGCTTCAGGACAGATATTAATATTGGATATACATTTATTAATGATAATGAAAAGCTATCAAATTGTTGCACACTTTACCCGGTAGTAAAAAATGTTTCTGAACAGGCATTTGTGTCCGACAATGGAAACCTCTGTACTCTGGATGATATCCTAGATAGACATTCCTGTAATAAACTTTTGGTCAATGTCAAAGGTTCACAAGCTGGGGGTGAGTTTGCACATTTTAAAGTGCTTGTCAATGGAGAAAAAGTGGGGATGTCTTTTTCATCCCCGGATTATGAAAATTATACTTTTCCGATCCCAAATCAGAATCCGGTCGAGGAGGTTCGTGTTGTATTCGACAACGACAGGGTAATAGATGGGCACGATCGAAACCTGTTTGTGAAAGGTATTGAGCTGGAAGGAGAATTCTTCAATGCTCCGGCTGAAAACGTAACTTATGTACAAAGTAATGGAAGGGTAAGAGAATATAGAGACAGAATGCCCTGGAATGGGGATCTAATATTTGAATTGAAACTTGCTAATGCACGAACGGCAAACAATTATACAATGGAAAGCATGACCAGAGACTCTGTTGTATCGCAAACTTTGAATGCAATGATCTTTCCAAACCCAAGCGAAGGTGAATTCTCTCTTTTATTAGGTGAATTTAAATCCAACTATATCAACATAACATTGTTTGATTTGAGAGGCCAATTATTAATGACTAAGGAAGTGCAGGTTGAGCCATATCGAGAATTTAATACCATTGATTTATCGTATTCTGATAAAGGTGTTTACTTGCTTAAAATTGGAAGCAATAAGCATAGTGCGGATGTGATAAAGCTGGTGATCAATTAATAAATAGATTCTACCCCTATACCAGGTCATAATATAAAATAGAAACACTGAAATTTATTGCTTTATCAGCAAACCCTAATTAGCACAACATGTTAGCTTATTCAATTCATTCATAATTCTGATTTTATTTGCAATTACCATATTTTGGTATAAATTTGTATTGAAATAATAATAAATTGTATTTATTTAATTTTGTTGGATCGCTTCTTCCATTATTTTTGTTTAAAATTGGATAACCTTAAATCACATAATTTCACAAAAACTTTTAATAGTATATGAAGATTCTCGTGTCGGGCAATATGGGATACATAGGCCCAAATGTCATCAAACAACTTAAAAATTCTTATCCGGAGGCAGATATTATTGGTTTTGATATCGGGTATTTTGCCAATTGCTTAACCAATACTCCATATTTTCCGGAAACTATACTTAAGGAGCAATATTTTGGGGATATCAGAAACTTTCCGGAAAAACTTCTGGAAGGGGTTGATGCTGTGATCAACCTGGCAGCTATTTCCAATGATCCTATGAGTTTCAAATTTGAGGAAGTAACCTTAGACATAAATTATAAATCATGCGTCAACCTTGCTAAATTGGCCAAAAAGAACGGGGTGAAGTCATTTGTTTTTGCCTCCAGTTGCAGTATGTACGGATTGGCAGATGATAATCCAAGAAAAGAAGAAGACAAATTAAATCCCCTTACGGCTTATGCCAAATCCAAGGTTTACTCTGAGCAGGATCTTGAACCGTTGGCAGATGATAATTTTACCGTTACGTGCCTGAGATTTGCCACAGCTTGTGGCTGGACAGACCGATTCCGGTTGGATCTTGTTTTAAATGATTTTGTAGCAGGTGCCTTGGTTAATAAGGAGATATCGATTTTAAGTGATGGCACTCCTTGGAGGCCCATGATCAATACAAAGGATATGGCCCGTGCCATGAGTTGGGCGATTACAAGGGAAAATTCCAATGGGGGCAATTTTCTGGCAGTCAACGCTGGAAGTAATGATTGGAATGTGCAGGTAATCGATCTGGCTAAGGCTATTGCGGACGAGATTCCCGGCACCAAAATTTCCGTCAATCCGGATGCTCCACCTGATAAAAGATCTTATAGGGCAAGTTTTGATTTGTTCAAAAAACTGGCACCAAGCCACCAGCCTCAGGAAGATCTGATCAGTACCGTTCGTGAAATAAGGGATAACTTAATAGGAATGGAGTTTAATGATCCAAATTATCGTCAATCTAAATACATTCGACTGCATATTCTCAGTAATTTAATGGATAAAAATAAATTGAATTCCAAGCTGGAATGGACCTTATAATTAATTGAACTAAATCTAGATTTTGATATGAAAGCAGTACTACTAGCCGGTGGTTTTGGCACAAGGATTAGTGAAGAAAGTGGAGTTCGACCGAAACCAATGGTAGAGATTGGCGAAAAGCCCATCATCTGGCACATCATGAAGATCTATTCACATTATGGAATCAATGACTTCATCATTTGCTGTGGGTACAAGGCATATGTTATTAAGGAATACTTTTCGAATTACTTTCTCCATAACTCAGATGTCACGTTTGACATGAAGAGTAATCAGATGAAGATTCATAAAATAAATACCGAGCCCTGGAATGTAACATTGGTGGATACCGGATTAAATACCATGACGGGGGGACGTTTAAAGAGGGTGAAGGAGTATATTGGTGATGAAACTTTTTGCATGACGTATGGGGATGGTTTGAGCAATGTCAACATCAAAGATGCCATCGATCAACATAAAAGATCCGGACAATTGGCAACCTTGACCTCTGTTCGTCAGCACGGTCGATTTGGTGTTTTTAATCTGCATAAGGGACAAAATAAGGTTGAATATTTTAAGGAAAAACCTGAAGGTGATGGGGACGATACAGCCTGGATAAACGGAGGCTTTTTTGTTCTGGAACCGGGTATTTTTGACTATATCGATGGGGACAAAACGATGTTCGAAAAGAAACCATTAGAAAAATTGGCTGAGGACGGCCAATTGGGGGCTTATAAACATACTGGATTTTGGCAACCTATGGATACATTAAGGGATAAAATGTATCTGGAGAATTTATGGGCTGAAGAAAACCCTCCCTGGAAATTATGGGATGATTAAATATCATGATTATTTCACTGAGGTTGATTGAGATTATTACAATTAGAGTTATATATATTTTTCAACCATGAAATCGGTTAACATTAAAAAAGGAATTGTGCCTTCAAGCTCAATTTTCTACAATTTCAAATTGAAGCATACCAATTGCCCGAGTTGTCAAAGCGAGAATGTAGAAGATTTCTTCACCATTCCAAATGCGCCCATTCAAAGTCTTGTTACTATTAGAGAAAAAGATGATGCATTTAGTATCCCAAGTACTAACATAGATCTTTGCTTTTGCCACGATTGTGGTTTTATTTTTAATTCTTCTTTTGATACCACTTATGATTACTACACTAAGGGATATGAAGATCAGCAGGGTTTTTCACCTACATTTAAAAAATTCATAACAAGTATTACCAGCCGGTTCATTGATCGATATCAAATGAGGAATAAGGATATCGTTGAGATAGGATGTGGAAAAGGAGATGCTATATTACTGTTTTGTGAACTAGGCAATAACAAGGGAATTGGAATAGACCCCGCATGGGTTCCTGGCCGAACTAACCCGAATCCAAACCTAAGATTTATTCCTGAATTTTATTCGGAAGCCCATGGTAATCTTGAAGCGGACTGTATTTTTTGCAGACATACTTTGGAGCATATTCATGCGACCAATGAATTCGTAAAAACAATTCGACAATCCATAAAGGATCGCGAAAATGTTATAGTTTTTTTTGAAGTGCCAAGTATCGTCAGGATTCTGAAAATCCAATCATTCTGGGATATATTTAATGAACACTGCTCCTATTTCAGCCCCGGATCATTAGCCAGACTATTCCGGGCCAATTATTTTGAGATACTTGACATGTACCTGGAATACGATAATCAGTATCTCTTCATCGAAACCAAACCTGTAACGGAGATTTCTACGAAAATCCATCCTTTGGAAGAATCTGTTGAAGAATTGTATGGGATGGTAACAGAATTTACGAGTAAGATTACCAAAACCCTAGATATCTGGAGACAAAAATTGCTTGAATTACAGAGAAAAAATCGTAAAACTGTGATTTGGGGCGGAGGCTCCAAATCGGTTGGGTTTATGACAAACTTCCATGACATTGGTTTAATCGAATATGTAGTAGATGTCAATCCTCACATGGAAGGAAACTACATTCCGGGAATTGGTAGGCAGTATGTCCAACCAAAATTTCTAGTCGAATATAAACCCGATGCGGTCATCATTATGAATGGCGTTTACAAGGATGAGATAAGGAATATGCTAAAAGAAATGGATCTTGATCCTGAATTATTGATCCTATAGTTGCAATCGTATCGAATCACTCTGTTATCAAAATCGCAGCCAGGTATAGTTTATTGAACAAACATTAGTTACATTTTTATTTTAACGGGTGTAAACAGGCTCGAAATGTAATGGAAACCTTTCCATTTACTATTAATTATTTTATATTATTCGCAGGGCAAACGCATTTAAAGATTTAAAACTTTTTCTCTAAAGGCAGGGTCAAAACCAGCTTTAAAGCGTCTTTGTCGTTTGGATTTCTTTTTATACGGCGACCTTTCAATTAATCCCAGTGCTATTT